>Ga0315314_1002578_pt1 | contig 14876 bp, 12 predicted proteins | sample TDP9_MG_FD_203631 | JGI IMG/M metagenome (GOLD analysis project Ga0315314, IMG submission 203631) | Freshwater sediment microbial communities from Lake Towuti, South Sulawesi, Indonesia - TDP9 | ecosystem: Environmental > Aquatic > Freshwater > Lake > Sediment | place: Indonesia: South Sulawesi...
TGAGGCGTTGTCTACTTGTTCAAGCCCTACCCGTAGCTCGAGTTCTGAAGCGAGGTTGCTCTAAGCCCTATCTTTCTGATGACTGTCAACTTATTGATGTGCGTCTTTTCCTCAACAATGCCAACATTGGTAAGCATGAAAAGGCATTTACAAATGCACCTATCATGAATGGTGCTGAGTAGCCCATTTGAGCCCAAGCTATCGCGCCGATGAGTGGAGCAGCTATTCCTACCCCTGTTGTTATTGAATCTACAGCTCCTATTATCGTGGCTTTGCCAGCTTTTGCAGTGGCATGCTCCAGCATTATCGTTCTTCTAGCGGGCATATCCATTGCGCCTATTACGCCGAAGAGGATCATAGTGATGGCTGCGACTGTGAAGGTTCTCGACAGGGTGTATGCCACCCAAGAGAGCGTCGAGAGTACAAAATGCATGAAGAGCATCGGCTCTCCGCCCAGCTTGTCAATCATTCTGCCGAATGGAATCTGAGTTGATATCAACCCCACATTCCACAGTGCTATTATTACGCCAGTTTGGACGACATCGAGTTGAATGGCGTAAGTGACGTAGAGTGCGATGTACGGGTACAACATGTAGAATCCGAACGCATGGAATGAAAGAGCGACCGCGAGCAGCCGGAGCTCTCTATCTGTCCGCAATAGAGAGGCGGTTCCAGAGATTGATCTTTTCAAACTTTCTTTAAACGCCAGATGATAGGAACCTCTCCATTGCCCGTTTACCTCTTTGATGAAGAGATAGATGATCACAGCAGCCACTGCTAGCAGTATAGCTGCGATTGGAAATAGGCCTTGGAGTCCGAGGGAACTTGCCAGAAGTCCAGAGAGGCTTGAGCCTAGCACCGTAGCCGACAGGATGGAGATGTAGTAGCTCGCATAAGCCATCCCGGATTTGCTTGGGTGGCTGGCCTCTGCGACCAGAGCGTTGACTGCTGGCGTCGCTAGTCCTTGGCCGACCCCGTAGAGAATAGTGAATACCATGATTAGGAGAGGGTTCTTGGTGAAGTATAGGAGGCATGTGTTTATAGCAATTAAGGCGCTTCCAGCGATAAGGGGAGTTCTTCTCCCGACAAGATCGGACAATCTTCCTGATGGAAGGTACGTTAGGCTGATTGAGGCGTTGATTCCTGTTAGAACCGCGCCGATCCAAATAGCCGTCAAACCTGCATCGTCAAGGTAGACCGCGAACAGGGTTAGCCAGAGGGAAGTTCCGAAATTCAGAATGAAGAAGGCGACGCAAGCAATTAGTACTATTCGTTCTAGACCTAGATAGGTTGCAACTCGGTTGAGCGCGTTCTCAGACATTTGCGGCAGGCAAGTCCCCAGTTGTTGAATGTTTCCTAAGCAGAATGCAAAACTCGATATTTTAGGATTTATCGGACTCCGAAAGTTTAGTGAAAAGAGTCAACAACGAGTGTAGAAACTTATTCTCTCAACTCTGAGCGTAATGATCGGCAATATTGGTGGGCGTTCAATCCCAGAATAGGCGGGTTCTAGCGTACTCTCTTTCAGCCTTCAGGATTTCCACGTAGAACTCCTGTTCGTTGCGAACGAATTTCCTCAGTATTCGTGCGGCTGTCGTTGGACCAACTCCTCTGCCGCTCATGGAGATGACGGCTTTCTTGCCTGAGGTTTGAACTAGGCTTGCGCTCTTCCAACCTCTATTCCATGCTTCGTGTTCTTCCGTTGTCAGTTGTTGCTTCTGTTTCTTCTTTTTCGAGATCTTGAAGAGTTCTTCGTCGCCTTGGTATGTGACTGCGATCAACGTGGAGTTACAGACGGGACATTTGATTCTGTCAGATAGAGTCTTGACCGATCTTATGCCTTCCCAGTCAACGTTGAATATGCAGACGAGTCTGACCGTATGCGATAGAAGTCGTTCTTTGACTATTTCAGCTAAGGATGCTGTTGGAACAGCAGGTCTCAAAAGATCATGTGGAACTATCTTGTCGACTATCGGCATAGCGAATGGTGAGCAACTCGTTCCTTTTTGCGGGGAGAGTTCAACAGCTAACTTTCCGTCGATGATTTGCTGAACTATTTGCTTTGCGTTTTCCACATCTAGTTTTTCTAGGAAGATCTCTCTCTTCGCCTCTCTGTTTATCGGCGTTCCTCTATAGACGTCGACGACAAGCCTAGCTCTATTCATTTTGTAGTCCGCCGTTCTCTCAACTGCTCCGAACCTTCTGGCTACGTGCCAGTGCCTCCAAGTGAATAGTTCAGTTCTTTCGATAGCCTCGTTGATTGTCTTCTCAAGCTCTTCAGGGGTGAGCTTCGTCAATTCATTTGCCACTAGCTGAGCGTTGATTTTGAATGGGCACATTAAGGCTACTCTATACGGGTCTACTTGCGTCGCAATGTGCACACCGTACCTTGAGCTAAGTATTGTAGCTAAAGCTGTCCCTATCGTCTCGTTAACTAGATTGCCGAAGCAGCAGTGGACTACTATGCAGTTCTCATAATTCTCGACGATTATCCTGTTGTCTGTCGGAAGGGGGTAGTCATGAATATGGCTCTCGACTGTTTCGACGACTTTGCCGATAGCGCTCTCACCTATCCCGGTCTCCGCGGCTATCCTTTCTCGCTCAAGGCTGTTCAGTGTATTCGCTATCGTACTCCTAAGGTTGCCGACTTGTAGGGCGATTTCGTAGCTTACTGGGATGATTTCCCCCTCCCAACTCGGTATTGCGTTTAAGCTTGGTACAGTTGGCTCAACCTCAATCGAGAGCTCTGTCTCGTCTACGCTTATGACCCGCCAAGTTTGGCCGTGCATTATGAATTCTGTTCCAGAGGAGCATCGTCTGGCAACGAACTCTTGATCTAGAAGGCCTATCCTCCTTTTTCTGATGAAGTCGAAAACAGTATACTTCTTTACATCTGGAATTACTGAGAGGTTTTCATAATAGTATCTAAACGCCTTCGGGTATCTTGGTTGAATTGAGTCTTCTCTAAGCCTTAGAAGCCGAAGATTCTCCAGCTGCTTTACAACAGCCATCAAGTCTTCAGGCGGAACATCTCTGTACGGGTAAGAGTTTCTCACTATCTCGTAGACTTCTTCAAGTCTCATCTGTTTTGAGTCAAGCAGCATGCCGATAATCTGGTGGGCCAAGACATCGAGGGCATTTTCATGGATCTTGACTTGTTCAAGGCTGTCCTTTCTCGCTCGGTTCACAATCGCAGACGACTCCATTATATCGTCCGCCCATCCGGCTATGATGCAACCTTTCGGGACTCCTCTTATTCTATGTCCGCTTCTTCCAACTCTCTGTATTAGGCGGGTGGCTTCTCTCGGAGACATGTATTGTATTATGAAGTCGACTGTTCCGATATCGATGCCCAACTCCAAGGATGAGGTGCATATGACACTCTTGACTATGCCTTCTTGGAACCCTTTCTCAACCTCTTCACGTATCTCTCTGGAGAGGGAGCCGTGATGCACCTTGACAGGCAGCTCACTATTCAACGCGTGAATTTGCGATCCTAGAGCTTCCGCGTGTTCTCTAGTATTTGTGAAGACAAGGGTTGACCGCTGTTTCGAGATCAAATCGATGATTCTTCTAACTCTAGCTATGCCCGGCGCCGGGATGCCTAGTCTATCAGCTTCTTTATAGTCATCCTTCGCAGCCGTAACATACTCGACCGTGACATCGAACATTCTGAGTTCTGGAGACTTTATCGTCTTTGCTTCACGATTTGTTCCTGCTAGAAATCTAGCTACTTTGTCTTCTTCACCTATAGTTGCTGACAAGCCGATTCTTTGAAACTCTCTACCTGTCAGCCGGCGTAGTCTCTCCAAGGCTACCGCAAGCTGCGTTCCGCGCTTATCAGTAGCTAGTTCATGGATCTCATCAACTATGACCCACTTGACATGCTTCAAATGTTCTCTCATTCTCTTTCCCGGGAGAATCGCCTGCAGAGTCTCTGGAGTCGTTATGAGCATGTCCGGTGGGAATTTGGCTTGCATCGCTCTTACACTAGCGACCGTGTCTCCATGCCTAACTTGAACATCGATATCCAAGTCTTTCCCGATCTCTGAGAGGCGTCTCAGCAAATCTCGGTTCAAGGCTCTAAGTGGCGTGACGTAGAGGATCGATATGCCGACAGGCTTCTCCATACTTCTAGCTGAGAGGAATAGGTCGAGTACAGGGAGGATGGCTGCATATGTTTTGCCAGTGCCGGTTGGCGCAATGATGAGGGCATTCGTACCTTCGAGGATCACGGGAATACCTAGTCTCTGTATCTCACTTGGCTCCGCTATCTCCTCTCTCTCTAACTGTCTTCTCACAGGCCTCGAAAGGAGTTGGAAAGCGTTTTCAGGCATGGGTTTCTGCCTAGATTTAATAGAGATCTCCTATCTCTACAGGAAGAGCCATTCATAAACATTTGAGTTAGAAACTATAGAATCCCAAACGGAAGGAAATAGGAAGTCTCTTAAAGTCGCTATTTCTGCATTATTTTCTTCAGATAGATTAAATAGATCTTTAGATCGCTTCTTCTCGTAGGTTCTTTCTCTTGCTCTTCGAGTTGCTCTATCTTTTCTTTTAATTCAATTAGATTTTGGCTCTCCTCGATAGTTCTTGCGATTGACGCTTTAGTCCACTCTATGTTTGAAAGATATGGGGCGGCATCACCGTATGCTAGCCAAGCTTTCTCCTTCATCTGAAGCGCGCTTCTTGCGATAGATCAGGTTGCTTCCGTCTTCTCATACGAGATGTATAAGAATATCAGGATCAACGTTATGAATGCGAGCACTAAGACGAAGAGTCGGATTAGCTCGAACGTATCATCAGGGGACACTTCACAAGCGCCTCGTTTCAGAACGATAACTATTAGCTAAGATTTAAAAACCTGTCTTATTCAGAAGTCTGAGTTTCTTCCTCTCCAACTTTCCATTTCTCTGTGACGCTACTGTAAGCTCTATCCGGGAGCTTCTTAACCGTGTATCTGCCAAGTGTTTCAGCGAATCTTTGAGCTATGATGTGGTAGCATAATGTCTTCTCTCGGTCGATTACTCTGAAGTAGTAGTCGTCGCAATTGCAGAAGTTTGTTTCAGGGATCACTTGGTACTCTCCTTTTCTTCCTAAGACCGTCCATATTACTCGGTTGCTTGGTCTGAACATGTACTTCTTTACTCTATTTTTGTCAACGAGGTTCATCGCGTTTTCAAATCTCTTCGAAAAAAGTTTGAGAAGTTTCATTCTGGTCTTTTCGCTCAACTGTCCTGTAGAACGTATTTCGTTGCAAGCTCTCTCGACCGCCGCGATTTCCCTCTTGCTGGTCTCCTTCATCTGCGAGTGCTTCCTATATGACTAGACTCTGACTTCATATCACTGGAAGACTAACGGGGTGCCCAGAGCGCCAACCTCGCCTTCTTGGTCATTTCCTTGGCTAGATCCTCGATTGGGCCGTGTTTGATGCATTTGGCCATGCAATGCTTTACACACGCTGGTTCAAGGCCTTTCATCGTACGGCTTGCGCACAGGGTGCAATTTTCGGTGGGAAAGGGGATGAAGGAGAGATATGGTTTGCCGTTGGGCAACATTTGGACCATTTCGATTACCTGCATCCCGACGATCTCCTTTGGTCTACGGTACTCTTGGGCACAGGCTACTTGACACGTGAAACACCCTGTGCAATACTCGTAGTCTATTAGGAGACCGTATTTGGTTCCCTTACTCATGATTGGCATCCTCTGCTGAAACCTTGTAGACTTTACAGAGCATATGCTTAATTGGTGCTCCTAGACCGTCTTTTCCTTGGTACCCCATGGGAATGAGCTGGTTCACATTCGATTTCCAGACGTCAAAGAGGGTTGGCTCTGCTCCTTCGCTCTCGGGGAACCACCAGCCGTGCTCAGCCATCACCATCCATTCAGGCACTACGAGGGTGACTTTTGCCTTGAACCTGCATCTTCCAAGCCAATTCTCGACCCAGACCCACTCCCCATCCGTGATTTCTAACGACCTCGCCTTCTCGGGGTTGATCTCAACAAGGGGATGCGGGTGGATCTGCCTCAACCAAGGGATATTTCTGTGTTCCGAATGGAAATAGACCGGGGACCGCCTTCCAGTGGACAAGATCAAGGGGTACTCCTTCGCCAACTCCGGTTGACTGATAGGTGTGAATGGGGGCTCCTCGTAGTGGGGGAGAGGCTCCAGCCCCCACTCTTCACGAAGGGAAGAGTATAGCTCGATCTTCCCGGATGGGGTTTGGAATCCAGGTTTTCTGTCCTTTCGTAGCAGCCCCTTCTCGAATCTGTGATATGGGGCGCTAGGGTGGCCTTCTGTCGGCATAGCCCAGCCGCCCTTCTCTTGTAGTTGACGGAAGGTCATGCCGGACGGCTTTAGGATGTCATCGAAAAGATCATAGATCGTGTCCCATTTGAAATCCGGGTCAAATCTCTTAGCTAACTCGAAGTTTATCTCCACATCTGGTTTGCATTCACCCACGGTTATCAACTTGTTTATGGTCTGAAGGGGCACCCACCAACTCCTGACCCCATCCTTTTCCAAGAAGGTCGCAGCTGGCAGAATGATGTCGGCCAGCTGAGTGCTGGGGGTATGAAACAGATCGACGGCAACTACGAATTCAAGCTTCTTGATGGCTTCCACCCATCTCTTTGGGTCCATGCCTATGCCCCCGATAGGATTGCATGCCTGTATCCACATGCCCTTGATCGGGTACGGTTCTCCTGAGAATATCTGTTCAAGAACTAGGTCTGTCTGGGCCCTCCAGATGAATTTGTTCAAAGGCCCGTACCGGTCTGCTCCAATCCTTTTCTTGTCAACTTCCTTGGACTTCAGCTTGATTACTCCCTTAGCTCCGGGGAGAGCATAAGCAACCGCGTCGAAGGCGTAGCGGGAGATCACGTTCCCGCCGGGTAGGTCTAAGTTTCCGGTTAGACACCAGAGGCAGGCTATTGCTTGAGCTGTAGGGGTAACTGCAGGGGTCATGTCGATGGGCACCCCCCAGTGTATGGATGCTGGTTTGCTCTTCGCGTACAAGATCGCTGCATCCCTGATGTCTTTCTCCGGAACAAGGGTGATTTCTGCCACTCGCCCAAGGGGATACCTGTTCACTTCCTCGCAAAATACATCCCAGACAGTTCTAGCCTGCACCCGAGTTCCATCTTTCAAGTCGACTTCAAAATGTCCTGTCAGTGCTGGCTTAACATTCGGTGACTTGTACGCAACCTCATCCGGGTCCCAGATGACAGGCCTTTCATTTACGGTATCCCAGACAACAAAGTTGCTCTGAGATCCGCCATCAACCAGATCGATCTCCCGAAGCAGTTTCCCGGTATCACTTCGAATCAGATGGTGCGCATTGGTCCATTTTTCAACGAAGCCTTCATCGTACAGTCCTTCGTTGACTATGACGTTGAGGAAGCCCATCGCCAAGGCGCCATCTGTTCCTGGTCTTAGTCTGAGCCATTTCGTAGCCCTCGAGGCGAACCAAGATAACCGAGGGTCGATGGCGATGATTTTTGCGCCTCTTTTCATGAGGTCGATTATCCAGTGACCAAATATATTGTCCGGACATGAGGCCGGGATGTTGTAGCCCCAGACCAGGATGCACTCAGGGGTTTTATACCTTGGGCTTTCATAGCGGTCAGCCAGCCACTGACCCGCGTCGATCACGCAGTAGTCGCCTTGGACTGTGTCCACCGCTGATATTCTTGGACTGTAGCAGGCGATTCCACTCAGGCTGAACATCACGTTGGGGCTGCCGTAGGCGTAGGCGAGCATGCATATCCAAGGGCCTATATCCCTACCGGTTCCCATAGCGAAGATGAAGCTCTCTGGACCATGATCCTGACGTATCTTTTTCATCTTTCTCTCTATGAGGTTGAAAGCCTCATCCCAAGAGATCTTCTCCCACTTTCCTTCGCCACGTTCTCCAACACGTTTCAGTGGACGTGTGAGGCGGTCCGGATGGTACACGTATTGGGTCATTGCAAGGACTCTTGAACAAAGACGACCCTGATTCCAAGGGTGTTCTGGGTCACCTTCGATTTTGACCAGCTTGCCATCCTCAACGTACGCCAGCACTCCGCAGCCGCCATGGCAGCCAGGTCCAGCAGACCAAGTTGTAGTGCGAAAAATTTCAACGTTCTTTCGGCTCATAGCTAAACTCCCTTTTTCAGAAATAATCCCTTGAGATATAATACAATTCATGCCTAAATACGGTCCGCTTCAAAACCCCAAACCTATGTGAGTTCAGCTTGTAGAAAATGGAATAGTGCGTGGGTCATCTGTCAAAGGTAGGAACAAAAGATTTAGCCACACAAAACCGAAATGGCACTTCTCTTTCTAGTTAACTGCTGCTTTAGGGTCATCCAAGTTCTGTTGCGATGGATGCGATAAAAGCAGTCATATATCGTAGGTCGTTCAGTCTCATACTTTCGTTTGGGGCGTGGATATTGCTCTCTGGGTCAAAAGTGCTGCACATAGCCCATGGAGTGCAGTCTCCAAACAGGTAGGCGGGACCAGACCCATAAGAGGAAGGGATCAAGACTGCATCTTTACCGCTAAAGTCTTTTGCTAACGTTGCCAACATCTTGACGAACGGATGATCAACCGGTGTTCTACTAGGTTTGTAGCCTGAGAGAAGTCTCGATTCTATGTCTGAAAAACCGTGTTTGTCTAGGTGTTCGCGTAGTAATTTTTGAACTCTCTCTACTTTTTGGTTGGGAACAATTCTGAAATCCACCTTCGCCATGGCCTCTTTCCCAATAACCGTCTTGGAACCTGGGCCTTCCCAGCCTGCAGATAAACCGCAAATAGTGCATGTGGGTCCGAGGATCAACTCCTTCCAGAATTCTACACCGTCTCTTCCAAGCAGAAACCTGTCGGTCTTATACAGCTGCCTGTATTGTTCAAGCAAGTCTGGGGGATACTTCTCGAATAACTCTAATTCTTCTCTTCTAGGAGGAACCACATCGTCGTAGTAGCCGTCTATCAAGATCTCCTCCTTCTCATCTTTCAGAGTGGACAATGCCCAAACCAGCCTCCAAGCAGGATTGATTACAATCGGCGCGTGGCCGGAGTGGGCGTCTATGTGAAACCCTTTTGCATGGAGTTCAAAGTATGCGTCGCCTTTCACACCCGCGGACACTTCACTTCGTTGGTTGGGAACAGCGTTGGCTCCCTCCCAGACGCAGCCGTCCGCCCTTAAGAGGTTTGGATGAGCTTTACAGAATTCTTCAAGATGTATACTGCCAGCTTCCTCCTCTCCTTCGATGATGAACCTTATGTTGCATTTCGGTTCGTACCCAGCCTCAAACGCGCTCTGAACGCCGAAGAGGTTAGCGACAAGAGGACCCTTGTTGTCATTGACGCCCCTACCGTAAAGTCGCGCGTTTCTCAGTGACAGGCTGTATGGAGGAGACTTCCACTCCTCTAACGGCTCCTCGGGCTGAACGTCATAGTGATTGTAAAACAGCAAAGTCTTTTTCATGCCCCGGTTCATTTCAGCCACGACCACGGGCGCGCCGGACATTTGACAAGTTCGAACCTTGTATCCTCTCTTCTCAAATTCTTCAGTTAACTGAGCAATAATTGGTTTCATGTCGTGGTTTTTGTTGTAGCACGTTGGGATGCCTACTAACTTTTTCAAGCAGTCAATTTCCGATCGTTCGTTCTTCTTCACAATTTGGAGAATCTTGTTTTTGTCGTAAACCAAACGCAACAGCCTCATCTTAATTTAACGAGCCTACTCGGTACTTAGTCATAACTCCGTAATAGATCAATTCGAGCATAATCTCTTGGTTGATTTTGAAAAGGATAAATAAACGGATGGTTCTGAAACGGTTACTGGAGGAAACGAACGTTACCCGTTTAAAGCCCGTTAGCCCTTTTGCAGCTCTGCTGTTACGGAGGAAATCCGAGCGCGTCGTGGTTATTGGAGACCTGCATATAGGTTGGGAAGTAAATCTGGCGCGACAAGGCATTCACGTGCCATCGCAAACCTCCAAGCTGCTCGAGAAGACTATTCAAGTTATTGACGTTTGCAAGCCGACCAGATTGATCTTCCTAGGCGATGTAAAGCATACGGTCGCAAGAGTGGAGATGGAGGAGTGGCGTGACGTTCCAGATTTCTTCGAGAAGATCAGTAAGTTGGTTTCCGATATTGAGGTGGTGCCCGGGAACCATGATGGGAACCTTGAGCCTTTAACAACTTCGAATGTCAAGATCCTTCATTCAACTGGAATAGTTCTTTGGAATAGCATAGGTATATTCCATGGGCATGCTTGGCCTTCGCCTCAGCTTCTTGCATGTGACAGTCTTATTATGGGGCATCTTCACCCGGTTGTAATGTTCAAAGATGTTCTCGGTTTCAGAATTATGAGGCAGGTCTGGGTTAAGGCTAAGTGCGACGGGGAAAGGCTTGCGAAAGCTCTTCTGAAACATTTGAATGTTACGGTTGAGGGAGCTGTGGCTGATGAGGTTAAGCGGCGCTTCAACATAGATTTGAATAATCCCGACTGTATCATAATGCCTTCATTCAACGACTTCTTAGGAGGTCAAGCGATCAATAGGAGAATTGTCGGAGGTTCGAGAGAAGCTAGGGCTGAGTATATCGGGCCAGTTCTCCGTTCCGGAAGCGTCGATTTAGATGATGCTGAAGTATATTTGCTGGATGGAACGTTTCTAGGGAAGATAGAGCAGCTCCGCTCCTATACATAGCGCATTTTGAGAATTTGTGAATCTATGCTTCAGGACCCGGTTGAGATCGGAGGAACCTCAGCCTTCACCAGCTCTTCCTTCACAATCTCTTTGGCTTCAATCATCGTTAGCTCATGGGTCAACGCGACCAAAGCCTTGGCCGCTTCATTCTCTAGGTCTAGCCTGTACATGTGCGCTCTTCCAACGCGTCTTGTCTGCTTGATCAGGCCCAGCGCTTCAAGCTTTTCGAGTAGGTTGAGCGCGGTTCTGAAGCTTACTCCAGAGTTCTTGGCTATGTCTGACTTCGAGTAGTCCCACTCTCTGAATGTTGTGAGGAAGTCTAGGATCTGAGCTAGAGCTGAGCCGTTGAACAGTCGTTCCAGAGGCCCAGACTCTAGAGCTTTACTCTCCAATCACAATCACCCTGACAAAACCCACCCACAAACCAAGTTTCGCCATACTCATCTTTTGCCAACGACACTTTCTGGATATCTGTCTAGACAGATATGTCACGAAGACTTATAAATATTACTTCTATGTATCAATATTGTGAACCCCAGAACACAATAGGCTACAAGAACTAACTTAGGACGGCAATTTCATGAGTATCGAAGAAGAGATCAAGAAGACGCTTCTTAGAAGGCTATTGGCCGACAGGATCATTGGAGGTCGGCACACAGCGATCGAGAATCTACCTAAAGGCTTTCCAAAGCATCTGAGAGGCCAGGTCAAAGAGGTCGTCGAAGATCTTTTCAAAGAGGGGTTGCTGCTGAAGAAACCTACAAGCTACGGTCTACAAGTCTCTCTGAACCCAAATCGATTAGCTGAGATAGACAGAATCGTCAGGGCCTAGTTGAGACTCGATTCGCCTCCAAGCTTAGAAGAGGCTTGATATCAATGGATGTCTTGGGCGGATGGAGGTTTTTATTTCACCGTCAGTACCTGCAAGTTTGGCATTCTTATCCAAGTGAACGCGGATTTTCCGGTAGCCTAAGTGTTCAAACCAAAACATGTAAAAAGAGGAGATGCGCGGTATAGAAGGGTGACTGGACATCCAAAAGACAGGAAAATCCGAAGCTTGCGATGTAGTCGTCGTGGGTTGCGGTCCAGCTGGAATTCTTGCTGCTTACGAGTTGTCTGAGAAGACTGATCTGCGCATATTGATGCTTGATAAGGGTCCTGATATCGATAAGCGGAAGTGTCCTACGAGCCGCGGTATTGGCTGTGCACGCTGTATTCCATGTTCGCTTCTGAGCGGTTGGGGTGGGGCTGGGGCTTTCAGTGACGGGAAGCTTACGCTTTCTTCTGAGGTTGGCGGATGGCTCAATGAGTATCTCGACGCTGACGAATTGAACGGTCTTATCGATTATGTTGATAAGGTCTACTTGAAGTTCGGTGCGCCTGAGAGGTTGTATGGCACGGATTTCGATAAGATGGAGGAGATTGAGAGGAAGGCTGCGCTGGCTGGACTGAAGCTTGTCCGCGAGAAGTTGCGCCATCTCGGAACCGAGGAGTGCGTGCATATTCTTAAGCGTGTGAAGCATTCGCTCGATAAGAAGGTTGAGATCAGGACGAATAGTGAAGTGAAGAACCTTCTCGTTGAGAGTAACCGAGTGAGAGGCGTGGTCGCAGGCGATGTAGAGATAGGTGCGAAATACGTGGTCGCCGCGCCTGGAAGAGTTGGAGCTGAATGGTTGGCTGAGGAAGCGAAGAGGCTTGGACTGAAAACCTTGAATAATCCTGTTGATGTCGGCGTTAGAGTTGAAGTTCCAGCACCTGTCATGGAGGAGATTACTCAGATCCTTTACGAGCCTAAGTTCGTCTTCTTCTCGAAGTCTTTTGACGACAAGGTTCGGATCTTCTGCGTCTGTCCAGGAGGAGAGGTCATCACTGAATCTTACAATGATGTTATAACTGTTAACGGTCAAAGCTACGCGGAGACGAAGAGCGGGAATACGAATTTTGCGATCCTCGTCAGCACATCTTTCACTGAGCCTTTCAAGGAGCCGATAGCGTATGGTAAGTATATTGCTAGATTGGCGAATCTGCTTAGCGGTGGAATAATCATTCAAAGACTCGGGGACCTTGAGGGCGGACGGAGATCTACGCATGAGAGAATAGCTAGGAATGTTGTTGCTCCGACTTTGAAGACGGCTACGCCTGGAGACCTGAGCTTTGTTCTGCCCTACAGATACCTATCCGACATTCGTGAGATGCTCAGAGCGATGGATCAAGTCTCGCCCGGGATCTATTCGAAGCACACATTGCTATATGGGGTTGAAGTCAAATTTTACTCGTCGAAGCTTGAGTTGAGCAATGCGCTTGAGACGAAGATCCAGAATCTATTCGCCATAGGAGATGGGGCTGGAGTAACTAGGGGGCTAATTCAGGCTTCTGTGTCAGGGGTTGTTGCCGCGAGAGAGATTGAGAGGAGAGAGAAGGGTTCGAAATAGGAGAAGGTCAAAGAAGCATTCTGTACTTCTTTTCTGGTTCTTCGCGTTAAGCTCATATTTTCTTGACACAATTACCTAAAGGTTCAAGTGGATTCATATGTTCACTGAGGCTCAGCTTAGAGAACGCGTAAGAAATTTTCAGTTGTTGATGAAGGAGAATAGGATTGATGTTGCTGTAATTCGAACTCTCTCACCATTCATATACTTCACAGGCATCAAATGGTTGAGACCTGCTGTACTCATTCCTGCTGAAGGAGAACCTACAGCCTTCATTTTTCAGCATGAGGCGGATGAGTTTGCTTCGAAGTGTTGGGTGAAGAAGGTTGAGCGGTGGATGAAGACTGAGGAGTTGATGAAAGGAGTCAGCGGAATGATTCGGAAGGCTGGATTCAAGGTTGCTGGGTTTGATTACAGTGTTGAAAGAGATTCTTACGTACTCTTCTTCGAGTTGTTTAAGACATTGAATCCAAGGGTTGAGGTTCGCGATGTTCACGCGTTGATTATGAAGTTGAGGATGATTAAGGATGCTCAGGAGATCGAGTGTATTCGGAAAGCTTCTGAGATCGCGGACCTAGGAATGGACGCTGCTGTGAACAGCGTTGACGTTGGTAAGAGCGAGTTAGAGATTGCGGCTGAAGCGGTTTACAGGCTGATGAAGTCTGGGGCAGAGCATCCTTTGGTCTATGTGAATGTCGGCCCGAAGCCTAGGAAACACGCTGAGCCTAGAGGCGATGTGAAAGTCGGTAAAGGAGATTGCGTCAGCATAGGCATTGGAGCTGACTATAACAACTATTTCAGCAATGTCTCCAGAACCCTATTCTTCGGTGAGGCTTCAAGCGAGAAGAGGAACGCGTTTGAGGTTGTAGAGAAAGCTAGGCATCTGGCGGAAGAAGAGCTGAAGCCAGGCGTAGAGCTGGCGGAGATTGAGAAGAAGATACATGAGCTTATGGAGAAGTCGGGGTACGGCGCATATTATTCTTGGGGCTTTACGCATGGTGTAGGTCTGCTTATTGAAGAGGACCCGATAACAACGATCGTCGTACCTCATAGAAGGTACAAGGTTGCTGAGAATATGGTTTTGGCAGCTGTGCATGTCCCATTGACAGTCCCGAACGTGGGCTCAGTGAAATGTGAAGATACATTTCTAATAAGCGAAGAAGGATGTAAACCGCTCACAAAATATTTGTGTGAAATAATAGGATAGTATCATCAATAAGGCGTTCAATCACCTGTGGCACGCCTGATACATCGGCATCGTGTACTCTTTCCTCGCTATAGTAAGGCGCCTCCTAAAACCCGGAAATTTAAAAAAATTAAAACCCAGGGGTTTATCCACGCTCTTTCAGCGCTTTCTTCGTGATCTCTCGGAGAGCCTCACCGCGGGAAACATTAAGAAGAATTAATTTAGTCTTACTTAAAACCTCAACCCTCTCAGATCTTATCCGTCGCCTAGTCGCTCTTCTCCATGAACATAGAGGGCTTCCGGAGGACGGCGGGGTGGTTCTTAGTGCGTGTGTTGGTTTTGGGTTTATCCAGCGGAATTCTGCCAAGAAAGGCTTATTTTGGGAGTATTTATTGAAATGGAGGAGGAAGCGGGAGCTCCATCTAGAACTTAACCGACTACCTTGTTTTGTCTCCTAGGGTTCTTCGGATGATTAAGTTCCATCTGATATGTGACGCGTATTCGCCGAGTTTCGCCTTCTTTGCTGCGTGTTGTGTGAGAACTTCGGCGTGAATACT
>Ga0315314_1002579_pt1 | contig 14865 bp, 14 predicted proteins | sample TDP9_MG_FD_203631 | JGI IMG/M metagenome (GOLD analysis project Ga0315314, IMG submission 203631) | Freshwater sediment microbial communities from Lake Towuti, South Sulawesi, Indonesia - TDP9 | ecosystem: Environmental > Aquatic > Freshwater > Lake > Sediment | place: Indonesia: South Sulawesi...
GCCAAACACCTCTTGGGGATGGCCTCGGCCGATGATAAGAAGGCTGTACCAAGCCCAGATCATCCAGAATAAGCCGAAGAAGATCACCAAACTTCCGAAGGCGATATTCACCAGCCCATGCCGCAGGAGCTCAAATCCAAAGAGGCGATCTAACCAAAGGCCTACCCCTCTCCCCAAAACAGGGAAGAGGATGCCAAAAAGGAAAATGGAAAAGAGATAAGCGGAAACCAGACGCAAGGTTCGCACCCTAGATCCTTAGATTTCTAGGTGAGGGAGACCCGACCCAATAAAGATGGAACCACTTGCCTAGTTTACACCCTGGGCTTGCTAACTCTATCATGGAGACCCCGACCAACTTGCTGCCCAAGCGTCTAGCCTGTTTCAGAGGCATGAAGAGCCATCTAGACAAAGATGCAGGCGGCCTTTCTAAGACTAGTACCGACCAACTAAACGGAGCCGTCGGCTCACAACGATCATTATAGCCAGGAAACTACCTACTAGAGCAGCCTCTAAGGGGCCCCATCCTGTCTCGGGCACCCCCTCCTCGGTCGGTGTAGGGGTAACTAGAGGGGTAGGAGAAGGGGTAGCCACGCGGGTGGGCGTGGCGGCGGGAACGGGAGTCGGTGTTCTAGTGGGAGTGGCGGTTGGGACCTTAGTGGGCGTTATAGTTGGAGCCTTAGTGGGTGTGGCGGTTGGTGTAATCTCGGCCACCACCGTAGGGGTAGCCGGGACCCGCAACCTAGTAATAAAGATAAGGCCTCCGATGCCCAAAAGACCCAGGATCAAAAGACCCACCAAGCCCAGGGCGATTATGGTGAAGATCCTGTTTTGGCCCAAGCCTTCCCACTCCCTCATCTCCTCCTCCTTCGTACCAAAGATATCTATAGGCTAGAGCCCTCCAAGAGTTCCAAGTTGGTCAGGGGAACGAATACCCTCCTCCCCTCGTCCAGATCCACCTCTACCCCCTCGATTTCAACGCCCCATTCGACCCTCCTCCTCTGAGGAGGGAGGCCCGCCACAGAGCCCACCTTGCCCAGATAGGGCTCCCTAACTAATCGCACTAACGTCCCCTCCTTTAAGGCGGGGGCTTCCCCTCTAGGAGCCTCCTCGCCTCGGAGGAAGGGGATGATCACTCGAGGACGAAGAGGTCTCACCCCATGGGGGACACCCCTAACCATGCAAGCCTCGCGACCGGTATGTTGTTGGAATAGGGAGAAGAGAGGTCGGGAGAGAGGGATCTCGCCGAACCCCTCCATTATCATCACTGGGAAAGAGAGGGAGGAAACAAAGCCTACAAAGGAGGAGGAGAGGCTACCCAGAATCACACCGCGCACCCCTATCTCCTCGGCTTTTTCTAACCCCTCCTTCGTGGCCCAACCCTCCACCACCACTATCGCACCATGACAGCCCATATCGATCGCTTCGGGAACCAACTTCCCCTCTGGCGCCAGGCTCAAGATCTTCAAGACACCGAAGGCGTCTTCTCCCACGGTCCAGGCCCCTTCCACTATCGCACCAGAGGCTTCGATCGCTACCCCACGGCTGGAGAATACCTGGGTCACCACGCCTTTGAGATAGGCTCTCAGTTCATAGATGGATGGGGAGAGCTCTAAGAGCAGACGCCCATGAGCCTCGTTCACTATTCTCCCCTCCGCTGGTGCACGATATAGGCGGCGGAAGGGCCATCTTCCTCTCGCCGCTATCACCTCTCCCTTCTCCACCCTCTCTCCAGGCCCTTTAAGCAGATATTTCCGAAGAGCCTCCCCTGGCAGGGAGAGCCTCTGGGCCACATGGAGGATCTTGATCTGGCTCGGTATATATGCTCGGCCCACCACATCCATGGGCTCCACCCTCTGCCTAGGCTCCACCAGAACCTCCCCTGGGAAGGGCAGGAGCCGTTCCAGGCTCAAACGGCCGTAGGGCACTACCTTAAAGGCAGAGGGGTAGTACATGGCTAGAACCCTATCTCCCACATCCACTTCTGCATCTTTTCCTGTTGTGCGGCCCTCTCCTGGGGGAGGGAGAGGGGTCGCCCTCGAGCATCGATGATGACGCCCACCGCTCCACCTTCTACCTCGGTGGTGGCTCCCCTTCCTTTCCTCCCCAAGCCCACGTCGAAACCCCGGGTGGGGTGAAGTTCCAAAGTCGCCCTTTGACCGAAGGGCAAAGGTATCACCTCTAAAGAGCCATAGGATACCTCGCCCTCGATGGCTCCCTCCGAGGAGACCATCTTGAATCGAAGGGCTGCCTCCCCCTCCCGGGCTACACCCAAGGGCGCGATAACCGTCCCTAGGTTAAGAAGGGTGTCCCGCGCTAATACCTGTGCCGCTGCCAGAGGCTCCACCATGGCCAGAGCCCCCAATTGAGGTAAGAGAGAGAACTGATCAAGGGCCAGACCACAGACGCCCGTGGGCTGCAATCCGTCAAGAAGGATGAGAGCCGCCTGCCGGGGATCGGGGAGATGGGAAAGGAGTCCCCCCGTGCCCACGATCAGATCCGCCGGAGTGAAGGCTCTCTCATCTGCCCGCTCTAAAGCCCAACCCATAAGTTCCCGAGCCACCGCCTGCTCCAGAAAGAGATCCTCCTTGCTTTGGGGAAAGATCCCCGGCCTGAACGATTTATTGAGGATCCGATCCCCCACACCCTCCAAGTCGAAGGGAAGCCAACGGAGGATCTGCTCCGCCCCTCTCTCCGCAAGAAGCCTATCCAACCCATGCCCCAACCCCACATCGTTGGTCAAAGCACAAAAATAGAGGTCCTCTCCAGCGGAGAAAAGGCCCACACTACCCCCACCTATATCAACCCCAAAAACTTTCAATTTGTACTCCTGGGCTAGGTAGCGAATCGCCCATCCCAAAGCGGTAGCGGTGGGTTGAATAGGTGCCAAGGACCATCTCTCCACTGACCCGATCCCCGGGATGAGAGCGATCTTCCCTCCCACCAGGCTCTCCAGCGACCTCTCGACATCGGCTAGACTCTCTTCTCCCAGTCTAGGAAGGAGGTTACTCACTACCTCCAAGTCAAAAAACCCCTCTAGAACCTCAGCCACCGGGGCTTGAGCCTCCTCGTTTCCAGCGAAGATAAGGCGGGGGCGTCTCTCTCCTGGGGCACAAAGTAAAGCCAAATCCTTGGCCATCTCCACCAGGGGGAGAGTAGGGCCTCCCCCGACCCCTCCCGCGAAGAGGATAGCGTCGAGGCTACCCTCTCTAAGAAGCCTAAAGAAGTCGAGCATCCCCTCCGCCGATGAGAGGCGTAACTCATCGACAGTGAAGGCGCCCTCGACGAGGGTGTAGGTGGAATGAGCAGCACGGAGAGCGCTCCTCACGCTCCAAGGCTCCATCATCCCCGCCACCACCAGCCGAAGGGGTTCCATGGCGCTGGTGGTAGCCACAAAGCCATCCACTCCACCTCCGTCCCCACCCTCGGGGGTGATGAGCCTTCCTTGGGCCAAAAGCCGCCTCTCGGCAAGGGTTTCCATCCTTCCCATCGCCCCGAGAAAGCCCAGGCTTACATCCTCCCAAGGAGGCGAAAGGGTAGTGGGAGCCGACCCATGAGCCACCAACCGGTATTCTCCGGCCACCTGATCTATGAGGGCCACCCGGGTATTGATGCTCCCCAAGTCAGCCGTGACAAACGATTCTAGACTCATCTTTAGACTATCCTCAACCAGTCACTGAGGAGGAAGTGCAGACGGCCTACAAGCAAGGAGACCCGAGCCATCACCGCATTGGCAAAGAGAGCCCCCAAGGTGATCATGATGAACCACTTTCCGACAATAGAACCTAGCCTTAAGGCACCGCCTCGAAGCCCGCTCGTCCTTCGCTCCCCGCCCACGGTAAAATAGAAATAGGCCAAACTCCCCAAGGTGCCCACTACCAGGATCAGGTTATCTATCGCCCTTCCCCCATCCCCCTCGCCCGGAAGAAGGGGGAGCATACTATCCCGCACTTGGTAGAGGAGGGAACCGACCAAAGCCCCTCCGATGGCCAAGGCACCACCCACCCCAAAGAGGAAAGCCACCGAGACATTCCCAAACCAAGCGGTAGAAACCCTCCCTTTGGCCAGAAGAAGTAGGCCTAAGAGGAGAGGGATGAGAAGGTGCCAATAGGTCACCGGGTCCTGGGCCAGGGGTGTAAATAGGCGAGGCAAAAGCACATCCTGGATGGCTACCACGATGGCGTAACCTAGAGCCGAGCCGACGAAGAGATGTTCAGCCAAGCGGTATAGAGGGTTGTCAGAGATTAGGTAACTGAAGACCATCAAGGTTAGGAGAGCGGCCACCCAGGTGCCTAAGAGTTCCCTCATCCCCTTCCCCCTAAACTCTCTACCAGATAGGCGAAATTTCCCAAGAGGATGAAAAGAGCGATCACTAGGTGGGCAGCCGCTTGAGGGAGCATCATAGAGAGGGCTATTCCAGGATGCTGGTTTACCCTTTCATACTCTGCCGCCCCCACCAGCCCACTGAGAAGCCCCTTTAGTTGGCCGGAACGGTAGTAAGGACGAGCTGCAGGGTCCACCTGGCCGCTTACCCCGGCCACCATCGCCACCTTGTAAGGAGCCTGTACCTGCTCCACCCAGCGGCGAAGGTGTTCCTGACTTCCCGCCAATACTACAACGAGATCCACATCCTCTAAACCCCCAACCCCTTCGCCTAGAGGGTAAGGAGAGAGGCGAGCCCTGAGACCCTCCGCTACGAAGCGGGCCCCTACCTCGTTCCCTGCCACGTACCCCAAATTGATGTAGTCTCGGCCTAAAAGATAGCCTTCGTGCTCGCTGACCACATCTTCTAAGGCGCGGTCGGCCAAAGCCTGGCCTTCAGGGGTTAGGCTCAAGTTCACGATTTTGACCCCTCGCCTCATGAGGTGATCAAAGATTGCCCTAACCTGCGGAGTGATCTCCGCTGCCGTTCCAGGGTCGTAATCGTGGGAGAGAAGCGCCACCGAGCCCTCTTCCAGGCTCTCCACGGTCTTATAGAAATCGACCGTAGCCTGGGTGAGGGGCATGTTTATGCTCCCGCCCGCCAAAAGGATCCCCCCTACTACCGCCCCCGCCAAAATAAGGTAAAAGAGCCAAGAGAGTACCTCTTTTCGCCGCGTTCTGGGCCGTTCCTCCACCGCCACAGGAGCCAAAGGCTGGCTGACAATACCTTCAAATCTGGCCGCTTGGTCTGCCCCAGCCAAGGGAGAAAAAGCCACCTCTCCCACGCGATGGGGGGTAGAAAAGATGGGCTCCACTTTCAAGGCCCCCTTTACCCCCGCCAGCAAACCCTCTTTCTCCAGGGGTTCAAGGGAGGCCTCTTCAGTTAAGCCCGCTAAAGCCTCAAGCCAAGGAGCGGTCCCCTCCTCGCCGGCTACCTCTCCCTTTACGTCCACCCCCGCCTCGGCGGCTGGAGCACCCAATTCCCGAAGCCACTCCGGCTCCTCCTCTGCCCCTTCCAAAACTTCGCCCGGCTCCCATGGTGCTTCCCCCTCCAACCCCTGGAGCCATTCGGGCTCTTGGGCGGGCTCTGGAGGGGCCCCTTCAGGGGGGAGCCCCTCTTCGAAGGAAGGGGGCAAGAGTTCCCCACAATTGTTGCAGAACTTGCTTCCTTCTCGATTCGATGTTCCGCAATGAGGACAATAGAGCATATAAGTTACTCGCTATAGGGGCGGTCAAACCCCACTAGAAGTCGCACGCCAGTGGCCAGGCTCCCTAAGGCTACACCGATCACTATACCCCTAGCGCCTGCCGTAGCCGGTACCCCAAGCACCCAATCCTTCAAGGCCGGCAGTTGCTCCCAGATATACCGAGCCAAAGGGGCCTGACCCACCAAGACCACTAAGCAGGCCCCAACCAAGAGGAATGTCTCCAAGTTGCGCGCCCGGAAGGCCCGATAGCCAGCAGAAGCCATGTAGAAAACCAGGAGGGAGAAGATGGTCGCTTGTAGGGGGGTTTGAACGTAATCGAAAATAGCCTTTACCAAGGGGGCTCGATAACCCTGGAGATTGATAAGGCCACCTAATAGAACAGTCCCCGCCATCACCAACAAAGCTATGCTGTACAGCCACCCCTCCTGGCGCTGGATGATCTTCCGGAGATGAAAGGCCAGGACGTTCAAAAAACCTAAGATGAGAGCGCAGGCGGCGATGATCACCACCCAGTTGATCAAGGTAACTCCTAAGGCGTTGAGATAAAGGTTGTCGAAGAAGAAATCTAAAAGTACAAGGAACCCTGTCGCCATAGCGATAGCAGTGGGCAAAACCCTCTTCATCGATCTCTCCTGGTGGCTACAAGATTAAAGTTCGTATGGCCACTCCCAATATGATAGCCAGGATGATCGCCGAACGGAGCCAATCTTGGGCCATGAGGCTCCCCAGATGGCTGGGCTTGGAGGATAGGTAGCCACCCCCAGCGTATATCTCCTCTCCCAAGAGGGCCTCATCCATGGAGGCGTATACGAAGGGCAAGGTTCCGGGGGAAGAGGCGCCGCCTATCTGCTGAACCCCTTTCTGGGCTCCCTTCTCGCCCATGAGAAGGAACTCATCCCCAAACCCCCCTATCATGGCGCTCGCTACTACATCCTCCCGCTCCAGCACCCCCATTACCCCCGCGGCGTAGGCTATCGTATCCGGCGCGATATAACGCACTTGAAGGGGGTCATATCCTTGAGGGTAACCTCGTCTCTCATAAGACCTCCGCAGGGTATCCTGAGCGATAGGTAGAAGAGAGGGATCGGATATGGTGACGACCAGCCTAAGGCCTGTGGCCACCGCCTGCTCGGCTAGCCGTTCCAAGGCCATAAGCCCAGCCATCGTATCGGCAGTAGATGCCCCCCCGATACCCTTGGCCCCGAGCGAAACGTGTAGCGTCCGACCACTCTCTACAGCCTGTCCTACGAAATCATTCAGAAGAGTGAAGCCGGGAAGAGGACGCAAAGGAGGCCTAAAACCCAAGCGCACCCTTCTATCCGTGAAGAGTAAAAAGGCGAAAAAGACCAGGAGGACAACTAACATCAAGGCCGCCAGGGGTTCGATCCCTGAAGCCTCTAGGAGATTGAGTATAACCTCCATAGCCCACTACCTCCGCAGCCCTTCCAGACGGGAGAGGATCATCTCCACATTCTCTCGATCATCTAAGAGCAAAGCGTACTCCCTCACTGCCCCTCCCAGGAACGGCTCTAAGGTTGGCTGGGAGAGGAGAAGAAACTGGCTAACTAGGAAAGAGAGAGGTTTATGAGCCTCCAAAAGGAGGATGGCTGGGGTCACCATGCCCCATTCGTTCGCCCGACGAACCAGCCCCTCGATCAACTCCTCCCGCCGTCTGACACTCAGCATCACGCCTCCAAAGATACCCTAGTATAACACGCCTTTTAGGCCCTGACAAGGGGCAGTGCTGTTGCTCTTACAGGGCTAATCTATCTGGGGTTTGCGCGCTCTGGACAAACTGGGCTTTATCTAGTAAAATCGTGGCCGGGATAGAAAGTAGGGAGGAAGAAGATGCCCCTCATAAAGTTCGTCCGGAACTATAACGATTTAAGCACCGACAACGGCTTTCAGTTCGAGTTCTTTTGTGATCGGTGTGGCAGCGGCTACCAGACCCACTTTCAGGCTATGGCCGCCGGGGTGGTGAGCGATGCTTTGGAGACAGCCAGTGGCCTCTTCGGAGGGCTCTTCAGCGGTGCCGCCACAGTGGGAGAGAAGGTACGCTCCGCCCGCTGGGAGCAGGCCCATGACGTGGCCTTCGAGAAGGCGATAGAGGAGGCTAAACCCAATTTTATCCAATGCCGTCGCTGCGGACAGTGGGTCTGCCGAGAGGTCTGCTGGAACAATGAGCGAGGGCTCTGCAAGGAATGCGCTCCCGAATTAGAGGCAGAATACACCGCGGCCCAAGTTGAAGCCGCCGTCCAAGAGGCTAAAGAGAAGGCCGCCCAAGTGGAGTATGTGAGCAAGGAGAAGTTCAAGGAGAGCCTCATAGCCACCTGCCCCCAATGTGGGGCCGCCGTCAGCGGAGGCAAATTCTGCCCCGAATGTGGAGCCCCTCTCCGCCCAGAGAAATCGTGTGTCCAGTGTGGGGAGAAGATGCCGATAGGTGCCAAATTCTGTCCCCACTGTGGCGCTAAACAGTAAAAGCCGATTATGACAGGAGAACTTGACGAACTCTACCGAGAGATCACCCATTGCCAGAAATGTATCCTCTCCCGCTCGCGGAGAAACGCCGTGCCCGGCGAGGGGCCCGAAGAGGCGGAGATAGTATTTGTTGGTGAGGCCCCGGGTTTCCATGAGGACCAGCAAGGCCGCCCCTTCGTCGGCTCTGCTGGGAAGTTCCTAGAAGAGCTCCTGGCTACCATCGGTTTTAAGCGGGAGGATGTATATATCTGTAATGTCATCAAATGCCGTCCCCCGGGGAATCGCGACCCTTTGCCCAACGAGATAGAGGCTTGCCAGCCTTACTTGGATAGGCAACTGGGCTTGCTGAAACCCAAGATAGTGGTTATCTTGGGCCGCTTCTCCTTGGGTCGTTTCTTCCCCGAGGCCAAGATCTCCACCGTTCATGGCCACCCTCGCAAGGTAGAGGGGGTCATCTACTACCCCCTCTATCACCCCGCAGCGGCCCTGCACCAACCCCGGTGGCGGCCGGTTTTAGAGGAGGAGTTCAAGCGGATCCCAGAACTTTTGGCCCAGATGGAGAGGCTACCCGACGAGGGGCCAAAAGAAAACGCCCAGCAGTTGACTCTCTTTTAATCACAAGAGGGGATCACATCAGAGGGGAAGATAGGCGTTATCGCTAGAATTCTAAAGAAGGCCACTTATAGAGGTGGGATAAAGCCATCTTAAAATCTGACCACAGCCTTTTCTTAGACCTTGATTCCCCTCTAGAAATGAGATATAATGAGGATGATATATCCACCCGACAGAGGTTGTCTTATTATGGGAAAGGGGGTGGTGGATCGAGAAGTTATAGGCGATCGGACCAAATTATCTCAAAGAAGGAGGAGAACCTGAGATGCGAAAGGTTATGGGTTTTCTTTCCCTGTTAGTTGTCCTAAGTCTCTTGCTGACCGCTTGTGCGCCAGCGGCCACACCAACGCCTTCGCCTACACCCGCGAAGGTGTTTAAGGTAGGACAGGTGACCGATGTGGGTGGCATCGATGACCGCTCCTTCAACCAGACCGCCTGGAAGGGCGTACAGGATGCCATAGACCAGTTGGGCGTCGAAGGCAAATATTTGGAGTCCCAGGCGATGACCGACTACGAGCCCTTCATAAGCGAGTTCGTAAGGGAGGAGAGCGACCTCATCGTCACCGTGGGCTTCATGCTAGGCGATGCTACAGCCGCGGCGGCAGAGGCCAACCCCGATCAGAAGTTCGCCATCGTAGACTACGCCTACGACCCCGCTTATGACAACGTGTTAGGGCTCACCTACGCCACCGACGAGGCGGCATTTTTGGCCGGTTATGTGGCCGCGGCGGTATCTGAGACAGGCAAGGTGGGGACCTTCGGCGGCATCCCTATCCCCCCCGTGACCATCTTCATGGTCGCCTTCCAGTCTGGCGTGGAATACTATAACGCACAGCATGGCACTAATGTGGAGGTGCTGGGCTGGAGCAACGAGACCGGAGAGGGCTCCTTCACCGGCAACTTCGAGAGCACCGACGACGGGCGACGTTACGCTGAGTCGTTGATGGCCGAGGGGGCGGATATAATCCTCCCTGTGGCTGGGCAGGTAGGACTTGGCTCAGCAGCCGTCTGCAAGGAGACCGGCAACTGTTTGCTCATCGGCGTGGACACCGACTGGTATGTCTCCGCTCCCGAATACAAGGAGACCTACCTCACCAGCGTACTTAAGAACATGGATGTCTCCGTCTTCGATGCCATCAAGATGGTGGTGGATGGTACCTTCAAGGGTGGCACCTATGTGGGCACGCTGGCTAACAACGGCGTAGGGATCGCTCCCTTCCACGACCTAGCAGATAGGGTACCGGCGGAGGTCGTGACCGAACTAGAGACCATCAAGCAGGGGATCATCGACGGCACCATCGATACCGGCTGGCCTCTAGAGTAGGTCCCCTAATAGTCAACATCGGTTCGGCGGTGCTGGGCGTCGCTCGGTGCCGCCGAACCCTGCACCATGAGGAGAGATGTGCCTCCTGTTCTGGAACTGCATGGCATAAGTAAGGCTTTCCCCGGCGTCCTAGCCAACGACCATATCGACTTCACCCTGGAGGAGGGGGAGATCCACGCTCTCCTAGGGGAGAATGGGGCTGGCAAGACCACCCTCATGAACATCTTGTACGGCCTTTATACCCCTGACGAAGGCGAGATCTTCATCCAGGGTCGTAAGGCAGAGATCCATCGCCCCTCAGATGCCATAGCCCAGGGGATAGGCATGGTTCACCAACATTTTATGCTCATCCCCGTATTCACCGTCACCGAGAACGTCATGTTAGGCGTGGAGTCTACCCGCTGGGGGGTGTTCCTCAAGCGGGAGGAGGCTGCCAAAAGGGTCCGGCAGATATCTGAGCAGTATGGTCTTAAGGTCGACCCCAGCGCCTATGTACAAGACATCCCCGTGGGGGTGCAGCAGCGAGTAGAAATCATCAAAATATTATATCGGAAAGCAGAAATCCTAATCCTCGATGAGCCCACCGCGGTGCTTACCCCCCAAGAGGTGGCGGAACTGTTCGTTATCATGCGCTCCCTGGCAGCCCAGGGGAAATCTATAATCTTCATAACCCATAAACTAAAAGAGGTGATGGCCATCGCTGACCGTATCACCGTGCTTCGTGACGGCCGCGTGGTGGGCACAACTAAGCCCCAAGAGACCTCGCTCAGTGAACTAGCCTCCAAGATGGTGGGACGAGAGGTAATCTTGACCGTGGATAAGAAGCCCCCCAAACTAGGTGAGGTGGTCCTAGAGGTCAAAGACCTCAAGGTGCGCGACGATCGGGGTGATCTGGCCGTCAAAGGTGTCTCCTTCGATGTCCGTGCTGGGGAGATATTGGGAGTGGCAGGGGTGCAGGGCAATGGGCAGACAGAACTGGTGGAGGCCTTAACGGGGTTGCGCGCCGTAGAAGGGGGGGAAGTGCATATCCTGGGCACAGAGACTACCCATGCCACTCCCCGTAAGATCCTAGAAGAAGGGGTGGCTCATGTCCCTGAAGATCGCCAGCGGGACGGCTTGGTCCTCAGTTACCCCCTCTTGGACAACCTGGTCCTCAACACCTACTACCTGCCTCCCTTTGCCGACAGCATCATCATACGGGAGCGAGCGATCATCGCCGCGGCTAAGGAGCGGGTAGGGCGGTTTGACATCCGCACCCCTAGCATTTTCGTGCTTACTTCGACTCTATCAGGTGGCAATCAACAAAAGGTGATCGTAGCCCGGGAGTTCTCCAGGCCAGTAAGGTTAGTTATAGCCGCTCAGCCCACCCGGGGACTCGATGTGGGCTCCATCGAATATATCCACGAGCGCCTAGTAGAGAAAAGGGATGAAGGCACGGCGATACTCTTGGTCTCTCCTGAGTTGGATGAGATCCTCACCCTCGCAGACCGCGTCGCGGTGATGTACGAGGGAGAGATTGTGGCCATCCTTCCAGCCGAGGAGGCCACCCCCGAGGAGTTGGGTTTGCTGATGGCCGGGGCTAAACGACTGCCGGAGACGCTGGTCGCCCAGCCAGTCGAAAAGGAGCCCGTTTCGGAGGTATAGGTTGAGTGAAGGACAACCAGGCAAGAGGCTAAGGCGAATTCTTGACCAGTCGCAACAAGTAGCCAAGGAAACGGTTCTAGGGATCGGTGGGCTGCGCGAGGCTCTTCTTGTGCCCTTCCTGGCCATCCTCACTGCCTTGATCATAAGTGGCCTCTTCATCGTCATCTCCGACCCCGTAGTGGTGAGCGCCTATGCTAACTTCCTCCAGAACCCGGGTTATGCCTTCTCGGTAACTTGGACTACTATTAGCAGCGCCTATGGGGCTCTCTTCCGCGGTTCCATCGGCGACCCAAGGGAGATCTACCGGGCCTTAGTCACCTTCTTGCAGGCGGGAGATGCAGCCCCTTTGCGCCTAGCCCTCTACCCCATCAGCGAGAGTCTGACCACCAGTGTGCCCTATATCTTCGCTGGTCTAGCGGTAGCCCTTGGCTTCCGCTGTGGTCTCTTCAACATCGGAGCCGAGGGGCAGATCTTGATCGGGGGGCTGGCATCGGTATGGGTGGGCTATAACATCACTGGTTTCCCTTGGTTCATCCACCTACCTTTAGCCCTCGTTGTCGGCGCCTTGGCCGGTGCCCTATGGTCAGCCATTGCCGGATACCTGAAGGCCAGAACCGGCGCTCACGAGGTGATCAACACCATCATGATGAACTATCTCGCCTTCCGCCTGAGCGACCTATTGCTCACCGATCCCAGGCTGATGGGAAGGCCGACCGGTACACCGATGACACCCCAGATATTGCCTACCGCCTACCTGCCCAGGCTTCTGGGCTCTCCTCTCCGTTTTCACGCCGGCTTCTTCATGGCCCTGGGTGCGGCCGCTCTCGTCTATTGGTTTCTCTGGAAGACCACCCTAGGCTTCGAGATCCGCACTGTGGGTGCCAACCCCGATGCCGCCCGCTATGCGGGGATGAACATCGCCAGGAATTTTGTCCTGGCGATGGGCTTAAGCGGTACCCTGGCCGGGCTGGCTGGGGCTAATGAAGTCTTGGGCATAACCCACTTTGTGGGCGGAGGTTTCTCTCCAGGCTACGGGTTCGATAGCATCGCCCTGGCGCTCTTGGGCAAGAGCCACCCCTTGGGTGTGGTGTTGGCCGCCTTTCTCTTCGGCACCCTGCGCGCTGGGGCCTCCAAGATGCAACTAATGGGTATCCCTATAGATATAATCCAGATCTTGCAAGCGATGATCATCATGTTTATCGCTGCTCCGGCTTTGGTGCGTCTCATCTACCGCCTAAAGGTCGAGCGGGAGGTCACCGAGGTAGTCTTCACCCGGGGCTGGGGAGGGTAACAGATGGGATCTAGAAAGGGGGAGGCTCGATGACCGTTGCCATTCGTCCCATTTCGAGAGCCCTATTCCAGCGAGAGCGTGCCATGGGGCTTCTCTTCGCCCTTCTGGGTCTGGCCATCATCGCCCTTTTCGGCCCCAGTGCCGGGCCGGAGCAAGAGGCCACCTTTGTCCTCAACTTCGGTCAGGCGGGCAAGACTACCCCTATCCCTGACCTCGTGCTCCCTGTGCAAGAGGCTATCTACCTCCTGGGTCTTTTGGCTCTCTTTCTAGCGGGCTTCCAACTTGTCCGCGGCTTCAAGGCCACTAATCTGATCCTGGGGGCGATCATTTTCCTCTCCATCCTCGCCTTCCTGATCTGGGCCACTCGCGGAAAGTCCTTTAACCTCACTGGGATGTTGGGTCATATGCTTCTGCGAGGAGCGCCTATCGCCCTAGGAGCCCTCAGCGGCATATGGTGTGAGCGCTCGGCGGTGATCAATATCGCCATCGAGGGGATGATGCTCAGCGGCGCTTTTACCTCCGTGGTAGTGGCTAGTATCACCCGCAACCTATACCTGGGGTTATTAGCCGCCGTTCTCACCGGAGGAGTTTTGGCCGCTTGGTTGGCCGTTCTCGCCATCCGCTTCAAGGTGGACCAGATAGTGGCGGGTGTAGTGATCAATATCTTCGCGGCCGGAGCGACCAGTTTCCTCACTGCGCGAGTATTAGTTGAAAACCCAGCCCTCAACGACTCAGGAACCTTCCGGCCCATCGCCATCCCCCTTCTCTCCCGCATCCCCGTCATCGGCCCCATCTTCTTCGAGACCAATATAATAATCTACTCTATGCTATTTCTTGTCGTCGTAACCCATATCATTCTCTTTTACACCCGTTGGGGGCTCCGGAGCAGGGCTGTGGGCGAGCACCCCTTGGCCGCTGACACCCTAGGTATAAACGTCTTCCGCACCCGCTACATCAACGTGATCATCGGGGGGATGATCGCCGGTCTGGGAGGAACCTATTTCACCCTGGGTTCCGCAGGCCGCTTCGATGAACTCATGACCGCGGGCAAAGGGTTCATAGGCTTGGCGGCCATGATCTTCGGCAAATGGAACCCCTTCGGTGGCTTCGCTTCCTCCCTCATATTCGGCTTCGCCGACTCTCTCCAGGTCAAACTAGGCATCTTAGGGGGCAATATCCCCTATACTACTGAACCCCTGCCCTCGGAGATCCTCCTCATGGCCCCCTACCTGGCTACCATGATCGTCCTGGCTGGCGTGGTGGGAAGGGCGATCCCCCCCGCCGCTGATGGGAAACCTTATGAGAAACAATAACCCCGTCTCGATCTTAAAGTGAGGCCTGAGATGAGGGGGAAATTGAAACTTTGGTTATTAGAACTGCGGGCTCCCTTTTTCACCGCCTCCGTCGTTCCTGTCGTCCTAGGAGCGGTCATCGCCTGGCAGAGAAAGGGTACCTTCCACTGGGGCTATTTTCTTTTAACTCTCGTGGGAGGGGTACTTCTCCATGCCGGCACCAACGTGGCCAACGACTACTTCGATTATCTGAACAGAAGCGACGAGATCAATGTCGAATTCGTAAGCCCTTTCACTGGGGGCAGCCGGATGATTCAAGCGGGCCTACTCTCCCCCCGGGAGGTGATCGCCGAGGCCCTCATCCTCTTCGCTCTGGGCAGCCTAATCGGCCTCTATTTGGCCTGGGCCAGGGGAGCAGCCGTCCTCATTTTGGGGCTCATCGGCCTCTTCTCGGGCTTCTTCTATACCGCGCCCCCCATCTACCTAGCCAAATGGGGTATCGGCGAACTTTTCGTGGGGCTCAATTTTGGCTTCCTCATGACCCTGGGCTCTTACTATGTACAGACCCGTTCTCTGGCTTGGGAGCCCGTAGTGGCT
>Ga0315314_1002580_pt1 | contig 14853 bp, 8 predicted proteins | sample TDP9_MG_FD_203631 | JGI IMG/M metagenome (GOLD analysis project Ga0315314, IMG submission 203631) | Freshwater sediment microbial communities from Lake Towuti, South Sulawesi, Indonesia - TDP9 | ecosystem: Environmental > Aquatic > Freshwater > Lake > Sediment | place: Indonesia: South Sulawesi...
GGGCTCAATCTCAGCCCACAGGTCATCGGGAACACGCCAAATGGTCGGTGCTGGTTTCTTCTTGGAATCTGTTTCATCGCTCATGTCACCATTCTACCACAGAACCGACTTTTAGGATAGGCTCTAAATAGCCGCTCAGGATAAATCGTGCCGCCATCAAGCACCTCCAATGTCATTCTGTGTCTCAGACCAATGTCGCTTAACGTCCAGACGTTTGCGAAAGCCCGCTTGCAGACGGGCTTTGAGCGAAGCGACTGGAGGAAGCGTAGCCGCAAACGCTTTGTTATACGACGTTGCCAGCTTGTTCAAACGTTCTCTAATAGTTCCTTCTCCTCCTCTGCCACTTCAGTAATACCTTCAACCGCAAGAGAAATCTGTTTCGCCCTGTTTCTCAGTTCGACCCGGGCCAGCACGGTCTCCCGCGTCTCCCTCGCAATTTTGTCGCGTAATGTCTTATCTTTGGGGATAGGCAAAACTACCTCGTAGATGCGCTTCCCCAGGGTGTCAATCACGTCACGCGTGAACTGCTTGGCGCGCATCTGCCGTTTCACAATGGGACAATTGAGCAAAGCCAGCAGGAGGTAAGGGTCAAGCTGGTCTTTCTTCTTGACCCGTATCTTGTACAGCCCACCGCAATAGAGTATCCGCGTGTCATGCTCGGTCAAGATACAGGATGTACCCACCAGATAGGTTCCATCGCGTACGACAAAGATGTCCTCGGCGCGTACGTCCAGTTTGTCCTTAAACTGCTCATATAACTCCTCGCTGACGTTTTGCTTCGGGTCGCTCTTGAGTTCCCAATTGGAAATGTCTGAGGTACGGATGAAAGGGATAGGGCCAGTACCGTAGGCCATCTTGCCGACTTCGATACCCGTATCAAACACTAACACGCCTTTCTTAGCAAGTTCGCCCAAGCTCACGAGGTCATGACTCGCCTCAAGTTGTTTGAGATGTTGCTTGATAGCTGGGTCATAGTATTTCGGGATGAAGACGTTGTTGCTCGAGTCTTTGATGGGAAGCAAATATCCAAGCCGATCAGTGTGACCAGCTTCGCCCTCCCGCACCAGTTCGCGATAGCGATCAGCAATCAAAGGGATGTCGTCCAGCAGAATTAGGTTTCCCTGTGCATCTCTACGGATGGTTTTGTTACCCCGTGAATCGTGGCCGCACCACTTCACATCGGCCATGAAGATACCGTAGTCTTCCGTCGTTGGCGTGTTCTCCAGAAACAGAATGCATGTCTTGGTGTGGGTGCCACCCTTGCCTGAGGTCTTGAACAGGGCTTCCGGCATGGAAACTATCCCCAGAATCTTGGCCTTCTGCCGGATGAAAGTGACTACGTATTCATAGGTGGGCATACCGAAGACCGCCTCAGGAAGTACAATCCCCATCCGTCCGCCCGGTTTCAAAAACTGCAGGCATCGCTCCAAGAAGAGAAGTTGAGGCGGCTGGTCGTCGTAGGGGGCGGTGGTCTTCTCTACAATCCCGCTCTGCTTGTTCTTCTTCCACTTGTAGCCTAGCCCATACTGGGAGAGGACGTGCTGCCCTTTGACCGGTATCTTCGTGCCAAATGGTGGATTAGTGAACAAAACGTCGAAACCGCCAAGCTTGATGGCCTCCTGCGTGCGAGGGTGCCACTCGGCAGGCGGTAGCAAGCTGTTCTCACAGAAGACACCACCCCGTCCGTCGCCAATGATGGCCATGTAGGCTTTGGTCACTTTCGCCAGGAAACTGTCCTTGTCTATGCCTCGGAAGAACTTGGACGCCGCCTCGCGTTTCTTGCGGTCTACTATCACTGCGCTCCACCGTTTCTCCTCAGCCTCCCGTTCCAGTTGCTGCCAAACGTGTTCCAAGGCCACGATGAGGAAGCCACCACTACCACAGGCCGGGTCAATGATCATCTCCCCCGGTTGGGGATCCAAGATTTCTACCATCATCTTGACCACGTTGCGCGGGGTGAAGAACTGTCCCTCGCTGCCCCGCAAGGCTGGCCCGATGAATACCTCAAAGGCATCACCCACCGCATCCCGCGCTGCCTCGGTGATGCAATAAATCTGCAACTCTCCCACCACATAGGCCAGATTGTCAGCGTCCAGGGTGATCAGGTCACCTTTATCAAAAACATCGTCATAGTCTCCTTTTACCTTTTGTACCTCGTCTCCTTTCACTTTTTGGAAGAGCCCAACGATGCGTTTTTTTACCTCTTCGGCTGGCTCCCCGGTGCCACTGCGGAAGGTCACAATCTCGTCTGGCCCCTTGTTAATTTCGTCGTAGATTTTGCAGAAGAGGACGTTGATAATCTGCTGAGCTAGGGCTTCGTCCCGCGTGATGCCAGTAACGTTGCCAGCCAAGTGGTTACGGATGTCTCTGAAGACTGACTTGAGGTCCGAGGGAGCTTTCAGATCACGGCGATAGAAAAGCCCGATGTCCTCGATGCGCTGTCCTTGGCGAGGGATATTTGGAAGCTCTTCGTAGGCCCGCCTTCCATCTGGGTGTAAGACCTTGCGCAGATAGGCATGATCCAGGCCATTGAACCACACCCCCACTTCGGCCGGCGACATATCCATGTATAATTTGAGTTGCGCCAGACCATCCTTGCGGTTTTTCTTCTTGCACTCGGCGATCAAGAACAAGTTGTCCTCGGTTTTGCGCTTGGTCTTGAACAGGGCGATGTCTACGGGATAAGACTTCTCTTCATCCGAGGGGCGTTTCCGCACGCGGAACTGGGGCCGGGTCTGGATTTGCTCTTTACCGTAGCCGTAATCTTCTACCAGGCGGCGCGACAGGATTTGCACAGCTTCGACCTCTTCTGGCGTGGCCTTTACCCATTGGCCGGAGATAAAGTCTTGGATTTCACCTTCGTGCTTCTCGGCCTCTTCAAGGATCTCGAACCGTTTCTGGACTGTCATTCGGCACTCCTCCTGTCGAACTCCGCGTCATACTGGTCAATCAATCCCGCATCGGCAAAGCTGAATTTCTCGTTATTGCCGATGATGACGTGGTCGTGAACTTTCATCCCCATCACCCGCGCTGCGAAAACGAGGTCACGGGTTATACGCTTGTCCTCGTCACTGGGCACAGCCTTGCCAGAGGGATGGTTATGAGCAAAAACCAAGGCTGCCGCCGAATGCCGCAGTGCCAGTTTCACCACCTCTCGTGGGTAAATGGCACTGGCCGTCAACGTGCCCTGGAAAGCGTCCACGATGCTCACCACTTCGTTCCGCCCGTTCAGCATGATCACTTTGAAGACCTCACGGTCCAAGTCGCGCATCTCCTGGTATAGCAACTTGTAGATGTCGTCCGAGCATTCCAAGTAAGGGCGATTCTGAATACCCTCCAAGAGATACCGCTTGCTGAGTTCCACGACAGCTTTTAACTGAGCGATCTTGGCGTTGCCCAAACCCAACACTGTCTGCAATTCCTCAACAGGTGCTGCGTAAAGCCCTCGTAGAGAGCCAAATGTGGAAAGAAGCTCTTGTGCCAGACCAATGGCGCTTTTCCCTTTGACACCTGCCCGCAGAAAGATCGCCAAAAGCTCTGCGTCTGACAGCATGTCTGCTCCTTTCAGAAGCAACTTCTCTCGTGGACGTTCTTCGGCAGGCCAATTGACAATTGCGTGTGGGTATTTCTTCTTGGGCATATTCCCTCTCTCAATGGACCCTTGCTGGGTTGCCGAACTGTTGGCGTCAGTTATTCCGCTCAAGCTGGCAATTTCGTATAACTACCACACTAGCAAATAGACTGCCCGCTGGCATTATCCTCCAAAAACTGATATAATTGGTGCCGGAGGTGGGATTCGAACCCACAGGAGGTTGCCCTCAACGCATTTTGAGTGCGTCGTGTTTACCGTTTCACCACTCCGGCTCAATATATAGTATAAACTAAGAGCTGAAATTAGTCAAGTCAAGGGTCCATATGGATGAAAGGAACCTCATCGCTGCCGCGCGAGGCGGTGATACCCAAGCCTTCAATCAACTGGTGCTCCTCTACCAGAGCACGGTCTACAACCTGGCCTACCGCATCTTGGGCGACCCTGAGGCTGCGGCCGACGCCAGCCAGGAGGCCTTCCTCTCCGCCTTCCGCGCCATGAGGAGGTTCCGAGGCGGCTCTTTCAAGGCCTGGCTGCTGCGCATTGCCACCAACGCCTGTTACGACCAGTTGCGATTGAAGCAGCGACGCCCCACTAGCCCCCTAAATGCCCTTTCGGAACGCACCACACCCTTCGCCGAATCAGCGGAGGAACCAGAGAATTACGCCCTCCGCCAAGAGTTGAGCGAAGTGATCCAAAAGGGTATCCAGACGCTCCCGCCTGACCAGCGCATCGCCCTCGTCCTCTCGGATGTGCAGGGGATGAGCTACAAGGAGATCGCCGCCATCACCAAGGCATCGCTGGGCACGGTGAAGTCGCGCCTGAGCCGGGCCAGGGCTAAGCTGCGGGATTTCCTCTTGGAACAGAACGAAATGTCTCTCCGAATCATATGAGAGCATGCATGAATTGAAAGAATGCAGAACTCCGTGAGCAAACGGAGAGACATTTCGTTAAGAGGAACTTTTGCCTGACCGTTACCGTCTTACTACAAAGAAGTCAAGTGTGGGGTGATAACGATGTTCAATGTATTGAGGGGCTTAATAAAATCCGAACACCAGCGTGTAGGTGAGATGCTCTCAGCCTATATAGACGGGGAGCTCTCAGCGAGCGAGGTAGAATTGGTCGAGAGGCACCTGAAGGAGTGTGCCGCCTGCGCGCGGAGCCTGGAGACGCTGCGCGCGACGGTGGAGCTCGTGAGGCGACTGCCGCAGGTGCCTGCCCCCCGTTCCTTCACCATCGCACCCGCCATCCAGCCCCTCCGTTTCCAAATGCGATGGGACTATGCCCACCTCAGAGGGGCAACAGCCCTGGTCGCCCTCCTCTTGGCCATCGCCCTCTCCATTGACATCGTATCTCAAAGACTCCCCCTAGCAGGAGCTCCAGCTGAACTAGCGATTGCCCCATCGCCAGCAGTGGAGATGAAAGCGGCGCTGAAGGAGGCAGCGACGGAAGGCGCCCTCGAAGCTGTGCCTCCGCAGGGATTGGGGGCCGAGGCCACCCTTCAGGCTGAGGCTTCCGCTGAGGCGCTTCGCGGTGAACGCTCAGCGGAACCGTCAGCCGAAGCGCCTCAGGGCGAAGCCCTGACGCCACAGGCAACGGCACTCCCTGCCCCCAAGCCGACGCCGGAGGCCACCCCTGAGGCCCCGCCCCAAGAGGTGAGCGCCGCCATCCCGCAGCCTGCGAGGCCATGGCTGAAGCGGCTCAGACAGATCGAGTTCACCCTCCTCCTGGCGCTCACCACTTTAGCTGCGATCACCATCGCTGTAAGAACGAAAGCTCTCTCCGAAAAATATGAGAGCATGCGTAAATAGCAGAATACAGTACTCTACCAGCAGACGGAGAGAGTTTTCGTTCGCGCAGACAGAGTTGACTTTTTGGCACCGAGCAAGTAAAATAGGAATCGCAGATTGCAAATTGCATTAAGGATGGCACGTATGGCAAAGAAGAAAATTATCCTCATTGACGGCAATGCCCTAGTTCACCGCGCCTACCACGCCCTCCCTCCCCTTTCCACCAGCAAAGGGGAGCCGACCAACGCCGTTTTCGGCTTCACCTCCATGCTCCTCAAAGCCCTGGCCGACATCCAGCCTGAGTACATCGCTGTGGCCTTCGATGTGGGCAAGACCTTCCGCCATGAGGAGTATGAGAGCTACAAGGCTAACCGCCCCAAGATGTCCGAGGACCTAGCCAGCCAATTCGGTCAGGTTAAAAAGGTCATATCAGCTCTCAACATCCCCATCTTCGAGGTGGAGGGCTACGAGGCCGACGATGTGCTGGGCACCCTGGCCAAAGAGGCAAGCGAGAAAGGTTTGGAGACGGTCATCGTCACCGGCGACACCGATACCTTCCAGCTGATCGGCCCCAGCGTTAAGGTGCTGACCTCCCGCCGCCAGTTCTCCGATACGGTAATTTATGATGAAGAGGGAATAAAGGAACGATATGGCCTCACGCCCAGGCAATTGATTGACCTCAAGGGGCTCAAGGGCGACCCCTCAGACAACATCTCTGGTGTGCCGGGCATCGGCGATAAAACGGCCGCTCAACTCCTCCAAGAGTTCGGCACCATCGAGGGAGTATATGCCCATTTCGATGAGATAAAGGGCGCGCGAATCCGCAAAGCCCTGGCAGATAAAAAGGAACAAGCCCTCTTCAACAAGAAGCTAGTCACCATCGTCACCGATGTGCCCGTGGATCTCGATCTATCAGCCTGTCGCTTCAGCGATTACGACCGCGATAGGGTGATGGCCCTCTTCAGAGAGCTGGAGTTCAGCAGCCTGATTGGCCGGTTGCCAGAGAGCCGAGGGCAGCCGCGCCAGATAGCGATGTTTGAAAAGGAGGTGCAAGGTACAAGGTACAAGGAACGAGGTTTGGGAGACTATCGGGCCGTCGTCACCGAGGAGGAGCTGAGGGAGCTTGTGGCGAGGCTGTCGCAGGCTTCAGCTTTTGCCCTCGATGTGGAGGCCACGGATAGGGATGCCATGGTGGCTGATCTGGTGGGCATCGCCGTCGCTTGGGAACCAGAGAAGGCATATTACATCCCCGTGGGCCACGCAGCTGGCCGTCAGCCCCCATTGGACAAGGTCCTTGGGAAGCTCAAGCCAATGTTGGAGGATGCTAGTATCGCCAAATATGCCCACAACGCCAAGTATGACCTGACTATCCTCGCCCGATACGGCGTTGCAGTCAAGGGCTTGACCTTCGATACGATGGTGGCAGCTTACCTGCTTGACCCATCGGGCCGGACGCTGGGCCTGAAGAAGCTGGCCTGGTCGAAGCTCGGTGTGGAGATGACCCCCATCGCCGACCTCATTGGCACAGGCAAAAAGGAGATCAGCATAGCCCAGGTTTCGATCCCCACCGTGGCCCAATATGCCGGTGCCGATGTGGACATGACCTATCGCCTAGTGGGGCTGTTGGAGCCTGAGCTGCGGGAGAAAGAGCTCTGGGACCTGTTCAGCGAGGTGGAGATGCCCCTCATCCCTGTCCTGATGGATATGGAGGTGACGGGCGTGGCCCTTGACGTCGGCTTTCTGAAGGAGATGTCCCGCGATCTCTACCAACAGATCGTTGCCCTGGAGGGGGAGATCTATAGGGCAGCGGGGCACGAATTCAATATAAACTCCACCCAGCAACTGGGCGTCGTCCTCTTCGAGGAGCTTGGCCTCCCGGTGATAAAGAGGACGAAGACCGGCTACTCCACCGACGCCGATGTCCTAGAGGAGCTGCGGGGAGCCCATCCCATAGTTGACCTCATCTTAGAGTACCGTCAGTTGACCAAGCTCAAGTCTACCTACGTCGATGCTCTACCCTTGCTGGTTAACCGCCGAACAGGTCGGGTGCACACCTCCTATAATCAAACCGGCACGGTTACCGGTCGCATCTCCTCCTCAGACCCCAATCTGCAGAACATTCCCATCCGCACTGAGCTGGGGCGGGAGATCCGCCGCGCCTTTGTCGCTGGGGAAGGAAATTTGCTCCTTTCTGCCGATTACTCTCAAGTGGAGCTCAGGATCCTGGCCCACATCTCCCAGGATGAGGGGCTGCTGGCCGCCTTCCGGCGCGGTGAGGACATCCATGCCAGCACAGCAGCGACCCTCTTCAATGTGCCCATCGAGGAGGTGACCCCCGCCATGCGCCGGGTGGCCAAAACGACCAACTTCGGCGTGACCTATGGCATGAGCGGCTACGGATTGGCCCAGCGCACGGATCTCTCTCAGGAGGAGGCGAACCAGTTCATTGCCAACTACTTCGCCAAATACCTCGGGGTCAAGGCCTACGTGGAGGGGACAAAGCGGAGGGCGAGGGAGATGGGCTACGTCTCCACCCTTCTGGGGCGGCGGCGCTACTTCCCCGAGCTGCAGAAGGGAAGCAAAGTCCCTGGGAGCCTGCGGCGGGCCGCCGAGCGCGAGGCCATCAACATGCCCATTCAGGGCACTGCCGCTGACATCCTCAAGCTGGCGATGATCTGCTTACACAAGGCTATTCACCAGAAGGGGCTAGCCAGCCGCATGATCCTCCAAGTCCATGACGAATTAGTTCTAGAGGTGCCGAGGGATGAGATTGAGGAGGTGAAACCGATGGTTAAATCCATCATGGAGGAAGCCTTCGAGCTGGACGCCCTGCTGAAGGTGGATGTGAAAGTAGGGAGGAATTGGTTGGAGATGGAGTGAATCTAGAAGCCGAAGTGGTATGATTCATCCCAAGCGAAGGCCGAGGGCGTCCGATGTGTGATGAAACCTCTCTCCCAAAAATACGAGAGAATGCATAAATAGGAAGAGTGGAATACTCCCAACGAAACCTCTCCCCGGAAGTAACGAACTGTCTCTCCGAATCATATAAGAGAAAGCATAGATTGTAAGAACGCCGAACTCCGTGAGCAAACGGAGAGACATTTCGTTAGTGAGAGAATGCATCAAGGGGGGAGAGCGGGATACCCCAACAGCGGACGGAAACGAGGGGTCTCCCCGAATCATATGAAGGAATGCGTAAATGAAGGGGACGTGTTACCCCGTAAGCAAACGGGGAGACCCCTCGTTTGGGGAGAGGTTTCATTGCCGACAGTAAACGGAGAGAGGTTTCATCAGCTGGATGCCGCGGCCTTTTATCATAAACGAAAACTCTCTCCGAAAGAAACGTCATCCCCACTGGGGGGCTTCGCTAGGGCTCAATCCCCCGTCTCCGTCCTCGACTTCATGAAGCGTAGCTCCCTTTGTTTTGTCTCCGAGCGTGCAGGCTTCGACGCCCTGGCCTCGGGCGTGGTGGCCTTTGCTGAGTACGAGGGCTTCCCCGGCCATGCCCTGGCCGTGAAGGGGAGGGGTTGCCGATAAGGGCTCAAGCTGGTATAATGGTAAGCAGATCAACTGCATTATTGCTTTAGGGAGATAAGCCATCGTGGTCAAGTATGAAATCGCTAAGCTGATTCAAGAGGCGATCGAGGCTGCTCAGAGGCAGGGCGACCTGCCACGCTTCACCCTCCCTGAGGTCCCTATGGAGCGCCCCCAGCGAGCCGAGTATGGGGATTACGCCACCAGCCTGCCCTTGAAATTGGCTCGCGAAGCCCATATGCCTCCCATCAGGATCGCTGAAGCCATCGCCCGCCACATTCCCCCCGCCGACTGCCTGGCCAGGGTCGAGCCCGCCCCGCCAGGCTTCGTCAACTTCACCCTGAGCGATGAGTGGCTGGCCCAGCAGGTCGAGGCGATCCTGGCCGCTGGTGAGAGCTATGGCGATATAGATCTGGGCAAGGGGAAGCGTGTTCAAGTGGAGTTCGTCAGCGCCAACCCCACCGGCCCCCTCACCGTTGGCTCCGGGCGCAATGCTGTCATCGGCGATACCTTGGCCAACGTGCTCTCAGCCGCCGGCTATGATGTCCAGCGTGAGTACTACGTCAACGACCGGGGAACGCAGGTGGAACTCTTCAACGAGACCCTCTACGCCCGCTACGCCCAGGCTCTGGGGCATGAGGAGCCGGTCCCTGAGCGAGGATACCAAGGAGCTTATATGATCGAGATGGGACGAGAGAGCGCTGCGGAGGAGGGGGATAGATTCCTTAAGATGCCCAGGGCCGAGGCCATCGCCGCCATCGGCGAGATCGGGCTGAAGAAGGTGCTCCGGGGGATTAAGGACGACTTGGAGGCGATGGGCGTCTATCACGACAATTGGTTTTCGGAGCGCGGCCTCTATGATGGCACCTTTGACAAGGCGATGGCTATCCTCCGTCAGGGCGATTACATCGTTGAACGGGAGGGGGCCATTTGGTTCGCCTCCACCGGATTGGGCGAGGATAAGGACAATGTCCTCGTGCGGTCCGACGGGGAGCCCGGCTACTTCGCCTCCGACATCGCCTATCACTACGATAAGTTTGTCAAGCGGGGCTTTGACTGGGTGATTGACGTCTGGGGGGCCGATCATCAGGGGCACGTGCCCCGCATGAAGGCCATGATGCGGGCCCTGGGCCTGGACCCAGAGCGGCTGACCCTCATCATCTACCAGCTTGTCACCCTGAAGCGGGGCGGGGAGGTTGTGCGCCTCTCCAAGCGGACGGGCGACATCGTCACCCTGCGCGAGGTGGTGGACGAGGTGGGGAGCGATGCGGTGCGCTTCTTCCTCCTCTCCCGCGCTGCCGAGAGCCAGATGGACTTCGACCTGGAGCTGGCCAAGGAGCAATCCAGCGAGAACCCGGTTTACTACGTCCAGTACGCCCACGCCCGCATCGCCAGCATCCTGCGCTACGCTGGCGACCTCGATTACAGCGATGGGGATGTCTCCCTGTTGAAGAGCGAGCCGGAGCTGGCCCTGATCCGCCAGATGCTGCTCCTGCCGGAGATGGTGGAACTGGTTGCGACAAGCCTAGCGCCTCACCATCTGACCTACTATGCCCAGGATTTGGCCAACGCTTTCCATCTCTTCTACCGCGATTGTCGTGTCGTCTCCTCCGATCCAGCGGATGCGGAGCTGACCAAGGCCCGCCTCAAGCTGGTGGCTGCCGCCAAGATCGTCCTGGCTAAGACCTTGGGCCTCATGGGCATGACCACCCCGGAGAGGATGTGATGAGGTCATAGATCTAGACCTCTAGCTGCTCCATCTCCTTGAGCATCCTGATGTTCTTCAGCTCCCTGGCGCGCTCCTGTTTCCGGAGGCGCTCCCACTCCGGAACGCCCTCGTCCTGCATGCCCCTCCTCAGCTCGAAGATCTGGTCACGCAGCATCGCCGCCTTCTCGAACTCCCACCGCTGAGCGGCCTCCTTCATCTGCTTCTCCAACTCCTTGATGAGGCGGGTCAGCTCATGCTTCGGTATCTCCTCCCCGACGCGGTACTCAGCCCGCCTCTCGGCCACGGTCCGCACCCGGTCGGTGAGGTCCCTGACCTCCTTGACGATGCTGGCCGGGACGATGCTGTGCTCCTCGTTGTACTCCCTTTGGATGCGCCGCCGGCGGTTGGTCTCGTCAATGGCCCGCCGCATGGACTCGGTGGTGGTGTCGGCATACATAATGGCTTGGCCGTTGACGTGACGGGCCGCCCGGCCCATGGTCTGGATAAGCGACCATTCGGACCGCAGGAAGCCCTCCTTGTCGGCGTCGAGAATGGCTACCAGGGATACCTCGGGAAGGTCCAAACCCTCCCGCAGCAGGTTGACCCCCACCACCACATCGTAGACCCCTAGCCTCAGATCCCTGAGGATCTCCACCCGCTCGATGGTTTGGATCTCCGAGTGCAGGTAATGTACCTTGATCCCCATCTCAGCCAGGTAATCGGCCAGGTCCTCGGCCATGCGCTTGGTGAGGGTCGTGACCAAGGCCCTCTCGCCCCGCTTCACCCGCTGATCTATCTGCCACAGGAGGTCGTCAATCTGCCCCTTGGTCGGCTTGACGATGACCTCCGGGTCAACCAGGCCGGTGGGGCGGATTATCTGCTCCACCACCTGGGCCGAGTGCTCCAATTCGTAAGGGCCGGGGGTGGCCGAGGCGTAGATGACCTGATCGACCCGCTTCTCGAACTCCGCGAAAATCAATGGCCGGTTGTCCAGGGCCGAGGGGAGGCGGAAGCCATACTCCACCAGCGTCTCCTTGCGGGAGCGATCGCCGTTGTACATCCCGTGGAGCTGGGGGATGGTCATGTGCGATTCGTCTATGAAGAGCAGGAAGTCGTCAGGGAAGTAATCCAAGAGCGTCCAAGGGGAGCTTCCCGGCGGGCGTTGGGAGAGGTGGCGGGAGTAGTTCTCTATGCCGGCGCAGTAGCCCACCTCCTGCAATATCTCCAGGTCGTAGCGCGTGCGCTGCTCCAGCCGCTGCGCCTCCAGTAGCTTGCCCTGGGACCTGAACTCTGCCAGACGCCCCTCCAGCTCCCTCTCGATGTCCCGTAGCGCTAAGACCAGCTTCTCCTGGGGGGTGATGAAGTGCTTGGCAGGGTAAATGCTTACAGTCTCGCGTTCGATGAGGATCTCGCCGGTGAGGGGGTCTATCTCCACGATGCGCTCGATCTCGTCGCCCCAGAATTCGATGCGATAGGCGGTCTCCCCATAGGCGGGCTGGACCTCCAGGGTATCGCCCCGCACGCGGAACCTCCCCCGGCTGAGGCTCACGTCGTTGCGCTCATAGCGGATGTCCACCAGGTGGCGCAGGACCTTATCCCGCCTCCGTGTCTCGCCTTTGCGCAGGCTGATCACCACCCTGCCGTACTCCTCGGGGCTCCCGATGCCGTAGATGCAGGAGACGGAGGCCACGATGATCGCGTCGCGGCGGGAGAGGAGGGCCGAGGTGGCCGCCAGGCGCAGCCGGTCTATCTCATCGTTGATGTCGGCGTCCTTCTCGATATAGAGGTCGTACTGGGGCACATAGGCCTCGGGCTGGTAGTAGTCGTAGTAGCTGACGAAGTACTCCACGGCGTTGTGGGGGAAGAACTCCCTGAACTCGCTGTAGAGCTGGGCGGCCAGGGTCTTGTTGTGGCAGATCACCAAGGTAGGGCGCTGCGCCTGCTCAATAACCTGAGCCATGACATAGGTCTTGCCTGTACCCGTGGCCCCGAGCAGCGTCTGGTGCCTATATCCCTTTCTCAGCCCCTCGACCAGCTTGGCGATGGCCTGGGGCTGGTCGCCTGTGGGCTGGAAATCGGAGACGAGCTGGAAACTCATAGTCTCTCCTCGCCATTGGAAATGAGGTTCGGCAGGGGAATTTGTACAAAGCCTGGGGCATCGTACTACTTAGCAGTGGTAAGTTGTTGCCGGAGAAGGTCGCTGGCGAGATAGCTGGTGGTAACGCCTTTTTGCTTGGCTTGTGCTTGAAGCACTCTGGCTACGTCCTCATCAATTTCGACTTCGTAGCGTCGCCTTCTAAACTCGACCACTGCCTCCACGGTACGAAAAGCATCCGGGTAGTCCGTGGTGTCGTGCGTGTCCCAAAATTCGGCAGCCTCTTCGTAGCTAGTAAACTCTTCGGGAATTGGGTCAACACGCTTTTTTTTGACTATCATAGTACCTCCGCTCAGATTGAGTCATATCTCGGGCCGTAATCGGCAAGGCAGCGGTTCGGTGCTTGCGAATGAAGAAGACAACCAAGTACCTGCCGGCTGCGGTTTGCCCGTAGGCCACATACAAATCTTCGCCTTTCACCTGCCCCCTTTTGGTCAGGCGGATGTGAGGCTCCGAAAACAGGGCCTCCTCAACTTCATCAGTCGTCACGCCATGCTTGTCGGCGATCTTGTTGACGAACCTGTCCTTCCAGATGACTTCATAATAGGTGCAAGGCCGATTCCTTTTGTCACGTTACTCAAGTAGAATTATACTCGACTTAGCCGCTTTTGTCCAGCTCAATGCACTAACTCAAAACAAAAGGTTCTGGCAAACCATCCGCCAGAACCTTCTGCCTTGCGACCTATTTGGGGATATAGATTTCTAATCAAGCCTGGGAATCAATTCCCAGGCTGAGAGCTCAAGTGCGCTGAGGGCGCACTAAATGCTGAGCAGGCCTCGGCCTGCTTGGGCTTTCAGCCTGAGGATTGGTCCTCAGGCGCTTTTGCGCCTCCTTAACACCACAGCCGCGACGGCCACCGCCATCAGCGCCGCCAGCCCCATCCACGGCGCCAATAATGCAAGCCTGTTCACCGGCACGACGACCCCGCCAACGGGCACCGGCGGCGTCCACAAGTTGAACGTGGCGGTACAGGTCTTGTCGGCGTCCATGGTCACGGTGGTGGTGTGCTCCTCGTCCTCCTCGTCCACGCCTGAGCAATCCCCACTCCAGCCAGCAAACCTCGAGCCAGCATCAGGGGTGGCCGTTAGAGTGACGGCCGTGTCCACGTCGTAGTCTTCTGTGCAGTCCGCACCGCAGTTGATCCCAGCGGGGGCGCTGGTCACCGTCCCCGTTCCCGTCCCGGCCTTGTTCACGGTGAGGGTGAACTGCTTCGTATTGGTGAAGGTGCAGGTGACGATCTCGCCGGGCTGAAGGCTGACGCTGGCCACTCCTGTGGCCGGATTGCCGCTGCTGTTGTCGTCGCTACAGGTGATGTCGCTCAGGTCGAATCCTGGGGCTACGTTGGTCTCGGTGATGGTGTAGGTCCCCGACACCACGTCGGTGAAGCCTTGGGTCTGGCCATCACTTAGGCTGAAGGTGAGGGGTGTCCCGACGTCGTCGGTAAAGTCGAAGGTGCCGGATGCGCCGTCGGGGTCGGTCTGCTTCTCGACCACGATGGTGCCGCGCTGGGTGTTGGTGAAGGTGCAGGTGACGGTCTCGCTGGCGTCCAGGTTGACGGTGGCAGTCCGGGCTCCCACGTCCCAGGTGCTGGGGGTATCGCTGCTGCCATCATCGCAGGTGATGGCGACGAGGTCGAATGCTGGGGCGGGGTTGGTCTCGGTGACGGTGTAGGTGCCGGGCAGGACGTCGTCGAAAGTCTGCGTCTGGCCGTGGTCCAGGTTGAAGCTGTTGGGTGCTTTGATGGTGTCGCTGAAGCCAAAGCCCGTGCCGCCGGCGGGATCTGTGACCTTCTCGATGACAATCGTGCCCGCCCCGGCAGTGATGGTAATCAGTACATTGTCCTGCACCCAGGGAAGAATATCGTGGCCCAAATCGTCTTTCGCACCGCTGACCACCGCCACGTTGTTGGTGGGCGCACAGGGAACGGTCGGGGTGATGGGCGAGACGGCCACCATGTACTCGATCTCCGTGTAGATGGGCGACTCTGGAATGCACTCACCTCCATTTTCCCAGTCACCCTCGTTCTGCCCCTCGAAGTTGCTGACGTCCTCGCAGTCCAAGGCCAAGATGTAGGGA
>Ga0315314_1002581_pt1 | contig 14847 bp, 11 predicted proteins | sample TDP9_MG_FD_203631 | JGI IMG/M metagenome (GOLD analysis project Ga0315314, IMG submission 203631) | Freshwater sediment microbial communities from Lake Towuti, South Sulawesi, Indonesia - TDP9 | ecosystem: Environmental > Aquatic > Freshwater > Lake > Sediment | place: Indonesia: South Sulawesi...
GACTGCACAAAGTTGGAGAGGACCTCAGCGTAGACAGTGTCGAAGTGCCGAAGATCGGGCCCAATGATGTCCTCGTGGACATCAAAGCCGCTGGGATATGCCACTCAGATTTGAATTATCGTAACGGCGTGGTTCCAGTACGAAGACTTCCCATCACCCTCGGACATGAGATCGCTGGAGTGGTAGCAGAGAAGGGCGCTCAAGTCAAAGGCCTGAAAAAAGGTGACAGAGTCTGCGTACACTACATAGTAAGCTGCGGAAAATGCGTATACTGCCGAACAAACAGGGAGAACTTCTGCGTAGAATACGAAATGGTAGGCATGACAATTGACGGAGGATTCGCCGAGTACATAGCGGTGCCAGCTCGAAGCATCATGAAGCTGCCTTCAGCCATTCCGTTTGATCAAGGAAGCATAATTGGATGCGCTGTCTCAACGGCCTTTCACGCTTTGAGAAGGGGAAGGCTTGCTCGGGGAAACACCGTTCTAGTCAATGGCATTGGTGGACTCGGAGTCCATGTCCTGAAACTCGCCAAAGTCTTGAAGGCCGAAAGAGTCGTCGCCGTCGATGTTTCAGATGAGAAACTGAAGCTAGCCAAGAGAATGGGCGCCGACGATGTTGTTAACGCGGCCAGCGAAGATCCCGCAGAGAAGCTGAAACAGATAACAGCCGGCAGGCTTGCGGATGTCGTAGTTGACCTCGTGGGCGTTGGAACGATCGAGAAGATGATCGAATGCGTTGGAAAGGGCGGAAGGATGGTGCTCGTCGGGATAGGCCAGAAGGAGATACGGATCTCTCCGTACCACACGATCATCGGCAAAGAGATGGATCTCCTCGGCGTGAATGATCACCTAAGCACTGAAATGATCGAACTGATCCGTCTTGCTCGTTCGGGCAAGCTAGACCTTTCAGACTCGGTCACGCACAGAGTATCGCTTGATGACGTGAACTCAGGCTTCAAGATCCTCGAAGAGAAGATGGGAAACCCGATCAGAGTCGTTGTAGTGAAGTGAACTCGCGTCGGCGTCTCCTACGGCATACTCCGAACTGCATGTTTCAACTTCGCTCGACTGCGATGATAGAATGGATTACGGGTCAAGGCTTCATCAGAACTGAATATGTCATTCTGTCTCGGGAGATATGCCGTGTCAGCCTCCGTTATTGATCCTAGCAGTGTCGGGATCATGCTGATCGACGCGCAGTCCGTCTTCTGGGAACCGTTGCGTGGTTGCCGTTCGCAAGGCATTCGGCACACGATATCAATTCTTAATATGGAGCTGATCTCCACATCGGGGAGATCTGCATGATGGCTAAGTCCAAAGTATTTTTCACCGATAGGAACGCTGAGCCATGGTACAACATGCTCGATAAGCTTGAGCACGTGTTCGCAGAACTCGGTCTTCCTAAAGCGATGAGAAAGGGAGACAGGGTGATGATCAAGACGCACTTCGGCCAATGGGGGAACACGAACTACATTCGCCCCGCATACGTCCGAAAGCTAGTTGAGCTGGTTCGAGGTGCAGGGGGGATTCCATTCGTGTCCGAGTCCTGTGGACTGGGGTATGGTGCTGCAGGGCCGTACGGAGGAAGGACGACCGCGCCGGAGTATCTCACGATGGCGGCTTTGAATGGGTTCAGCGAGGGGACCTTAGGTGCCCCGATCGTCTTGGCAGATGGTTATTGGGGAACCGACACTCTTGATGTCGCCGTGAACGGCGAATTTGTCAAGAAAGCAGATGTCGCAGCAGCGGTTCTCGACTCTGACATAGTAATTATGCTCAGTCACGCAAAAGGCCATCCTCAGGCCGGTTTTGCCGGTAGCGTGAAGAACCTCGGAATCGGCTTGGTAGGCAAACGCGGCAAGGCAGAGATGCATAGTCAGCGTGATGTCAAAGTGGACCCGAAGAAATGTCTGGGTGCAGAATGCTCGAAATGCCTTGATGTCTGCCCGGTGAGATGCATTACGATGAGAGAGAAGGCAGAGATCGACTCGGACAAATGCATCGCTTGCATACACTGCAGAGACATCTGTAACGGTATCGGCGCAAGAGCGATCTCAATAACTTGGAGACCAGAACGTGAGCAGGCTCCGAGATTTGTGGAAAATGCCTTGGGCGTTGTCAAGTCCATCGGGGCGGACAAGTTCTACTACATCAACTTGGCGATCGACATCTCTGACAAATGTGACTGCTGGAATGTGGGTGCCACACTACTGGTTCATGATGTCGGGATCTTTGGATCACGCGATCCGGTCGCGATAGATCAGGCATCCTGTGACGCCATCAACAAAGCGGACCCCAATCCGCGATCGATCGTCAGTGGAATAGAACGTGGAGCCGACAAATTTGCTGCGGCACACGCTTGGAAGGATTCTGAGACTGGCGAAATTCTCCATCTCGCCGAGATTCAACTCGCGCATGCTGAGAAAGTGGGTCTCGGAAAAAGGGACTATGAACTCGTAACCTTGACCAAAGAGAAACCCGCGGGATTCGAAACTTGGTGATGGGATTTCAGGGACCAGAGAATGCGAATCGAAGGTTCCTGGTTCAAGGATAGCGAAGGCCGCACGCTGTTTCTGCGTGGCGTCAATCTTGGCGGAAGCAGTAAAGTCCCAAGGCAACCTGACGGTGCCACACACCGAGCGGACAGCTTCTACGAACATCGGGCTGTATCCTTTGTGGGTCGGCCCTTTCCGTTGGCCGAGGCCGACGAGCATTTCTCTAGACTGCGCGAGTGGGGATTGACCTTCATACGATTCCTAGTAACGTGGGAAGCAATTGAACATGCAGGACCGGGTCAGTATGATTGGGAATACCTCGACTACGTGTCAGCAGTGATCGAGAAAGCAGGAGAGTACGGCATTCGGCTTTTCGTTGACCCGCATCAGGACGTATGGAGCCGTTTCACGGGCGGAGACGGAGCTCCCGGCTGGACACTGGAGGCAGTCGGTTTCGACTTGCCCAGTCTCAAAGAAACCGGAGCCGCCATCACGCATCAAGCACACGGCGATCCGTATCCGTGGTTGATCTGGCCGACCAACGCCAACAAGCTAGCCGCGGCCACAATGTTCACTCTCTTCTTCGCCGGTAACGATTTCGCGCCGGAAACCCGAATAGACGGAGAGCCGGTTCAAGACTACCTTCAGCGACACCACATCGCAGCGATTCAGCAACTGGCTAAACGGCTTCGGAACATGCCACATGTGGCCGGTTACGATACCATGAACGAGCCTCTGCACGGCTGGATCGGGGTAGAGGATCTGACCCGGGCGAAGGCTCTCGTGGCGAAGGGAGAGGTTCCGACACCGTGGCAGGCGATTCTTCTCGGTGCCGGATTCCCGCAAGAAGTCGAAATCTGGGAGATAGGCCTGAAACCGCGCCGTCTCAGCGTGAAACAGCTGAACGTTGGTCGGGTACGTGCGTGGCGCGAAGGCTTCGACTGCGTTTGGCGGCGCAACGGTGTCTGGGGTCTTGACGCTGACGGCACGCCGCGACTGCTTCGGCCCGACCATTTCGCGCGTGTTAATGGCCGCAATGTACGGTTCTCGCAGGACTACTATCGTCCCTTTGCCAATCGCTACGCCAAAGCGATCCGCGAAGTCCATCCCGACGCTGCGATCTTCGTCGAGTCCACAGTCGAGAATGATTCTCTGCAATGGGGTCCAGACGATGCGGAACGGATCGTCTATGCTCCACACTGGTATGATGTGACTACGTTAGCGCTCAGAGAGTTCAGGCTGCTGATGGCGTTCGACAACTTGCGCGGGAAGATCGTGTGGTTCCCTTGGAGAATTCGGCGTTCTTTCGCCAGCCAGCTCGAGTTCCATAAGCAGCAAGCCCGCGATCACCTTCGAGCGGCACCCGTGCACTTGGGAGAGATAGGCATCCCAATGGATATCGACGGAGGGCGAGCCTTCCGTACGAGCGATTTCTCAGTTCAGGAGAAGGCCTTCGACCGATCCATTCGAGCAATCGAAGACAGTATAATGAACGCGACAATCTGGAACTACACTCCGGACAACGACAACACTCGGGGCGACCAGTGGAACGGAGAGGATTTCTCCATTTTCAGTCGTGACCAGCAGAAGTATCCAGCAGACATCAATTCCGGGGGGCGGTCCCTGCGAGCACTACTAAGGCCTTACCCCAAGGCGACAGCGGGTGAGCCGATACGCCTCTCATTTGAGATGAAGCACCGGATTTTCCGGTACGAGTTCCGTCACGATCCTCGAGTCAAGGCCGCAACCGAAATCTTTGTGCCACGTTTTCAGTATCCCAACGGCTACAAGGCGCAGATCTCAGACGGGAAATGGGAAAGCGATCCCGCACGGCAACTGCTATCCTACTGGCACACATTCGACCGAAGTCTCCACACTGTCCAGATCTCTCCGAACTAACCTTACCTTCCGTGCGTTTTGCCTAGCGGAGGGCGAAGCATCTTTAACGGTCAGTGCTGTAACTCCGCTTGGCTGAGCCTAGCTTGTCTTCCGGCAGGCTGACCCCCCAGGACAGAGTCAGAGTAGCCGTCAGCATGGTAGACGTGGTCACTCAAATCTGCGCTGAGGGTGTGAGGGAAGCCAACCCCAGTATCACTGAGGAAGAACTCATTTCGCTCTTGAGACGCAGGTTCATGTTCGGACGGAAGCCAAGCCATGAGTAATAGAGACTAGATACGTTCGAGCAGTTCGCAGAGCAAATGGTTGGATGCTTCAAAGGCGGACTGTCAGTGAGCCTCCGGCGATGGATCACAGCAAGTAGCCCGAAACCCTCTTCCTTGAACAGAGACGCCGTTTCGGATTTCTGGCCGTCTCTTGTGGTTCCTGATTAAGACCTGAGTTCTCCGCAAATGATAAGACAAGACAATTTCCTCTTACAGTTGTTCGACATCCTAAGGTCGAGTTCCGCGAATCCGGAGGGGAACCGCATTGGGCAAAGCAGAGATACTCGATTTCGTCAAGACGATGCGCGCAAGAGATCATGTTATTCTGTTCTACACCAATCGTGAAGACAAACATGATGTTCTCTTTTCGTACTTGAAGGCAGGGCTCGACGCAGGCGAAGCCGCAATATATGTAGCCTCAGAGGAGTCTCCCAGTCAGATAATACAAGCGATGAAAGGCTTCGGGCTCGACACAGACCTCTACGAAAAGGCTCACGCCCTGCGGGTGGTCGACTACCGCGACTGGTACATCATCAAAGGACAATTCGACATAGCCAGAACATTTTCACTGTGGGAGGAATCTCTCCAGGAAGCTCTCAAGAGAGGTTTCAAAGGGCTTCGTGTGACAGGAGAAATGAGCTGCTTCTTTGAGCACCACATGTTGAACGAATTGGTCGTCTACGAGAGGGCTCTGCATCGAGAGCTCAAGATCCCGATGGAAGCTATCTGTGCGTACGACGACCGTGTTGTGCTTAAGGGCGTCGAGGAGGACCGTTATCTCAAGCTCTACTTAGACTTGATCATGGCTCACGGTACAATCCTGTTCGTCGGTCCCGAGGAGGCAGGGGTGGTCAGAACCGTCTAGGAAACCATCATTGATTCCGATTCTCGGTAGAAGCAACGAGTGTTCAAACTCTGGGATTTGGCTTTCTCAGGATCCTGAACGTGTGTGACACCTGTCAGCGGAGAGAAGGAAGCACATAGGTTGCGATGAGGAGAACTAGTGCGAAATGCACCATGACTAGGCAGACTGAGATCAGTAGATTTCTTTTCCACTGTGCGCTCCTAGCAATCCCCAGGGGCAATCCGAGCGAGAAACCGATTATGTGTGAGCCAAATTACATTTCAAAGTCACGTCTTGATCCAGAACCATGCGCCTTCAGCGCAGGCGACACAAGAGTTGGAGTGCGCTCTGAACGTCGGCACCCCATACACTGGATCGTAGATCGCGATGCAGGCTTCGGGTGGCATCGGGGGACAGACTCCAACTACCCCGCTGTAGGACGCCAAAACACCCACCATCAAAGCCACAATAAATATCGTAACGGGAACAGCCCATTTTCTGAAAGTCATCCGAACAATCCCCAGCCGACAATCATGTTGAAGGCGTCGAGAATAGTCTTTCCCTGCAGGCTTGAGCAAAGCTCACCATCTGCTCGACAAGAGCGTTCCTATTCGATCATCATTCCACAAGTTGCTCTAGGCTGAACTCGGAGGCTTAGGCTCCCATCTCGTATTCGACTCTATTGAGACCTTTCGGCGTCTTGACCGTGCCCTTGTATGTTTCCCAGTAATACTGCTTCGCCTCAGCCAGTTTCTCGAATAGCTGATGAGATCTATCCGACTCCATCAAACCTAGTCTGTTCTTATCGTTGTCTACGAGAAGGAGGCTGGAGCATCTGTTGAGTATCCCGGCGGTGCCTACCGAGCATAAGGTGACGACCTGGTGGTCCGTCACCAGATCCGTCAACTCTCCGTAGGTCACATCTCGTTCTTCTACGGGCACGTCCAATTCTTCAAGGATTCTAACTATGCCTTTGATGGTAACGGAGGGTAGGACCAAGCTGCTTTCGGGTATCTTGATCACGGTTCCGTTCTTCAGCGCAATCAGGCAACAGGAGGAATCCCACTCCGTCACTTTCCGGTCTCTCAGCGGGGCATCTGGCTTGTCATCCAAGAAGAGCGCAGACTCGGCGCCGGGGAGAATCTTCTTTGCCTCTGCGACGGCTCTGACAGAAAGAAGGTAGTTGGTGCCGAGCTTGAGCCTTCCAGTCCCGTTGATCCCGACCGCTCTCACCATGTGAGGGATTACAACGCCGTGGAACGGTTCCCCAAGGTAGGACTTGTACCTTGACGCTACAACGCGGATGACGGGGTTGTTTGGGAATGTAACACCGATGGACTGCTCATCATCCAGTGTGAAAGGCCTGAGATACCCTTGTGAACCGGCTTTCGACATCTTTCTAAGAAATGGCCGCATTCTAGGATGACGCAAGAAGTCAAGGAAAAGCTCGAAGACTTGCTCTTGAGATGGGACGAGATGTTGCTGCTCCTGTGATAGATTGAAGCTCATGCCTTCTCTGAAGCGTTTGACGTTGAGGTCCGCGTTCACGAAGACCAGTTTTGTTTTGGTTCTGTCCTTCTTGACGTAGAACCGAATGCCTTCGAACACCAAGAAGAGTCCATAATGAATCGACCTTGAGACAGCAAAAGTCCTTGACTTGGCAGAGTGCATCCGACGCGTCTTAGTGCGCAACGTGTAGATCATTTGATAGGGCGCCCATTCGTTTCCCTCGAAGATTGCCATTCTTCCACCCCGCGAGGTGACATGTCGAGTTACATCACTCTCTACTTATTGGTAGTTGACAATCCCGACCGATCTCTAGCCGTGTTGCTCAAGAAGCCGCCATACACTTGACTGCACTTGAGACGCGAACCATTCCCGTGGCAACTGTAGATCGAGTCTGCCGAGGTTTGACGGATTGACGCAAGTCAGACTGGCCCGGGTAAGTCGTGTTCTGGAACAAGACACCCAAATAGAGGAATGACGACGACTTTGCTGACGCTTTGATGAATGTGTCGTTCGCCTAGTCCGTCGAATTTCATAAGGCTTATATTTTCAGGTCTTTACTGACCGTTACTCTACCTTATCGGTGTTGAATTGAATATGCAAAGGAATACTCAGATTGCTGTTGCCGCGCTAATCATTGTCATAGTCGTAGTTGGAGTTGCATGGTATGCTCTGACACCTCCTCCCGCTCCGCCGCCAGCGCCTCCAACGCTTCTCACGGTTTCGTTCGCAAACGTACCTAACCTAGATCCTGCAGTAGGCTCAGACGAGGCGAGCTCTGTTGCTTTCGTCAACCTCTATGATACACTCGTCTATCCCACTTCCACCGGCGATGTCGAAGCAAATGTGGCGACCAGCTGGTCCTCTAGTGAAGACGGCCTCACTTGGACGTTCAAGCTCAGAAATGACGTCAAATTCCATGATGGAAGCGCACTCACAGCCAAGGACGTGGTATTCTCTCTGAACAGAATGGTGACTATGGGTCAAGGCTACTCGTACCTGTTCACTCCATACGTGGACAAGGTCTCCGCGCCCGATGACCAGACAGTAGTAATCGTGCTAAAGAGCAAGCTCGGTCCGTTCATCAGCTTCCTAGTGAGGATTTACATTCTCAACGAGGACTTGGTCCGTTCCCACATCAAGACACCAGGAGCCTACGGTGACAACGGCGACTACGGAACTGACTGGCTGTTGACCAACGACGCCGGTTCAGGGCCCTACAAGATCAAGGAAGTCAAGCTGCAAGAATATCTACTGTTGGAAAGGTTCAAGGACTACTGGGGTGAATTTGGCCCGAACGCCCCTGACGAAGTGAAGATGCTTGGCACGACTGAACCTGTCACGATCAAGACGCTGATGAGCAAGGGCGAGCTCGACATAACAGACCGTTGGCAATCAGTCGAGAGCCTCGATGCATTGTCCAAGATTTCCGGAGTCAAGATAGTCAGCATTCCAACCTCAGCGGAGTTCTACCTGATGATGAACACGAAGAAGCCTCCAACCGACGACGTACACTTCAGAGCCGCAATAACCTACGCGTTCGACTATCAAACGGTCGTGGACAAGCTCTTCCCCGGAAGCCCTCAAGCAGCCGGACCTGTCCCGTCTGCCCTTCCAGGCCATGACCCAACCTCGGTCAAGTACACCCGAGACCTGACAAAGGCCTTGGAGCACCTGAAGATGTCAAAGTACTACGACAAACTGGACAGTGTCCCAGTCGTCTTTCACTGGATAGCTGAGGTGCCTGACGAAGAGAAGGTAGCTCTTCTGTTTGCCGACAACATGAAGGACATAGGAATCAAGGTCGAGGTCGTGAAGGTTCCGTGGCTGACAGTGGTAGATGAGATGGGCAAGCTTGAGACGGCTCCCAACATCGTCTCCATCTTCGTTGAAGCCTCGTACCCGGAAGCAGGGTCGATGCTACAACAGCGGTACCACTCCCAGTCGACCGGAACTTGGGAACAGAACGAATGGCTACAAGACCCAACTATTGATGCTATGATAAATGATGCCGTGGCAACAGTTGACAGGGCGGAGCGTTTCCAGAAGTACGCGAAGATACAGCAGACATTGATGAGCATATATCCTAGCGTGTTCCTCTTCGACCAGAACGAAAGAAGAGCCTACTACGCTGACTACATAGACTGGTACGCCGCGAAGGGGCAACCAATACCCGTGCTCGGATACAACTTCGACTACCGCTACATAGGAATCGACATGACGAAGAAGAAATCGATGTTTGGCTGATCGAAAGGTCTGCTGAAGGGATCAAAGGACAGACAAGTGACGGGAAATCGGATACGGCTTGATAAGGGGGCGGATCCTGATCTGCCCCTACCCTTCTTATTTTCTGCACTCCTAGATTACGCGTGGGCTCACGCATGAGGATGAGTACTTTCGTACTGAAGAGATTGTCCTACACTCTATTCGTTCTGTTCGGATTATCGATCCTCATATTTGTCATCGCAAGGGTTTTGCCGGGCGACCCGGCAAGGCTAGCTCTGGGTCCGAGGGCGCCGGATTGGGCGGTCGAGCATCTGAGGGAACAACTGCATCTGAACGATCCCGTGTATATCCAATACTTCTACTGGGTCAGAGATGCTCTGAGCGGCAGCCTCGGCCAATCCCTTGTTACGAGAAGAGATGTGATCGTCGATGTGAAGGAGTTCCTACCCGCCAGCCTGGAACTTGTCGCACTAGCCGCATTCCTTGACATAGTCATATCCATACCGATCGGAATGCTTGCGGGCAGAAGAGCCAATTCATGGTTCGACAACATTGTCCGAGTTTTTTCATACATCGGCATCGCTGTGCCCGCATTCGTTGTGGCCATATTCTTTGTTCTAATCTTCGGATATGTGTTGAACGTAGCTCCAACGATCGGCAGGCTCAGCGCTGGCATCGTGGCTCCTCCTACTGTAACCGGCTTTGTGACAATCGACGCGATACTTGCCGGGAACCTGGCAGCTCTGGGCGACGCGCTATCTCACTTGATCCTTCCAGCTCTTGCTTTGGCGTTGGGGCCGATAGCCCAAGAGGTCAGGATCACTAGATCCAGCGTCGTCGAGAACCTCAACAAGGACTACATACTGGCCAGCACTTCACACGGTGTCCCGGAAAGACTGCTGACCCTGAAGTACCTGCTGAGGCCTTCAATGATACCCACCGTTTCTGTCATGGCGCTTGACATAGCCTCCCTGATAGCCAACGCTTTTCTCGTCGAGTTGATCTTCAACTGGCCAGGCCTCTCCAGATACGGAATCACCGCGATGCTCAGGAAAGACCTCAACGCAATAATCGCCGTTGTTATGATCACCGGTATCATGTTTGCGATCGCGAACATCGTCGTTGACGTGATTGTAGCCTATCTCGACCCGAGGATAAGAATGGTCGAGAAGGGAGAGTAGGTGAAGCAAGCATGAAGACCGTTGCCTCTCGGCCTTTCCTCGACTACAAGAAGAAGTGGTACAAGTTTTCGAGGAACTACCTGTCAGTCGCTGGACTCGTTGTGGTCGGTGTCGTAGCGTTCTTAGCGATCTTCGCCTTCTACGTAGCTCCCTATCCCGAACACGTGGAATTCTACGTCAACTACTCAGACGCTCTTCTTTCGCCCAGCTGGGTTCACATTTTGGGAACAGACCAATTTGGAAGGGATGTTCTAAGCAGAGTCTTCTTCGGATTCAGGTACTCTCTCATGATGGCCGTTGTAGTGCTGTCCTTGGTCGTGCCGCCCGGTGTGATCCTCGGCTTGGTCGCCGGCTACTACAGAGGAGGAAGAGTTGACTCGGTGATAATGAGGACTGCCGACATCTTCTTGGCAGTTCCGCCACTGGTTCTGGCGCTTTCGATATGTTCCGTTCTGACGCCCAGCGTGTTCAATGCAATGATGGCTGTCTCCCTCATGTGGTGGCCGTGGTACACCAGACTAGTATACAGTATTTCGTCTTCGTTGAGGAATGAAGCCTTTGTTCAAGCTGCTGAGATAGCGGGAGCAAGTCCTTTCCACATTGCCTTCAGAGAGATACTTCCAAACTGCCTAGGTCCCATCTTGACTAAGATGACTCTCGACGCTGGTTGGGTAATTCTGATAGGTGCAAGCCTGAGCTTCGTCGGCCTAGGGGCACAACCGCCAACTCCCGACCTAGGCACGATGGTTTCTGACGGGGCAAAGTTACTGCCCGATCAATGGTGGGTGTCCATGTTTCCCGCAATGACAATTGTTCTCATCATACTCGGTTTCAACCTGTTGGGCGATGGAATAAGGGACATGTTTGCGGCGGAGTCGGTCTGATGCCAGAGCAGTTGCTGGAGGTCAAAGATCTCTATGTCAACTACAGGGTCTACGAGGGCTTGTTGAAGGTCCTCAATGGTGTTTCTCTCAGTGTGGATACCAGGGAGAAGGTAGGGATCATAGGAGAGTCCGGCTGCGGCAAGACCACCGCCATGAAGGCAATGATGAGAATCCTGGCCGCCAATGCGATCGTCGCCGGAGGTGCCGCGAGCTACAGGGGTGCCAACCTCCTTCAGCTCGCACAACAAGAGCTGACAAGACTGCGTAGGACAAGCATATCGATGATATTCCAGGATCCGACTGCTGCACTCAATCCTGTCTTCAAGATAGGAGAACAGCTCACGGACATTGTTCGGCATTCAGGCACGAGCGGTAAGTCGTTGACAGACCAAGAGGTCAAGGCTAGAGCCGTCGAGGTCTTGAAGAGCGCAGCCCTTCCTGAGCCAGCAAGAATCATGGACAGCTATCCCTTCCAGCTTAGTGGAGGTATGAGGCAGCGAGTATGCATAGCAATGTCATTGGTCTCGGCGAGGGACCTGCTGATAGCTGATGAGCCTGGGACATCTCTTGATGTGACGATAGAAGACCAGATAATGAGATTGCTGAAGCAGATCGTCGAGGAGAGAGGCCTTTCTGTCATTCTGATAAGCCATGCAATAGGCGCAGTGAAGGGGTTCGTGACAAAACTCTACGTTATGTATGCGGGAACAATAATGGAAGAGGCTCCAACGGAGGAGCTCTTCTCGAACCCAGCTCACCCATACGCGCAGAGACTGCTCGCGGCCGTGCCTAAGCTCACCGGCGGAGGAATTCCAGAAGGCATCTCCGGGAGGATACCTAGCTACTTGAGTCCGCCTGAAGGCTGTCGTTTTGTCACGAGATGTCCAAACGCTATGGAACAATGCTGGAGCCACAGGCCGCCGATGTTTCAGATAGCCAACGGTCACAGAGCAGCATGTTTTCTTTACGGTGTTAGCTAATGTCCAGTGAGCCAATCCTTACCGTAAGAGAACTCAAGAAATACTTCAAGACGACGCGCGGCACGGTGAAGGCCGTTGACGATGTTTCTTTCTCAGTGATGGAAAACGAGAATTTCGGTCTCGTCGGTGAATCTGGATCCGGAAAAAGCACCGTGGGGCATGTGATCATGGGCATGTACGCTCCCACGGCTGGTAAAATCACATTCACCGGACAAGACATATCGCAGGGTGTCGGGAGAAGGCCGAAGGAACTCAAGAAACGCATTCAGATCGTCTTCCAAGATCCAGCCTCTTCCTTGAACCCAAGAAGAACAATCAGACAGATACTGGAGTTGCCCCTGAGGGTCCACGGGCTAGTGAGTGACGGTGACTATCAGAAGAAGGTCCTAGAGATGATGGACCTAGTGGAGTTGCCTCACGAATACGCGGAAAGGTATCCGGGGGAGCTGGGAGGAGGAGAGAAACAGGCCGTTGCGATCGGTAGAGCCTTGGCCACAGGCCCATCCTTCATCGTCTTGGACGAACCTACCTCTGCGCTTGATGTGTCGATACAGGCGAAGATCATCAACATGCTGATGAAATTCCAGAAGGAATTCAGCCTCTCATACCTCTTCATTACTCACAATCTAAGTCTGATGCGGAATGTCGCCCAGAGAGTCGGGATCATGTACCTCGGGAAGATTGTGGAGCTGGCTGAGACCTCAGAGTTCTTCAAGAACCCGTTGCATCCCTATACGAAGATGCTCCTCTCCGCGGTGCCAGTAATCACTCCTGAGGAGGAAGCACTGAAGCCCGAGAAAGTGAGAAGCACAGGGGAAATCGCCGGAGCTCTGAACGTCCCGCCAGGCTGCAGCTTCCATCCGCGTTGTCCCTTCGTGATGGATATCTGCAGCAAGGTCGTCCCTCCCTTTTCCGAGCATAAGACAGGGCATAAGATAGAGCATCAGGTCGCATGCCACCTCTACCCCGTCACCTAGTAGTGCAAAGTGACTGTTTTCAGAAGACCCAGCTGGTTGCGGGACTTGGGCTACTGTTCCGCGAGAGCCCAGAAGACGACGCAGGGCTTATCCTTCGTGTTCTCAACGAAGTGCTTTGTTCCCGGAGGGTTGTAGAGAACATCTCCCTCTTCCAACACCGCGATTTCGCCGTCCGCGTGAAATGTGCAACTTCCTGATATCACGTAGGAGAGCTCAGACTGCCGGTCGTGCTGACTATGTGACTCGGCTGGTAGCCTCTTACCGGGGAGAATTGTAGCCGTTCCGAATTGAATCTTCGGAATCTCTCCTTCTTTCGTGAAGTATTCCACCGAGGTTTTCGGCAGATTCGCTCCCCTGAAGTGCATAAGCTTCATGCTCGATCTCCCGTCGAACAAGGAGCGATATTCTTTGAACTGGTATAACGGTCTTCTGTCTCATTTGAAGAGGTAACCCTGACCGTCGCTCGTAACCAATTGCCAATTCTCGCATGCTTGGCGAATCCGAGAAGAGTACGTCAGTCAGGTGCTCCTGCGAATCTGCTGGGTCTCAGGATAGTCGATCTCGAACGTGTCAGTGTTCAAAGCCACTCCGTAGATCTTTCTTGCTTCTTCACAGGAGATGTAGCCATCGATTACGTCATCACGTACAAGCGCTGGCTCTCTGGTGAACGGGTCACCATAGCCTCCTCCGACTCCAGTAACGAGCCTCACGACATCTCCTCCTTCCAGTCTGTGAACCGTCAGTCTCGCGGTCTTCAACGAGGCGCCTTTGTTTGAGATGACCTCCACGAAGTTGGTGGATCCATCGTGTCCACCGTCGACGCCCCATGGTGGATACTGGTTTCTTCCGAAGATGATCGTTACGAAGCCATTGCTGCTCACTATCCGATAGTCTCTGACGAGACCGAAGCCTCCTCTACGCTTGCCTCCTCCGGCGGACGCTGTGTTGAGTGAGAACTGGTCCACTAGGATTGGATATCTGGTCTCTTGGATCTCAACGGGCATGATGTATGTCTCTCCGTCAACCGAGCAGACGAGGCCGTTCTCGCCGTCTTTGTTTGAGCCTGCTCCCCAGCCTCCTGCCTGCGGTTCCACGAGGAGCCAAGTCTGCCCGTCTTCGTCGCGGACGCCGCCGACTATGGTGGCACAGACGCTCAGGAAGTGGCCGGCGGTTAGCTTGTCCCTTATGATGGGGGCTAGCGCCTTCCAGACGACGTCTTCAGCATAGCCGGCAGCCTCCCAGTACGTAGCGGTTGGGGAGGGATGTTCGGCGCTGAAGACGGTTCCGCGGGGCACGATGACCTTGAGGGGTAAGAAGCATCCTTCGTTTGCTTCCAGGTGAGGATCCGTTATCGTCTTAATCATGGTTCGGCAAGCCGAGTTGAGCATTGGATAGGTAGTATTCACCGGTCCGTTGAGGGCTTTGTCCGACCCAGTGAAATCCACAATGAATTCGTCATCAGCAATCGTCACTCTGGCCTTGACTCTGGGAGACTCGTCTGAGAAACCATAGTTGTCCATGAACTGCTGGGCTTCGAAGGTGCCGTGTGGAAGCTTCTGCAGATGATGTTTGGTCATGCTGAGGCCCCAT
>Ga0315314_1002582_pt1 | contig 14844 bp, 10 predicted proteins | sample TDP9_MG_FD_203631 | JGI IMG/M metagenome (GOLD analysis project Ga0315314, IMG submission 203631) | Freshwater sediment microbial communities from Lake Towuti, South Sulawesi, Indonesia - TDP9 | ecosystem: Environmental > Aquatic > Freshwater > Lake > Sediment | place: Indonesia: South Sulawesi...
CGCCTCTAGATGATCGAGTAATTTCGCTGCAAGTTTCTGCGCTTGTTTTCGATCCACACGCGCGACTAGGCCCACGACCTTAAACAATGCGGTCACCATATACGAGTGTAGCGATAACTTAATCAATCAATTCATTAATGATGTGATAAGCCAAATCTTTATATGGCGGGCAGCCACAAGGTTTAGGGTGAGCACCACAATGGATCACACCTGCGCGGGCCACCCCTAAGGAACAGAGGAGGAATGTAAACGTGGTAAAGGAAAAAGCGAAAAGGTGGCGGTTAATAGAATACGTTAAGGGGTTTAACGCCGGACGAAGATGGTTTGAAAGCCTTGAAGCGGACAAGAGCGGAAGCCTCCACACGCAAATCTTATACGCGCGGGCTTTAAAAGAATTCTGCGATTACTGCGGAAAAAACCCGGATGAATTAATTGAACAACGCAAGCAGGATTTAGAAAGCAAAGATGAGGCGGTTAAGCGTTCTGCAGAAGAGATCCTAAAGCGTTTTTGCATAGACAAAGCGAATAAAACAAGCAAGCAAACATCTGCTACTTATCACGGCGTAGTCAGGAGCTTTTACAAGGCAAATTACTATCAATTGATGACCAAGACGCCTAAAGCCGTGAAAAGAAAAATTCCACCAATTACATTAGAGGATCTACGTCAAATCGATGCTTCGGCGGATGAACGTGAACGTGCCCTAATCAGGTTTATGAAGGACAGCGGAATATCTCGGGAAGACCTCTGCGAATTAACGTATGGACTTGTGCGTCGTGAATTGGAAGCGGGAAGCCAGTTTATTCATTTAAATGTGACGAGGAAAAAGGAGGGTATTAATTACGAGACCTACATTGGACCTAACGCCGTTGAAGCGTTGACAGCAACGTTAAATATCAGGAAAAATCAGGGCGAAATGTTAACTGATAATTCTCCCCTATTCGCGAAAATTAAGGGGGAAGGTCATTTAACGCCCAGTGCCATATCATTGGTCCTTCTTCGGTTAAGCAAGAGAACAGGTATTGATATATCACCGCATAGGCTCAGAAAATTCTTCGAGACACATATGGCCATCGGAAAGGTTCACCCGCTTGTTTTAAAGTATTGGATGGGTCATTCGCTTGGCTCGGATATTGAGGCAAGATACATTATTCCAACAGAACCTGAACAACGAACGCTTTACATAGAGGCCTACAAAAATATCGACATTGAAGCTCCGAAAATAAGCGAGGAAGAACGCCGAATTCAATCAATTATCGACAACGCGAGGTTAATAGGCATACCTGAAGAAGACATTAAACACCTTTTGAAGGAAAGAGGTGTAACATGGCGTTCACCAAGACAATTAGCATATAGAATGAGGTCATTAACGCGAAAGGTTCAAACCAGCGAAAAATCCACAGATTGCCCCAACGAACGCTTCGAGGAGATCGATGAAGTGAACCTTCTGCAATACCTACGCAACGGCTGGCAGGTGGCTCATAATCTGCGAAACGGGAAGGTTATCGTTCGCAGATAGCCTTCCACACCACATTATTGTCCCGTCCATATATTTATTCAAGTTCGCACCTCTAAACGTTAAAGGTAATAATGTGACTCACCTTTACTTGATCAACTGGTTTGTCATGGAGTTCGCAATACCCAACCATAAATGAGTCATCATTCCCTCTTCATCGCTAACTTTTTGCCAGTTTAATAGTATCAAATCAGTTTGAAGGTTGTTACAAAGGCTTAAACAAACCTATGACAAAGCTGGGCTACGAGTGCTCAGCTAGCGCCTCTTTTTCCCTTTTTTAAGGCCCTTAGAAAACGAGGATTTAGCATCGGTATTTTTTTAACCCTCGCATATATTGTTTAAATGGAAGAAGCAAGAATGAATTCCACCGAAGAATCTAATCACAAGGAGCTATATAACTGTCTTCGGAATTTTTCTATCAATGCTTTTGAAATGTTATCTAAAAAGTTAATGGATGAGGTTATATCTATTCCTAAAGGTTATTATCAGTTAGAGGCTGATCCGGGTACTTTCATTTTCCGACATCGTAAAGAAATCTACAAATTGCCAGAAGTTAAAGAATGCTTCAACGCTTTCCGACGGTTTCCTGATTTCCATAAAAAATTTGGATTTATTCCCGAGAATGGAAGAGTACCCAGCGTTAAAACCTTAAAATCTATTTCGGAAGAGATTTTAAGAATATTCCTTGGAAGTCTCGCCATTAAAACTAATTTGAAGTTTGATCAAAAATCTTTTGATGAAGTCTATTTAAAGTACGAAGAACGTCTTTTGAGCGATAAAAATAAATTCCAAGTGTTCACACCACTACATAATTTTAAATGCGAAGAAAGTGAAGTTGATCTCGGTAACGGACTTAAGATGAGAACGATATTGGAAGAAGAAAGGAACAGAATTAGAGGTGGTTTCCTAGGACCCATCGGTCCGTTAAGCCCTTTTGAAATTGATCAGTTAGAAAATGTGTTAGAGACGGTTTCTGAATTTGAGCTTGGAGAAGCTTTGAATCTTAGTAATATAGATAGCGTGTTTGATAAGGCGGTTACTGCCCTGAGATTATTTCAAAAAGGTGTTGTCTACAGAGTTGTTACTTATAGAAGGTCATTAATGGTTCATCCAATGGGCTTTTCTGCAGGATGGAGTGAAACTTACAAGCCAAGTGGACCAAGATATTTGTTAAAAGAAGGGCAAATTGAGGCTTTTAAGAACTTTTGGAATAAATTTAAGGAACTTGATCTAACTAAGCGAGCATTTTTGGATGTGGCTATTAGGCGATTTAATCATGCTTATGAAATGAAACGACATGAAGACAAACTTATTGATTTCATGATTTCCTTTGAAGCGTTATGTTTTAGAGGAGAAAAGGGTTTAAGTTCTCAGATAGGAAAAGCCATCGCTATCGCAATATCAATGTTAATCGGAAGAAACGATGTTGAAAGAGAAGAAATCAGGAATTTTCTAGATGAAGCCTATGAACTTAGAAATAAAATTGTACATGGTTCTAAGATTGAGGACAAAATATCGATAAAAGGAGTAGATTCCCAGTTTCAAATTTTCGAATTCTCCAGCATAATTGAAGAATATCTCAGGTTATCTATTAAGAAACTTCTTTAATTTGCGCCCTCTCTCCAAAAATTAGTCTAGAGTTTTTGCGCGTTCACGTTTTGCAGAACCGTTAATTATGGTTTATCGGTTTGGTAAGGTTGATTTTGAAAATTGGGTACTAGTACTTGCGTAAACCGCATTGCTAAGCTGTATGCCTAAACGAAGCTTGATTTAAACTTATTTAAGGACATTAGCCTAGCGGCTAGCAACCCTCATTTTAGACCCCCCGGTCAAACAAAAATCCGGAAAACCGGGAAACCAGCAAACCCACTATGGAATCATGTCTCAGCGGGAAAATTTGATTAGAAATCTACGCACACCCTAAAAGACTAAAAACCAGTTCTGCGTTAGAATATTTGAAATGTCTATCAAAAGAACTAATGATGTTTTTCTGCAAGCTATAAGCCTCTCTCTTGGAACTTATGTAGGAATGTTTTTGGCTTTTACCATTGAACGTGTTTATGAAACTCGCGAGTTTTCTTCCATACTTAGTTCCTATATAGTTGTATATGAATTGTATGATTACAGTTTTATTAATAATTTTATGACAGAATGTTTTGATATGGCGAACCTTGTTTTAGTTTCATCAATTATAGGAATATCAGCGCTCTTGTTGTTTTTGTTTTTGTTACAATACACAAAACCATACATTACAAAAGAGAACTTTCCTTTTGCAATATTAGTAATATTAGATGTTATCATTTGGTTTTTCGTTCCTCTTATGGTTATCGTTACCTCGATACAAAACCCAAAGATAGTTTACTTGCCTGAGGACTGGGACATAAACACAGGTATTCCCCCAAATGACTTATCAGCGTTAAGCTACAACATCGCCCAATTAGATAACTTTAGACTATTTTCAAGGGTGTTTCTTTCAGCGACCAAAACTATGACAGCAATAACATCGTTCCTTGCATTAGGTCTAAGTCTTTCAAAGGCTATTAAAAGCAAAGAGACAAAATGGGGAATTGTATGGATAGTATCACTCATATTTGCTTTTTCCATTATCTACTTTCTGGACAAGTATATTTTTTCGTTTGCCACCATGCCGATGGTTTATGGAGATGGATTTGAGGCTTATGGGGCGGGTATATTTGGTCAGTTGCGAGTTGGGATTCCACCTGTATTTCTGTCTGTACATAATTTACTTGTTCAGATATTGCAGATTTTACTTGGAGCGCATTTTATTTGGTGTGGGCTTTATTTGATGCGTAAGGATATTGAACGATTAATTGCAAAGATAAAAAGGTACATGAGGAAGGATGAGCCTTCTCGATGTTATTGACTCTGCCTTATTCTTTGAAAACTTGCTTCCATTCCTCCGGACTTGGTAGACTTTGTGGAGATTGTAGATCAGAAACGTGAACCCCTATTCTTTTTGCGCATTCTTCCTAATATCATCCGGACATAGTTTATGTCAGCCTCAGACTTTGAACGTTTAGTCCCTTTACCTTTAGACTTCTTCTCTCCCATAGTTTTACCTCCTTTATCTCTGTATCCCGGTAGACTCTTAACGCAAAGGTCCCAATGTTTTCAAGCCCAGGCGGTGACTAAATAGCATACCTTTCACGGTTTAGAAAAATCTTGAAATTTGGCGAACACTAGGTGCCAAGGTTGTCGCCTTAGCCCGATGTTCATCCTCTTCCGCTTCTAATGTTACGCGCGTTACATTGTTTATTGTAGCCATTTGGAGTCCCCGGCGAACAGTGATAGAGAACAATTCACTTTCCAGCATTCCGCAGAATTCTTGAAAAATTCGGAACCACCTAGGTGCCTAATCCGTTGGTTTCGCCTAGTTTTCATACTCTTTTATAACATACTTTTCAGAGCGCATACGCCTTTCTCTGGTACATCTAAGCAATTGAAGGCACGTTAATCCGAAGAATGCCTCCATTCGTGAGAATTAAGGATAAATTATAAATTTTTCAGGGTAAATCATAGCCTGAGAGTTGATTCAATGATTAGATGGCCCGATATTAGGATAAGACTAGTGTTCAGTGAAGGAAAGAGACCATACCTTTTGGACATTTCCTCACTCTTGTATGATTTCGAAATGTTACATGATTTCTCGTTACTGTTGTGCATAGAGGATTATTCCTATTACAGATTTCCTCCTTTTTTCTGGTACAGAAAGGGAAGACCGATAAAAGTAAATCATAAACTACGAGCTGCCAGAATCATCAAGGAATCCCCCCTTACTGTTGAATTGATACTTTCTGGGGTGATATTACTCTCTGGCGCCTTCTGGGCGCTCGTTCAAGCAATTGAGAAAATCTCAAATTGGAAGCTAAACAAGGAAAAAACCAGATTGGAAATAGAAAAACTGAAAAAAGAACTCAGGAAAGCCGATCTTGTCATAGAAAAGGTGAGAATTGAGTTAGATCAAAAAGTGCAAGAAAGAGAGGCATTCAGTATTCATCAGTCCCTAATTAGGCGGCTTGAAGGCAACCCAATCAATCTTGTAGACATGGAATTATACGCAGAAACGAACGACCAAAAATGCCGCTGAAGATCTGTAAGGTATGCCCACGACTACGGCAAATCCCCCCTTTTATTCTTAATACCGATGCTGCTAAAACAAAGTGCATAACTTGAGATAGGCCAAGCGGCTACTTATTATTCCATCAGTTTCAGGGCCGCGTCCACAAAAATTAACCAAAATGATATATATCTATTTCAAGTATAAGGAGTCGGTCAATATGGATTCAAATGTCAAAAGTTTTATGACCATAACATATGGTTTTGGAGCTTTTACGGAAGAAGAAATGGATAAAATTGATGGAGCTGCTCGCGAGATTGTCCAAATCGAAAGAAGGTATTATGTTGAGGAGTCCTTGGCGGAAATACCAGCATACATATTTTTCTTCTTGGGATTTGTGTCTGGTGCAATTGCAACGGGGTTTTTCGAGGCTATTGGTTCTGATATTTATAGGAATTTGAAAAATAAGGTTAAAAAAATATTATGTAGAAAAAAACATCGTTCAATTGGATTTGAGATGGAATCAAATTCAACCAAAATTAAAATATCAAGTGATGCGACGGATGAAGATGAAGTTGATGAAGTATTCGACACTATAAACATAGCAAAAGATTTAGCAATTGAATCATTATCAAAAAAAGAAACACCAAAGATGACAGAGATAAGACTATCATTTAAAGATAAAGATTTGAGGCTTGATTCTGGACAATACTGGGACCCACCAAAAAATGTTTTTTTCTATATTTATAATAATAAAAAAAATAAATGGGAATTAGGTGGATCATGGTTCATCAAGGATGGAAAACACTTTGCTGTAAAATATCGCAATGAATCAGAATCTTAAAATCATAGGACACATGGAATTCTTGACGGAAAAATCAGACCAGGTAAGCGTATACGCCGTCGTTTTCCTCGCTTAGTTAAGATTTTCCGAGTAACATGCTCTTCAGATCGCATTTGCCTTTGAGTGGTTTTAGTCATGGAGGTGTACTATGAGAATTTGAGGGAAACGAGTATAATATATAGTACGTGGTTCTCTCTGTTTTCTGTAGTACATCTAAGGGGCCAAAGGCACGTTAATGCTCTGCTCTACAGCGTTTGAGGTTGGTTATGTAATGGAAATCTGTGGAAGTCGTAGCCCGTACGGAGGAGGTTAATGAGGAGCTCGTAAACAGCATGTAATTGGGTTTCAAGGAGTAGTTAAAGGGCATTTGCAGAATTTTCTTATCCCCCTCTTGATAATAATGCCAGTCACAAGGATTATTGTCGCAGTTGATACCCCAGCTATTGTAGAATACACGAGCGGTAACAGAGCGGCGGCCAGTTTTACAACATCTTCAAGTGTATTTTTCTCCCATTTACATGCGCTTTTTTCTATGCATATCTTTTTGAAAAGTTTCTTCTCTATCCTCTTAAAATACGCTCTCCCGCTCTCCCTGTGATATTGAATATCAAATGTAAAGACTCTTGTCGCCCTAAATTTTTTCGATTCTAAGCCCCTCACCTTTAACCTCGCAGCTCTCCTAGGAATTTTCATTGTTGTCTCAAGCGCGAAAATCATGCTAAGCCTCTGGTAAAGTTCATCTTCGCTTAACTCTGCGAGTTTCGCGGCCGAGGTTGCTTCTTCATTTGAGAATTTGGTCTCTCTAATCATAAAATTGCCTCGAGATTCAACTAGGATGTAGTCCTATTAAAACCATTGTAGGCGAAGTTTTTTCAATTCAGGAAAACCCAAGTTTTGGATTGATTCTCAATGAACAATACTTGTTCGTTGCTTGTGGTCTAGTGAGCGACTCCTAGGGATAGGCCTAAATTGGAATGACATTCTTGAGCATGTTCTCTTTTTCTCTGTAATCTGGGCAAAGTGAAGCTAGTCTTTTGTGGAAGTTTGTGGAATGATTGAATTCTAGCAGGTGTGTGATTTCATGGTTTATTACGTAGTCTATGAGTTCTTTTGGAAGGGCTATTAGTTGCCAGTTGAATACTAATTGGCCTTTTTTGTTGCAATATCCCCATCTTTTTGTGTCCCATACATAAAACGTGCTTAGGTCAATCCCAAATTTTTTGGTATAATTGGTTATGTTTCTTTTTAGATATCGTTCCGTTTGGCGTTTCATCCATTGCCTTATTGCTGGCATCGGGTCTTCGTTGTTTGTGAATATGAGGATGTCGTTTCCTTGAACTCTTACTTTGTCTTTTCTGTGGGGGGCTGGCTGGACTTTTATGTTGTAGTATTTTCCTCTGTACATGAGTTGGTTGTCGGTGCAGACTTTTTTGCGGTTTATTAGTTCGTTGTATTTTCTCTCGATGAGTGCTTTCTTTTTCTGAACGATTTCTTCTGCTCTTAGTTTTGTAGATCTGGGCATGATTATCTCGAGTTCGAGGTTTGGCTTGAAATGGAGGTAAATGTATTTTTTGCTAGTTCCTGTTCGGATCGTGTATGGGATTTCTTTGTCTCCAATCGTAATCTTCTGCATAGGAATCACTGGTTATGTTTTATTATGAAGCCTGTGAGCTCTTCGGTCATGGATAGGATTGTTTTGGCGTCGAAGGTTTCGTAAAATTTTCTGATGGATTTGTCAAACAATTTTCGCTGTACACTTTGGACAACCTTGGTCTTTCTGTGCCAACCCGGGAAAAGATCTGGCTTGACGTCTTTTAGCAAGGCTTTCGTGAAGTCCATTAGTTCTTTTTCCTCTTTTTGCGTTACGTATTTTTTTAAGACGGCTAGGAGGGCATGTTCTTCTTTTGTTAGGCCTAGTCTTTTTGCCTCTTGCTCGATTGTCAGTATTTCTTTGGTTATGTTTTCGAGTTCATGGAGAAGTTGGGTTTTGTCTTGTGTTTTGAGTATTCTTTCTAGTCTTTGGCTGAGCGTTTCGTAGAGCGGGTTCGTTTCTAGGTTTATTTTTATGTGATAGCCTAGGGCGTGTTTCATTTCCATGAATTTCTGTTCCTTGGAATAACCCTTTTTCTCTAGGTTGCCCAGGTAGTTTTCGTCTATGGTGAAGGTTGGGATTTCTTTTTCTATTTTTTCGATTAAGAGTTGTTCTTTTATGAGTTGTTTTGTTTTTGTTTCGTATTCTAGGAGGTGTTCGTATTTTCTATTGAATACTTTGTTGTAAGAGGCGTTTATTCCTAGGAGCCATTGGTAGTCTTTTATGTGGGTAAGGAGAAATGTGTCGGGTGCTATGGTTTCGTATAATCTTTTCAGTTTTACGAGTTTGGTCTTGTATTGCTTGAGTTTTTCTTGATCTTCTAGCACGTGGAGGGTATTAAAGAGGGATTCCCTTGTGTCATCTCTTTTTATGTCTTTGAACATTTCGAGTAGTTCGTTTATTGTTTGGGTGAAATTTTTTCTTAGAATGTCGAAGTTGTAGGCTATTCCCTCGATGTCTTCAGCTTCGAAGTTAAGTGCCTTGACTAGGTTGTCGAATATGCCTACATAGTCGACTATTATTCCGACTGTTTTGCCGGGGTATGGTCTGTTTGTTCTCGCTATTGCTTGGATGAGTTTGTGGTCTCGTAATGGCTTGTCGAAATACATGGCTTGTTCTATGGGTGCGTCGAATCCGGTGAGGAGCATGTCAGTTACTATTATTATCTTTGGGTTCTGGTTAGGTTTTTGGAAAGTGCCTTGTGCTACTTCCTTTACGAGTTTCTCTTTTTCCCTTTCGTCTCTAACTAATCGCTTCAGAAACTCTTCATCGTTTGGGTTAGGAGTGAAGATCACAACCGAGTATTCTGGCGGTAAGTATTTGTCGAGTGCTTCTTTGTAGAGTGCGCAGGCTTCTCTGTCTACGGCTACGAGTTGGGCTTTGAAGCCGTTGGGTTCTATGTGTGTTTTGTAGTGTTCGGCGATGTCTTTGGCGATTTTGTTGATTCTGTCTTTTGATTTGAGGGCTGTTTTTAGTGTGGCGCTTTTGTCGAGGACTCTTTCTTGTTCTTCGTCTGATAGTCCTAATGTCAGGGTGAAAAATTCTTTGTCGAGCTGGTCTTTTGGTATGTGGTAGTCGGTTAGTCTGGGTAGGTAGCTGATCGGGACTGTGGCACCGTCTTCTATTGACTGTTTTATGGAGTATCTGTCAAGGTATTTTTCTTCTGGTGGACAAAATGTACGGAATGTGCTTTTCCCTAGCGGTCCTTTGTCTATTGGTGTGCCTGTGAAGCCGAAGATTATGGCGTTTGGAAAGGCCCGTCTCATGTACATTGCGAGTTTTCCGTATTGGGTTCTGTGGGCTTCGTCGATGAAGATGATGATGTTTTCTCTTTTGCTCAGAACCTCTTCTACTCTTTCGAATTTTTGGATGGTTGTTATTACTACTTCTCTGCTTTCCCTTTTCAGCTTGCTTATGAGGTCTCTTGTGCTTAACGCTTTGGCGGTGTATGGGAGGTCAACGTTGGCGAAGGTGCCCCACTGCTGGCTCTCCAGGTCAATTCTGTCAACGATCACTAGGATGGTTGGATTGTTTAGTTGGGGGGCTTTTTTGAGTTTCCATGCGGCGAAGAGCATTGTTAGGGTTTTGCCTGAGCCTTGAAAATGCCATATTAGTCCTGTTTTTTCTTGGCGTTCTATGACTCTTTTGACTATTTTGTTGGTTGCTGTGAACTGGTTGTACATCGCCATTTTCTTTCTGACTTCTTCTCTTTCTTTCTCGAAAATGATGAAGTTGGCGATGAGGTCGAGGAATGTTTCTTTGCTGAACATTTCTTTGATGGAGGGTTTTAGCTGGTCTATGATGCTCGAGTTTTTCCATTGGAAGAATTTGTTTTCCGTTACTCCGTATCGGAAGTTTAAGCCGTCTGTCACGCATGTAAAGGCTATGTATTTGAAGATTTGTGGTGCTTGTTTTTGGTATCTAGAGATTTGTTTCATGGCTTCATGGTAATCGACTATTTCTCTGGTGGGGGCCTTTGCTTCCATAACCAGTAGAGGCAGACCATTAACCATTAAGACGACATCAAACCTTACATCCTCATAGCCAGAAAATCTGAACTGATTGGTAACAATAAAAACGTTGTTTTCAATATCTTCAAAATCAACAAGCCTTATCGTTTTAGCTTTTTCTCCGGGCTTCAAAACAAGGCTTCTCTCTCCTTTCAACCATTCAAAGAATTCTTTGTTACCTCTTATGTCATTGGAGAATCTTCTAAGCTGGTTTACCACTTTTTCAACATCTTCATCGGTTTTAATTGTTTCAGGGTTTAGTTTCTTAATCGCTTGTTGTAAAGTTGGTAAGTCAAAAGGCTCTTCTAGGTCTCGCTTCAACTCATCCGGAGAAACATACTTCCAGTCTAATCCTTGAAGCCATTCGATTATCGGCTTTTCCACTGTTTTGAACTCTGTATAAGTCATTATCAATCAACCTTAACTCTAACTCTGCCCGTAAGCAAATCCTGCATAAGTCCTTTTTTCAGTTGTAGAAGATTTTTCTGATAAACTCTCTCATTCGCAAGTTTTGAGTTAACGAGAAATAACCTTTCAGCTATCTCTTTCTGCTCAGTGAGAGGCGGAAGGGGAAATTTCATTTTTCCAAGTTTAGTTATGGAAATGTGGCCAATAGTGGTTTGGGCTGATTCATACTCAATTAATTTCTGTGTCACAGGAGATTGTAATGACCAATAGAGGAAGGAGGATGAGATACGGTCTTGCAGTGGAATGAGAACTGCGACCGATTGATTGATGCATATTTTTTCCCTGTTCACAATAGCGACCCGGCCTATGGTTCCATCCTTTGTAATTAGAACATCCCCAACACTTGGTCGGCTCTTATCTGTTAGAAGCTGAGAAAATGCTTCTTTTGATGTTATGTTAGCGCTTGAATAATCAATTTGCCCATCCATGATGTTCTTCGCGGTTATAATATAGTGCCCTTTTTCCACATGTGGCATAGGATTTGTAAATCCATAGGTGATTCTTTTCGTTACTTTTCCATAAGTCGTAACTTCCCATTCTTCTGGGATCTCTCCTATCTCTGTTTGCTTAAACTTCGTGTGCCCTATTCCTTTAGTTAGCAGTTGCTGCATCAAACCCTTCTTTAACTCTTGAGTTTTCTGGATTATTTCGGCAGTTTTTTGAATAGCTTCATCGACACGGCAAAGAATGGCAGCAATCTTACGTTGCTCTAGAAACGGTGGGAGAGGAATCTTGAGGTTTCTAACGATTTCTGCGTTGAGATTTTTTTGTGTTGTTTCCCTGAGATGTCTATAGAGTTTTGATTTGAGTTGTTTTAAGGAGTAATACAGATATTCGATTTCCACGTTTTCTTGTGGGATGATCGCTATTATCGCTTGATTTGTGGCTACTGGTATTCTATTAATTACCGCTTCTCCATAGCTCGCATACATTGAAAAAAGAATTGTATTCGGTGGAACAAGCCAAGCACTGCTATTTTCTAAACCTTTCTCAGTTATTTTTATCTCAGTGCCATAAAGATAGTGCTCATTCTTCGTCATATCTTCAATCCTTACAAAAGGAAATTCACCCTTTTCATAATATTCTTTAATGCTTCGGAGCGGGGTTCCTCCAGCTTGGAGTTTCTTTGATACTCTTTTGTCCTCTAGGGTTACAACTTCCCATTCTTCGGGAATTACACCGATTTCTGTTGTTTTGTATCCATGTTTATTGATCATATTCCAGCTCCTTCAAGTAACTTTTTAACTGCTCCTCAATTTCCATCCTTCCTGCTTCCAGATTCTTCAATTCTTCCCACACTTGCTTAACATCAACTTGTTCTTCTTCACCAAAAGCATCAACGTAGCGGGTAACACTGAGATTGTGGTCGTTTTCTCTTATCTTATCAAGAGAAACCACTTTGGCATATTTTCTAACATCTTTAAAGTCTCTATATGCTTGGACGATTTTTTCGATATCTTCGTACCTTAGCCTATTCATATTCTTCAGTTTCTCGTAATAAATCCCAGCGTAAACGAACAGAACCTTGCCCTTTCTTTCCAGAGGTTTATTCTTGTTGAAAAATAGGAGGCAACCCGGGGCTCCGGTATTATAGAACAACTTTTCAGGAAGAGCAACAACACATTCCACTAAATCCTCCTCGACAACTTTCATACGAATCTCCCCCTCAGAGCCTCCCCTGAAAAGTACACCTTGGTCTAAAACTATGCCCATCCTACTTGTTGGCTTTAAGCTGGCAAGCATGTGTTGGATCCAACCCCAATCAGCCGAGCTATTAGGAGCAAATCCATAAACAAACCTACCAAAACGGTCATTCTCCATTAACTGCCTATAACCATCTTGATTCCACATGGGATTAGCAACAACAATATCGAACTTCCTCAGACTTCCATCCTTATCCAAAAACTTGGGATCAGCAAACGTATCCCCATGCCTAATCTCAGCCTCCATATCATGAAGCAAAACATTCATCATAGACATAGCCCAAGTATCCACATTAATCTCCTGACCATGCAAAAACAACTTCTTAGGGTCTTTTCCCTTTCCAGCTAAGTAATAGTGCGAGACTATCAGCATGCCTCCAGAACCCGAACAAGGATCATAAATCTCAAAACCCTCATCTGGCCCCAAAATGTTAACTAAGACTCGCACTACTTCCCGTGGAGTATAAAATTCACCCGCCCGCTGGGGGGCTTCCTCATTAAACTTCTTCAATAAGTACTCATAGGCTCGTCCAAGAACATCAGGCTCCACATCCTTATTTCCCAGCTTATATCTGCTAAAATGTTCTATAAGCCTAATCAAACGATCCTCAGGAATCTCCTCCCTCTTATTAAAATCAGCCCTATTAATAACTCCGTCTAAAATAGGATTCAACTTAGCAATCCTATCCAAAACATTGTTCAACTTCTCGCCCAAATTCACGCTAACTTTTCTAATCTCACTCCAAAGACAATCGCTCGGAACGTCAAACCTATGAAAAAGCTTCTCCCTCGCTACTTCCTCGTCCTTATATTTCGCACGAGCATCCTCGTACTCTTCAAGATAGACATCAGAAAGCCTCTTGTAGAACAATAACGGAAGCATATAGTTCCCATATTTCTCAGGCCTAACAGCTCCCCTAAGAATATCGGCAGCTCCCCACAACCAACCCTCAAGCTCACTTTGAGTAACTTTCACGGATACATGCTCCGTCAAACTAGTAGCTCGCCTCTCGCCTTCCACTTTCCTCACCCACACAACCATCTTATGTTTCTCATATACAAAATTAAAGGACTTTTCGGACAAAGAAAAGAATGAACCGACTCATAAAAATCTTATGAATACTTCTCATAATCACTAGATGAGGAAGCGCTATAGTGAAATGTCCTAGGTGTGGGAACTATTCGTTTTCTTTGTAATAGCTTAGTCCTGCTGTGGCGCCTGTTGTTATGGCGAACCATATGATTGTTGCCGTTATGTTTCCTTGGCTGACTATGTAGGCTAAGCCCACTGAAACTCCGTTGAGAACGGCTACTTAGCCGCGCGCGTAGATAGAGGAAGAAACCTCTCTGATCCTTCTTTGCGTCACCTGAACAAATACGGTCCCTTCAGCTTCGCAGGCTCTAACTCTGTCTCAGGTCTCGTTCTTACAGCATCAAGATCGAGCAAGCGTTGATTAAAACACACGTGTTTTCAACAAACATTCATGCGAAAAACTTAAGGTAGCCTCCCACTCTTGTTAGAAGGGCGAGACTTTGATGGAACACTTTAAGGTTCTTTTTCACAAGAACGGAAGCCCGATTGATGTACCACGCATTAAGCTACTAGTATCTGAATTCTCAGAAAGCTATGACAAAGTTGTCAAAAAAATAATCGCCGATTCCATAACCTTGAATAGAGATACGTTCAGGTCCAATGTTGCGACTCTAATGCCTTCTTTTAGAATGACGCGAAGGGGTGCCTTCCATGGACTGAAGATTGTCGACGGAGCAATAAGAGACCCAAACCGTGCGCTTGATATATGCTGGACGCAGGTTAATGGTGAACTGCAAGACTTGAAGAAGCATATAGGTGAAAATACTTCGGATCGAAGAAGTCGAGCAATACTTGAATTATCCCCAGAATCACGAAACTATGTCATTGGAAAAGTATCCGAGCTTTTTGAAAAGCTAAAGTGGACTAGCGTAAACGACAGTGACGTAGGTCGCGTTGGAGCCAGCAAGATTCTGTTTGCAGTCTTGCCGGAAATCGCTCTTCCAGTTGATAATGCCGAATGGGATTATGTCTTCAGGACGGATAATTACGGCAGAGTACTCTCAACCATGATTGACGAAATCAATGAATGGGAAGCGAAATCC
>Ga0315314_1002583_pt1 | contig 14843 bp, 16 predicted proteins | sample TDP9_MG_FD_203631 | JGI IMG/M metagenome (GOLD analysis project Ga0315314, IMG submission 203631) | Freshwater sediment microbial communities from Lake Towuti, South Sulawesi, Indonesia - TDP9 | ecosystem: Environmental > Aquatic > Freshwater > Lake > Sediment | place: Indonesia: South Sulawesi...
CGAAAAGGCTTAAGCAACATTGTAGTCGTCGTTCTCAGCCTTGTAATCTTAGTCGTCATAGTTGCTAACGTGGTATTATGGAGTTACCAGATGAACCAATTCGACTGGGATAGAACACAAGAGAATTTTGTCATAAGCAATGTTTCTCGAATTACTCGCTCATCATGGTTCGTAGCAGGGGGTGAGTACCAAGTGAGCGTTGGCAGCCTGGTCAGCGGCTCCTACATGGATACCCAAGTCGTTAATGGCGCCTACGAAAGAGTCAGAGAGTTGGCTTCGCCGCGTGAACTTGTTGTCAATGGAACGTTTTCAATAGACATTTCAAGCTACCCTTTAACAGCAATCAAAAGCGTCGAAATTCAGCTACGATTCGCAGTTGATGACCAAGGTGAAAGATGGTATATAAGAGCCTATGATTGGACATCAAGAACATTCAGCGACAACGGTTTCAACTCAACCGCAGGGCATCAGCCCTCTTCAGGCTGGAACAATTATGCAGTCAACGTGACTAGCAAATGGCAAAGCTACGTACGGAATAACGGCGAGATCAACATTCAGGTTCGCGATCAAGGACCGGATGCACCACGCACCGACCTGGACATAGACTATCTGGCTGTGAGAGCTGTAATCAACGGAGCGGTTTTCACCTTCAGGAACGAAGGCCCACGCACCGCCCATCTTGTCTCGCTTTGGGTCAACAACGCCACAAGTCACAGACGATACGAGACAGACTTATTTGTCAATTCAGGCGAAACTTACTCCTACACTCGATTGGACATCTCATTGCCGAATGGGCAGTACACAGCAAGAGCTGCCACTGAGCGAGGCAATATGGCAGTCTACGCTGGTGGCTGAGGCAAATTAGGTTCAGACGTGATTTGCACCAAACCTGTAGCCTTTTCCAGGGCTTTCAAGGCTTCTTTCTGACTCTTACCCTCAATCAACTCGATCTTGTATAGCCCGGCCAATTTTTTGCCATTTTCGGTCAATCTTGGAATGGCGATAAGCACAGCCCTGTCGGGAGCCACATCGTAAACCTTAGCGAACATGGCGATGATAGCTTGCTCAGAAACCGCATCTTCTCCCGAAGTTGCAAGATCGATAACAATCACTTGGCGGGTAATACCGCCCTTCCAAGCGGCAACATCGAACATGTGGCTAGCGCCTGACTTGCCCTTCAGGAAACCTGGGCTCTCCACATTGAACCCAAGGTTTTGGAAGAATTCTCTGAGTGGCGCCACCATGATGAAACCTACACCTGCTTCTTTCATCACTTCTTGGTTTAGGATGTATGAATAGACATCTTTGTAGATGGCATCTTCAAAAACAAAGATGTTCTTGCATTCACGACAGAAATGTGAGGTGACAGGTATGTCGAAGTTTTTGGCGCAGTCGTTGCACGCGCACCATACACCAGCTTTTCTGTAATTGACGTCAGGCTTATTTAGCTCGTTATGGCAACGGGGGCAGACAAGTTTTTCTTTTTGTTTAAAACGGTCTTCCACATCAATATAGCCGCATTGAATATGCTCAACAAGTGAGCTCTTCTTCACGTTAAAGGACTGGCAGTAGGGACAGCAATACCTGACTGAAACGCTACTCGAACCACATTTGGGACAACTGATTACCTTGTCAAAGATTTCCCTCTTCAAGATGCCAATGCTGTGAAGATGGTTTAGGAATTCTTCGGCAGCAGCTGAATCTCCAATCACCGCTTCAATTAGGGGAAAAGTGTAACCGTGCTTGGGATCGAACACCGGCTCCAGCCTATCAATCTCACCGCTAAGGAGCTTGCCAAGAATCAGTTGTGCGCGGTGATCCCTGAAGACCTCAGATCGCTCCGCGCTTAGACTCTTAGCCATTTGCCTTTTCTCCTCAGTTCGTATACTTCAATTCAAGCCTCATCCTCTGACAGAAAGTCACACTGTAACTGTGCAACTGAACTCGTCCTTTTCAGCGTCATAACTAATGTTCTTACATACCAGTTGCCGACTGAAGTGTCGTGAGAGCACGCCAGCCCAGTAGGAACCAATAATGTGTTTTTGTGAGCCTCTCAAGACCTTGACAGGTGGATTCTTGATCACAACATCTACCATGGGAGGATCGGGATGAAGAATCGTCAATGAGGTTAAGCCCCATCCAGTGCAAGGCTGCAACTCGACAAGCATCCTAAGAAGTTCCCCTCGACTCTTGTCTGGGTTGTGGCTTATCATGGTGTCAAACGTATCTCGTCCAGACTCGAACAGCATGTAATGGACAATAGCTTCAGCACCGCTTCCGAACATTTTGTCCAGTTTGTTACACATAGCCAAAGGGTTCATCATCATGCGTCGTGCACCAAAGAGTCGAAGCTCACCATGCTTGGAATCATTGGCGATTCTATCTCCCTCAAGATTCGATTGTGTTTCATCGAGGATTTGTGCTTCCTCATTGTGTTCTGCCGATTTTGTCGCCTTTCGCATGTCAAAACTCCCTCATGTGAATTAAGAAACCCATGGTAAACGCGGTTGAGACAATCACCATGGAATTTACCTTCAGCTGCCTGAATCCGTAGACCACTGCCAGTATCAACGAATACGCTAAGCTAAGAACGTAAAGCCGTTCCATTTTGTCTCATTCCGCGTTGTCTTGCTAATGCCAGCGTTTAATAATAGATTTGTTAAGTCCGAATACTCAGTCGAAATCCATATTGCCGCAAACCAAAAATGGGCTGAAATGTCTCATGATTGCATGTGAACTTACAGAACCCAATTGTGTAAAGCAGTACAAAGCGCAGCAATCTAACGATAGCTTTTTTGATCTTTGGCTCTTGCTCCAGGACCGCCAGCTTTTTTGGGTTCGCGCCGACGCGGGTCACCCGCGGTCAGAGTGCGGTCGTGCTCAGTGAACAATGTTTGCAGATGCGAGCTCTTCGTCCAGCGCACCAATGCCCTTGCCACTGCGGTGTGTGCAGCATCGGCTTGACCCATAAACCCCCCACCGGATACTCTTATGTCAATGTCTAATTGTTTCCAAACATTGTCGCCCGCAAGGCGCAGAGGTTCAAGAACCTTGTCTCGGGCGATTTTGGGTTCGAAAATTCCTATTGGGATGTTGTTGATTCGCACTCTGCCTTTGCCAGCTCTCACTGTGGCTCTTGCAGCTGCGGTTTTGCGTTTGCCGCTGGTCAACAAGACTTTGGCTGAACTAGACACCTTCATTCACCTACAGGTCTGTATCCAATCTGCTTGGCTATTTCTTCAATGGTCACGTATGGACACTTTAGTCTGCCCATGTGAGCCGTCGGGATCGTCTGCAGAGACGCAGTTTTCAGTTCTGCTGGCACGCCTAGGAAAACTCTGAGTAGCCTTAACGCGTTTGCTCCCTTAGGCTTACGTCGAGGAAGCATGCCTCTAACTGTCCGATGGACGATCTGATCGGGTCTTCTAGGATGATATGGCCCTTTGCCAGGATGACCAACATCAAGGAAGGCTTTTGCGTCTCTTGCGCGGCTTAACCTCTTTCCGGACAAAATGGCTCTTTCTGCATTTACAATAATGATGGATTCGCCTGAAAGCAGACGCTTTGCCACAATGCTTGCCATCCGTCCAAGAATCAAACCAGACGCGTCGATAACTGTGCCCTTGACCGCTTCCTCAGTTGTCATAATTTCTTTACCCCATAATCTTGACGTTGCTGCCTCTCGGGTTGTTTTCGAGCAGCTCTGAAATTGGCAGGCATTTGCCCCTAACTTGCACGATCTTGGATCGAGCTTCATCCGAGAATCCAAAAGCAGCCACCGTCAAAGGATGCTCCAATCTGCCGGCTCCTAGAACTTTGCCTGGCACCACGACTGTCTCTTTCTCTTTAGTGTGCCTGCTCAAGCGGCTGAGGTTCACCGCTAAACGTCTGCGTTTTGAAGCAGACAGGCGGTTGGCTACATCGCGCCATATGGGGGCATCATTCTCTCTTGCTTTTTTCCTCAGAGAACGGATGAGTTTTAGCAGTTCAGGATTCTGCGATTTGACTTGCCTCATCCTTTTTCACCGCCAATTGCTCCACAAAAGATTCGAATTTGCGATCGAGAATCTTAACAGCTTCAGACAGTATTCGGTCAACTGCAACGGCGCCAGTGGACTCGATGTCCATGACAAAAACATCCTTGTCCCAAGCCACTTCGATCGCTGGTGGACTCTTTGGGCATACGTCCACGCAGTCACGGCAAACAGTGCAGTCAATCACGTTGCGAAGCTCAAGTTTTTTTGAGCCCTCAGGAACGGACAGCACCCGTTTGGGACACACGTCTACGCATTTGCCGCATGAATCGCATTCTTTTTCGTTGATTTTCACCATGGGAAAATGTTTGTAGGCGCACATTGACACCGGCTGCCATTTGGCATGTTTGCCGCCCTTTCCAAGCCTCGCGTAGCTCTCTAATTTCAGGCGTTGATCTGGCGCCAGCTTCACGATAGGGATTCTGTCGCTCACGGGCACTATGTTGGGGTTTTCCGAAACAAGGTCTCCAGAATACACGGTTCTCCCAGTGCCCTCGGCTTCGATATCAAGCGTCATCGTAACTCGACAAAGGTTGCAGCCTAACTCGCTTTTGCACGAACATTCCTCAGGCAAATTGTAAGAATCAAGATCGGTTTTCAGAGGGATGAAGCCCAGCCTATGCGACAGAATCTCATCGTGCAGCATAGACGAATTCTCAATAACCACAACATCATCGATCGCCATAGCTGGAACCTCCGCGACTATAACTCGGCGCAACGAATTCATGAAAGCTGAATCGACATCTTCGATGATTAGACGAGCGTAAGTATCGTTCTTGTCAGCAATTTTAATTTCCAAGCAGCGATTTCCCCTGTTCTAGACTCGGCGTCCGCGGCGTCCGCCTCTTCTTCTGGTCCCATCATGCGGGATCGGCGTGGCTTCTTCGATACGTCCTATGCGGAATCCAGCTCTAGCTAGAGCTCGAATAGCAGCCTGTGCGCCAGGTCCAGGTGTCCTAGGTCCCGAGCCGCCGGGCGCGCGCACTTTTATGTGTATGGCGGTTATGCCCTTGTCTTTCGCTACTGTTGCTGCGTGAGCTGCGCATCTCATGGCAGCGTATGCTGATGATTCGAGTCTGTCCTGTTTAACGAACATGCCTCCGCTGGTTCGGGCTATCGTTTCGGCGCCTGACAGATCAGTGACGTGCACATGAGTGTTGTTGTAAGAACTGAAAACGTGTACAATGGCCCATTTGTCTGCTTTTTTGCTCAAGTTTACTCCCCGATGTTTTCTCTTCTTCTAGGGACTGCTCTAGACTCAGCTTTTGACTGGCTTTCAGCGCTGGCTGCAGCCCTTATTGGATGATCGGGTTTCGATAGGTTGCTTGTCTGAGCATATCCGAGTTTGGTTTCTTCGTCTCTTAACACGAGATAACTGGGTGTTGGGACACGTTTTCCGTCGATAGCAACGTGTCCGTGAGTGACGAGTTGTCGAGCCTGGTAGATTGATTTGGCCAAGCCTTTGTTTAAAACCATGGTCTGCAGTCGCCGTTCTAGGATGTCTTCTAAGGAAAGGTCTAAAACGTCATCGAGGGCTGCGGTTTCAGGTAGAATTCCGAGACGGTTCAGTCTGTCAAGAACTTGTTTTTCCATTCGCTGGCGTTGTTCCGGGGGCATGCCCAAGATTGACCGTGCAATTTCTCGGAACCGTGATAACGTGGTCTTGTGACGCCATAATTCGTGTTTATTTCGCAAACCATATTGGCCGACTAGTCTCAGCTCAGAATTGAGAATGTCGGTTCGCCATGGGAAACGTGGGGTTTCATACTTTCGGCGTTGTCTTCGCGGGTCACCCACTTTATTCCCTGACCTCCCGCTTTATCAGATCCTTCTTTTTCACACCCATGGCTTTGCCGGATCTGCCTGTCGTCTTGGTGTGTTGACCTCTTACTCGGAGACCGTAGGCGTGGCGGTAGCCTCGCCATGATTTGAGGTCTTTCATTTCTTCTACGTCGGTTTTGATGCGTAGGGTTAGGTCTGCGCCTATTAGGTGGAGGTCTTTTCCTGTTTCCATATCTTTTGGGCGGTTTAGCATCCAAGCCGGGACGCCGTATCTGCTTGGGTTGGTTATGATGTCTTCGAGTCTTTCTATGTCGATTTCGGTGAGGAAGCCTACGCGGGTGTCAGGGTTTATGTTGGCTTTTCGGATTATGGCGTTGGCTAGGGGTATGCCTATTCCGTTTATGTTGGCTAGGGCGTAGTTGAGTTTTAGTGTGCCGTCTAGGTCGGTGCCTGTGATTCGGACGATGTGTTGGAATTCTTTTGTTGACATGGTTTGGCGTCCGTTTTATGATTGGGCTATCTACCATGACAGGAGTATTTTATTTAAACTTTGCTGGTTTCATGTTGAAAGACTTGGGCAGGGTTAGTATGAGTGCAGAAAAAAATTTTCAGCGTGAAAGTTCTACTTTTCAGTTTGCGATCTAGGCGCTGTTTGCTGTTCTGATTGGTGTTTCTGGCTCTGTTGGCTCGTGTTTTAGCGTGACGTTCAATGTTGGCATGCGTGAAGTTTAATGTTGGTTAGCGTGAAGTTTGCGCATGTTGAGCGGCTCTGTGGTAAAGAGAATTTCAGAAGAAGAAGGTGCGATTTCTCCTTAGCCTTCTTCTACGATGTCTAAGACGCATATGTGAGTTGAAGCTGTGTGGGCGTCGCCGCAGTTGTTCCTATGATGATGTCATCCGGAATGTTGGGTTGTGGTTTGATTTGTTGTAGTTGTATAAGTTGAATTGTGCTGCAGGACTTGTTTGTTTTGATTCGGTTTGTTGGTGTTTTAGGTCTGTGGTCGTGGTAGCTGAATTGCGCCGAATGTTGTTGCTAGGAAGAGTGCGTAGAGGAACAGGAATATGGCGCCTTCTCTCCAAGTTAGCCTGCCCATGGATAGGAAGTACCAGAGGAATAGGTTGGCGATCAGTGAGAAGATGACGAGGTTTTGGAAGATGCGTATGTCGGGGGTCACCGTTGATCCGAGTAGAACGGGGACGAAAAGTGTAACGCCTAGAATTAGTGTTATGTTGACGAAGCTGCTTCCGATTATGTCGCCGAAGGCAAGTTCTGAGTGACCCTTGAGGAAGGCTCTCAGGTCGAGGGTGATTTCTGGGAGGCTTGTGCCGAACGCGATGACGGTGGCTCCGATTAGTGAGGGAGGGATACCTATTGCTTCGGCTATGGCGACTGCGGATTCTACGAGAAAATAGGCGCTTAGTACGACGCCTGCGACGCCTACGAGTGTGATGAAGACGCATCTTTTCAGCTTCCTCCTTTCGTCTTCGGAGACAACTGTTGGCAGTTCCGTTGGTATGCGTATTCTTGACAGTTGGTATGTGGAGAAAACGAAGATGAGGATTAGTATGAGGCCTACAATCCAGCTGGCTGCGGCGATGTATACGAGTGAAAGTGGGATTATTGAAGATATGAACAGTCCGAAGTAGAGGGTGCTGAGTTCCTCGCGGGCGAATGAGGAGATTATGTTGACTTTGCGTGGGTGTCGCAGGGAAAGTAGCAACGCTGCGAGTCCGATTATGAGGGTGATGTTGACTATGTTTGAGCCTAGAACATTGCCGACTGAGACTGTAGCCTCGCCGGTGAAAGCTGCGATGAATGCAACGCTCAATTCAGGCAGAGATGTGGAGAAAGCGAGCAGGCTGAAGCCGATTGATGTTTTGGCTAGTTGAGTGATTTCAGATACTTTGATGGCGTTTGTTATCGTGAGGTGGCTTGCTTGATCTAGGATGATCAGTGAGATGATGACGATGACTAGAGCTATTACCACCTCCATGGCTGCTCACCGTAAAACACGTTAAGAAATGCCACCTCAGAGATAAGTTTACCGCAGGTTTTTTGGTTTCCAAAACGCTTTTAGTGAAGGCTACTCTTGTATCAATGCACTTGGTTTACAGGGACACTGAATAGCCTTTGGAAACAGTTGAAACCAGAAAACCTTCAGCGTTCGATCTGCTTGTCAAGCCAGTTCGGCGTTTGATTGAGCAGCGAGGATTTTCTGCGCCCACTGAACCTCAGGAGAAGACCATACCCAAGATTTTGGAAGGCAAGAACGTGCTTTTGATTTCCCCCACAGCCACTGGTAAGACTGAAGCTGCTTTTCTGCCTGTTCTCAACATGCTGCTCACTGCAGAGCGTCCACCAGGAATCAAAGTTCTGTACATTACGCCTCTTCGAGCCTTGAATCGCGACATGATGGAGCGGCTTCAATGGTGGTGCAATAACCTGGACATTAAATTGGCGGTGAGGCATGGTGACACAGAGACGCAGGAGAGAACGCGTCAATCTCGCAGTCCGCCTGACATCTTGATTACTACCCCAGAGACTCTGCAGGCTATTCTCCCGGGCTGGGTGATGCGGCAACACTTGCAGCAGGTGCGTTGGGTCATAGTTGACGAAGTTCATGAGATGGCTGACAGCAAACGGGGATGCCAGCTCACGTTAGCGCTTGAAAGACTAAAATGGCTGACGGGCAAGGACTTTCAACTCATCGGTTTGTCGGCTACTATCGGTAGCCCTGAAAAGGTTGCACAGTTCTTAGTTGGAGCTGGGCGCAAGGTGGAAATCGTGAGGGTGCCCGTTGCGCGTCAGATGAAGTTGAAGATTCTGTTTCCGCAGCCCATGCCCGACGATGTGGAATTGGCTTCAACTCTGTTTACACATCCCGAGGTTGCGGCTCGGCTTCGCATAGTTCGGCAGTACATCGAGCAACAGAGATCTGTGCTCTTGTTCACGAATACGAGAGCGATTTCTGAGGTGTTAGCCAGCCGTTTCAAAGTATGGGACGTCAACTTCCCAGTTTCGATTCATCACGGCTCCTTAGCCAAGCCTTCGCGCATAGCGGCGGAGAAAGGCTTGAAAGAAGGCGCCTTGAAGGGTTTGGTTGCCACGAGCTCGCTAGAGTTGGGCATCGACATAGGACGCATTGATCTGGTGATTCAGTACATGAGCCCTCGACAGGTGACCCGGCTTATTCAGCGTGTGGGCAGAAGTGGGCACCGCATAGGTCGCATTGCCAACGGAGTCATAATTACGATGGATTCTGACGACACTCTGGAAGCCATGGTTATCGCTCGCATGGCGTACAACGAGCAGCTTGAGCCAGTTGATATTCCACACAAGCCGTATGATGTGTTAGCCCATCAAATCATAGGTTTGCTGATGAAACAGAAGCGCTGGTACTTCTATGAAATCTACGAGATGTTCAAGAACGCTTATCCTTATGCTGATTTGACGATCGAGGACATACAGAAAGTTTTGACTTACATGCATTCACGGTTTCCTCGCTTAGCTTGGGTTTCTTTCGAGGACCAGTTGGCTATAAAGCCTCGCCGCACGAAGGCGCTGTACGAATACTATTTTGAGAACTTGTCAATGATTCCAGAAGAGAAACAATATTTGGTTGTAGACGAGTCCTCTGACTCTGCTGTCGGCGTGTTGGACGAGGCGTTTATGGCTGAGTATGGCAAACCCGGCACAAAATTCATTATCCGAGGCAGTCCTTGGAGGATCACGCAGGTTTTCGGCGATAAGCTGTATGTCAAGTCTGTCGATGATCCCACAGGCGCTATCCCCAGTTGGATTGGAGAGGAAATTCCAGTGCCGTTTGAGGTTGCTCAAGAAGTCGGGGCATTAAGAGGATTCGTAGAACAAAAACTGAAAAAAGGGGCCAAGCCTGAGGAAGCTGCAGAACAGGTGGCTAAGAGGTATCCTGCCGACGCTGACACAGTTTCCAGGGCGATACGGGAAACAGTTGAACACGTAGAACGCAGCCTCACGGTGCCGACAGACAAGAGATTGATTCTGGAGGATTGGGAAGAATTTGTCATAATCCACGCTAACTTGGGTTCGCTCACTAACCGAGCTTTAGCTCAACTGTTGGGACACATCTTGTCAGAGCAGACAGGCGCGTCTGTTGCGGTTCAACATGATCCTTACCGAATTTTCATTCAGACCCTAGGCACTGCTAACGCAGACAAGCTGATTGAATTGATTAACGATTTGAAGCAAATGTTGCAAGCCGCGGTGCAGGAGTCATTGACCAACGCCACAGTTAAGACTGGGTTGTTCAAGCGCAGGATGATTCATGTAGCGAGACGGTTTGGCGCGCTCAAGAAGTGGGCTGACTTTAGCACAGTCAGCTTACGCAGTTTGATGAAGAGTTTTGAAGGCTCAGTCATCTACGAAGAAGCGTTGAAAGAAGTTTTTACGAAAGACCTCGATCTTCAGCGACTCTTGCAAGTTCTAAGCGACGTGAAAGCCGACAAGATCAAGATTATCAAGATCGACAATAAGGGCACAGCCTCACCAGTCGCGCGGGTTGGCGTCGAACGGGTCAGCATGAAAACCGACTTGATCCCGAGTGAACGAATGAAAGCGATTCTAATTGAGTCCGCCAAGGCTCGGCTGCTCAACGAAGTGCGCACGTTCATATGCACCCAAAACTGGGACTACACAGGCATGATTCGAGTAAACGATCTACCTGATAAGCCCACTTGTCCAAAATGCGGGTCAACCCGTCTCGGCGTGTTCAGCCATGAGGAAGAGCAAGTTCGCTCGTTGGTGGACAAGAGGGGAGAGAAAATGACCAAGAGCGAGCAGAAGATGCTGGAGCAAGCATTAGAAACGGCTGAACTCATGAACAGTTATGGCAAGGCAGCGGCAGTGGCTCTTGCTGGGCGTCGGGTGCGCAACGAAGACGCGTTGAATGTTCTGAGAAAACAGCATGTTCTTTCCGACCGGTTTTTTGAGCTGGTCATCGAAGCTGAAAGGGATGCATTAAAGCGTCGGTTTGCTTGACCTCTAGAGCAAAAATGAATCAGTGGTAGTTAGCGTTGATTCCAAAACTATAAAAGAGCCTAAAAGAGTAGTTCTGGCGAAGAGGGATTAGTGGATTTTATGTCAATGGAACTGAGCCGCCAGCAACTTCGTGAACAGTCGCTTGGCAGATTCAAGTATGTCAAGACCTGCATTCTGGCAAGAGAACTGTGCCTTCTTGTTCGCACCAATCGTGTGGCGTTCAACGTAAAAGACGCCGAAGAATGCTGTAAGTTCATATCCACACTTTGCCACGAAGCTGGGTGCGAAGAGCAAAGTCAACTTTGCGCCAAAGCAGCTGAAGCAGTGACCGAAAGTGAAGAGAAATACTTGGACTTGTGCCAGCAGAGTTGCATGAAGTGCGGTGAGTCTCGAAGACCGGTTCAAAAGAAAGCACCGAACAACTATGTAGCATAGTTTTCTCCAGCAGCAAGCTAATGGCTGCCCGAGAAACTGAGTTCCAAGTGTCGTCTTTTTCGAAAAGGAGATATACCTGAGCTAAAATGAAATAGGCAAGACTGCAGAGCCAACAAAGGAGGACAATGAAGCGTTTGTTCATAGCACCTTTTGTCGCAACACCTTTACCCGTGGTCAAGCAGATGCTTAGCGTGGCTGAGATCAAGCCCGGCGATATTGTCTATGACCTAGGCTGTGGCGACGGCAGAGTCGCAATAATGGCAGCTCAAGATTTCGGCGCCAGATCGGTGGGAGTTGAGATGCGAGAAGACTTGGCTAAACAGGCGTTGGGCAAGGTTACTGAACTTGGGTTAGAAGGCCGCGTGAAGATTGTTCAAGGCGACATGTTCAAGATCGACTTGTCCCAAGCGGATGTTGTAACATTGTACTTGACAACCAGCGCCAACGACAAGGTCAAACCCAAACTTGAAGCTGAACTGAAGCCTGGCACACGAGTAGTCTCACACGACTACGAAATACTTGGCTGGAGGCCAGTCAAAATCGACAATTTCTGTGAGAACCCGAAACTCGGATACCCGTCGCACACGATCTATGTCTACCGTCGATGATCGCGTGCATTTTTTCCAAGAAGGCTGAAAGGCGAAGCTTTCTTTAGCTTGAATTCGGTGCATGACCTCGTCTTCTAGCCTTGAGGCGACAGTATTATGCCCTCTATGCTTGCTATTGTGGTTGGAACCCCGTTTATCATTTCTCCATGCCCCTCAAATGACGCCATTATCTTTTGTCCCTCATAAGCTCCTGTGCCATGACCCAAAGCTTTCCCCGATATGAAGAGATAGGCGGTGGTCACGCCTACAAATGAACCTTCGAAGGTTCCAACAGCTGTCGTCATAACGACTTTTCCATGGGAGAAGCCCTCTCCGGTGTTTAAATCAAGAGTTGAGTCTTCCGTGAGTCTCAGCGAACCTGTAAGGTCTCCGATTATGTTTCCCTCTGCTACGGCTCCTTTGACTTGTCGAATGCCATCACGGGTAGTCCATACTCTGCCTGGATAAACAATCTTCAGAGTCATTTCAGCTGCAAAAGTGGTTTTTGTAGCCGGCGCCGCTACCATCGGAGTTGCCGTAAAGAACAATGCTAAAACTACGAGGGGAATTAGGACTCTTTTCTTCATCAGTTCACCTCCTTATGGTTAATGGGTAAATGGAAATATCTGGCATAATGAAGCACGTTTGGAGACCAATGATGCCTAGGTTTAACTCGTATTAATAACTTCTCTAGAGAAGAATCACTGTTGAATCACCAAGATCTAAATCGCACATCTGCGCAAAGAAAATCATGGAACAGGGTTCCTTACTTCGACTGTGCGGACGCTTGAGCCAGGTTAACCTGTTGCTCTTTTCCCATCTCTGCTGTTGGAGAGCCCTGTTTTCCTGAGAAGAGCAAATCGGGAGGCGGGTATACTGTGCCCAAGAATGAAGCCATCGTGTATATCGCTGCGAAAGCGTGTTGATACACACGGTGGAAAACGAATGGAACGTTACTTTTGGGATCAGGCTTTAGCATTTGATCGATAAGCGCGTCTTTACCGCTTAGTATTGCGCTTCCTTCAATCTCGTATTTCACCACATTTGGCTTGGTTTTCACAATTAAGCCGAATAGAACGAGAACTCTGCCGCTTCGACGTTCTTTCTCCTCTAATTTTACGCTTAGGTCAAATCTGACACCCGATGACCCTAGACCTTCACTCAGTCTGGTCGCTAGCAAACTTGTGATTTCGACCAGTACTGAAACATCTACCCAGTTGGTCACGGGCTCAATAGTTAATGTTCCTCCCTACGAAAACAATATGGTCGGGTCTGCCATTGTTTCTGCAAGAAAGCCTAAGACCGAAACATGAAGTTGTTTTGTGTGTAACATTAAACTACGCACATGGTTCGCGGATGGGGTTCTAAGTAAGAGTATGGCTTCGTAATCCTTAAGTTTTACGATACCCTTACATAACAACCATCAGTTGAAGGCGCCGACACATGACTTCTTCCACCACTACGACAGAGGAAAAAGAACAATCAGCCCTCGGATTCGGACATCAGGGTGCGAAAAAGCAGAAGGAAACGGTGCGCTTCAAAGAGACACAGATCAGGACCGAAGTCAACAATGCAAAAGTACTAGTGTCCATACGCAAACCTGAGCAACATCAGACCTCGCCTTTATACGAGAAATACAACTCCAATAAATACAACTTACATCCAGACTACACGTTCCCAAAGTCATTGTCAAGCCTTATTCCAGGAAACACGCCCGAATTTGTAGACCGTGGCGAAAAATACGTCGAACGCATCATGCGTGCACTCTACTACTTCAAACAATGCGCTCTAATCGGCCCTAGCGGCACTGGAAAAACCCACGTAGTCTATATCGTTGCTGAAATCGGCGGTCTCCCCATGTACGAAATCAACTGCGGACTCCAGACCTCCACATACGACTTGTTCGGCAGATACATCGGGCTTGGCAAGGAAAACTGGATTGACGGCCAAATCATCATGTGGTGCAGAAACGGCGGCATCCTCTACCTAGACGAAGCAAACATGATGAAACAAGACGTAGCAACACGGTTAAACCCGCTGCTGGACACCCGTGGACACGTGGTTCTCACTGAAAAAGACAACGAAATCGTCCATCGGCATCCCTACGGGTACTTGATCATATCAATGAACCCGTTTTCAGGCGAATTCGCAGGCACCAAACCGTTAAACGCCGCATTCAGGCGCAGAATGTCCGTGTGGATAAACTTCGACTACTTGAGCGTCGGCGAAAAAATCTGCCCCGACGAAGTTACACTCATCCAGAAACGAAGCGGAGTGCCAGAGGACACCGCAGTAAAAATAGTGAAAGTAGGCTCCGAGCTTCGGAGGCAGTACAAGAACGGTGAACTTCCGTATGGTCCATCACCTGGCGATTTAATCAACTGGGCAACACTGATCGCAGACGGCAGCACACCCCAAGTAACTGCAGAGGAGACAATCGTTGGCATGACGAGCGACGACATAGAAATCCAGGGCATGGTTCGACGAGTTGTTCAATCTTTTTTCGGCACGAAATAAACTCAGGGCGCGTGGGGCTTGGACCTTTTTGAATATGTCTGGCTGACCTCGTTTCAAATCACTAAGAAACACCACGAAGAAGTCAAAATCCTTCTTCGAGATGACGCCAAGTACCCGGCGCTGGGAAAGGAGAAACGCGGTTACGTCATCTGTTTGCCCAAGCCCACGAAAAGGAAGGACGGCCGATTAAGCTATCTGGGTTTACTTTTCGACTCGAACAATTCCGTGCACAAGAGCTTGTTGTGGCAGACCTTCAAGGCGTCAGTTTTTCACTTGAGCATGCACGTTGCCGCCTCAGATTACGGGGCATACGCTGACTGGTCAAGGGACAAGGACATCGACCTAGCGACGTTTGTTGCGAGCATGCTCGAAGATGTTGTTGTAAGGGCTGGGTTGAAAGCGCTTTGGACGCCTTTCGCCAACGACGTAGCTGTTGCAGACAGCCTATCATACTTGAAAATGAAGCCAACG
>Ga0315314_1002584_pt1 | contig 14843 bp, 11 predicted proteins | sample TDP9_MG_FD_203631 | JGI IMG/M metagenome (GOLD analysis project Ga0315314, IMG submission 203631) | Freshwater sediment microbial communities from Lake Towuti, South Sulawesi, Indonesia - TDP9 | ecosystem: Environmental > Aquatic > Freshwater > Lake > Sediment | place: Indonesia: South Sulawesi...
CCCCTTCTTTACTACTAAGGGGATCGGGAAAGGGACAGGATTGGGCCTCTCCATCAGCTACGCCATCATCAAGGAGCATGAAGGCCACATTGATGTGGAAAGTGAGATTGGGAAAGGTTCCTGTTTTACTATCGCCATCCCCGAGGATTTAGACCTGAGAAAAATCAATCAAAAATCTCGGGTAAACGAGAAATAATAAATGAGCTCTAAAGGATTCATACATATCATCGACGACGAACCTGTCATCCACGATGTCCTGGGTCAGCTTTTAACCTCAGAGGGGTACGAAGTGGAACTTTCTGCTTCTGGAGAAGAGGCTCTCCAGAAATATTCATCCCAGGCTTATGATTTAACTCTTCTGGACCTGCTCATGCCTGGAATGGATGGGATGGGTGTGCTCAAATCGATCAAAAAAGCTGACCAGGATGCTCTGATTATCATCATCACTGCTTATGCCTCTGTCGAGTCCGCCATCGAGGCTATGAAGACAGGAGCCTTTGACTATGTCCAGAAGCCTTTCAAGCACGACGAGCTTCTCCTGACCATTAAGAGAGCTCTCGAACATAAAAAGCTCAAGGAAGAAAATATTCGCCTCAAAGATGAACTCAAGAAAAAATTCAGCTTCCATAACATCATCGGAAAAAGCAAGGCAATGGAAAACATCTTCGAGCTGATTAAAGCTGCGGCACCCACGCGGAGCACGATATTGATCGAGGGAGAAAGTGGCACGGGGAAAGAACTCGTGGCGCACGCCATCCACCTCAACTCCAACCGTGCGGATTTCCCTTTTATTGTCGTCAACTCTGGCTCTCTTCCTCCGGATCTTTTAGAGAGCCTCCTCTTTGGGCACATGAAAGGAGCTTTCACAGGAGCAACGAGCGACAAGCAGGGGCTTTTTGAAGCGGCGGATAGAGGAACGATCTTTTTTGACGAAATCTCTTCCCTCAATTTGGAAACGCAGGCCAAAATCCTCCGGGTCATGCAGGACCGAGAATTCATGAGATTGGGCGGGACAAAGACGATCAAAGTTGATGTCAGGCTTATTGCCGCCACTAACACCATCCTTGAGGAACTTATCAAGCAACGCCTTTTTCGCAAAGACCTCTACTACCGTTTGAATGTCATAAAAATTGAGCTCCCTCCGCTGCGGCAAAGGAAGGAAGATATCCCCCTCCTCGTCAGGCATTTTGTCGAGCTCTACGCCGGGGAAAACAACAAAGAAATCGAAGGAGTGACAGAGGATTTTCTTGAAATCCTGGAAAAATACAATTGGCCCGGCAATGTCAGGGAACTTGAGAATCTCATCGAACGTGCTGTTGTTTTTGCTAAAACCAAGGTTATCCATCGAGAAGAGCTACCGGAATTCTTCTTATTCGGGGCTGAAGAAAGTGAGCAGTTTATGCCCGAGTTTACAGGCCAGGACTTGAACCTCAAGGAGCAAACACAGTTTTTCCAAAAAAGGTTGATCATAGAGACTCTCAAAAAAGCAAAGGGGGTCCAAAAAAGCGCAGCGCAACTCCTGGGGGTTAAGCCCACTACTCTGAATGAAATGATCAAACGCCTGAAGATTGATGTCGAAAACCTCCAGGAATGACCTCTTACAGGAATTTCCCTGGGACTGCTCTATCAGGATTGATTTTTATTTGGGAGGGTTTTTCCTTAAGCCGAAATTCAAATTCTTGATTCTTCTCGTTAACCAAAACTTTTTGCCTTACCTCTTTGTCACTCTCTCTCCATTCGAGCCAGAGCGGAAAAATAAAAACGTTTTTGGCCTGCCGAATAACAAATTTCAGCAGATATTCTCCTTCCAGCTTCTGGACGGAGTTGAAGACATAAATTTCAGGAAGGGTATGGAGGTCAAACCACCCTTGAAAGAAAGATTTCAGGTCTTTGCCTGAGTTTTTCTCCATAACTTGGACGAAATCACTCGTCCGGGCTGCCCGAAATTTATGAGCTGCGAAAAAACCCTGCAATCCATTAAAAAATGCCTCTTCTCCTAGAATTTCAAGAAGCATGTTTAAGATAATTGTCGTTTTGTTATAAATAAGAGCCTGGAAGGCCTCATAATCGAGATAGCTCAGCCGGGAACCTAGAGTAATCGGGCCCCATTTTGACTTTTTTTCTACCCACTGTGAAAATTTTTTTATGATATTGCCAAAAGTCCGGTCACCAAATTTCTTTTTAAGGTAGAGAACTGTAGAGAACTGAGCCAAACCTTCACTGAGCCAAATGTCGTGGTAGCTTGCCCAGCTGACGGCCTGTCCCCACCACTGGTGAGCAATTTCATGGGCGATAAAGTATTCTCTCCAGCGAGAAAGGTCAACAGGACTGTTGACAGGAACGAGAAAGCCGTCTTTGGACCTTGGCGGCCATTCATTCAGAACAATAAAGGAAGCTGGACTGTGGCCACCGCCTGTCTTCCAGACTCTGGTGATGATATCTAATTTTTCGTAAGGAAAGGAACCAAACAGGTTCTCGTAAAATTGGAGAATAGCCTGGGATTCCTCCAGGAGCCATTTCCTTGAACTCCAGACATCAGAAGAAATGAATAACTGTAGAGGCGGAGAGGAGGATGTTTCTTGAATCTTACTCAGTTTGCCGACAATAAAAGAAATATATTTGACCGGATATTTCGTCTTGAAGACATAGAAAGAACTTCCCATTTTCTCCAGGGCCACGACGCGGCGAATTTCAGTGAGCTTGCCCTGTTCGATAATTTCTCCGTTGGCGATGCATGTATATTCGGGCGGAACAATAATTTTTAGGTGAGCCTGAAAATAGTCTGGCTCAGAAGAAGAAGGATACCAATAAGCAGATTGGCTGAAAAGGTAGGTCTCATATCTGGGCTTAATCACAACTTCTTTCTCTTCAAAAGAGGCTTGGGGCAGAACATCCGTGGTCAGAGAAGGCGGCCTTAAAACGCCGCGATAATATATCTCAATGGAAGTGGACTGTTCCTTAGGGAGGTAGCTGAGAAGATAAACATAAAGAATCTTCCTTATTTTATCCTGGGTATAAAACAGCTCATGTCCTTCCTGGTCATAGATGCGCAGGATATCCAAGTCGGGATTAAAATTGAATTTAAGGCTGTTGAGAGAATCAATCTGAGCACGGACTTCAATTTTTGCCCGCGCCGAAAGATAAGACTTTTCGGGCTCGAAATCCACTTCTATCTGGCAATTTTCGACGCTGAATTTCGAGCCAAAAGTGACCAAAAATCTCTTCCCGTTCTTTTCAGACGCTGGCGAATAAAGGTTAATGATGCGGTCGGGATTATAGGAGCAAAGATTAACTTCTTCTTCAACAAAAGGCGAATAAATGTAAGTCAACATACCCGCCTCTTCGCATTTAAAGTCAAAAACAGTTTGCTCTCCTTGAGGCACGAAAGACAGAAGCTCGCCTGTGATGGAATTCTCAATGGTAAAGGAGCGGGGATAGTATTTGGCATACAGCGAGGAGGCTCGCTCAAGTTCAGCTTGGGTCACGGGCATCGTTTTTCCCGCCGGCCTTTTTTCAATTTTGATATTATTCTGAAAAAACGAATTCGAGAAGCGGAGAAAAGCATACTCCAATCGGTCCTCGATGGTATCTTTTTTATAAGCGAGTTCGAGTTGATGTTTCTCGACAGAACTTGAGGGAGAATAGAAGAGGTGACCTTTTCCGATAACTACCAGGGCTATCTCCATGTCAGGAATATTGTCATAAAAGAGAAGGGCATCTTTGAAAGTGAGTTGAATATCAACATGTTCAATCTTGATTGAACTTACTCTCTCCGCTCTGGCCAAGGGGATCTTAATTTTGTAAAGACTGCTGATGGATTCGGTCACCTCTTTTTTTTGAATTTGCCATTTGTCCCCGACTTTCCTGAGCTCAAGCTTCCAGATTTCAATCAAAGCCGAATAGGAGTTTTGATAAAGGACTTGATGGAGAACATGTTGGAAAAAATTGGGGTCGCTGTCTTTGAGGGGCCCTTGATACGCTTTGTGGAATTTGATCGTCTCCATTTTCCATAAATTTAAGGAGACAGAAACAAGGCTTTTCTCCTTTTCTCTGGTTTCGGGTGAAAAAACACTCAAGTAAGCGGGAATATCCTTGGTCTCGAATGACTTTTCAAGCTGGGCGAACATGTCGTCAATCGTTTGCCCGGAGGTTAATGGAAGAGAAAGGCAGAAGAAAATGAGCAGGGAGAAACAAAAAAATGAACCGGCTTTTTTACTTTTCACTTTTTCATTATAACAAAAACAGGAGTTGAAAAATATCGTCATTGTCCGGTCCTATCTGTCTTAAGAGCATCTTTTGTGCCAAAGAAATGAATTAAAGCACTAAGGGTAAAGAGGCTGGAAAACGATTTGATAACTTAGGTTGAGGGAAAAAATATTTACAGACTGTAAACGTTATTTACACTATCAGCCTAAAAAATTGTTTTTATTTCTTTTCTAGGCTCTTTTTCAATTCTTTCTTAATATCTTCTTCCCATGTGACGAAGCTATGGAAAAACTTCGAATCGCCTTCGTCAATGCCGCGGGTAATTTCTGTGATGTGCGAAGTTGAGGCACCAAATGCTTCGACAGCAAAGACGACAGCCTTTTCCGGGTCGATGTTATTGCCGCAGGTATAGATATCTAGGGCTCCGTAACGCAATTCTGGCCAAGTATGAGTGGAAATATGGGATTCAGAGATAACCACAACTCCGCTCACACCGTGTGGAGGGAATTTGTTGAAAGAAATTGCCCAGACCTTTGCGCCAGCAATCTCAGCCGCTTTGACCAATATCTGCTGGACTTTCTCTACACTGCCGATGATTTTGGGATTGCATCCAGAGGCTTCGACGATGTAATGGTGGCCGATCGTTTCATGAATTTTTTTGGGCATCTTTTTTTCTCCTCAATCAATTTTTATTATGGCACATTTGGGAAGACTGTCAAGAAAACTTTTTGAACAGTAAGCATCATTTTTTCCGTGATGAAAAGGATTGGTCAGGCTGGATGGCGTAGAAAGCCATTGGAAGGCTGAGCGAGCATGGTTTTTCTCCTGAAAGGAGAAAAGAGCGAAGCCTGGAAGGGAGCGAATTTGACTCGCTGGGTCAAATTCGCGTGCTTTCGAGCCATCCAGCCTGACCAATAACACTTGCTTCTATCACGGAAAAATGATGCTTCCTTTTGAGTATCTCGAATTCCGTGATGATGGGAGTCATGCACATAGAATGCTGAAATTTCCCTAAATTCATTCATGCCCTAGAAATGGAAGAACAAAGGAATTAAGTTAGGGGAATTTCAAAATTCTATCAATTTTTGGTTTCCACTTTCAGATCAAATAAATATCCGGCGCTCTTCTTTGACGATATTCAAAACAAGATGGGTCACAGTCCGGTCCACATAGCGCATGGCGTTCAATCTTTTCAAAAATTTATTGAGGTCTTCTCTTCCTCTAAAATAACCGATGATGATCGAATCCCATTCACCGGTGATGTCATAGACAGCAGTTACTTGAAGATCTTCTGAAATTTTCTGCTGAGTCTCGAGCAGTTTTCCTTGAGAAATTCGAACAGCAATAATAGCAATCAAGCCCAAGCCAAAATATTCCGGGTTGATGACCGGTATATATCCCTTGATGGCACCCAGGCTTTCGAGTTTTTTAACTGTATGGATGACGGCTGTTACCGAAGTGCCAACTTCTTTGGCAATTTCACGAAAACTCTTTCTCGCATTCTGGTTCATGACACGGATAATTTTTTTGTCAAGCTCATCTATCATCGCGGCCTCCTTATCGTCTTATAATATTATTTATTATAATACAAATATATATTTTTTTAAATAAATTATTGACAATTATATTTATTTATTATATTTTTAAACACAAATGTTTTATCGGAATGCTCTCGAACGGCTCCCCACTTCAGGCCACGGAGCATATTCGCCGCTCGTCAAACAAGACCAATGATGACTAATTTTTTAAAAAATAAGGAGATTTGGTTATGGATCACTTGAGACAAAACCCTTCTAGAAATTTTGGCTTCTTAAGCGAAAAAGAAGTTCTCGAGGCTGTCCTCGACCCTTCACGAAAAATTGAATTTGTCCGCATCATCTTCCCTGATATTCTTGGCCGGCCAATGGACTTCTCTATACCCAGCACCGAGCTTGAAAATGCTTTTCGCGACGGAAAGGGATTTGATGGCTCTTCAGTTGAGGGCTTTGTCCGGATTGAAGAAAGCGATTTAGTCATCAAACCTGATCCTAAAACCTTCCGGGTCCTTCCCTGGGAATACAGAGGCTTCTCAGAAGGTGTGAGCTGGCAAGAGGGAATTATGTTCGGAGATATTTTGACTCCTGAAGGAAAGCCTTATGCCGGCGACACTCGCTATGTGCTCCAAAAAGCCCTTCTGCGCGCTAAAGAAGAATTCCAGGTCGATGATTTTAAAGTCGGGCCAGAGCTTGAATTTTTCATCTTCCCCGACAACCGAGAGGCTTTGCCTCTTGATGAAGGAGGTTATTTTTTTGCAGGCCGGCACGGCGAAATCCGAAAAGAAGTCCAGCTCCTTCTTAAAAAAATGGGAATCGAATCAGAATATGACCACCATGAAGTCGCTCATGGCCAGCACGAGATTGACCTCCAATACCTCAGCGCTTTAGAGATGGCTGATGTGGCCATGATTTTCCGTTACATGGTGAAAAAAGTCTCCCGCATGCGAAACCTCTACGCCACCTTCATGCCCAAACCTATTAACGGCCAGAATGGCTCTGGAATGCATGTCCATCAGTCTCTCTGGCGGAATGGAAAAAACTTGTTTTTTGATAAAGAAGATAAATACCACCTCTCGCCTACGGCCCGTTCTTACATGTCTGGATTGATCGCCCACGCCAGAGAAGTTTCAGCAATTTTCAGCCAATGGGTGAATTCCTATAAACGCCTTATTGAAGGCTACGAAGCTCCTGTCTATATAGCCTGGGGCCAGAGGAACCGTTCAGCCTATATCCGCGTGCCAGAATACCAACCTGGAAAAGAAAATGCGACCCGCATAGAACTCCGTTCACCCGACCCAGCCTGCAATCTCTATTTGGCCTTTGCCACCATGCTCATGGCCGGCCTGAGAGGAGTTCAAAAGGACTATCCTGTGCCAGAAGCTGTGGAAGAAAATATTTATAAAATGAGCAATCATCGTCAGAAAAAATTCAAGATCCAGACCCTGCCGCGAAACCTGGAAGAAGCTGTCAAGCTGATGGAGAAAAGCGACCTTGTTCGGGAAACACTGGGTGACCATATCTTTTCCCGGTTCATCGCCAACAAACACTGTGAAATCGAAGAATACTATAAGAATGTCTCCAGTGAATTCGACAAACAAGTCAGTGATTATGAAATTAAGAAATATCTTCCTTTTCTCTAGAACTATAAAATAAGTCTCTTTTTTTGATTCCGATTGATAGAAACGAAGTGCATATTTATTTAAGCTAATTTTCTATGTTAATTTCCCTTCATTAAAAAGACGATTTTAAAATAAAGATTTTCAATGGAAGTCTGAGGGCGAACTTATTTTGATTTCATGTTTAACTAGTCTTGACGCTTAACCAAAAGCCAATTTCATCTTGACAAGAATAAATTTTATTGTTATAAAATAACTCGTTTTTATAATTATTTTTCATACGTTTAAGAAAAGGAGTTATACATTTTCCACTCAACAAATGATCTTTTAACATTTGTTAGACCTTTTTCAGACCAAAAAAAAGTATCATCCCTTCCTAAACCTTTTATAAAAAAATTATCAGATCTGGAGGAGTTCTGTGCAGGATCAAATCGAAAGAGTTCATTCCTTCCTAAAAAAACATAAAACTCAAAAAAGAGCCCTCATAGCTATCCTTCAAGATATCCAAGCTGAATTCAACTATTTACCCCAAGTCTGCTTAAAGACTGTGGCTAGCTCTTTAAGTATCAATTTGATTGACGTTATAAGCATTGCCACATTTTACCGAGCCTTCAGCCTCAAACCAAGAGGCCAACACTTAATAACAATCTGCCTGGGAACAGCCTGTCACGTGAGAGGCGGCCCGAAAATTCTTGATGAATTTGAAAGAAAATTAAACATCAAAGCCGGGGAAACAACAAAAGATGGCCAATTCACTCTGGAAACCGTAAATTGTTTAGGGGCTTGTGCCCTGGGGCCTATTGCGGTTATTGACGGCAATTATCATGGTCAGATGAAAATAAGAACGGTGGACATCCTCCTGAAAAAATTCAGGCCTGAGAAAAGGAGCAATGTTCAACAATGAAAGGAATGAATAAAAAAAAATCAGAAAAGTCGAGAGCTGAAGTTTCTAAGCCCCACCATAAACAGAAAGCGACTATTACTATCTGCAGTGGGACTGGTTGCCATGCTTATGGCTGCCTGAAAGTAGCTCAAGCATTTAAAAATGAAATCAAAAAGCAGAATCTCCAAAAGTTAGTAGAGGTGAGAACTACAGGCTGTCATGGTTTCTGCGAAAGAGGTCCCATAGTTGTCATCCAACCCCAAGGTATTTTTTATCAAAAGATTCAACTTAAAGATGTAAAAGAAGTCATCTCTGAGACAATAAAAAATAAAAAAATAATAGACAGGCATTTATATGTCGACCCAAATACAGGTAAAAAAATTGTATTCGAAAAAGATGTGCCTTTTTATAAAAAACAGAAGCGCATTATTTTTGGAAATAATGGCCTTATAGACCCGACTGAAATCAAAGATTATTTTGCGATGAATGGTTATTCGGCCCTAGCCAAAGCCTTAAAAAATATGAGACCTCAGCAGATTATTGAAGAAATAAAAAAATCTGGATTAAGGGGAAGAGGAGGAGCAGGATTTCCCACTGGCTTAAAATGGGAAGCCACCAAAAAATCTTCAGAAGCAGTTAAATACGTTGTTTGTAATTGCGATGAAGGTGACCCGGGTGCTTATATGGATAGAAGCCTGCTGGAAGGAAATCCTCATAGCGTTATTGAAGGAATGCTTATAGGTGCTTATGCCATAGGAGCAAAAGAAGGATTCATTTATGTTCGCGAAGAATATCCTCTTGCCGTGGAAAACATTGCCATCGCCATCAAACAAGCCAGAGAAAATAAACTTCTCGGTAAAAATATCATGGGAACCAATTTTAGCTTTAACATTTCAATTTCTAAGGGAGCAGGCGCCTTTGTTTCAGGAGAAGAAACAGCTCTCTTAGCTTGCATAGAAGGGAAACTAGGTATCCCTCATCAAAGGCCTCCTTACCCAGCTCAAAAAGGACTTTGGGGGAAGCCGACTAATATAAATAATGTCGAGACGTGGGCAAATGTTCCCATTATCATAAATAAAGGAGCAAATTGGTTTTCGCGAATTGGTACTAATGGAAGTAAGGGAACAAAAATATTTTCCCTGGTTGGGAAGATCAACAACACAGGCTTAGTAGAAGTACCGATGGGCATGACGCTTAGAGAAATCGTTTTTGATATCGGCGGAGGAATTTTAGGCGGGAAAAAATTTAAAGCAGTGCAAACAGGAGGACCTTCAGGAGGATGTATCCCAAAAAAACTTCTGGATTTGCCTATTGATTATGAAAGTTTAACTCGAGCAGGTTCAATGATGGGTTCGGGCGGCATGATCGTCATGGATGAAAACAACTGCATGGTTGATGTCGCTAAATATTTCTTAAATTTCCTCCGTGATGAATCCTGCGGAAAATGCATTTCCTGCCGCGAAGGCACACAGAGGATGTGGGAAATCGTAAAAGAAATCTCTGAAGGGAATGGCCAAGAAGGGGATGTTAAACTCCTCGAAGAACTTGCCCGCTCGGTCAAAGACGCATCAATGTGCGGATTGGGACAGACAGCTGCCAATCCTGTCCTTTCAACTCTCCGCTATTTTAAAAAGGAATATGAAGCTCATATCAAAGATAAAAAATGCCCGGCTGGCGTCTGTGTCAACCTGATTCGTTATCTTGTCATTCCCAAAAAATGCACAGGATGCCTAGCCTGTCTGAGGATTTGCCCTTCAGAAGCTATTTCCGGGGAACTCAAGAAAGTCCATGTCATCGACACACAGAAATGCATCAAATGCGGGGCCTGCTTTGAAACCTGTAAATTTAACGCTATTCGAATCGAGTGAGGACAGAAATGATCACACTAAAAATAAATGGCTTGGAAGTCAAAGCAGAAGAAGGCTGGACTCTCCTGGACACAGCCAAATTTTACGGGCTGGAGATTCCAACCCTCTGCTATCATGAAGGGCTGAGCATTTACGGCGGATGCCGCTTATGCCTTGTTGAGATTGGGGAAGGCCCTGGAGCCAAGCTTGTATCATCATGCACTTATCCGGCTGAAGAGGGATTAATCGTCCGCACAGACACCAGGCGCGTTATCGAGACCCGCCGGATGATGATCGAACTCATGCTCTCCATCGCTCCTAATTCAAAAGTCATCCAGGATTTGGCCTCAAAGTTCGGGGTGACAAAAGTCCGCTTCAAGATTCGGAATGAAGAGTGCGTCTATTGCGGCCTCTGTGTCCGCATCTGCCGGGAGCAGATGGACGGCCGGGCCATCGGTTTTCAAAACCGGGGCTATAAAAGAAAAATCTCGACTCCTTTTGATATGCGTTCTGAAGAATGTCGGCTCTGCGGCGGCTGCATTTATATCTGCCCTGCCTGCCAGCTCCGCTGCCAGGGTCCTGAGGCAGAGACTGCTGTCTGCAATGCTTGCCTGACCATGGACCCCACCTGCCTTGACCATTATGAAGATTTACAATGCTGGATGTATGATGCTGGCCGCTGCGGCACTTGCGTCCAAGAAGAAAAGCAATCAAAGTAAGCAATGATTATTTATCATAAATTGCTTAAGCATATTTTGAATAGAACTTAAGGAGGTAATGTTATGGCTTATACAAGACTCAACCGAAGCGCAGCCACCTTAACCAAGAACAGGACAGAGGGCTCAATCAGTCCCTTCAGCGGAATGTGTGTCACCTGTGTTGATGGTTGTATCGGAATGTGCGAGATAGGAAAATCAGCTTACCGCGGGGCTGAAGTCCTTTATCCCCAGCCTTTTGGTATCATTACCGCGGCTTCAGAAAAAGAATATCCCTTTGACCTTTCCCATTTTAGCATCATGGGCACTGCTGTCGGGGCTTATGGAGTCGAAGCTGACAGCGATAAAGCAACTTTCGAAAAAGTAACCATCGAAACAAGGGTCGGCCGGGATAAAGGGATAAAGCTCAAAGTCCCCTTTGTTCTTTCTGGCATGGGCTCGACAAACGTTGCTAAACAGAACTGGGCTGGACTCGGCGTGGGCACAGCCATTTCTGGGACTATTCTCACCATCGGCGAAAATGTCTGTGGTATGGACGATGAATCAGAAATCAAGAATGGAAAAATCATCCGCTCTCCAGATATGGAAACCCGCATCAAACTCTTTAAAGACTGGCAGGACGACGGCTATGGAACTGTCGCTGTCCAGGCGAATGTAGAAGACACCCGGCTCGGTGTTCAGGAATACGTCATCAACAAGCTTGGTGTTGAGGCTGTGGAACTCAAATGGGGACAGGGCGCCAAGGACATCGGAGGAGAAGTCAAGATCAAAAATCTCAAAAAAGCCCAGGAATTAAAGAAAAGAGGCTATATTGTGCTTCCTGATCCTGAAGACCCGAGCGTCATTCAGGCTTTTGAAAAAGGAAGCTTCAAGGAATTCGAAAGACATTCCCGATTAGGAATGGTCGAGGAAGAAAGTTTCATGAAGAGGGTTGAAGAGCTCAGGCGTGCCGGAGCCAAGTATGTTTTTCTCAAGACCGGAGCTTACCGGCCTGCAGACTTAGCCAGGGCAGTCAAATTCGCCTCAAAGGCTAAGATCGATTTACTCACTGTGGATGGAGCTGGCGGCGGAACAGGCATGAGTCCCTGGAGGATGATGAACGAATGGGGAATTCCCAGCGTTGAAATCTGGTCCTTAACTTATCAGTATGCTCACAAACTGGCCAAGAACGGTGAATATCTTCCTGATATTGTCTTGGCAGGCGGGATCACCTTTGAAGACCAGATTTTTAAAGCCCTTGCACTTGGCGCTCCTTATGTCAAGGCTGTGGGCATGGCTAGGGCTCCGATGGCAGCAGCTATGGTCGGAAAGACAATCGGCAAGCGCATCCTGGAAGGACAGATTCCAGTCTATGTCGAGCGGTTTGGAAATTCTGTTGATGAGATTTTCGTTTCTTCACCCGAGCTCAAGAAAAAATACGGTAAAAAATTCAGCGAAATTCCCACAGGCGCTATCGGCCTCTACACTTACTTTAGAAGGCTCAGCCAGGGCCTGCGGCAGCTCATGGCTGGAAACCGCAAATTTGCGCTTGGCTACATTACGAGGGACGATATCGCAGCTTTAACCAAGGATGCAGCTGACATCAGCGGTATTCCCTATGTCCTGGACGCCGACAAAGACGAAGTCGAAAAAATCTTAAAAAGCTAGACTTTAAAAAAGTCGAATCTAAAAAAATTACTTCTTTTCTATCTCTTTGCAAATAGTAGAAAAGAAGATTTTTTCTTCTTTCCGCTAACTTCCCTTAGATTAAAAAAAATATTGTCATCTTGACTATTTCAATTTAGAAAATTAAAATATTAACAAATCTCAGAGAGAAATTTCTTATTCTGAAAGATCTTGTTCTGGTTTTGATGGAGCCAAGAGAAATTTTTAGTCTTTAAATATTATTTGATGAATTATTACGCTCATAGTTTAGAGGGCTATTCTCCAGACAGATGGCAATCTATTGAAGCTCATCTTAAAAATGTCGCAGAAAAAGCAGGTAATTTTGCTTCATCTTTTGCTGCTAAAGAATTTGCTTATTTAGCAGGCCTTTGGCATGACCTAGGAAAATATTCCAAAGAATTTCAAAGCCAACTTATTGATCAAAAGACATCAAAAAGACACATTGACCATTCAACTGCAGGAGCTCAACATGCATCTATCGCTTTAGGCGATTTTGGAAAGATATTAGCTTATGTCATAGCCGGACATCATGCCGGGCTTCCTAATGGAAAGTCTAATGAAATCTCTTGTCTAGTTAGCAGATTAGAGAAAAAAATACCAATTATTGATTATATACCTGATGAAATTCTTAATCATAAAATATTTCTTCGCCTTCCTTTTAAGCTTGAAAAAGAGAGGGCTGGATTTCAAATTTCTTTCTTCATCAGGATGATCTATTCTTGCCTTGTTGATGCAGATTTTCTGGATACTGAAGAATTTGTGAATTATGAAAAATCTCTCTGGAGAAAAGGTTCCCTGGCCTTGGATAAACTAAATTCTAAATTAATTTCTGCTCTACAAGAGTTAATAAAAAATGTCCAAAAAACACATTTAAATAAACTTAGAACAGACATTCTAAAAAGCTGTCTTGAGGTGGCAGATAATCCGCCTGGCATATTTTCATTAACTGTTCCGACAGGAGGAGGCAAGACTCTATCTTCCCTTGCCTTTGCTATAAAACATGCAATTAAGCATAATCTTTGTAGAATTATTTATGTCATTCCTTATACAAGTATTATCGAACAGAATGCAGAAGTTTTTAAGGACATTCTAGGGAATGATGCTGTTCTTGAGCACCACTGTAATTTTGAACCTGAAGAAGATGATGAGCGATCACAACTTGCCACTGAAAATTGGGACGCCCCAATCATTGTCACTACCAATAATCAATTTTTTGAGTCTTTATTCAGTTATAAACCTTCACATTGTAGAAAAATTCATAATATAGCAAGAAGCGTAGTGATTCTGGACGAAGCTCAAATGCTTCCATCTAATTTATTAAAGCCATGCATTGAAGTCTTGCGTGAATTAGCTTCATCTTATAAAACAACGGTAGTTCTCTGTACAGCAACACAACCCGCTCTATCCACACATGAAAAATTTAGAAATGGTTTGGATCATGTAAAGGAAATCATGTCTTCTCCGAAAATTCTTTATTCAAAACTTCAACGAGTGGAAATTAAAGTTTTAGGTAAAATAACGAATGATGATTTAGTGTCTCGATTGGAAGATTTTCAACAGGTTTTATGTATTATGAGCACGCGCAAACAAGCACAACGAATTTATCGAAGCTTAATTTCTAAAAAAACTTTGGATAAACAAAATGAATGTTATCATTTAAGCGCTTTAATGTGTCCTGCACACCGTAGCGAAAAAATTAGCATGATAAAATCGGCATTGAGGAGTGGAAAATTTTGTAAGGTAGTTACAACCCCATTGATTGAGGCTGGAGTGGATATCGATTTTCCTGTTGTTTTTCGTTCAATTGGCGGGATTGATTCCATTGCCCAAGCAGCTGGCCGATGCAATCGCGAAGGTCTACTCTCTGGCAAAGGTAAGCTCTTCATTCTTATCCCAGAACAAGGAATTCCCTTAGCTCATTTTCGAGAAACTGCCGAGATTTCACAAAATGTTATGTCACATTATGAAGATCCCTTATCTCTTGAGGCTATTGAAGAATATTTCAGATTTTTATTTTGGATAAAAGATGAAAGACTGGATGAATACGACATATTAACTGATTTAGAAGAGGATGTACGAAGAGGAAATTTCCCTTTTCAAGAGATCGCCAAGAAATTCAAAATCATTAAAAATGAGATGGAATCTATAATTGTTCCATGGGAAAACCATAAGAGTGAAATACAAGAATTGATTGATAAAATTCAATTTGCAGAATTCCCAGCTAAATCATTAAAAAAGCTTCAGCGCTTTATTGTTCAGCTCTTTCCAGATGAAATAAAACAATTGGAAATTATGGGGACAATTCAAAGAATTAAAGGCTGGGAGCATTTATACCTTTTGATAAATGAAGAGATTTACAGGGATGACCTTGGTCT
>Ga0315314_1002585_pt1 | contig 14834 bp, 15 predicted proteins | sample TDP9_MG_FD_203631 | JGI IMG/M metagenome (GOLD analysis project Ga0315314, IMG submission 203631) | Freshwater sediment microbial communities from Lake Towuti, South Sulawesi, Indonesia - TDP9 | ecosystem: Environmental > Aquatic > Freshwater > Lake > Sediment | place: Indonesia: South Sulawesi...
GCGCTTCCGGCCGGTGAGAAAGAGGAATAAAGCGTTCTCTTCTTTCAATTCTACCATAGACCGATTGAAACTCTTCAAGAGAATACTAATCCTTCTCCTAATGACGCTTCTCTATAGGCCGCATCTCTCTATCGTTTGCTACGTTTTGAAACTAGATAGGCCGCAAGGAGCACGCATAATGCTAGGGCCACGACTCCCAGAATTTCGTATTCCATCTGCACTATCAACTTGCCAATCCATGCGAGAAGGAAGCACCTTGGAATCGATCCGAGCAATGTGAAGAAGGTAAAGGGCACCCACTTCATCCTTAGAATTCCTGCTGTTATTGAGAAGACTTTGTAGGGGACAAATGGGATGAGCCTGCTCAAAAGGACAGTCCAGTCCCCCCATCTATTAAACCATCGTTCAGCGCCTGAAAGTCTGCTTTCTTTAAGCAGTAGATACTTGCCGTATCTGTAAACTAAAGGTCTGCCGCCATATTTGCCAATAAGATATCCAATCCACGCTCCAATCGTTGAGCCTGCCCCGCCGAATATGGCTATTGATAGGGGATCGATCCCAGCGAGGCCGGCTGTTATTAGAACCGCTTCAGACGGAATGGGAATGACACTCGATTCTAAAATCATTCCAATCAGGACGCCATAGGGGCCGAGTTCTGCGATGAGCGAAAGCACCATCTTGCCAAGGTAGGTGAATGGATCCATTTTTCCGCGCGTCTCTACAGTTTTTCACTATTTCAGGCGTTAATATCCGATGCTATATGTAAATTCTCCGAGCAGTTCTCGCGCTCTCGTCGCTAGTGTCACTTGTACAATTCTGCCTCCGCCCATAGATATTCAAAGTAGTTTCTCGCGAATCTCGCGAGTCCAGGATGGTCAGCCCATATAGCCAGCGCAGCTGCTTCCTCTACATGTCCAGCAAGAACTAGCATAACTTCTTTCGAATCTGAGACTATCCCGCCGCCGAACATTTGATCCCTAACCCTAATCTCACCGATTCCCAAGAAATCTTTCAACGTATCTGTGTTCGCAGTTCGAGTAGTCATTAACGAAATCTTGACACCTCTTTCCTTTAGATGGGTTAATGTCACGATTAGTATCTTTGTGGCCTGTACAGGGATTTCGGGCACAGCGATAAGAATTTCCTTTCTAGATCTTTCAAGCATCTCCTGTATCTTCGAGAGAACATTGTACTGGCCTCGTACGATCCAGATGTCAGGCCTTTCGTGAACCTCTTTCTTTTCATAGATTGGCTGTAGCTCGCTAAGTATCTGCGACTCATTTCGGCTAAAGGTGTCTTCAAGTCGCAACTTGATCGTGTCGAGAGCGACGGATGGGGGCTTTGGATAGTATTTTGATGGTCTCCCGCGTTCCGTTTCGATCCAGCCTTTGTTTTCAAGACTTCCGAGAACCTCGTAGATTTTTGAGTAGGGAACATAAGCGCTTTGGCTTATCCGACCTGCAGGCATCGGGCCTAGTTCTAGTAGAGAAGTGTAGGCTTGAGCCTCATAGTTCGTCAATCCAAGTTCCCGCATAGCTCTTTTCGTTTTCTCGCTAACGGTCATTTTTCTTCTACCACTTTTCACCAGATGATTAGTGCGAAAATATTCTTATACCGCGATTCTCGAACTTAAACAATACCTACGACCGCCAGTGGTGTTAAAGCTGTTGACTAGATTCTTGCAGAAGACTGAGAGCCTCTGCCCAGAATGCCTCAAAATACTTCCTGCGGAAATCTTCGAGAGAGACGATAAGGTTTGGATCAAAAGGGTGTGCCCAGATCACGGTACGATTGAGGAGTTGTACTGGGGCTCCTTCGAGATGTACGAGAAAGCTAGGAAATTCGCATACGACGGGAAAGGGATTGAAAACCCGTATATCCTCAAGGATAACCCCGTATGCCCGAAGGATTGCGGCTTATGTAGAATACATATGTCGCATTCTGCGCTCACGAATATCGTCGTCACAAATCGGTGCGACTTGAACTGTTGGTACTGTTTCTTTTTCGCTGAGAAGGCAGGCTATGTCTACGAGCCCAGCTTGAAGCAACTAAGAGAGATGTTCCGGACGATCAGAGCTGAGAGGCCTGTGCCTTGTAATGCAATACAGTTGACTGGAGGTGAACCTTGTTTAAGAGACGATATAGTGGAGATAATCAAGATAGCTAAAGAGGAGGAGATCGACCACGTCCAACTCAATACTGACGGCATAAGGCTTGCTATCAGCCCGGATCTCGTTAGGCAAGTTAGAGAAGCGGATGTAAACACGATCTACTTGAGCTTCGACGGTGTCACTGCGAAGACCAACCCGAAGAACCATCAGGAGATTCCTGCGATCTTGGAAAATTGCAGGAGTGCAGGCGTCGGCATAGTTCTAGTTCCAACAATAATCAAGACGATTAATGATCATGAAGTTGGGGAAATCGTTAGGTTTTCTTCTAAGAACATAGATGTCATAAGGGGAATAAACTACCAGCCTGTGTCACTTGTCGGAAGGATGCCTCAAGCTGAGAGAGAAAGATTCCGTATTACTATACCTGAGACTATTCAAAGGATTGAGGAACAGACTGGAGGCGAAATAGCGAAGGAGGATTTCTATCCTGTACCTTCGATTATCCCTTTCAGTCACTTCGTTGAGGCGGTGACGGGCGAGGTTGAATACGAGTTGTCTGCACACTTCGCTTGCGGTATGGCTACCTACGTCTTCAAGGACAAAGACAGATTAATACCGATAACTCGTTTCGTGGATGTGGAAGGACTGCTAGAGTACCTTGAAGAGAAAGCGCAGGAGTTGAAGTCAGGCAAGAGCAGGTACGTGGTCGGAGCAAAGCTTCTCTACAAACTAGGAAGTTTCATCGATAAAAAGAAGCAGCCGAAATGGCTCAGCCTATCGAAGATAATCTCGAATGCACTTCTAAAACACGATTATCAAGCTTTGGGCGTATTTCATCACAAGTCTCTCTTCATAGGGATGATGCATTTTCAAGACTTATACAACTATGATATCGAGAGGGTCAAGAGATGCGACATTCACTACGCTACACCGGACGGTAGAATAATCCCATTCTGCGCGTTTAATGTAATTCCGGAATGGTATAGAGACAAGATCCAGAGAGAATACGGGGTCCCTGTGGAGGAGTGGGAGAAGAAGACTGGTAAGAAACTTGCTGATGACTTCTACAGGAGAATGCCCGGTCCGCCAGAAATCCCAGGAAAGGGATAGAGGGGCACAAAAAACCGCTTTCCTACTAGTTAAGCTCCCGACACAGGAAAATAGTCATGAGCGTCGAGAAAGACGCGCTCTTCAGAGAAGCAAAAGACCTGCCCCTCAATGCCAACGACGAGCCTCTCAAGATCACGGTTCGACTACCGAGATCATAAGGCCTACTAGATCATCAACCGCAATCCAGCTGCTCTAACCCAACCAAACTCTAAAGCCGGTCAACTACATGTCATTTAGTAATTGAAATGCGAAAAACAATCCTTTAATTTGCTCTCTCCGAATTGAATACTCAAGGCGATTGTATGCCCTCCGCATTCGTAATGATTAACACAGAAGTTGGGGCTGAAAAAGAAGTTTTAGAGCAACTGAGGAAGCTCACCGACATCAAAGAGTCCTATGCCGTTTTCGGGATCTACGACATCGTTGCGAAGATTGAAGCTGACTCGATGGAGAAATTGAAAGAGATAATCGATTGGCGTATAAGACGGCTTGACAAGGTCAGGTCCACTCTAACGATGATCGTCACAGAGTCCAAGCATTGATAACTCAATCCTTTCTGAGACCATGCGAAGTTCCCTTTCCTCGCAAGCGCTGAAAAGGAGTTTCGAGCTTTCAGATTCTTAGTTTTCCATTCTTGAGGACTAGTTCACTCGATCCATCTCCGAGCCGAATCTCAACACTCGGTTTTGATATGAAGAAGTCCATGTGAGTTGCTGAAGGATTCTTCCCTCCTGGGAAGTCAACGTTGTGGCCGAATGCTACATGGGCAGATCCCTTGATTTTTTCGGTTTCTAGAAAGTGGGTTGTAAATCGTGCCTTCGAGTTCACGCCTATGGCAAATTCGCCCACGATGCTAGCCCAGCCGTCAGTATTCAGTGCTTTGATGACTCTTGTTCTAAGAGATCTGTCTGCGGAATCGAGCTTCTGGACTTTTCGTTTTCTGGCGACTATCTGAACAAGGTCTCGGGTGATCCCTATTCCTCCGACTGCCTTATCGCATATCAATGTACCCTCAAGAGAGTCCTCAACCGGTGCAACTGCAACTTCTCCAGTTGGTAGATTCTTGCACCAAAGGTTCCTCCAAACTCCGGCCAGTTGCAAGACGATCCTAGTTCATAATAAGCTTTCACCAGTCACACAAACTCAAATATCTGGGACGCTATGTGTACATACTGATTCCTGATTTAGACCTACACATACTTGAGGTGAGCAAGTTGACTCCATCTCTCTCAGATCTATATTTGATGAATCTGTTAGTGACGCTCGGTATGTTCCTGGTTTTGACACTTAGAGCTTGGATAGAATTGAAGAACTACAACATCATGTGGAAAGAGATCAGAAGACGAAGTACAAATGAAGTAGTGAGTAGAATCCTTAGAGCTGAAAGAGAACTCTTCACAAAGGTTGAAGGTGGAACGGAACTATACGATCTGCTCTGCAGAATGTTCGATGTCGAGGCAAAGTGAGACAGATTCCTAACGTCAGAAAAATAGATGGCATGCGACATAATGGCCTTTTTCAATCTCTTTGAGTTGGGGCTCGTCTTGGCTGCATATTGCTTTAGCGTGCAGGCATCTTGGATGGAACCTACATCCACTTGGTGGATTTATCGGGTTAGGGATCTCACCTTTCGGTATCAACTTCTTCCTATCGGCTTTTGGATCAGGTATTGGCACAGCTGATAGAAGGGCTTCTGTATAGGGGTGCCGTGGGTTTCGGAAAACTTCTTGCAAAGGCCCGGATTCAACTATCTTCCCCAAGTACATGATCGCTATGCGATTGCAAACGTATTTGGCTGTAGCTAGGTCGTGGGTGATGAATAGGTAGGTGAGGCCAAACTCCTTCTTCAACTCCATCATCAACTCCAATATCATAGCTCTCATAGATACATCGACCATGGCTATGGGCTCATCAGCAACAACAAACTCGGGCTGAAGGATCAAGGCTCGAGCTATTGCCACCCTCTGCCTCTGGCCTCCACTCAATTGATGTGGATACTTTTCATAGAGAGCGGTTGCAGGGCTCAAGCCAACCCTCTCCATCGTGGCTAGAACCTTATCCTTCTTCTCTCTATTCTTCGCGATGTTGTGAATCTCTAGTGGATGACCGATAGCCTCGCCGATCTTCATTCTAGGGTTCAAGGAGGCGTAAGGGTCTTGAAAGATGACCTGCATCTTACGCCTGAAACGTCGAAACTCTTCGCCTTGCAGGGATGTCAAATCTACTCCATTGAAGAGGATTCTTCCAGCAGTAGGTTCGGTCAAACGAAGTACAAGCCTGCCGATAGTAGTCTTTCCACTTCCACTTTCCCCAGCAAGCCCGAAGACTTCTCCACGGTCGATGTTAAAGGTTACATCATCCACGGCTCTAATGTATTGAGCCTCCCTTTTCACAAGGTTCTCTATGAATGTCCTTTGAACTGGAAAGTACTTCTTCAAGCCTTGAATAGACAAGATCGTTTCTTTCAATTGCAGTCCCTTATCCACCGTGTAGGAAGCATGCAACCTTACGAGTCGGTTCCAGTTTGATCAAAGGCGGTTCCTCTTCTATGCACCTCGGCATAGCATGTTTACATCTAGGCTGGAATCGGCACCCTCTCGGAGGATTTATTAGGTCTGGGGGAAGCCCTGGAATGAAGGTTAACTCTTGTGATGTGAGCCTTATGTTCGGGATGGACCTCAATAGAGCTTTCGTGTAAGGATGGAAAGGGTTCTCGTAAAGTGAGATTGAATCTGAGATCTCCATCATCTTCCCAGCATACATCACAACTACAATATCCGCAAGTTCAGCGACTATCCCCATGTTATGAGTAATCAAGATCATTGAAGACTCAAAGTCCCGCTTCAGCTGCCTCATCAGCTCGACTATTTGAGCTTCGACTATGACGTCTAGAGACGTAGTCGGTTCATCAGCTATGACTATGTCAGGGTTGAGAGCTAGAGCAAGCCCTATCATTATCCTCTGGCGCATGCCTCCGCTAAATTGGTGAGGGTAGTCATCGATTCTCGTCTTGGAGATTCCCAACCGTTCTAGTAAGGATTCGGCACGCTTCCTCGCTTGCTCCTTTGTAACTGTCTCATGTCTCATTATAGTCTCAACTATGTGGTCGCCAACCCTCATGAGGGGGTTGAGAGAAGTCATAGGGTCTTGGAAGACCATGCCGATACGTCTTCCTCTGATCTTCCTCAGCTCCTTCTCAGGTTTCAAGAGTAGATTCTCTTGATCGAAGAAGATGCTGCCCCCCACAATTCTGCCGGGTCTAGGTACAAGCCGCATTATTGAGAAGCCGAGCGTAGACTTCCCAGATCCCGACTCGCCAACTATTCCTAAGGTCTGTTTCTTCCCAAGTGTGAAGCCTACGTCATCTACAGCCTTAACTAAGCCTGCGTTCGAGTAGTAGTAAACCTTCAAGTCCTTGACTTCAAGGAGTTCCATTACGAAGCCCTACTTTTCTCTCAGTCGAGGATTTAGGATCTGGTTCAAACCTTCGCCAAGGAGACTGAAACCGAGAACGACTATTACGATCATCAAGCCCGGAAAGGTGATCATCCACCAGTACCCTCCCGGTAGAAAGGACTTGCCCTTGCTAAGGTCGAATCCCCAGTCTGGGGTTGGAGGTGGAATTCCCAAGCCTAGATAGCTGAGGCCCGCCTCGGTCAGGATTGCATCGGCTACATTTAATGACAGAACGACTACGAGAGAGGGTATGACATTCGCAAATATGTAGCGGAACAGGATGGTTGAGTTCTTGGCTCCCAGTGCTCGAGCTGCATCAACGTACAACTCCTCCTTAATCGAGAGGACTTGTCCACGAATCATTCTAAAGTACGTTGGTATGTATACCACAGCTATGGCGATTGACATATTGATGACGCCGGGCCCCATCATCGCGGCTATAGCGATTGCTAGGATCAATCCTGGAAAAGCATAGATGCTGTCCATGATGATTGAGAAGAGTCTGTCTGTTTTACCTCCTAAGAAGCCTGAGAGCAACCCAAACGGGGTTCCGATGAGAGAGGATAGTAAAGATGATATTCCCGAAACCTCAAGAGCCACGATCGCTCCATAGATCACTCTACTATAAACATCCCTCCCCAGATGGTCTGTTCCCATTGGGAACTGACTACTAGGCGGTCGAAGTGCCGGGCCCACCTCTACGATCGGGTTATATGGCGCTATGTAGGATGACAACAGAGTCATTGCAACAACGACGACTAGCAAGATTGCACCTGCAATCGCGAGATAGGCTTCTACGCCCCCAGCAACTTTCCGCATAAGTCGCCGAGCCAAGAAGCCTGAAAGAGATCGTATTTCCATCTTACCTACCATGATCTCATGCCTTCAATATCGTATCCTAGGGTCCAAGTAGGCGTAGATCATATCGACCGTCACACTTACAGCAGCCACAAGTACTGCGAAGAACACAACTGCGCCCTGTATAGCAGGGAAGTCTCTGTAGCTTATTCTCTCTACGAGGTAGGAGCCCATTCCGGGCCATGAGAAGGTGCTCTCTGTTAAGACGGCTCCGGCGAGTAGAAGTGCGAATTGAAGCCCGATCATCGTCAAGATTGGGATGAACGCGTTCTTCAGTGCATGCTTGTACAGGACAGTGTTCTCCTTCAACCCTCTTGCCCTTGCTGCCGTGACGAAGTCCTGCCTCAGAACGTCGAGCATGTGAACTCGAGTCAACCTAGTGAAGATCCCTGAAAGGACCAAGCCTAGTGTAAGAGACGGGAGGATTAAGTGTTGTACCGCGCTCACGAAACCTAGAAGATCTCCTGCAATTAGACTGTCGATCGTGTAGAGGCTTGTCACTCCATGGGGTGATAGAAACGGATCTATCCTTCCTGCAATAGGCAGCCACTTCAGATAGACTCCGAATATGAGTTGAAGGATCATCCCAAACCAGAAGATGGGGAGCGAATAGATCACGATCCCGTAGATTCTCAAACCATAGTCTACAGGAGAATTTCTTCTATAGGCTGCTTGAGCCCCTGTTAGGACGCCTACTAGAAGCATCACTATCATTGAGGCGATCGTTAACTCAAGGGTTGCAGGGAAGTGCTCAAGGATCTCAACTATGACTGGGCGTTTGCCCCATATCAGAGAGTTTCCCAGGTCTCCTCGCGCCAGATTGGAAACGTAGTCAAGGAATTGGATGTGTAAGGGTCTGTCCAGCCCAAGTTGATGCCGCATAGCTTCGACCTGTTGGATAGGTGCCTTATCACCGAGCATCGCTAGAACCGGGTCGCCCGGCATCACTCTCAAGACTATGAAGATGATCGAGAGCAAAATAATGATCATGGGTAGCGAAAGTAGGGCTCTCGTTATTAAGTAGAATCGCAAGGAACCCACTTACTGGTCGACCTCATCTTCCCTTATAGTTGCTGGTTCTACAGAAAAACGTTTCTTGGTTGAGTGTATTCACTCAAAACCTAGATTCTGACTTCGGACTCCAAAAAAAGAGAAGGAGATTGTTTTCTACTCTTTGTAGATCAGCCAGTACCTCAACAGTATGGTAGCGTCTATGACTATGCCTTTTACGTTGGCTTTTGAGACTGCTGTGATCTCGACTTGGAACATGGGAATAATCGGAATATCCGTTACGGCTATGTCTTGGATCTGCCCGTATACTGCGGTTCGTTCGTCTAGATTCGTTGTGACTTGAGCCTTCTTGATCAATTCATCCATCTTAGGGTTGGAGTAGTCCTTCGAATAGGCGTTTCCAGTCGGATAGAACGGAGATATGTAATCATCCGGGTCTAAGTAGTCTGGATACCAACCTAGGAGGAATACGGGCATCGTTCCAGCCTTGAAGTAATCCACGTAGGTTCCCCACTCTGCACTCTTCAAGCTCACTGAAATCATCCCAGTCTTCTCCCAGCTTTCCTTTATCACAGCTGCCACATCAGCCTCCGTGTCCCCGTAGTGGGTCGGAGTATACCAGAGTTCTATGCTCAATTTGTTGCTCTCACTGTATCCAGCCGCAGTCAACTCGCTCTTCGCTTGATCTAGGTTGTACGGCCACTTCTCCTTGAAGCTGTCCTTGTGACCCCACATGAATGGAGGTAGCATACTGTACAGCGGCACTCCCAGTCCCTTGAAGACTCTGCTTACAATTGCGTCTCGATCCAAAGCCAGCGACAAAGCCTGTCTAGCATGGATATTATCGAACGGCGGCTTTTTCACGTTGGTGAACACTATGTAGCGTATCGCGGGTGAGGGTGACTCGATCACTGTGAATCCAGCCTTGCCCTTCATGTCAATTACATCTGTTGGATTCAAACTCTTCCAAGCGACATCTATCTCACCTTTCTCGATGGCAAGCCTCATTGTCGTTGCATCTTTGAAGAACTTTACTACGATGTTCGTAGTCTTTGACTTCTCACCATAGTAATCTGGGTTGGCAACGAGGTCAAGCTCAACATCCCTGACCCACTTCGCAATCTTGTATGGACCATACCCTACAGTTCCTTCAGGGTTCAACTTATCGATTGGATAGGTCTTACTGTCGACCGCGAAGTATGTTGGACACAACGCTACGATGGACGGGAAGTATGAGATTGGGTCAACCAACTCTATCTTCACCGTCAAAGGATCCGGCGCTTCAACGCTCTTGACGAAGGAAGTCACCAGCCAGTCTACACCGCCTGGATCGTGGATTTTAACAACTCTGTCTATCCCATACTTTACTGCAGCAGAATTCACTGGCTCTCCATTTGTGAACTTGACATTTGGTCTCAGCTTAAAGGTGTAGACCTTCCCGTCTGAACTGATCTCATAGCCTTTTCCTCCTCCAAAGGATGGGTCTGCAAGTCCGGGAACTATCTTCAAAGTCGTTGGCTCATGGCTCAATAGGCCTTCATTGATCTGTCTGAGTACCTCCCAAGTGTAGAAGTCGTAGGCACTCGCTGTATCCATGTCAGTTATCTTGTCAGTTGTTCCAATGACAACGGTGGCTCTCCCCTTAGCAAGTTCTTGCTGTTGCGAATAGTAGTAGTACCCTGCTGAGCCGAGGACTATTACGATCAAAACTACTGCTATGATCATTGCATTCCTACGAGTTGCTGACATTTTTCTTTTTCCCTCTTTTTCAATAGCTGAGTAAAATTGGTTCCGTCAAAATATAAAACTTTGTCAAAGAGGCCCTCTCAGTATAAACAGATGCTTGGCATCGATTTGTTTGCGATCGACCGTAGGTTCTAAGACGCTCTTGTATCGTTTTCTTATCTCGAATCTTTCGGATCGAACTAGAAACACATAAGAGCTTTGTCTTCCTAGATTCATGCGGTCGGTAGTTAGATTGGATACGATAGATGAGACCATTAAAGAACTCTTGTCCAAAGAACGCGACGACGATTTTTCAAGAGCTTCATGTGACGTATTGAGAGCTCTTACGATTCTCGGAGGGCGGGCTTGGCACTCCGATCTTACAGACACTTTAATGGGGCTTTGGAGTATTCGAGCTTCTGAGATGCAGCAGACAGTTTCTCTTCGCGGACACTTGGATGATGCAATAAGATTTCTGAATGAGAAACAGATCATAGTGTCGGAGAAGAAGCAGAGAGCAGATCTATCAGGAAGTCCAGTGGAGGAACTGCTTCACTCAAGCAAGGAGTACATTGGGCTCCTGAGGAATTTTGGCGGTGACAGAGAAGTACTAAGATACACTCGGGAGACCTCTCGATAAAGCCTCTCAACGAAATTTACTTTAGCTGGGCCGTCTCAGCTAAATACCTTCAAGATCACAGTTCACTCTTAACTCTGATAGATCACAGACGACCCGAGATTCTTCTTGAGATGCGCGAATAAAAACTAATCGCTGCTTACGTTATGAAATTGTCCAATCCAGCTTCCTGGGCCAGTTCGACCGCTCTATTCCTTTCATCGTGCGTTAGTCTACGTCTTAGCTCAGGGATTTCATGAGCTCTCCACTCAGGCCTATACTGAAACATAATATTGACCCTAACAGATTTTCCGAGATTGTCCGCGATCCAATGCACAATAGGTTTTGTGCAGCATCCCAGATGCTCAGGCAGCACCAAAACTCTTATGATCAACTCGCCATACTGTTTCGCCAATAAATGATTTCTAGTGCACGCATCCCAGTATTTCGGCGCAGAGGAGATCCGTTCAGCACAATCGCCAGGGCCATACTTGAAGTCAAGAAGGTACACATCAGCAAACCCCGCGAGAAGTTCTGCTGTCAGAAGGCTGTAGTAAGCGTTGCTGTTCCAGACGATCGGGATGTTCGTCGTGACATAGCTGAACGTCTCAAGCCACTGTTGAAGCCAAGGGGTCGGCTCTCCTCCTACAAGGTTAGCGTTGCGGCATCCACTTCTTCTCAATTCATCAACGACTTTCGCCAATTCTCTTGGCGTGTAGATCTTCCCAGTCTCGAACCACTGAGATATAGTCCAATTCTGGCAGTGCAAGCATCGTAGAGTACAACCGCACGTGAAAATGGTGCCAGACGGCACAAGCTCCGGTTCTTCACCCATATGTTCAAAGTATGTGGAAACCCTAGCGTGTTGTCCGCATTTGCAGAATCCGAGCTGACCAGCGAGCCTATTCGGCCTGTCATAACGTTCGCACAATTCGCATCTCTGGATGATTCGCTTTGCGATCTCTATCTTCAGGTCTAGAAATGACTTTTTTGAAGATCCTATTTCATCCAAATTGACCGTCCTATCGTCCACCTTCTTCTCTAAAATGAAGTATTCATTTAGACTGCCTTCGTGACTTTTCCATAGCTTATCCACAGAATCATCTTCGCAAAAACCTGCCTCGAGTTTCTTTGCGATCAAAAATTTCGCATTTCGTTCGCTCTGGAATATACCAAAATATCTTGCTAGGCTTCGCTTACATTTTTCGTCTTTAAGTATCGAAGCTGCATCCGGGCGCATCAAAGTCCACATACGATTTCAATTCTGAGTTGAAGATCTCCTTTCTGATAAACATACTCTATAACTTTCTCTTGTGGTCCATCTTGCCCAGTCGTCGCGTCGTTCAGCGCTTACGAAATTAGTTAAATACGAACAGAGCCAAACATATCTTGAGTTGAGCTGCAAATGTCTTTTCAAGGATTCTGCTCAAATCGCTTTAAGACATATCTGATTCTGCTAGTTCTTCTAGCCTGTTGGTCCGCGTTCTTCATACCCAGTGCACATGCGCAACAGCCAGATCTAACCGTATTCGGGATCGGAGTGTCGCCGGCTTCTCCTAGAGCTGATCAAGCAATCCTATTCTATGCAACCATACGAAATCAAGGCGGCGCCGCAGCGAACAATTTTTACATCACAATCTTCGTGGACTACGTTCAATTCGACGCAGGGCCCTATTCCTTTAATGCTGGGCAGACTGAGCTGCTGTACACTGAGCGTTTTACCATATCTGAAGGTTATCATCAGGTAGTGTGGATCGTCGATTCGACGAACGTTGTAGCTGAATCGAATGAGAATAACAATCAAGCCGCTACAACCTTTTATGTCGCGCCAGCTCTTCCGAAAACCTACGTCTTCACAGTCCATGTCTCCGGTTTTCCCTCAACAGTTTCTACAAGCGTCAAGGTTGACGGAACGCCTAGCGGAACTCTGAAGGGAGGAGAATCTCAGAAGTTCAAGTTCGCCATAGGCTCATCTCACACGATCTCTGTGGACGAATACGTCGCGGGAAGCGAAGGTACGCGATACTACTGCGCTTCAAACACCTGGTCTTTCTCGTCTGAGGGTTCCTATACTTTCAATTACATTGCTCAACACTACTTGACTGTCGCTGTCAGCCCTAGTGAATTGGCAGCATTAAGCGGCGAGGGCTGGCATGATGAAGGGACCAGCGTAACTACGGGTACAGCGACTGCCGTGATCCCGAGTGGAAGTGGTACACAGTACGTCTTCAAGACTTGGCTGGTTGACGGAACCCCTAAACTGGGAAACCCGATAACCATAGTTATGGATGCTCCGCATACGGTTACAGCAGAGTATAAGATACAGTACAAGTTGACAGTGAACTCGCAATATGGAACCACCGATGGGTCAGGTTGGCACGACTCTGGAAGCACAGCTGAGTTCTCAGTAACCTCAAGTCTTCCAGAAAGCGGAATCATGGGAAGTCTCGGCGTAAAGTACGTGTTCAAGAGTTGGACAGGAGACTCATCAGCCACGACGCCTGAGGCAACGATCCTTATGAATTCGCCGAAGACTGTTACGGCTCTCTGGACGAAGGATTACACTCAGTTCTATACTCTTATTGGCGCGATAGCTGGAATCATCATATTATTGATAATCGTCCTGATCGTCGTTTTGAGAAGAAAGCCGAAAGCTCCTCCTGCAACCTATCAAGCTCCTTATGTTCCTCCACCTCCTACTCAACCCCTTGAAAAAACAGTTGTCAGATACTGCATGCACTGTGGAGCGGAACTCTTACCAGACGCGACTTACTGTCGTAAATGCGGGCAACAACAAACTCTATAACTTGACGGAGCTACACGGGGCACTAGCACAATACTGGTCGGACTTGCATTGTCTGAGCAACCTATATGTCCTCGTTGCGGAACTGCGTTGAAACCTGCTCACGGAGAATGGTGGTGTGAAATGTGTAGAGTCTACCCTTATCTCTCCGGTCATAGAGGGGGCGTGGACGGATTCTTCGATGAGCTTGGTCAAGAGCTCGATAAGGGAATACGATCTCTTACACAGAGCTCATCTGCGCCGAAATGCTCGACCTGTGGGACCGTTCTTCAATGGATACAGCAGTATCAAAGATGGTACTGCCAGAAATGCCAGAAGTACGCATGATTCAAACATGGTGAGTGAGATGCCTTACTGTTACAGATGCGGAAAGGAGATAGAGGCTAACGCGAGATTCTGCTGGAATTGTGGAGCACAACTCAAACCTCTTATGGCTCCTCCGCCTTCGCCTCCACATGCTCTTCGAGTTCCACGTATCGCTGTTCGGCCGTCAGGTGTCACAATTCTAGCTGTCTTGTATTGGCTTAGTGCTATTGTAGCGATCTTAGGAGGGTTGGCGTGCGTTGTGGGGATAGCGTATCTTCTACCGCTTGCATTCCCAGCGCTCTTTTGGATTGTGGGTGCAGTTCTAATAGTTATTGGCATTCTAGATATTGTGATCGGCTGGGGTCTCTGGACTCTCAAGAAGTGGGCTAGAACCTTCGCAATCGTACTGGCGATCATAGGATTGATCAGCTTCCCAATAGGCACTGTAATCAGCATAGTCACACTGCGGTACTTGTTCAAACCTGAAATCAAAGCATATTTTGCTTAGCGCTCGATTCGTATTGCACGCATTTCATCGCATGGCCGATTCAATCGGATATATATATGGCACGCATACAATGTTTTAGACAAGTCAAAATTTGGAGTTGAAAATGCTTGGATCTAAGCCAAATCATAGGAAATTCGTTCGAGTATGCGAAGAAGCTCTTCAGCGACCTAGGCAGACTTGCAATACTAGTAATCTTGGACATTATACCAATAGTAAATCTGATCGTGCTGGGATACATGACTCGGGTCGTCAAGGAAACTCCTATGTCTCTTGAACCTCCCCCTCTAAGGGACTACGGTGACATGTTCATTCAAGGTTTGAAAGTTGCGA
>Ga0315314_1002586_pt1 | contig 14833 bp, 11 predicted proteins | sample TDP9_MG_FD_203631 | JGI IMG/M metagenome (GOLD analysis project Ga0315314, IMG submission 203631) | Freshwater sediment microbial communities from Lake Towuti, South Sulawesi, Indonesia - TDP9 | ecosystem: Environmental > Aquatic > Freshwater > Lake > Sediment | place: Indonesia: South Sulawesi...
AGAGCGAGAAGATCAGGTCCGACAGGAAGGAGCTGCAGCGTCTGGAAGGTCTGATCGAGACAGGGGGAGAGGAACCGATTGCGGAACCGGGAGCCGAGGGCGAGCTCACGGTGACTGTCGGATCCATGATGCCAGAGATCGAAATGGCATATGATGTGGTAGACAGGGCGCTGCCTGAGCGCACGCTCGTCGTGATAGACAGCATCGATGCGCTCGCAGAGAAGTACGGAGTACCTCCCTCAAGGCTCATCAACGCGCTTCAGAAGGATCTGGTCGAGGGCGTCGGATCGAATATCGTGTATGTCCTTGAGACCCCCGACCCGCTGTTGGACTATCTGGGAGACGGTGTTGTCTACCTGTGCTTCACGAGCGCGACCGGTCGGCGCCTGAGGGAGATGGACTTCCTCAAGCTCAGAGGTTGCGAGATAAGGCAGCCGAAGTACGTGTACACGCTCCTCGGCGGAAGGGTCAGGACCTTCGAATACTCCAGGTACGTGAAGGCGGAGAAGCCGAAGCTGTTCCGGGCAATCGAGGATCCTGACGACAAGTACGTGTCGACGGGCATCAAGGACCTCGACGACATGATGGGAGGGGGCATGCGCAGGGGCACGATCACTCTGATCGAGCTCGGTCCGGGAGTGCCTGTCGTTGCGTCATCGTCGATTGAGAACGCGATGATCAGCAACTTCGCGGTCCAGGGCCGAGGAGTCGCGTGGATTCCCACGAAGAAGGCTGGCGCCGAGTCCTCCAGAGACGACCTCCTCGGGTTCGTGTCCAAGGAGGACTTCGACAAGAACATCAGGATCCTGGAACCCAGGGCCCCAGTCGGCACTCCGAAGCCGTATTCCATCACGCTCGAGGGAGAGGACGTCAGGGTGGACTTGAAGTGGCAGGACGTCCAGTACGCCCTCAGAGGCACGGATTCCCCGATACTCGCTGTGATCGGTTTCGACTCGCTCGAATCCGTCTACGGCTCGGCAGTCCTGGACGGCTTGATGGAGTTCCTGACTTCTCTTCTCAACAACGGGGGCGTGTTCGTTGCGACTGCCACTCCGTCGGTGAAATCGCTCAGCAGGCTGTCCGACCTGGCGCACACCCACTTGAGGATAGACAAGTCATCGGGCGTGACCCTCATACGAGGGGAGGAGCCCTTTACCGCATCGCATGCGATGACTGACCCTGAGCCTGGTGACTTCAGGCCCAAGCTGGTCCCGATACTCTGAATACTTGAGCGAACCAGGAAGAATGCGGAATGTTCCCCGAGAACCATGCGGTCCTGGTAGTCGGAGAACCGAATGCCGGCCTGTTCGAGTTCTGCTGCTACCTCGGGACGACCTACCTCCGCAACGGAGAGAGCCTCGTCTTCGTCGAGACGAGCACCACGCCCGCCCAGATCAGGCGGCAGATGGCGATTTTCGGCGTCAACGCGGCGGAGTACGAAGCCTCGGGGATGCTGATCATCGTCGACTGCTACACATCTCCCCGCTCATCGTTGGTCGACCCCGTCGTACTGAAGATATCTACATCGTCTGCACTTGCCGAGATCGCGGAGAAGATCAACGAGGGTATCGCGAAGCTCGGGGGACCGCCCGTGAGGGTGATCTTCGATTCGATCACGCCGCTCTTCATGGAGCACGACTCGAAGGAGGTGGGTGTGTTCTTCAAGGCGGTGTCGTCCATCATCCGGGAGCACGGCGCGATGACCTGCGTGCTCCACAAGGGGATACTGGACGAGGGACAGATCTCGCTCCTGTCATCCATGGCAGACGCGTTGATTGAGGCGAAGATAGACGACAGGTTCAGGAGATGTGTCAGAATCAAGTTCGTCCGGGGCATCCAAGTGATACCCCGCTGGGTGCCCTTCGAGTTCGAAGCTGCGGAGGAAGCTCGGAAGGAGGGCGCCTTCCTTGGCTGGCGCCGCGACGAAGAGCCTCCGGACGAGGATGAGCCCTCTTGAGGAATGCGCTCATCTCTTCTGAATCAGTGCTTGAAGAGCCTCAGTCCGCTGAACACCATTGACATCCCGTGCTCGTTCGCAGCCGCGATTGCTTCATCGTCCCTTAGGGAACCGCCCGGTTGGACAATGGCGGACACCCCAACCTTCGCGGCTGCATCCACGCCGTCTCTGAACGGGAAGAACGCATCGGATATGAGCACGCTGCCTTTCGCCTCGGCCCCTGCCTTCATTCCAGCTATGGTCGCGGAATCCACGCGGCTCATCTGGCCAGCTCCCACGCCGACGGTCCTCTCACCCTTGACGAGCAGTATCGTGTTGGACTTGATGTGCCTGCATATCTTGACTCCGAAAATCATGGCGTCGATCTCCGCCTCGGTGGGAACGCGCTTGGTCACGACCTTCAGCTTGTTCCTGTCGAGCTCAACATAGGGGTCTGTCTGAACGAGCAGCCCGCCCTTGACCTTTGCGTAGAACATCCGGCCGTCCTCTCGCCTGATTGGCGCATTCGTCCGGAGGAGCCTTATGTTCTTCTTCTCTTCGAGATGTTTCTCTGCATCGGCATCGTATGATGGCGCGATCACGGCCTCGACGAAGTGGCTGCCGATCTCGGCCGCGGTTTCCATGTCCACTGGCCTGTTCAGGCCGACCACGCACCCGAACGCGCTCAGGGAGTCGGCGTTGTAGGCGGTCCTGAAAGCCTCCGCGATGGTCGCCGCGCTTGCGACTCCCGAGGGATTCGTGTGCTTGATCACTGCTGCCGTCGGCTTCTCGAAGTCGGAGACTATCGCGAGCGCAGCGTCCAGGTCGAGGACGTTGCAGTACGATATCTCCTTCCCGTGCAGCTTCTCGGCGGCCGCGACGCTCAGGCCGGTCTGGTCGAAATTGTCCTTATAGAAGGCAGCCTTCTGGTGCGGATTCTCTCCGTACCTGAGGTCTCCCAGCTTCTCGAACGACAGCGTGAGGTTCCTCGGGAACAGCTCCCCCGGACCAAACTTCCTCCCCAGGAAGTGGGCAATCGCTGAGTCATATCTCGCAGTGGACCTGAACGCTTCGAGCGCGAGTTTGTGCCTGAGGTCCTCTGACACGTGGCAATCGTAGTCCCTCAGCTCCTTGAGCACTTGCTCATACTGCGCGGGGCTCGTTACCACTGCCACCGCGGCGCTATTCTTCGCCGCGGACCTGATCATCGAAGGCCCGCCTATGTCGATGTTCTCTATCGCGTCCTCCAGCATCACTCCCGGCTTGGCGACGGTGGATTCGAACGGGTAGAGGTTGACGACGACCATGTCGATCGGTTCGATGCCATGCTTCTTGATGGCCTCCATGTGGTCCGTTCGTTCTCGGATGGCCAGCAAGCCCCCGTGTATTGCCGGGTGCAGCGTCTTGACCCTGCCATCCAGCATTTCGGGGAAGTTGGTGACTTCAGAGACTCCGATGACAGGGATCCCTGCCTTCTCGAGCGCGGATGCGGTCCCTCCAGTGGACAGGATTTCGATTCCCAGCTCCGAAAGGCCCTTGGCGAATTCGACGAGGCCAGTCTTGTCAGATACGCTTACCAGTGCTCTCTTGATCTTGCTCATTGTACATACGCTCCGGTGTGCACGCGGGCATCCCTCCCCCTGCGTGGCAAAAGGTATGCGTCAGTGGAATCTCCTCGTTGTTTATAACGTTTATTGTCGCTCGCCCTCTGAGGCTCGCGTGCCAATATTGGATCACTCGTGGCTCGGCCTGATGGAGCGCACAAATGGCGCGCTCAACCCGACCATGAGGATTATCGCCACCCCGCCCAGGAGGAAGGACACGCTGTAGTCGAAGGCGTCCGAGAGCAAGGCTGCGAGAGGTGGCGCTACAGCGAATCCGACCGACCCCATCGAGTTGAACCCTCCCATGAGCGTCGCGCGCTCTCCCTTCGGGGCGAGGTCTCCGATGAGGGCAAGGCTGGTTGGCAGGAGGATTGCGGCGAGCGCTCCTCCTACGATCATGCAGACGAAGATGAGAGTCTCGTCGAGAAAGCCGATGGCCGCGAACACGAGGCCGTACGCGAAACCGCCGACAATCAGCATGGTCGCTCTCCCCCTCCTGTCAGATATCATTCCGAATGGGTACTGGAGCAACGCGAATGGCAGCAGAAAGGCGGCCAGATAGAAGCCTCTCGCCGAGGGCGTCATTCCGAAGTCATCCGCTAGCATGAGCGGCAGCAGAAGGACGATGAAACCCGCGCTGAACCTTTCGAGCAGGCCGAGCAGATAAGGCCCTATGACTCGCCTGTCCCTCGTCAAAATCGACATGGCCTTCGCAATCGAGGTCGGCCTATGAGATATGCTCACATCACGGACAGTCAGGGCAGTGATGGCTGCGGCCGCGAGGAACATGGCAGATGCGATGTACAACGGGAGGAGGGGGTCGATATCCCCCGCAACTCCGCCAGCAGGTGCGCCAATGCCAAGGCCCAGCGCAAGGCCTGTTCCAATGATGCCCATCGTTCTGCCGTAGTCTGATTTGCTGGCGATGTCGAGCGCCATGGTCATGATGAGAGACCACGCCATGACTGTGAAGGTGCCCTGCGCGAACCTCAGGACCAGGAGTGCGGGAAGGTTCGGGGAGAGCGCCATGGCGGCGTAGAGCATGGACGAGCCGAGGAAGCCGACGAATATCAAGATCCTCCTCTCGCCTATCTTGTCGGACAGCGCGCCCCACAGTGGAGCGAATACGACGTAGGCGATCATCTCGACCGTGATGAAGAGCGATGCCTCGGTGGCGGTTGCCTCGAATCTGTCGATGATGAACTCCTTAATCGAGGGGACGATGAAAGTCAGACTGAACATCGAGACGAACGTAAGCACTGAGAGAGCTATGGCCGCGTGTTCCCTGGCCTTCATCCAGGAGGAGGCAAGATGTCCTGACACATTAACGATTCGGCTGCCTTCCTTGGGATGTCCGCGGATTCGGTCAGTCACTCAGCCATGCTCGATTCGACTGCGTCACGCATCATCGAGAACGGCAGGTAGGCGTACGATGCCACGAGGTCGTGGAACAACTTCTCGTTGAATCGCTTTCCGTGCTTCTTTTCGGTGTCTTCCCGGAACTGCAGCAACAGATGCCTCCCCATCAAGTACGAGAGGGCTTGCCCTGGAGTGTGGGAATATCTCTTCACCTCGTCCTCGGAAGCGCCCTTCGGCATCCGCGTCTCTCTCACAAGGAGGTCGACCATCTCTTCGATGGTGGCATCGCCGTTGGCAAGCTTGACATCTGCCACTATCCTGCAGGCGCGCCATATTGCACCGTTCAGCATCTCGAAGGCTTCCTCATCGCTCGCACCGAACCCATGGTCGAACATCATCTTCTCGCAGTAGTGGGCCCAGCCCTCGACAGTCTCGGCCGCGAGGTTGGTGACACTGCACGATGCGAACTGCACTGGGGTCTGAAGCATCCATGGTTTCTTGTTGATCATGACGCCCTGGTGGAAGTGACCTGGATACGCCTCGTGCACGGCAGTGTTGGTGATAGCTGCGTAGTTGAGGTGGCTCCTGAGATCATCGGGGTTGCTCGGCCTCGTGACAACGTACTCGCCCTCCTGGCGCTCGTCGAACAACGACGGCATGAAGAGCGCGGCGTATGGCAGTAGCGGAGCCAGGAACTTCGGAGTCTCGACCACGCTGAGCTTCGCGTCGAGGTCGACGGTGGCCAGTCCGTTCTTCACGATGAACTGCTTCGCCTTCTCCATCTCGTCCCTCGTCGCATTGAGAGCCTCCTCGAACGAGGAAGGTGAATGCTGCATCACTATCTCCTTCGCGGCGTCGACTCCTTTCCCGGGGGCGATCCTGCCGGCGACTCGCGCCCTCTCCTCCTTGAGCTCTTTGAGGTATTTCTCGCCAAGCACTAGCATCTCGTCGGGGGTCATGTCGAAGCCACGCAGCTTCATGAGCTTCGCGAACTTCTTCCGTCCCATTGGGAAGTTCCTCTCAGCGCCGTCCCTCAGATGTTCGAGCCAGTCCTTCTGTGCACCGATGGCTTCCTTGGTGCAGTCGACGCCGCTCCGGATCTCCTTGTAGGTCTTGTCAGGCACCTTGCCTTTGGAGTACGACAATATGAAGTCGAGGAAGGAAGGTAGCTGATCACAGGAAAGAATAGCAAGGTCCGTCCATACCCGGACAGATCTGGCTCCGCGGAACCTCGTCCTGAACTCTTCCAGATATTGGGGGGTCTTGTGGAGCCGAGAGGCCATCGAGGCGGCCCGCTTCTCGAATGGCGCATACTCCCTTGAGAACATGATGAACAGAAGGCTCCCAGGCAGGTCAAGAGCATCGGGGTACATCTTCCAGAGAGGGTAATCGTCGATGTAGAAGTCCAGCGACTTGACCGACAGCTTCAGCCCTTCGAGCTCCATCCTCTCGTCGACAGAGAGGTCCTTCGATTTCAGAATCGCCGCTGCTTTGTCCCTCCATTCCACGAGGATATCCCGACTCCGCCTCAGTCGCTCAACGCCTCCGTGTGGCATCAGGTCGTCGTAGGGGTCGTGCAGCCCGATCGCCGTTGCAGAGTCCGGGTTAACGTCCAGCATTCGCTTCAGCATTTCCTCGTTGAGGTCAGCGAAGGATTTCGATGCCATCGTAACTCCGGCGGTAATGTGGTCCCTGTCTTTCAGCGTTGCGGCGAACGGACTTGCTGACTATTCGACTGAAGGCCTCGGCAAGAGCCCTGCCATCTCCACGATCCTGGGGACCATCTCCTCCCAGGCCACCGCCATGATGTGGACGCCGTGCACGCCCTTCACAGTCTTCAAGTGGTCGATTTGCTCCACACAGAGCTTGATGCCCTCCTCCTTCGCGTCCTTGGCCGTCTTCATGCGGTCTACAACGTAGTCCGGGACTATCATCCCCGGGACCTTGTTCTTCATGTACCTCGCGGCGCCAGCGGACTTCATCGGGATAACCCCGGCGAGGATGTGTATCTTCTTGTCGAGCTCCCTCGACCTGACTTCATCCATCCATTCCTCGAACATGTCCATGTCGAATATCGCCTGCGTCTGGCAGAAGTCCGCCCCCGCGGCAACCTTCTTCGCCAGCCTGGTCGCCCGCCACTCGTACGGAGTGGCGAACGGGTTCTCCGCACAGCCCAGGTACACCTGGGGCGGGTCTTTGATCGCCTCTCCGCCTGGCTGCTTGCCCTCTCGCCTCAGCGAATCGAACACCTGCAGCTCGACGATCGAATCGAAGTCGAACACGTTCTTGGCGCCTTTCTCGTTCCCGAAGATCTGGTGGTCGCCTGTCAGGCACAGCACGTTCTTGACCCCTAGGGCCGCGGCGCCGAACAGGTCGCTCTGCAGTGCTATCCTGTTCCTGTCCCTGCAGGTCATCTGGATGACCGGCTCCACGCCCTCGCGCATGATTATGACCGCACTGGCGATGCTCGACAGACGGACAACAGCAGTCTGGTTGTCTGTCAAGTTGAACGCATCCGCGGAGCCCCTCAGCATCCTCGCGTGGTGGGTGAGTGGCTCAGGATTCGCGGACTGTGGCGGTCCGATCTCGGCGGTGACCGCGAACTTGCCAGCCTCGAGAACCTTCTCGAGGTTGCTCCCGGCCTTCATTGGACCGCCTCCTTGCCCTTCTTCTGGTGCGGCGTCAATCTCGCGTCCTCTCGCACGATTATCCTGCGGCCGCCCGAGTGGCTCGCGGACCAGTCCTTTGCCGGAGTGATTTCCTCTATGAGCTCCAGTCTGTTCTGGAGCTTGAGCCTGTCATAGATTGCCGACCAGGCGCAGTCGACCTCCAGGTTGACCTCGCACTTCCTGTTCGCCGATCCGCCGCACGGGCCGTTCAGCATGCTCTTCGCGCACCTGGCGATGGGGCATATGCCGCCGGTTGTGTGTATGATGCAGTTGCCGCACCCGACGCACTTCTCGGACCAGAGACCCTGCTCCTCGGGCACCCCGAAGATTCCGGTGTTCAGGCCAGGGAATGTCAGGTGCTTGGGGTACATGTCACCGATCGTCTGCGCGCCCAGCGAGCAGGCCATTGAGAGCGTGACGTCGGAGCCAAGGATCTTGTCCTCGACCTCCTTGACCCACTCTTTCTCGCACTGCCTCTCGACGACGAGGCCCTCGAACTCCTGCCTCCTGCCATCCTTCTTGTTCTTGATCTTGAGGGCGGAGACGAGCATCTTGACCTCCTTCTCTCCCCCCGCGAGGCAGATGGCCACGCAGCTCCTGCAGCCGATGACTGTGACCTTCTTGTACGGCGCCAGCATCTCGACGATCTCTCCCAAGGGCTTCCTCTTCGCGACTATCATCGCCTCTCACCCTCAGGGACGATGGGTCCAAATCTCTTGGCAACTTCGACCATCTTGGAGACGATCTCGGGAAACGCCCACGCGTTGGTCGAGGCGGCGTTGAACATCTCGACCCGCTCTGCCTCGATCCCCGCCTCTGCGAGCATCGATTTCACATACCCGACCCGCTTCCGTCCCTCGATCGAGCCGGTATCGTAGTAGCAGTTCTTCTCGAGGCATCCGAGCACGAAAACGGCGTCCGCACCCTTCTCGAGCGCCTCCAGAATGTGTATGCCGTCAACTCTCCCGGTGCACGGTACCTGGACGAGCCTGACGCTCGCGTCGTACTGCTTGCCCGTGCGCGCAGTGAGAACCACTGCATCCGCCCCGTGCCTCTCGCAGCAGAACCCTACCACCTTCGGCTTCCGCTCGGACATCAGAAGTCACCTCCGAGAAGCACCTTGGTTTCAGCAGCTATCTGGTCGTCCGTGTAGTGGTGAAGGTCGATCGCCTTGCTAGGGCATATTCCGACGCACATCCCGCAGCCTTGGCACAGCTGCGTCCTTATCTCGGCTTTGCTCGCGGTCCCGATGAACGGCGCTTCGTACGGGCAAGTCCTGATGCATGTGAGGCACGCGGAGCATTTCTCCTGGCTGACCTCCGCCACGGCCCCTCCGAACTCGATAGCTCCTCGCCTGACGAACTCGGCTGCCATCGTGCCGGCGGCTTCGCCCTCAACCTTGGCGACCTCCCGCGACTTCGGGAAGAGCGCAGACCCGCAGACGAACACCCCTGGCCTCGGAGTGGTCACGGGCCATCTCTGAATGCTCCCGCGCCTCATCGATCCTTCCATAGTCATCGGTATCCTGAGCGCATCGGCCATCTCCTCGTTATCCTTGTTCGGAGGGATGGATGCGAAGACGAGGGTTCCGAACCTCAGGCTGAGGAGCTCCCCCTGGGAGAAGTCCTTCACGACCAGCTTCGTCGGCTCCTTGGAGTCGATCTTGGGCGTGGCGCTCCTGTCGTACCTGACGAATTTTATCCCGAGCTCCGCAGCTTCCTTGTAGGCAAGCTCCGACAGGCCAAACGCCCTCATCTCTTGGAAGACCACGTAGACTTCTGTGGAGGGAGCGCGCTTCTTCAGGTCAATTGCCGTCTCGAGTGCGTCGTCCCATGCGTAATCCTGGACTTTCATCGTCTTCCCCGTGGGGTCGGGGGTGTCGACTATGACAACGGGACCGCTCGGCAAGGAGCCGGACTGCATCTGCTCGTACATCTTGTACAGAGGAATGGCGTCCTTGCACGCTTTCGCCAGAGGACCTTTCAAGGTGCCCCAGCCCCCTCCAGTGGCGACGATGACCGCGGCGCATTCGAGCTCCTCTTCTTTCTGACCGGCCTCGATTCTGAGCGTGATGTTGCCGCCATAGCCCTTCGCGCCGATGACCTGCGTGTTGTTGAGCAGCACGCCCGGCGCCTTGACGCTCTTGCCCGTCTTCTCGATCATGATGGTGTGCGCCCCTGCCACAGCGGCGACTCTCGCTGCGGCCTGGCCAGCCACGCCCGCGCCTATGACAACCACGTTCTTGGTGCGCATAGCCTCGCTGGATTTTGCCAGGGGCTTGAGCAGGACCACCCTGACGAGCGCGGCTGCGAGCTTCGTCTCGGCTTTGGACTGCGCCCTTGCTGGGTCCGCCAGGTGCGGGAGCAGCACCTCCTCCCTAATGTTCACGACCTCGATCATGTATTCGTTGACACCCGCGCGTCCGTACGATTTGAAAAGAGCCGGGCTCACGTCATGCTTGTGGCAAGCTAGCACGACGGCCCTGTCGACTTCTCTCTCTTTTGCCTCCTTCACCACTTCCGACAAGTTCTTGCCGTCGCAGACCGCATCTGCAGTCCTGACGGAGACCACCATCGGCGCTTCGGACGCCATTCTGATCAGCCTGTCGACGTCCAGGAGAGAAGGCATGCACACGCAGCAGTTGCATATGACGACTTGGATGGACGCCTTCACTGACCCACCTCCTTCGCCGATAGGGCGCGGGCTGCGGTGCTGATCGCTCTCACCGCAGTCTCCTCGATGTCCATGGGCTCACTGACCGCCCCGCACACGAACACTCCCCTGCTCTCTAGTTCCCCGGACGCTGCCGCGAACCCCATCTGGTCAGTTGACATTCCGAGCGCCTTCGCGAGGTCGCTTGAGGCCCCTGAAGGGCGCATTCCGACGGACAGGATGACGAGGTCGTAAGGCTCTTCCTTGATCTCCAGGTCCGCGTCTCCAGACGATCTCACCAGTAGCTTTCCGTCAGGAGCCTCCGCCACGGCAGCAGGCATGCTCCTTATCAGCCTCACCGTCTTCTTGCCCTTCGCCCACAGCTTGAACTCGTCCTGAGGTTCGTACAGAGTCCTGAGGTCCATGAAATAGAAATCGAGATTGATCTCGGGGTCGACATCGAGAAGCAACTGGGCGATCTTCGTCGCGTACTTGCAGCAGAACTTCGAACAGTACTCGACCCCGAATTTCACGGAGCGTGAGCCAACGCATTGGATCACCGCGATCTTCTTCGGAGGCTTCCCGTCCGAAGGCCGCAGCAACCTGCCGCGATCGTTCAGCACTCGCTCGGCGTCAACGCTCGACATGACGTCCTTGAGGATCCCGCATCCCAGCCGGGACATCTCGCACGCCTCGATAGCTTCGATGCCAGTGGCGTAAACAATCGCAGAGACTTTCCTGGTCACGTTCCTCTGCCGGTCCTCGAAATCCACTGCTTTGGTCGGGCAGACGGCGGCGCACTTCTCGCATTTCGCTCTTCTCCAATGGATGCACTTGTCCCGGTCTATCCGATGAACCCTTGGCTGCCCACTCCCGGTCGGCGGGAAGATCGCCTTCCCCTTGACAGGACATGCTTCAACGCATTTCCCGCAGCCAATGCAATCGTCAGTGACGTACCTGGGAGCAGTCTTGATCTTGACCGTGTAGCCGTCCCCTACTCGCTGAGCGGAGACGACCTCCGAGAGCAACAGCACTTCGGCCTCCTGGGCTCTGAGTACATCGACCGCCCTGTCGACAGCGAAGCACACACCGCAGTTCCTGCACTCGACCAGCCCCTTGCAGGTCAGCTCGCGGGCCATGCCCCCGAGCGTCTCGCTGCGCTCGACGAGAACGACCGACGCGCTCCTGTCCAAAAGCGACTTCGCTGCGGTGAGCCCTGCCGGGCCTCCTCCCACTACGAGGATTTCCTTCATCACGATCCCCCTTCGAATGCGCGCAGCACAACGTGCCGATGATCGTCAACGCCTCCCGGCCATTGGCTGGTCGGCGCTGAGTCGACTGGGAACGAACCTGGAGAGATAAAAGCCCTCCTGGTTCCTTTCTGTCGAGAGGTTTGGATTTCCTCCAGACCGTTCAGCCCGGAGGATTCTTGGATGCGCTCAGTTCAGGCCGGTTATGTAGCCATTGTCGTCTATGTTGATCCTCTCGGCCGCGGGCACTGTCGGCAGGCCCGGGATCGTCATCATCTTGCCCGTGAGCGGGACGATGAACCCTGCTCCGGCAGACAGCCTGACTTCTCTGACCGTCAGGACCCAGCCCTTCGGCGCGCCCTTCTTGGTCGGGTCGTCGGATATCGACAGCTGCGTCTTCGCCATGCAGATCGGGAGCTTGTCGTTCCCCGCTTTCTCTATGGCCGCAATGTCGCTCGGGGCGCTCCCAGTGTAGACCACGCCATCGGCCCCGTAGATTTCCTTCGCGATGATCTCGATCTTCTTCTTGATCGGGAGCTTCTCGTCGTAGAGCACCTTGAAGTTCGACTTCTCCTTCTCGAGACATTCGAGGACCGCCTTGGCCAGCTCGACACCTCCCTTGCCGCCCTCTGCGAACACGCGGGAGTGAGCGGAGCGCACGCCCATCTTGTCGCAATGCTTCTTGCAGAGCGCAAGCTCCTCGTCGCTGTCGGTCGGGAAGCGGTTGAGCGCCACGACGACTGGGACTCCGAACTTCTTCATGTTCTCGATATGCTTGTCCAGGTTCGCAAACCCCTTCTCGAGGTACTCCAGGTTTGGGGTACCGATATCATCCTCGTCCATACCGCCATGCATCTTGAGCGCCCTCACGCTCGAGACGAGCACAGTCACGTCGGGCTTGAGGCCTGCTATTCTGCAGACGATGTCATAGAACTTCTCGCCGCCCAGGTCGGCCGCGAACCCGCCCTCGGTGATGACATAGTCCGCCATCTTGAGGGCGTACTTGGTCGCGATGATGGAGCTGTTGCCGTGGGCGATGTTGGCGAACGGAGCGCCGTGTATCAATGCAGGTTGCCCCTCGAGTGTCTGGCACAGGTTCGGCATGATAGCGTCCTTGAGCAGGAGGCACATCGCACCTATGCCCTTCAGCTTGTCCGCGGTGATTGGCTTGTTGTCGTACGTGTACGCAACCACGACTTTGGAGAGCCTCTGCCTGAGGTCCGCCATGTCCTTGGACAGCGCGAGAATCGCCATGATCTCAGAAGCTACGGTGATGTCGAAGCCGCTCTCGTGGGGGACTCCGCCCTCGCTCCTCCCGCCAAGGCCAACGACTATGTTCCTGAGCTCCCTGGCGTTCATGTCCATCACCTTCCTCAGCACGATCCTTGTCGGGTCGATGTTGAGCGGGTTCTTCTTCGTGACATGGTTCTCGACGAGCGCGGACAGGAGGTTGTGAGCGGTGCCGACAGCGTGGATGTCGCCTGTGAAGTGCAGGTCTATATCCCACATCGGGTAGACTTGGGAGTATCCCCCGCCTGTCGCGCCACCTTTGATGCCGAAGGTCGGACCGAGCGACGGCTCCCTGAGAGACAGCATGACCTTCTTCCCGAGCTGGCCCATGCCCTGGCAAAGGCCGATGGAAGTGACTGTCTTGCCCTCTCCTGCCTTCGTGGCGGTGATTGCCGTGACGAAGATCAGTTTGCCGTCCTTGTTCTTGTCGAAACGCTTCAGGACGTTCAACGGCACCTTCGCCTTGTACTTCCCGTATAACTCAAGGTCGTCTCTCGATAGCCCGATCTTCTCCGCGATCTTCTCAATGTGCTGAACTTTCGCTGCTTGAGCGATCTCAATGTCCGGTTTCATTGCCACAGAAGTCCCCCTATGAGGAGGGGTATAATACCGCCATAAAAAACCTTTTCGGAAACTCGTCACCCGGGTTGCGTCCGTGCAATCGAAAGGCGTCCTCCGAACCTCCAGACCTGGGAATTCTTAAGTACAGTGTGTGCATCCCGTTCTTGGGGGCTTGACGAATGGTTGCGCAGATAATCAGCGGGAATGAGATTGCGAAGAGCATCAGGGCTGAGATCAAGGCCGAGGTCGCGAACTTGAAGGAAAAAGGGGTCGAACCCGGCCTTGTGGTGATCATCGTCGGGGAGGACCCCGCGTCCCAGGTGTACGTCAGAAAGAAGGGAGAGGCGTGCAACGAGCTCGGCATCTGTTCAGAGACGGTGAGGCTCCCCGCATCCACGACCGAGGACGAGCTCCTGAAGCTCATCGACGGGTACAACAAGGACCCGAAGTTCGACGGCATCCTTGTGCAGCTGCCGCTCCCGAAGCACATCAGCGAGGAGAAGGTACTCCTTCGGATCGACCCGGGCAAGGATGTCGACGGCTTCCACCCGATCAACGTCGGCAAGATGGTCGTCGGGGCCGAGTGCTATCTGCCATGCACGCCGCACGGCTGCCAGGAGCTCCTGATGAGGAGCGGCAATGATCCAGCGGGGAAACATGTCGTGGTCCTGGGCCGGAGCAACATCGTGGGCAAGCCAGTCGCATGCATCCTGATTCAGAAGGCGAAGGGCGCCGATGCGACCGTCACAATATGCCATTCGAGGACGAAGAACCTCGCTGACATCACGAGGCAGGCGGACATCCTGATAGCGGCGATGGGCTCGCCGAACTTCGTCAAGGCTGACATGGTCAAGGATGGAGTCGTTGTCATCGACGTCGGTGTGAACCGGATAAGCGACCCGACCGCCAAGGGTGGGTGCAGGCTCGTAGGTGACGTGGACTTCGAGGCCGTGAAGGAGAAGGCGAAGGCGATCACTCCCGTCCCGGGAGGCGTCGGCCCGATGACCATCACGATGCTGATGAAGAACACCGTGCATGCGGCGAAGATGCATCATGATCTGAAGGGCTAGTGCTGAGGCAATCTGACTGGGGGCCTGTGTTTGTTCTCGGAACACAACTCAGGCCTCTGGACGATGCGCCTTTGGGGCACGCTGAGGCGCCGTACTCGTTCGTTAATCGTCGTAGTTTGTCGAAAACCGTCGCCAAGTCATGAACGAGCGGTTCCGATGGAGTTCTCATCGGTCTCAAAGTCGTTATTGTCGCATCGAAAAGGATTACTAGACCATCAAGAATGACGTTCAAGATAGAAAGGAATGAGCCCACGCGACCACTCTCCGACGAGGGCGGGGACCAGTGCGGTGAGGGATGACCGTACAGTTGCGGCATGGGCTGTTTCCGGCAGCGACGCACTGTGGAGCAAGAGCGGAAGTGTGAACAGATGGCTGAGAAGAGTACAGAGCTCATGCACGAAGGCCTTGTGAGGAAGGACCATGCACAACTCAGGCTGGCGCC
>Ga0315314_1002587_pt1 | contig 14832 bp, 12 predicted proteins | sample TDP9_MG_FD_203631 | JGI IMG/M metagenome (GOLD analysis project Ga0315314, IMG submission 203631) | Freshwater sediment microbial communities from Lake Towuti, South Sulawesi, Indonesia - TDP9 | ecosystem: Environmental > Aquatic > Freshwater > Lake > Sediment | place: Indonesia: South Sulawesi...
CAGTCCCGCTGGACACGGACTGAAAATAATGTTTAGGTATCCCACCTATCTTCTCAACCGCCTCGAGCAGCGGGATACTCAACCCGGCTCTCCTAAGTATGCTTTTCCCTCCGCCGTCGAAGGGTATGCCTGTAGCATGAAGCTTTTTCACCAAAGATAGGGCGTCTGAAAACTCTCCTTCCACGCCGATGACTTTTACGTATTCTTCATCCACTTGTGGGACCATAAGATCTGGAAGAACCTTCTCGGGAACAGCTAAAATCACTTTGAACTTCTCCATCGAAGCCGTGTAGCCGAATGCGTTCGCCGTATTCCCAGCGGAAGCTATGAGGAAACAGCCTATCCCGTTCTCTTTCGCATACTGAATGGTAACCACAGCCTCAAACTCCTTGAAAGTGTACGTCTTAATCAAGGACGACCTCTCAGGCCAAAATCCGTTAAATGAGATGTAAAGGTTCTTCAGCCTCAGCTCATCGGCCAGCCTGCTGCTTCTGTATGTTACACCTCTACCTTCATAGTTTGTCGTTTTTTCCACCGGAAGCCAGTCGATGTATCTCCAAATCCCCGGGAAGTTTCTGAAGGTTATTCTCCCTTCAGAATATACGGTTTTGGCCAGGGAGCCGCATCCGTGAGGGCACGAGAAGCTGAATCCTGAGCCTTTGAAGGATAAGCCGCAGCTTGGGCATTTTAATGTGTACTTCACGCTATTCGACCTTTCCGATCACTAATCGGCTGAGTTCTATGTTCATAGCTCTTATTAAAATATTGGCGCTTGGAGGAAGTGACTATTGTTGCATTTTTTTGACAAGCCAGACGAGTTTCTTCGCGAAGTTTCTGACGGTTCGCATCCCCTCCTCGTCCTTGGTCACTTCTCCTTTCTCTCTTCCGAAGGCGATGTTCCAGTAGGTGGAGCCGGGAATGATCATCCCCTGGTGGAAGAAGAAGAACATGAGCTGGGCGAGGGTGAAGTTTTGTCCGGCACGCCTCGCCACCACCATGGGTCCACCCACCTTGTTCTCGAAGACTCTCCCTCTCGCGTTCGACACCTGACCCGCCCTAGCGATCAAAGCCATGATCTGTGAAGTCGCTGTGCTGTAATAAACCGGCGAAGCGAGGATGATTCCGTCCGCCTCCACCATCTTGTCGAATATGGGCTGAAAATCGTCTTTGATATGGCATTCCTTCGCATCCCTACACGTTAAGCAGCCGTCGCACGGCTTGACCTCCTTGCCAGCTAGCCTAACCAGCTCGGTCTCAGCGCCCTCCTCAGCCGCAACCTTCAACGCCTCACTCACGATACATTCCGTGTTCCCGCCAACCCTTGGACTGCCAACCACACCCAAAACTCTTACCACTAAACACACCCCAATAGACTGGTAGTGATTTTTAGTTGTCCATAAATATTTTTCTCATCACCCCTTTCGTTTTTAAGGGAAAAATCTTAGAGTAGACACGCTCCAAGAGTAATGCATCCGATTCATCTATTTTTAAGCGGTTTATGGGGGTCGAAAGTGGTATCGGGGCCACGCTGGCCACTGAGAAGGAATCGCTGTGTCGAAGTCAACGTTTAGGCTCATGCCGACCTCGATTTTCTCAGGGGCTACTCCTCGAATCATACCCAGCAGATTCGGACCCTCCTTCAGTTTCACGATGCCCACAGCGTAAGGGACGAGTGGCTCAAACTGTTTCGGTGCAACATGGATTATGGTGTAGGTCAACAGTCTTCCCGTCTTCTCGAACTCCACCCACTCGAATTTCGTTCCGAAGCATTTTGGACACAACGGTCGAGGTGGGAGCAGCAGAGCTCCGCAGTTTTTACACTTGGCCCCCATGAGCCTCTTTTCTTTCGCAAACTCGTAGAAGCTTTCTATCGTGAAGGGAGGCACCTCTGCCATTTTCATCCCCTCTGGTAAACGTGTACGATGGCTGTTGCACCTGAGCCGCCGACGTTATGGGTCAAGCCCATCTCCGCTCCCTTTACCTGCCTCCTCTCGGCTTGTCCAGTTAACTGCAGGTATATTTCATAGGCTTGGGCGATTCCAGACGCTCCAACGGGATGACCCTTAGCCTTCAAACCACCGCTTGCATTGACTGGAATTCTGCCTCCAATAGCGGTCACGCCGTTCTCCACCAAAGGCCCCCCTTCTCCTGGCTTGCATAAACCGAGGTCCTCGTATGCTATGATCTCGGCGATCGTGAAGCAGTCGTGAACTTCCGCGATGTCGATTTCTTCAGGTTTCACCTTCGCCATCTCGTAGGCTTTTCGGGCTGCAAGCTTGGCGGCTGACAGAGTTGTGAGATCATCCCTCTCGTACAAGCCTATCGTGTCGCTGGCCTGTCCTGATCCCACGATGTTTACGGGAGCGTCCGTGAACCTTCTCGCCAACTCGGGCTTTGTCAGAATCAGGCAGCTGGCTCCATCGGTTATCAGAGAACAATCGAATAATTTTAGGGGCCAAGCGACCATGCGAGACGACATAGCTTCCTCCAAAGTTATTTCCCTTCCCATATGTGCCTTTGGGTTTAGGGCTCCGTGACGATGATTTTTCACCGCGACCATAGCCATCTGCTCCTCGATCGTGCCATACATGTGCATGTGCGCTGTAGCCATCAAGGCGAACAATCCTGGAAACGTTATTCCCTGCCACTGTTCGAATGGAAAGTCAGAAGCCGTCGTTATGAACTCCGTTGCCTCCGGCGTGGTTCGATGGGTCATTTTTTCCGCCCCGCCAACCATCACAACATCGTGCATGCCTGATAGAATGGCAAAAATTCCACATCTGAGTGCAGCGCCTGAAGAGGCACACGCGGTTTCGGTTCTTATGGAGGGGACAGGCAACAGACCAGCCCAGTCTAATAATGCGGCTCCAGTGTGGCTTTGGTGCTCAAAAAATTCGCTCATGCACCCTATAATCAGCGCTTCAACATCCCTTTTAGGGTCTAAGTTGGGGCATCTATCAAAGGCTTCTTTTGCGGCCTCGGCGAAAATCTCCCTGGCGTACATCCCCTTCAACCTTCCAAACTTAGACATCCCGCCAGAGACTATTGACACTAAGGGTTTACGAACCAAGCTCATCCCGATCTAACGCGTTTAAACTTTGAGTTTTCATACTATTTTGAAACACATATTTATGTACTCCTGATTTTCCTAACGAACTGGCTCCCATCTTCCCGAAAAGGTTTTGTGGAAAAGTGTGAAAAATGTGAAATTCAAAAACCATATAGTCACTGTTCTCGAAAAACCCCACGCTCGAATCCTTCTCGCGGACTCATAAACTGTTAAACCCTTGATGAAAGCAAACCTTCCCTTTTCTGAAAGCCTGGAACTCAGGTCGTGATCCTCCATGCATGTCAATCGCTCATCGAATCCTCCAACTTTTATGAACTCCCGCTTTCTCACGGCGATGAACTCCCCCCTAGCGAATTTAAGCTTGTTACATCTCACATAAGAAAACATTCTTATGAGCATGTTGTAGGGTGTGAAAAAAAAGCGTTCTATTAACTTGGGTTTAAACGGTACGATGGAACAGGTAGCACCCACCACATCACCGTCGAAGGCTTCTAACAACTTTTCTGCAAAGTCTGGTGGTGCGATGACATCGGCGTCGAGGAACACGATGATGTCTCCGGTCGCGTGGATGGCCCCATAGTTTTTAGCTTTTGATACTCCACGCTTGTTTATCACGTGAATCTTACCAGTGAATTGCCTCGCAATTTCTACGGTTTCGTCTGTGCTATGGCCATCCACAACTATTATCTCAACGTCTTTGTTCTTAGAGATCGTTGATAAAGTTCTCTTGATGTACTTCCCTTCGTTGAAGGTTGGAATAACGACCGATATCCTCTTACCGCATCGCATTGCAATTTATCGTATTTTTTAACAGCTATAATTACTTATCGTTGGAAACGGGAAAAGCGCTACAACATGATGAAATGCGATGGTTGTAATCGCATGACAGACTCCCAATGTACATTAAAACTGTTTTCTCTCTTTTCAAAAATGCGAATATTGTAGTGCGGAAGAGTCGTAACTTTAGGGCTCAGCTTGAGCGCGTTTCACGAGCATACGTTTGCGTGGAAACTCGAAGAATTCGAATGGCGTTACGAGCGTACCACGTATCTATATGAGACGTATTTCCCAGCAGTTGGGCTGTCTCTGGTGATCTTAACGACATCTCCTGGCTTGGCGCCAATCGCCTTAACGGCAGGATCCGAAGCCTTGATTCGAGGAAGTTGATAGAGTTCAACTCTATAGTCGGTTAACAGCTTCTGCCTCTCCTCGGGCGGCAGGATCTCGTGTTTCGGGACGTATCTGTGCTCGAAAATGTTGAAGGAGGGAAAGATTCTTGGAATCAATTCTATTCCTCTTTTTCTAGCTCGAGCCTTGACCGCCTGCGTGTATCGGCCACTGGTTACAATGATGCCTTTTTCGGCCCCGGCTTCCGTCATCATCTTCTTTAATTGATCGATGTACTTGACCCCGACCGCTTCTTGGGTGGGTACGCACCAAACTATGGCTTTTCTACCGTCCGCCATTTGAACGGTGAAACTAATGGTGCCGTTCGGTTCATCCCGCTTCAGCGACGTGTATCCACGAAGTTTGATGATGATTTGAGCCTTCTTCTCCTCTATCGTCACATTTTGGGTGTCCAACTTCGAGCCTCGTCTCCCAGAATATGGAAGATGAATAAACAGCAATAAGCTTTATGTTCCATCTTAAGCGATTGGCCTCTTTAAAAAGACCCACGGCGGAGTCGAACCCCCACACAGAGAAGCAGCACGGATCTAGTTTGAACGCATGCTGGAAAAACAACAACAACGACGGCGCCAAGATTTTAAGGAAGAGGAAAATGGCAGAATTTTGTATGATCCGGTGGAAGTTAAAGGCTCTTAAACAGACCATGCGCTAGGGATGGCTCATGCAAATTCCCTCTTTTAATGGAGTGATTCTTGGGTGAGAAATTCTCGAGGAGCTTTTTCTCCAGTTTTGCCCTTTCTTGATTTTAACAGGTATGAAATTTTACACCAGAGGATGCCTTTAGGGCCATGACCTAGACGGCTCAAAGTGATACATAGTAGATTAGCCACATCGCAAAACTAATTTGTAAACTCGTTGGCAAGCTTTAAATAAGCGCCACGGGCTTTGTGACATAAATAATTCGGGGATGGACCTTGTCTAAAGCGTTTTTCAGAAGGAAGCTCTTAAAGGTCGAGGCCGCGTTGACCTTTCGAGACGTGATTCTCCTCCCAGGGTGGACCGAGTTGGAGCCTAGGGAGGTAAATGTGCGAACCAGGGCGACGGTGAACCATGGGTTAAACATTCCGTTCCTTTCGTCCCCCATGGACACGGTCACAGAAAGCGATATGGCGATATCCCTCGCTCGGCAAGGCGGCTTAGGAGTCCTCCACAGGAACTGCTCCATCGAAGAAGAGGTGGAGATGGCTAAACGGGTGAAGAAAGCCGAGGCCTTCGTCATCAGGGACGTGATCACCATCGAGCCTGATCAAAAGGTGGAATCCGCCCTCGCGTTAATGAAAAAGCACAACATTTCCGGACTTCCCGTGATCGAGAAGGGTAAGCTTATCGGAATCGTCACAGGCAGAGATGTCCGATTCTCTGAGCTGAATCTAAAGGTAAGAGACGTGATGACCAAAGACGTGGTTGTGGCCCGAGAGGGAATAACGCCTGAGGAGGCGAAGGAAGTTTTGCAGCGACATCGAATCGAAAAACTGCCAGTCGTGGATGATCAAGGGGCGCTTCGCGGCTTGATCACCGTCAAGGACATCATGCTGAAGGGAAGGTTTCCAGACGCCGCCCGAGACGAGAAGGGACAGCTGCTCTGCGCAGCGGCGATTTCTCCTTTTGATCTGGAACGAGCGAAGAGCCTCGACGAACACGTCGACGTTCTCGTGACAGATGTAGCCCACTTCCACAACAAAAACTGCTTCTCAGCCTCAAAGAAGCTGCTGAAGGAGGTTAAAGCCGCCGTCATAGTCGGAAACATCGGGACGTACGAGGCGGCTGAAGACGCCGTCACAAAGCTCGAGGGAGTCGCAGGGCTCAGGGTGGGAATAGGGTCTGGCTCCGCCTGCACCACTATGGAGATGGCGAAGGCGGGATCCCCAACCCTTTACGCAACCGCGCAAGCCTCCGACGCCGTAACCAACTACGGCGCTGACCTGCCGATCATCGCTGATGGTGGGGTAAGAAACCCTGGAGATGTGGCTGTCGCCCTCGCCGTGGGAGCCTCCGCGGCCATGATGGGAAACGTTTTTGCAGGATGCGAAGAGGCTCCGGGTGAGCTCGTTACTATAGGGGGACGCTACTACAAGCAGTATCGAGGAATGGGAAGTCCCTCCGCTCGAGCCAAGCGCTTCGCCGTAGACCGTTATCAACCCGCCAAGGGAATCTCGGAGGGTGTGGAGGGATGGGTTCCGTACCGGGGAGACGTACAAAGCGTCGTACAAGAGTTCGTTGAAGGGCTTCGAGCTTCCATGGGATACGCTGGAGCTAAAAGCATCCGAGAACTACAAAGAAAAGCTAGACTGGCCGTACTAACCGAGTCTGGCTTAAAAGAAGCCGTGTCCCACAAGATACTCTTACCCTCCGAGAGAACCCTCGAAACCACGTGACGCTTGAAAGGTCGTCCTCTACATTCATCCTGCCCGCTAAGCTTGTTTAACTCCAATGATACTTGCAAGGAAGTAAGGAAAACAGCGGGTAAGCTGATAAAGAAAGGGCTTATAACGCCTAAACCGACAAGTTATGGGCTTCAAGTTTCCCTAAACCCCCCAAAATAGCTGGATGAAAAACTTAAAAGGGTGTGCAATCAACCATCGGGGTAAGGGATAAGTTTGGATGTTGTGGTTGAACCAGAACGAAAGACCCATGTATTAACGGATGTGGATGTGGTCGTGGTTGGTGGCGGTCCTGCGGGCATCGGCGCCGCTCTGGCTTCGGCTCGAAACGGTGCGGATACGACTCTCATAGAGCGCTGCGGCAGCTTGGGAGGGATGTCCACGCTCGGACTCATGTGTGTGGTGGTCCCTCCCATGCTAGGGGTCACAAAGGAAATCTTTGATAGGCTGAGGAACATGGGGTACGCCGTTGACTATGAGGATAGATGGCCGAAGGGCATGACCTCCAATGCGTTAGCCCACTTTTCAGCCTGGGAAGGCTTAGGACTAACCGTATTCGACCCTGAGGCATTCAGAATAGTGGTCAACGAGATGATGGAGGAGGAGGGCGTCAGGCTCCTCTTTCACAGCCAGTTTGTTGATACGATAGTTGAGGACGGCGCCATCAGGGCCGCTCTCCTAGAAAACGTATCTGGCAGACAGGCAATAAAAGGCAAGGTTTTTGTCGACGCAACAGGAACCGGAGACGTTGTGGCACGGTCGGGTGCGCCATACGTGGAAGCACGGGACGCAACGGGCGTCCCCATGCCCATGACGCTGATGTACAAGATGGGCGGCGTGGACTTTGAGAAGCTACTCGAGCATCAGAAAAAGGACCCGGAGCTGGCTAAACTCATAGCTGAGGCTAAGGCGAAGGGTGAGCTCCCATACTATAGGCCCAAGAAGTCTGTGGAGGAAATGAAGGGACACTATGACGCAGTATACACCGGGCATCCCCGCCTTGAGATGAGCCCACTGGTTTTTCGTGACGAGATGCTGGTCTGGGGTGGGCCTGTCCCACACGAGTGGGGACTGGATGGAACGAAAGTCGAGGATCTGACACGAGCCGAAGTAAACGTAAGAAAGCAAATCTGGGCTGAAGTGAACTTCCTCAAGAAGTACGTGCCGGGCTTCGAGAACGCCTTCCTCTCAACAGTTTCATCTTACATGGGGGTACGGGAGAAGCGCCATCCGGTCGGAGAGCACGTCCTGACATTCGACGACGTTAAAAGCGGACGCAAGTTTGACGATGCCACATTAAGGCTGAATCCTGACCCAGGAGCGATAATATTGGGACTTCCGACAACCCTCAGTTTCGACTTACCCTACCGATGTCTCCTGCCTAAGAAGATAGACAACCTACTATTGGCGGGCGACAACATTTCTGCCGATCATGGAGCGTTTCTTCATATCAGAAATGTCGTAAAAGCCATGAACATTGGGCAGGTGGCCGGCACAGCAGCGGCTCTGTCGGCAAAGAAAAGAGTCAAGCCCAAAGATCTAGATTACCCAACGCTCAGAACAAAATTGGTTAAGCAAGGGCTTCTACCGAGGTGATTTTTTAAAAATTCTAATTATCGTTGAACTTTTATGATGTGGCGGTGGTGATTTCTCCGGTAAAGGCGGTATAAAAAGAATCATAGAAGAGGCTTCTATTCAAACATGGAGAGGCTTCAAGCCATACTCTTTTGCCTATCTACCGGGAATGGTGGTTCTTCTAGCTTCTTCAAGGGCTTTATTCCAAACTCTTCTAACGCCACTTTCTCCAGCTTTTCTATCTCTTCCTTTCTGAAGCCAATGTAGATACCGTCGTATTTTCTTCCAACCCAAGCCCTTGTTGATTTGTCTTCCTCTAAAACTTCGTTGAGCAACGGATCGAGGATTATTATGCTTGAGACCTTCGATTTCCTTCCGTCGATTTCGATTTCTTTGCTTTCTCTCATAGTGACCTCTATGCCTTGTTTGATTCCTTTAACTTCGAGAAAATTCCCTCTTCCTCTATGAACCACTCCGCCTAAGCCCACTTTCTCAACGTCGAGGTGGCTTACCCTTGCTCTAGCATATCCTTTCAGATGGACATAAACAGAAGCACACAGTTTGTCTCTTCTCGGCATTAGGAACGTTTGGGCGTTCAGCTTAATTTTTCCACGAGCTTCCATCAGGATCACATAAAGGCGACTTATTTATGATCACTACATGGCGCGTGCCTAATATTCTTGAGCGATTTTCACAGCTCCTTCCGCGTTCTCCTCTTGATCGAAGAACTCAAAGTGTTTTCTTTTTCTATACCTGTTTCAATCTGCGACTGAGTAGTTATGTGCATCAATTCAATATTGGGGCTCTGTCGTGGACCCATTTGCGATACGCTTCGTCGTAGTCCTCGTTCACGGTTACATATTCCCTTATAAACTGCACGTGACATTCTACAAGTCTTGTTATCGTCGCGTGGGAGAGGGAGGCGCTTCGGGAGGCTACCCGCCGCATTTCACGCATCAGAATCTCTAGCGGCGTGAAACGGTACGGAACATAGAGGTATGTAAGACTGGCATGGTAGCCCTCTCCCCTGAGGTGTGCTCTAATGTGTCTTCCATTAAAGCCTGATATGCAGATACCGTCTTCGCTGCTCTCAGCTTCTCTCGCGATGAAGCCTGTCTCCTTTTTTAGGGCTTTCTCTTCCGGCTCCAACAGTGAAATGAAGAGGGCTTCCCACTCCTCCGCATCTATTTTTCCTGTTGAACACGCCCTAAAGATCAGTAGCGCTATCTTCTCGGCCATCTTCGCAGAAAGCAGATCGAAGGATGGATCCCGATAGCAGTGAATTTTGATGTTGGACCTCTTGCGTAGGATCCCCCTCAAGGCTATCAAGATCGGCTCTGCGCTATACTCCCAAGCGCCCACGGGTTCTGGGATCAGTTTTAACCCCCTCAGCCTTTCGATGACGTAGTTGTAGGGTGCCCCTTCAGCGAGGGCTCTTATACCCTCTTCCAAATTCCTTGAAAAGTTCAAGAACACAGTGTCGTAATCCATCCTCTTTAAATGTTCAGCCGCTATCAGCGCGGCGCCCTTTATGTGGTTCGGGATAACCAAAATCCTGATTTTTGTCACTTGAGGGTCACCACCCTTATATAGCGCGCACACTTTCAAATTCGCCTTTTCTTCAATGATAAACACGTATTCTTAAGAATTAGATGGTTAGCCATAAATAGTCGTAGTAAAAAGGCTGGGGAAGGAAAATGACGGATGGCGCCTTAGCTCTAGCGAGGCTTGCGGATGACTAGCGCATCCATGTCCAAGTGCCCCAACCGCAGAAGCATAAACATCCGAAGGGAAGAGGGCAGGCTCGAAGGATCAACGATCGGCGCGTCTAGGCTCTTTTTCGACGTGTACATCTGCAACAACTGTCGCTACAGCGAATCGTACTTCATCGAAAGATCCTACATATGCTTGGGACACTGACCCTTTCACGCATTTACCCAAACCACAAAAACACGGTCGTGGTGAGGAAATTCTAAAAACGACTAATGCCGAGCCTCCATTAAGTGCTCATGAAGGGCGTGTACCTTTGCGGTTCCAGATGCAACAAAAGTTGTGCAGGAAACCAGCAGCACAAGCGTAAGCGAGGAGAAGAGACCAACATATTGTAGTCCTGTTTCAAGAATTAATCCGCTGATTATGGGTCCGGTTGTTTGCCCAACGTCCATTATCGTGCCGAGAAAACCCATGGATGTGCCAACCAGTTCTTTAGGCGCAAGCTCGCTGACTAAGGCTGGCGTGGAAGCTGTTACGGTTGCAAAGCCGAGACCATAAACCACTGAGAGAAGGAGGAGGACGTAGGACTCAGAGACGAAGGGAACCACTAGTAATGGAAGTCCGCTGACTATCGAACCCGCAACTATCGGGATTCGCCTCCCGACCTTGTCTGAGATTCTGCCGATATAGGGTTTGGCGAGAATAACTGCCACCATCTGGCTTCCCATGATGACGCCTATCAAAGAGGCGTCCAACAGAACAACCTCCTTTAAATATCCCACGAGGAAGTACTCCACCGCACCGTAAGCATAGTATTGGCTTGCCTGAACGAGACTCGCCAGCAAAACACCGCGATTGCTCACAACGCTACCCCACCCATGGAACATCCTCTTAACAGTCTCTTTGGAATCGCTAGGTTGTATGGCGGACCGTTTTCTCTCAGATAGAAAAAGTAGAGACGCTATGAAGGCTGTTATGCCAGCTATGCCAACGGCTAAATAGAGCGTGTGGTAGCCGTAGTTTGTAAGGAACAGAATATATCCACCCAAGAAGGGCGCAACCCCTCTTCCAACGGCTGTAATCGAAGAGAAAAGCGAAATGCGTTCCCCTAGCTTGGTTGGAAACCGTTCAGCTATCGAGGCTTCGGCAACAGGGACAAAAATCCCTGTAGCAAAGCCATGGTAAAAGCGAACGAGAATGAGCTGCCACCAGGCAGTTATCAAAAGATAAAGGAAAGGGGCTGAAGCGAAAACAACAGCGGACGCTAACAATAGTTTTCTTCTACCGAGAATGTCCGAGAGAGACGCTGCAGGTAAACTGACCAGTATTCCGGGGATGGTTGAAGCTGAAGCAACGAAACCCGTCCACTCCGTAGGGGTACCAAGGCTCGACGCGAAAGGCTTCAGAACAGGGTTCTTAGCCATCGTGGAGCTCAGAATCGCGAACAACCCCATTACGCAAAGTGCCCAAAAGACACCGTCCCCAGCGTTTTTCGCCTGCGAAGCCATCAACAAACCAGCTTAAACACTCACTGAACTTCGGAGTTAATAAAATCTTCAGGTTTTAAGCCTTGCCAAAAACCTCCTATCTTCGAGCTCTTTGCTTGGTGGAGAACCCTATAAATCGTTCCTCAGACACATTTACCCTAAATACCCTCGGAGGAAAAACGTTGCTTTCTAGACATGTAAGCGAGCTGCTCGACCATTTGGAACTGTTAGAGCATCCAAGGCTATTTCGAGTGGTTGTCATGCCGGATTTTTTCCTGGATCGCCTAGTAACGTACGAGGGGGACGTTGAACAACTTTCGAACGTTATCGCCGAGGTGGCGGAGCACAAGGGAGGAAGCGTTCACGGAGTAAGGCAAACGGAGTTGATGGGTGGAAACGCGGCGAACACCGCGGCCGCCCTAGCCGCTCTGGGTGCCAAGGCTTATCCCATCATCAATACTAGCCCGCTGGGGCTTCACCTGCTTAAATTCTACCTGGAACCGTTCGGGGTAGACCTCTCCCATGTGAAAACTGGTGGGTCGATGGCGCTCACCACAGCCTTAGAGCTGACCCACAAGGGTGAAAGGGTTAACGTCATGATGAGCGATCTGGGCTCCCTACCAGCGTTCGGTTTGAAAGACTTGAGCCGAGAGGATTTTCAGCTTCTTGCAGAAGCCGACTATGTCTGCGTGTTTCATTGGGCGTGTACGCGCTGCCACGGAACCGAGCTGGCCGAGGGGGTTTTCCGTCTTGTGAGAGAAAGAGGTCGGGGAAAAACTTACTACGACACGTCTGATCCAGGTCCTAGGAAAGAGAATGTTCCAAACCTCGTGAAGAGGGTTCTCCTCAGTGGCCTAGTTGACGTTTTTAGCGTTAACGAGAACGAAGCCTACTGGTACGCGTCACAGCTAAGCGAAGAGGTAAGCGATCTCCGAGAGAGGCTGAAGCCGGAGGATTTGGCAAAGGAGTGCGCAAGGATCTTGGCGAAGAACCTTTCAGCTCGAATAGATCTTCACACCACCACCTTCGCTGGGTCTTTCAGCCGCAGTGGAGAGGTTGTTGTACCCGCGTTCAAAGTTCCTGTTTTGAGAGCAACCGGCGCCGGAGACTCTTGGAACGCCGGAAACATTTTCGGCGACGCTTTAAGCTTCCCCGACTCATGTAGATTAGCGTTGGCAAACGCCGTTGCCGCGTTCTACATCTCAAGTCCATCCGGAGAGCACCCGACTTTGCCTAAGCTCAAGGAGTTTTGCGCCAAACATCTGGAGCCCTGAATAAAAACGGCTACGATGTGGACGAACTATAGAGTCAGCTATAAAATTATACAAGAACGCCTGACCGAGCACTAGGGAGGTATTATGACCGCCTTCAGCCCTTCTCCACTTTCTTGAACGCGAAAAGCCTCATGTATCTCGTCCAAAGCAAATCTATGCGTTATGAGTTTATTTACGGGGACCTTCTGTGAACTGATTAAGTCTACAGCCTTTTTATACAGCTCAACGTTGTGGTACGGACGAACCCCTACCCAATAGCTGCCAGTTAATAAGATCTCGCCGTAATGGATTATGTTGGGGTCCAACTCAACGATGGTACCCTCGGGAGCGCCACCAAACAGAACGACTCTGCCCCTCTTCTTCACCATTCCCAATCCCTGCCTTATCGCTGTGGGATGCCCTATGGATACGATAACAGAATCGGCTCCTTCACCACGCGTCATTTTTTTCACAGCCTCAACCGGATCTTCCTCTGTCGGGTTTATTAAAAAGTCGGCGCCAAACTTCTCCGCGTACTCCCGCCTCTTCTCCAAGACCTCGCTCACGATGGCGGTCGCGCCTATCCATTTCGCAACCATTAAAAGCTGCAAACCCATAGGTCCAGCACCGATTATTGCAACGGTGTCCCCAGCTTTTGCCTCGGCTTGCTCTTTTACAGCATGTATACAGTCCGCCAGCGGTTCAGCAAAGGTGCCTTCTTCGTAGGATACATTACCCGGCACTTCAAAAACAGTACCTAATTCTAGCCGTTGACTAGGTACCTTTGCGTATTCAGCATAGCCTGCATACCCTCCGCCGATTATTCGCATGCCCCTCCCAAAACCCTTAACCCTTTCCCCGACTTCCGCAACGTCGCCAGTCCACTCGTGCCCAAGATTCATCGGAAAACCAGTTACTCCGTGATTCCCCGTTCGATATTTTCGTACGTCGGTTGGACAAACCGCACACGCTTTTACCTTCGCCAAGATATCGTTAGAACCTATCTCAGGCTTGCCTATTTCAACCACCCTTAAATCGTTCCTTCCATAAAGCAACGCCGCTTTCATTCAACACACCCACGGACAGTTTACAAATTCTTAAACATTAATTTTTCTGCACTCGCTGACCCATCCAGCTCAATTTAAAACGCTTTTTACACGTTGGGGATACTTTTGAGGAACTACTTAAATCGAAGCGAGTGATCCTGAATAATTCGGCTACAGCCCGAATTTCCGTTTGACCACTCCCTTTTTTTCCCTCTCCTCCGCGGTGATTTCGAAAACCTTCTTCAGCAACTCCACATCTTCCTTGGTCTGCTCGACCCCCCTGCGAGCCATGACCCTCCTCTGGGTTTCCGTAGCCGACTGGAGCAGCAGTTCCACCGGTTGCAAGCCGAGGCTTTTCGCCCACATGGTGAAGGATGGCACGTCCTCGGTGACGAAGCCGTGGACGTGCGATGCGACGCCTATTTTTTTGCCCGCGTAGATCTGTGTCCCGATGGATGTCTTTGCGTGATCGCCGATGAAACACCCAACCTTGATTTGACCGGTGTCCAGGCTTCCCCCCTCGACGGTGACCCTCACCGTTCCGTAGGTGTTCTTGAGGTCGGAGTTGTTGGTGGCGGCTCCTATGTTCACCCATTCTCCGACGTAAGCGTGACCCATGTATCCGTTGTGCTGCTTGTTCGTGTAGCCCTGGATAACAGTTTTGTCCAGCTCACCCCCAACGCGGCACACGTCTCCTATGCTACAGCCTTCCCTTATCAGCGCGGTCGCCACGATCGATCCGTCGCCTATGTAGGCTGGACCGCTGATCCTTGAGCCGGAGTGAACCAAGGTTTCGTCACCTATATAGATAGGACCTTTTCGAGCGTCGAGCGTTACGTAGGCTTCTATCAAAGAAGCCTCACCGACGTAGAGGTCAGCTTCATCTCCGTACACTCGAACCTCTTTGTCCATGGTTCCTTTCGATTCTTTTCTTCCTAGCGCTTGAAAGTCTTCAATAATCAGTTGCGGGTTGCTGTCGATCAAATCCCATGGGTAGGTAAGCAGAGAAAGATTCGCGGTTTCTAAAACCTTGCACTCTTTCTCCAGTTTCTTCAAAAGAGAACTGTTAGGTATCCCGCAGAAATCGTCCCCAAGGTTCTTGGCTGCACGCTCGCTAAG
>Ga0315314_1002588_pt1 | contig 14824 bp, 14 predicted proteins | sample TDP9_MG_FD_203631 | JGI IMG/M metagenome (GOLD analysis project Ga0315314, IMG submission 203631) | Freshwater sediment microbial communities from Lake Towuti, South Sulawesi, Indonesia - TDP9 | ecosystem: Environmental > Aquatic > Freshwater > Lake > Sediment | place: Indonesia: South Sulawesi...
CTTTATGTCCGCCACGGTATAATCATAATGGTCCGGAAAGGCAGAAAACCCCTTAATCTGACAACCCATTTTGTCCAGGGTCAACCGGAATGAATGCGGATTGCCGATGCCGCAGAAAGCCCAGACCGTTTTGTTCATTAATTCGCTTATGCCCATTGAGACCGTTTTGTCCGTGGAAACCGTTGATGGATTAAACTGGCCTAACGGACTCAACAAACTAAACGAAATTGGTTTATGGATTGATTGAATAAACGGCTTCTGAAAGCAGGCAAGATAATCTGTCAATTTGGTCAGTTCGGCTGAACTAACCAGGTCCGTGTGGGTCAGAACAATCAGGTCAGCCCGCCTCAATGCGGCGACCGGCTCACGCAGGATGCCCCCCGGGAAGAGCCGACCATTACCAAAGGGATTAAGACTGTCCACCAGGACAATAGAGAGGTCCGGTTTAATCCGCCAGTGTTGGAAGCCATCGTCCAGAATAATGACATCCGGGTTCTCCGCGGCAATAACCTCACGAGCCAGTTTGAGGCGGTTCGGGTTAATATATCTCTTGACATTCGTTAATGGTTGGCTCAATGCCTCGTCATCCGGTGGACCAGAGGTTTTACCGTATCCCCGGGCCAGAATAGCCACCTTCTTGCTGACCGGCTCACCCAGGTAACGCGCCAGATAGTAGACAAACGGGGTCTTACCCGTCCCGCCTATCGTGATATTACCGACACTGATGACCGGTTTGTTCAAACGAATACTCTGACGTAAACCCATCCGGTAGATTACCCTGCGAAGCACCACAAGCAGGCGGTAAAACCAACTAAATGGAATAAGCGTAATCCGGAAAATCCCATACCCCAAACCAGGCCGGTCTTCAACTACGGCTCGGGACCATAATAACCTTAATTTAACAAATTTCACAAAAATTTCCCTTGACCCCGTTAGAGACAAATGATATAATTATGGGTAGTAAATAAACTTGCTCAAGTCGTCAAAGGCATTGTTGACAAGATTAACTATCTTGAACGGTCGCCCCTGGCGACCTGTCTCTAACGGGGTTTGACAAACTAAGGTTATAATTATATAATATTATATTATAAAGGTGAAGATAAAAATGAGATGGTTGATTATCTTTCCGGTGCTCTTACTTATCTTATTACCGACCTTGTATTTAACCACGGCCGAGCGGAAAGATGAGTCGCCGAAATATGTCTGGAAACCGCTCCAGGCCAAGGTTACGCATTATTGCTGGAAGGAAAAGGCCGAACGAAGATGGAAGGGCAAAACCTCCTTAAACCAATCAGCCAAGAATGAAAGCGGCGTGGCGGTTGACCCGAAACTCATTCCCTACGGGACGCAGATTTATATCCCCGGTATCGGTCTGAAAACAGCCGATGATACCGGCGGCAAATGCCGACAATTCAGCCGTCAGGGCAAGGTCCTGATTGATGTCCGCTGGCAAGACAAAACCACTAAAGAACTGAAACAAATAGGTAGCCAGTGGCAGACCGTTTATATCCTGCAAAAAGCCGATTAGAATCACCATCAATCGGAAATAGGTATTGTATCCCGAATGGCAAGATAGATGGTGAAATGCCAGAATGCCTCATTATTAAGGGCACAAAATACTTGCCTTTTCTGGTAAGGAATCCGTCATTTAACCACAGATGAACACGGATAAACACTGATGTTTTAAGGAATTGTTGTCATTAAGCCTTTCGCCCAATGGGTGAAAGATTAGAAAATTGTTACTGTTATTTAACTCCTTATTCTAAAAGTAGTTTCCTGCCCGCCTTTGGCGGGTGAATGTCCATCTGTGTTTATCTGTGGTTTCATATGGCGTATTTGGGCTGGTATAAGAGGATATAATCCGGTATGATGAAATCCAGACTCACTTACTTCAGCCAGAGGCTGACCCGCCTTTGGCGGAAAATGACGGATTCCGAATAAATTCTTTATTTGGGAGGGGAGAAATTCGGAAAACTTCGCCCGCAATATCAGTATCATGCCTAAGGCAGACCCGCCCTTGGCGGGAAATAGCGGGTTATCCCTCACGGGATCCCGTCAGAGGGACAAAATATGGTGCCTGTCCCTCAGGATAATTCCATCTGGCGGATATGGCATAATAAGATGAAACCCATTTTCTTTCGTTTTGCTAAAGCCTTTGGGGGAATAATCGCTGGTTGTTCTACATTTCTGGTCGTTTTTGTACCAAAAGGCACATCAATCAAGTTGGGTTATGTTATTCTTACGGGTATTCTTGGCCTTCTGGGACTTTATATTTTTATCCGAAGTGACCGGAAAGTAAAGGAACTTGAAAAGTCCGCTGAATCTGCCGGTAAAAAGATTAAACATGGTATTATAGAAGCGCTGCTCATGACGGCATTCATAGTAATAGTGTTAGTACTGATCGCCTTACTAATCAGGGCAATGCGTTCTCATTGAGAGGGAACACGCTTATAAGAAAGGAGGGTAATAAAATGAGACCTAAGATAATAGGGATAGGGGCCGTGGGTCTATTCCTTGCCTTGAGCGGGCTTAATCCCGCATTCGCCAAAGAGGAAAAGGAAAAGATACCCAAAGGACTCAAGACAAAGACAGAGACCAAGTATGAGTTCGTAGAAAAGTTTGGTAAGCACGAGAAGGTCTTACAGGGGAAGATAATGCTCAAGTATGATGAGAAAGGCAATCGGATTGAGTGGGCTGACTATGATGCCGACGGCAAGTTAAAAGAGAAAACTCTTTACAAGTATGATGACAAGGGCAATCTGATTGAAGAGGCTCGGTATGATGCCGATGATAAGTTAAGAGCTAAGAGCATTTACAAATATGATGACAAGGGCAATCGGATTGAAGAGGCTCGGTATGATGCCGATGATAAGTTAACAACTAAGGACCTTTACAAATATGATGACAAGGGCAATCGGATTGAAGAGGCTCGGTATGATGCCGATGATAAGTTAACAAGTACGGTGTACAAATATGATGACAAGGGCAATGAGATTGAGAGTGCTGCGTATGCCGGTGGTAAGTTAATGGCTAAGACCCTTTCCAAATATGATGGCAAGGGCAATCAGATTGAGTGGGCTTTCTATGATGGCTTTGATGTGTTAAAGACTAAAACCTTTTCCAAATATGATGATAAGGGCAATCGAATTGAGGTGGTTTCCTATTGTCCCTATGGGTTAATATCTAAGACCCTTTCCAAATATGATGAGAGAGGCAATGAGATTGAAAAATCTTGGTATAATGCCGTTGACAAGCCAACAAGTAAGTGGCTGTACAAGTATGATGACAAGGGCAATCAGATTGAGGAAACTAAATATGCGGTGAAAGAAAAATCAGGCAAGAGCGAGGAAATCCCGCAATCCCAGACCGTTTGGAAATACGAGTTTTATCCGGAGAACAAATAAGGAATTTCCCGATTGAAAAGAGGTGGAATGATTCGGGACAGGTCCGATTTTCCCGGCGGATACCATACCTGATTATTAGGAAATGAGTAAAGCGTCCCCAGAATTATAAAATAAAGGAGGGCAAAAAATGCGAAGCGACAGCCCCGCCAAGAGCGGGATAAACTCCGTCCCGAGCCAATCGGGAAAGAGGTTAATCGGCCTGGTTCTGGTATGGGTGCTTTTGATGCCGGCGCTCATCCTGGCTGATGGTGAGGTTACTCAAAAGACAACCCAAAAATATCCGGATGGAAAGACAAAGGAGATTACTTTTTATCAGGATGGGAAAGAGATTGCCAAAGAACTATATGATGAAAAAGGGAATTGCACCACTGAGGGAAAGATACCAGATGGCGTAGTTAAGGAATATTACGAGAGTGGAAAGTTATTGTATGAGGGGAACTACAAAAATAGCAAGGCAGAAGGCATAGCCAAGGCATATTACCCGACCGGAGAGTTAATGGCTGAGGGGAACTACAAGGACGGCAAGCGGGAAGGCATAGGCAAGTCATATTACAAGAGTGGAAAGTTAAAAGCCGAGTTGAACTACAAAGATGGCAAGCGGGAAGGCATATGCAAGTGGTATTACGAGAGTGGACAGTTAAAAGAGGAGGCGAACTACAAAGATGACAAGGCGGAAGGCATAGGCAAGACATATTACGAAAGTGGAAAGTTAAAAGAGGAGGCGAACTACAAAGATGGCAAGGCGGAAGGTATAGGCAAGTCATATTACGAGACTGGACAGTTAAAAGAGGAGTTGAACTACAAAGATGACAAGCGGGAAGGCATAGGCAAGCGGTATTACGAGACTGGAAAGTTAAAAGATGAGGATAACTACAAAGATGACAAGCGGGAAGGCATAGGCAAGTCATATTACGAGACTGGACAGTTAAAAAAGGAGTTGAACTACAAAGATGACAAGCGGGAAGGCATATGCAAGACATATTACGAAAGTGGAAAGTTAAAAGATGAGGATAACTACAAAGATGACAAGCGGGAAGGTATATGCAAGTCATATTACGAAAGTGGAAAGTTAAAAGGTGAGGATAACTACAAAGATGGCAAGGGGGAAGGCATAGCCAAGACATATTACGAAAGTGGAAAGTTAAAAGCCGAGGCGAACTTCAAAGATGACAAACTGGAAGGCATATACAAGTCATATTACGAGAGTGGAAAGTTACAAGCCGAGTTGAACTACAAAGATGGCAAGCAGGAAGGCATAGGCAAGTCATATTACGAGAATGGAAAGTTATTGGGTGAGGCGAACTACAAAGATGGCAAGAAGGAAGGTATATGCAAGTCATATTACGAGAGTGGAAAGTTACAAGCCGAGGCGAACTACAAAGATGGCAAGAAGGAAGGTATAGGCAAGTCATATTACGAGAGTGGAAAGTTAAAAGATGAGGATAACTTCAAAGATGACAAGCGGGAAGGTATATGCAAGCGGTATTACGAGAGTGGAAAGTTACAAGGTGAGGCGAACTACAAAGATGGCAAACTGGAAGGCATATGCAAGGTATATTACGAGAGTGGACAGTTACAAGCCGAGAAGAACTACAAAGATGACAAGGCAGAAGGCATAACCAAGATATATTACGAGAGTGGAAAGTTAAAAGAGGAGGCGAACTACAAAGATAACAAGCGGGAAGGCATATGCAAGGTATATTACGAGAGTGGACAGTTAAAAGATGAGGATAACTACAAAGATGGCAAGCGGGAAGGCATATGCAAGACATATTACGAGACTGGAAAGTTAAAAGATGAGGTGAACTACAAAGATGGCAAGGCGGAAGGCATATGCAAGTTATATTACGAGACTGGACAGTTAAAAGCCGAGGCGAACTACAAAGATGACAAACTGAAAGGCATATGCAAGGCATATTACGAGAGTGGAAAGTTACAAGCCGAGACGAACTACAAAGATGACAAACTGGAAGGTATATGCAAGTGGTATTACGAGACTGGAAAGTTAAAAGAGGAGGCAATCTACAAAGACGGCAAGTTAATAAATACCAAAAAATATTAACGAATTTAAGGTGTCAGCCCCGCCGGTGGCGGGAGATTAAGATATTATCCCGACGCTTCGGTCGGGGTCTCCCGAATGAAGATGCTCAAGGAGAACTGCTTTGGTAGCCACCATCCTGTGAAGGACGGGATCCCGAAGCGAAACTTTCTTGGGTTACACCATTCGGGATAAGAACCAGTAACGGTCTTTTGTCCCTTTCGGAACAAAAGTCCTAACTGGTTCTAAGAGAGGATTTAACCAATGTCCAATCAAGCACACATAGACCGACGTAAACAGCCCCAGACAATCATCACGGCCATCGGTGAGGCCTTGCGTGAGATTGATTGGGAAATAGCCGAGACGACCAACCAGCGTTTCGTCCTGCATAAATACAACTGGACTAACGAGTCCTTCGGCTATTCCCTGAAAATCCCCAAAGGTATCCCCATTGATAGACTCTGGCTGGGGTATCTCAAACACAAGGATATCCACCCGCCCGGCATCTATGCCGGAATGAATCCGAGTTTAGGCGTGCCGAATATCCTCACGCCCAGAGGCACCGGCTATCTGCTCGCCCCGGAAAACTTTAAGGTCTGGATTCTCATAAAGCAACTCATCCCCGCCCCCCAGATTAAACAACTGGAGGATGAATGCGGCAAGCGGAAACTGAAGGAGAAGATGAAGCAAATACTGCTGAAGACATACCCGTTCTCCTTGAAGTAGTTACATTGTTACAGGGTTACAATGTTACAACGATGAAACATTAAAACAATGTAACACTGAAACTTCTATGAAGAGACCCAAAGAAGCCCATCCCACCCCCTTTGAGGTGGCCATAGAGAAGGGCGATTACGAACTGCCCAGTGAGGTCGTCCCACCTGGAGGTCCTTCCAAGGAATTCTTAAAGACCCTGCTGGCCTGGGGGACCTTCTTTAACCGGCTCGGAGGTCGGCTGGACATTGTCTACTGGGTAGGTATCTTGACGAGTCACGGGGGTAATATCAAGGAAACAGCCGCAGTCCTGGGGATAACACCGCGGGGACTCTATGCCCGGATTGCCCGCTTAGAGGAACATTATTATAAGGTAACTCATCCCCGCCTGCCATATGGCGGGCAGGCACCTCTCCCCAAACAAAAGTAACACTTTCAGGGGGGATACCCCCCCACCCCCTTAAAGACACCCCGTCCCTATAATAACCTAACCCTATCACATACCCAACCTAACCGTATCACACCCCCAACCTAACCCTATCACACCTCTAACCTAACCCTGTAACATCCCTAACCTAACCCCATAACATCCCCAACCTAACCGATGGAGAGGTAACGCATATCCACCCCACCTCTCTAACCTAACCCTATCACATACCTAACCTAACCATATCACATACCCAATCTAACCGGATGATATACCCAACCTAACTCTATCATATACCTAACCTAACCGTATGATACACCCAACCTACCCTATACCCCCTGCAAAAAAACACTTCACGAAAAACCGGGTTTTACACAATGCGTTCACAGGTCTAAAAAAGGGCTAAAATTTTATCTCCTTATCTATCAAAGGGTTATGAGTTATTAGTTATAAGTTATCAGTTAATTTTTTGCACAATGCGTTCACTGGGTCGCCTCCTTATGGAGGGCGAAAGGAAGTAGTGAGTAGCGAGTAGGGAGTAGAAAGAAAAGCCTTCCAAGGAGGTGGGTTATGAAAAATAAGTTATTAGTAATCAGTTGTTGGTTGTTAGGGTTGTTCGTTCTGACGGCTGAGGCGGTTTTGTCGGTCTTGCCGGTTATTCCGGTTCCCGTCGGGTTTGCCTCCGGCGGAAATGAACACACGAATTCACCGACTCGTAAACTGTATGAGACGATGCTTTATCCGTGCGTGCGGATTTCTTCACCAAGCGGGATTGGCTCCGGCGTTATTATTCACCGCAGAGACGCAAAGGACGCAGAGAAATCAATCTATATTCTAAGTGCCGCCCATGTGGTTGGAGATTATTCGGCTGTAACCGTTACGGTTTATTCATATCACCGCGGAGACGCAGAGGTCGCAGAGGAAATACAGGCGAATGTTGTCTTAACCGATACCACTAAAGACCTGGCTCTTCTCCGCGCACTCTGTGTCTCTGCGGTGAAACCAGCGAAGTTAGCACCAAAGGATTATACATATTATCTGTTCACTCCGGTTTATGCCGTCGGTTGTTCATTGGGGCTTGAGCCTCGTCCTTCATCCGGTATTCTCAGCGCTCTCAGCGTCTCTGCGGTGGAAATTAGCGCACCCATCCTGCCCGGCAATTCCGGCGGACCTGTCTACGATGCCAAGACCCACAAATTAATCGGCATAGCAGTTTGGGTAAGAGTCTATAACGGTCAGTTGGTTACCACGATGGCGGGAGTCGTCCCCATCCAACAAATATACGAATTCCTCACCGCAGAGACGCAGAGTTCGCAGAGGGAATAAATAATCTTTTTCTTCTCGGCGTCCTCGGCGCCTCAGCGGTGAATAAAAAGGGGGTGAGTAATATGCAAGCGGAACAATCCTTCGGTAAACTCAGGACAGTGAGCGAAGCCGAACTGTTAAGAGACGAATTAGAGAGAGAATTAAAAACGAAGCCTAACAGATTATTCCGGAGGTTACTGAAGTTCTGGGACGATATGGAGGCGCTTGCCCAGGAAGAATCTCCCCGACTCAGTTTGCTGGATATGGAGATTTTCCCTGAGGTTTATTTCGCCTACAGTTCACTTCTCGTCGGTGAGAATAACCCCGAAACCTATGGTTGCGAAATCGCCCCCGCAGAATTCCTGGCGGAGGTTCGTTCCCTCGGGGTAACGCTCCGTCCGGCCCTTTACGAGGTCGCCCGGCTGATGATTCGGGAAAAATACCGAAGACAGCATGTGTATGAAATCTAATTTCAGATTACAGATTACAAATTCCAAATCTGAAATCTGCAATCTTGAAATCTGAAATTTGGTCAGTTCTGGAGGTGTTGCGAGGTGTCTGCTCGCGGGCGCGCACGAGCAGGAGCAATGCCGACGAACAGAACGGAGCGACAATGCCCCGACATTCGTCGGGGTCTAAGAGCCAGTAAGTCGCTCTGCTCCAACTGGCTCTAAGAAGAGGAGGTGAGAAAAATGTCTACTATCGTCAGTCACGGGACATTTGTAGCGGTGATACCGAGCGATGTGGTGAACCGGGTAATGAACACCTGGCTCCGGACCCTGCAGAATGAGGCCCAGGATATCTATGCCAAGATTCTGGCACGGATTCCTGACCTGAAACGATTTGTGGAGCGACTCGCCCAGACCTCGCATGAGGGATATCGGAACTTTGTCAATCCGACCTTCCACAGTAAATCCGGATTGGGTGCGAACCAGATTCTGGAGTCTCAGATTGCGAATCTTAGCCGTTCTTACGGCAAGTACACCAAGAAACTGGCGTTCTTGTTTGAGACCGTGGACGGGGTTCCGGCCAAGCGGTTCAAAGACCTGGTGGAACTGATGAAGGACGAGTTCGGCACGGGTATCGCGGAAAGGACGCTACCTTTCACCGGCACCAAGGTTGAAGGGCTTTCCTGCGCCACCATCGCGGCCTACTGGCTGGTGGGTGATAAGAAGATTCTGGGGATGCTCAGACCCGCGGATAAGATATATCCCGGAGAGGGTGGTCCATATCTGATTACCACCTGGGAAAAGTTGCCGACCCTCAAGGCGGCCCTGATGCACCGGCTGGTTCAGGCTGGGGCGAACATCGTGAAATCCAACTATGACCCGACCACCGTCAGTGCGGAGAACGCCCGCACCAACTCGATTGTCCAAGGGTTTGTTGACCCGGCACTGGGACTTGAGCCATTCGGCACGGGTGGTCCATCCCATCTGGATTATATCCTGGATGGTGAGAGACGGCTCTGGCTGGATGTGCAGGTCTCAAGATTCTAAGGTTAAACTCGCAAGGAGAGGGGTGTCTCCCCCGAAGACGTTCGGGGGACACCCCTTCTTCCTAGGGATAAACCCCTTTTTATTTAGCCCTTGATGACCCCTAACGGCTTAAACTTGGCGACGTTTTTGCTGATACCCGCCCTCTCCATCACTTCCACCACATCTACTACATCTTTATAGGCCTCAGGCATCTCTTCAGCGAGCGAACCCCGGCTCTGGGTCATCACAAAGACACCGCGCTCGGCTAATTCTTTATAAAGGTCTTTGCCCTTCGTGGTTTTGAGCATCTGGGAACGGCTGGCGACCCGGCCCGCGCCGTGACAGGTGCTGGCAAAGGTATATTTCATCGCGGCCTCGGTGCCGACACAGAGGAACGAATTACGACCCATATCACCCGGGACCAATACTGGCTGACCAATCTGGCGGTATATTTCTGGGACTAATGGATGGCCTGGTCCAAAGGCACGCGTGGCACCCTTGCGGTGGACACAGACCTTAATACGTTTACCATCCACGTCGTGTTCCTCTATCTTGGCAATGTTATGACAGACATCATAAATAAGTTGCCAGCCGAGTTGTGCGGGGGTCGTATCTAGGGCCTTCAGTAACGACTGCTCAGTGAGAGACATAATAACCTGACGGTTGACCCAGGCATAGTTAGCGGCGCAGGCCATTGCACCGAGATACTCTTTGCCTTCAGGCGAGTTCACCGGCGCACAGGCCAACTGACGGTCCGGCAGATTGATTCCGTATTTCTGGCTCGCCTTGAGTAATTTCCGAACATAGTCATCACATATCTGATAGCCAAAACCGCGAGAGCCGGAGTGAATTGTAATGGCAATCTGACCTTTCTTCAAGTCAAAGACATCGGCAATTTCAGGACGATAGACCTCGACAACCTGAGCGATTTCCAGGAAATGGTTACCAGAACCAAGTGTTCCGACCTGAGTCAAGCCACGTTGAATCGCATTATCACCAACCACCTCAGGGTCGGCAAGTTCTAACCGTCCCTGGTCTTCAGTATGTTCCAGGTCATCCCGCGTGCCATAACCGCGTTCTATGGCCCAACGTACCCCTTTCACCAATAATTCCCGTTCTTCCTGGCGTGAGAGTTTCGGAATGGCACCCGAAGAACCAACGCCACTTGGGATATCGCGGTAGAGTTGACGGACAATTTCTTTTATCTTGGGGACGACCTCCGAGGCCATTAAGTCAGTCTTAATCAGACGCACACCGCAATTAATATCGTAACCGACCCCGCCCGGGGAAATCACACCCTTTTCCATATCAAAAGCCGCGACACCACCAATGGGAAAGCCATAGCCCCAGTGGATATCCGGCATTGCCAGCGAATATTTGATAATCCCGGGCAGGCAGGCGACATTGGCGACCTGGTCCAGACTTTTATCCTCCTTAATCTTTGCCATCAGTTTCTCGCTGGCATAGACCAGGCCCGGGACATTCATACCGCCTTCCGGCTCAATCCGCCAGAGATAATCATTGACCTTACGTAGATTCATAATGTGTAATCAAGGGAAAAGGGCAAAAATGGAAAGAATTCCCTTTCCCCCCTTTTCCATTTTTCCTTATTTACACTATTGTTATTCAAACATCAAATATTACCTCAGCCTGCCAACCATTCGCCAATTGTTTAACTGAAAGGTTATGAAAGGTCACGGCCTTGATTTCCTTTAGTATCTTATGATGTTCGGGATTGTAGGTCTCACCTTTAGCGATTGCCTTCACTCCCTGCGGGGTTATCTTTAATATCTTAAACCTGCTCAATAACCGCTGGTTAAAGATATATTCCCGCAGTAATTTCGTCAGCCAGTTGTTCATCAGTTCTTCAAGGTTATCCGCGGTGATTTCCAGAGTGTATTTTTCTCTGGGTTTTACCCTGGCAATATCGGTCATTATGTCAAAAAGGGCAAGGGCGGTGTTCTCAAAGAGTTCCGGTAAGTTCTTGCCATTTACCCGAATGCCCAGGTCTGCGGTGTGAGGAATTAATTCGTAATGCATCCTATAATGAAAGTATTTACTCTAAGTTCTTGGTATGTTCAGCCGGCCAATATATTTTTATTACACGACTAATAATATCCTCCCTGGAAATTGGCCCGTAGTGACGACTATCCCTGCTATTTGACAAAAAGTCTCCTATCAGAAAGTATTTATTTTCAGGGACGGTATAGGGCCCATAGTCTTCAGCCTGTTTCGTGGAATGGTATTGTTTAAATAACTTCCCATTCAGATAAACTGCGTTATCCCTGATTTGGATGGTATCGCCGCCTTTACCCACCAGGCGTTTCATAAATAATGCTTTAGAATCTTCTACCGATTTAAAGACCACTATATCACCGTATTTGGGTTCGGCGAATAGATAAGTAAGCCTTTCTGTAATTATTCTATCCCCCCGCATAATCGTTGGTTGCATAGATGATGCTGGCACTATATAAACATACACGGTTGATATAAGAATTGCCTTGAATAATAATGCACATAATGTTACGACTAACAGAAATATCAGTATTGCCTTTTTTGATTCCTTTATCTGGTTTCTCACCGAATGCCAGGCATCATAAACAACCACATTATCATATATAGCCATACCGATAAATAACCAGCCCCATTGGTAAGAATATGAAAACTTTCCCAGCGCTAAATAAACAATAATAAAAATTATTCCTTTAATCCATTTCTTGGCATAGAATTGTCCTAATCCGGGCCAGAGATACGAAAGGAATGCGGCTAACCAGGGCTTTTTAGAAAGGTCGGTATCTTTTGGAGTATCGGAGGGAAGATTGGCATTGCTTTTTCGGGTTATTCTATGGGCATTGAATACGTTCCATATCCTAAATAAGAGGATTAATGCAAAAGCACCTATTGCCCACCACATAACCATTGAGGGTTCAAATATGACATAACCAGTTATTACTACTAACGCAAGATAAACCACTATGAGAATTATGCCTAATATTTTTCTATTGGCATAGATTTGCCCTGTGCCCGGTATAAACCAGGACAGACATACTGCAAACCATGGGTCTTTCCATTTCATAGTATGGTCAGTCTCCATATTTTACCCTCTCGCTATTAAATCTCTGAATATTCCGGGAACGCTTTCTGGCTAATGTCCAGGTCTGCGGTGTGAGGAATTAACTCGTAATTCATAACTGATAACTGCCCCAGAGTTATAAGTTATTGGTTATTAGTTATCAGTTAAACCAGTCCGTATGCCTTTTTGATGTCGGTTTCCAAGGTTTGCAGGACAGGGGGATTTTCTCTCAGGAATTCCTTGGCCTTCTCCCGTCCCTGACCGAGTTTGTTTTCTTTATAAGCCAGCCAGGTGCCGCTTTTATCAATAATATTTAGGGTTGTGCCGAGGTCAATCAGGTCGCCCTCGCGGGAAATGCCGTTGCTGTGCATAATATCAAACTCCGCCTTTTTGAAGGGCGGGGCGATTTTATTCTTGACGATATGAACCCGCACCCGACCGCCCACCACCTCTTCGCCTTCTTTAATAGAACCAATCCGCCTGATATCAATCCGCACCGAGGCGTAGAATTTCAATGCCCGTCCGCCGGGGGTGGTTTCCGGATTGCCGTAGAATACTCCGATTTTTTCCCGAATCTGATTGGTAAAGATAACACAGGTACGGGATTTGCTGATAGCCGAGGTAAGTTTACGCAGTGCCTGGGACATTAATCGTGCCTGTAGCCCGACATGACTATCACCCATCTCGCCTTCCAGTTCAGCCCTGGTGGTTAAAGCGGCGACGGAATCAAGTACGACCACATCCAAAGCATTACTGCGCACCAATAACTCCACGGTATTCAAGGCCTGTTCACCGCTGTCCGGCTGTGAAATAATCAAATCATCTAATTTTACGCCGATGCGGCCGGCATAGTTCGGGTCAACGGCATGCTCCACATCAATAAAGGCCGCGGTGCCGCCCTCCTTCTGGACATTAGCAACGATATGAAGACAAAAGGTGGTTTTACCGGATGCCTCCGGGCCAAATATCTCAATTACCCGTCCGCGCGGCACACCTTTACCACCAAGAGCAATATCGGCAGATAATGCCCCGGTCGGAATGCATGGAATATCCACCCGCGCCTCGCCGCCCAGACGCATTATCGCCCCCTTACCATAACTTTTCTCTATCTGCGTGATTGCCTGTTTGAGCGCCTCGGCTTTGAAATCCTCTTCTTTTTTAGTAACCGTTTCTTTTATCATTCTATTAAGTCTCCTTAGTTCTACCGCAGATTATACGGATTAAATATATTATATACACCAAAGACCATCCCCTGTCAAAAAGATTGTAGTTTTGTCTGGAGAAATATTTGGACAGATTAGAGTGATATGATAACCATGGCTCTATAATAAGGCAATTCAAGAAAGACCGCGTGACCCCTTACTTCTTCTCTGACGGGAATAATTCGTCTCCAATGTCTTTGTGCGAATCTTTATCTTTACTGGGCGGTTTATCTTTTTCTTCTTTTTCTTCTTCCTCATCGACTGGTTCATCTTCATCTAATTGAGGAAGTTCATCCTTCTTTATCTTATCACGTGCCTCTTTGGCACATGCTTCTACCGGCAGGTCCTTGACTTCCTTGATCAGGTTTTCTAATTGTTTGATAATCCCTTCTTTATCCCGTTCTGATTCTTTGGCATTCAGATATGTCTTAATAATTTCTTTGAATTTATCATCGTACGGTTTATTCAGTTTATCAAGTTCTTTCTGAGCATTAACAAACGCCTTGTATCCCCGCCAGTTCGTTTTAATAATCTGATTAAGATCCTTCAACACCTCGGTCTGTTTTTCTTTCTTCTGTAACTCCTTGACCCTTTCCCAACGTTTATTAAGGTCTTTTTCAATATCTATAATCTTCTTATCGGCATTCTCAATGGTGTCGATTATTTGGGTGCTATTAGTCGGGATGGTTAGCTTATTCAACAGATTCCCGTAGTGGTCCAGGATAAGGGCAATGGGGCCGTTAGAAATCTTATTCCTCTTATAAAAATTGGCTATCTCTTTTTCATATATCTCACCTTTACTGTCGGTCCGGACCAAGACCTTGGCAAAAACCGCCCGGTTTTCGGAACATTTCCGCAACTCTCTGTCATAATTGGGAGGAAGGTCTTCCTTATCTTTGAAATACAGATAAAGAAAAAGGAGTTGCCTTTCCTTCCGGGCGATGGCAAAGGCTTCTGCGAAATCATCTGTCCGCCAGGTTACTTTATGCTCCTCGCCAGGATTATGTGGCGGGTTTCTCCCGGGTCCCCATCCCCCGGGTCCGCGTTGCGCCCAACTATCACTAGTCATCATCGTTAATAAGACCACGAATACCAAAGATATCCCTATCACTTTTAATACTTTATTCCACATACGTTTCCATCCTTATATATAATATATAGATATTTCTCCTTAATATATTATAAA
>Ga0315314_1002589_pt1 | contig 14823 bp, 16 predicted proteins | sample TDP9_MG_FD_203631 | JGI IMG/M metagenome (GOLD analysis project Ga0315314, IMG submission 203631) | Freshwater sediment microbial communities from Lake Towuti, South Sulawesi, Indonesia - TDP9 | ecosystem: Environmental > Aquatic > Freshwater > Lake > Sediment | place: Indonesia: South Sulawesi...
CACCTTCTAGTGTTTTCTGACAGAATCTTCGAGCCACTTCAGATAAGGTCTGGATCCTCGCCTTATCTCTACAGAGATAACCTCGGGAAGTTCGTAGCTGTGCAAATTCTTTATGCATTCGCTGACTTTCTCGAAAAGCGTTGAACTGGTCTTAATAATGACGAGCTGCTCATCAGATTCCTCTATCGACTCCTTCCATCGGAAGATAGAGTGAACGGGAACGATGTTAACGCATGCTGCCAATTTCTTCTCGACTATCGCTTTAGCTATCTTCTTCGCCTCAGCCAGATCCGTGCAAGTCGATAGTATGAGGATATGAGACATAGGTGCCATCAAACCAAATATTTTAAAGTGACATCTTAAACTCTGTGCTAAAGTGATTCAATGGATAGTGCAACGACTTCACTGTTATACCTTCTCGCCTGGTTCACCCTTTACATTATCTTCAGAGCTTCAGGCTTGGAGAAGAGGGGGGTGACAGCTAAGCCCCTGTACTTCATCTACAGGAGCACTCGTTTGAACAAGGCCTTAGAGAGGTTGGCGATGAGGGGCAGAATGTTCTGGCGTGTCTCAGCCAACATCGGGGTAGCTTTCGGCGTAGGGCTAATGATTCTAGCCGTGTACTCGCTTGCGCGAGGCGCTTTCGCGTTGGCATTCAAGACACCAGAGGCCACGCCTATTTCTGTTCTGGTTCCGCTGCCGGGACTGACGATAAGTTGGGAGAACTCGCCGTACATAATGGTAGCGGTAGTCATCCTCGCTGTTACCCATGAGCTTGCTCACGGGATTGCCAGTTTGATCGATGATATTCCCTTGAAGTCTGCTGGCGTATTCTCGCTTCTGTTTTTCTCAGGGGCTTTCGTTGAGATTGATGATCAGAAGCTTGAGAAGACTGGACATTCGACTAGACTGCGGGTATTCGCAGCAGGCTCATCCGTCAACCTTGTCACATGGCTTATAGTCCTAATCCTGATGTATAGCTTCATACCTTCCATAAGCCCGTTCTACGACACCAGCCCATCTGGAGTCCTGATCACAGATCTCATCGAGGGTGGAGCCGCCCAGACAGCTGGGATCGAGAGGTGGGATGTTGTCTACGCGTTGAATGGAACAGCCGTAGCGGGGTATGAGGGGTTATCAAGCTATCTCTCAAGCATCAAGCCGAACAGTCTTCTTATTGCGTCAACGAATAAGGGGACATTGACTATTACTACTCGAACTCACCCATCGAATTCTTCAAGGCCGTATCTGGGGGTGTCGGTATTCAACTATTATGCGCCTAAACTCCCAATATTTCCAGTAGCGTTTCCATTTCATCTATACCAGCTTGAACGATGGATGGCCACGATCATGATAGCTGTCGCTCTCTTCAATATGCTTCCGATAGCTCCTTTCGACGGAGACAAGTTCCTCGCATCCATGCTGAGAGTCTTCGGCGTCAAAAGGATAAAGGAGGCGAGGACCCTAGCGAGCATGCTTTGCCTGATTATCATAGGGTTGAATTTTGTACTCTCATTTTGGCGATACGGCTCGATAGAGTTTCTTGGATAAACTTATTGTTTTACAGTAGATTTTCGCAAAACTCCTAGTTAGACACCTCCAACTGTCGGCTTTATCAGCGTGCCATCTTCGTAGACCAATAAGATCTCTTGAATATTCTCTGTGAAATCTATCTCGAAAGGCGTCCTGATGTCTCTGAAAAGCTCAACAGGACGGGTGAGGAAGGCAACCGTACCGCCCACTGCTAATATGATTAACGCACTTACCAATACGATCTTTGTCACCGTTCGTCTTCGAGGAAGCGTGATCATAATCTCCCTACCACTTCTCCTAAAACTCATCATCTATTCCTTCTTGATTGTGATCAGGCGCTTCCTCCTTAAGATTAAGAGTGTAGAAATTGCTAGAAGAATTGAAAGTTGAAGGGCGAGCATCCAGCCGGTTACAAGCTCAACTCTATAAATGAAAATAACGTCGTAGCCTGCCTCAGAAACGATTTGCCAGTTCGGTATCGCATGCAACTGTAGCAGAGGAAGAAAGATCGGCATATACTCAGGTACGGACACATTGACTACAGTACTGCTCTTGAAGCCGTACCAGCAGAAAGACGAGTAATCAATGTATCCCGGTCTTGGCCAAGTGTAAGGTTCAAGAGCTGTGATACGGGCATCGAACGCTTTGATCCCATTCACGTATACGGGAGCTTTTTGCGTCAAAAACTGCAGTGGGTGTATATTCAATACGACTATGATTTGAAGTACCGGAACGTATTCTGCCACTATCAGTTTATCACCATCAATTAGGATAGATATCGAAAGCTCGCTGCTATCAATGTCGCCTCTCCAGCGAGAGAACATATAAGGCGGAGGGCCGTGACCGCCGCCAAATCTTTCTGGAGCTATAGAAACCGTGTAGGCTTGATTCGCTCTCAACTCGACAACGAGAACAAACTCCCTCTTTTCCTCCGGCAGGTCAGTCACGCTGGTCCATTCACAAGGCACCCCATCTATCGTCACTTCAGGCACATAGAAGCGTGGGATACCAGTAGCCTTCACAGTCAAAGTGCAGTTACTTGGATCGTGAGGAGCCGGAGTTACAGGCGACAAGGTAGGGACCAAGTCTTCCGCAGCATGTGCATTAAGCGCAATGAAATATGTTGCCTCAATCGCTCCGAAGATGATCGCTAAGACGATCAGGAATTTTCTTCTCACAGTCTCAACTCCTGAAACTCATCCGCAATACCGCTCTAAGAGTCATGCTCAGACGAGCGATTACGGAAGCCAAGATAGAATAGATATCCCGCAATCAAGAGCCACACCCAACCGCCATAGTACATCAGGTAGATCCAGCAGCTCTCGATAACCCTAACGAGAAGAGGAGTATCCGTATAACTTGGAGCAACCCCTGCTACTTGGCTTCCTGCGAATGCCATTAGGAGGATAGGTCCAAGCAGAAATACAATCCCTAAGGCGATTAGAAATCTCCTTCTCACTTCACTTCATTTCTTCAAACTATTGTCAGTTGAAATCCATAATTAATCGTTTTGAATCTGTAGCCCTCTTCTTGAAGTGCGAATGTTACCTCAACAAAATCCCATGGGATTTCTGGAGTAGGCGTCAAGATGGAAGGAGGGGTCGGTTCAGGTGTTGGAGGCGGAATGGTGGGGGTTGGCATTGGCGTAGATATCGGAGCCGTTGAAGAGACAGTTATAGTTAGTTTCAATGTGACAGGTTTGTTCGGTTCCAAAGTTAAGAATTCGCTATCGAATTGCGCCGTCACTCCTGTTGGCAATCTTCCTACTTTTGGAGCCAAATGAAGAGTTCGATCGGCTGTCGAGGTTAGGATGATAGTCAATGTTGCGGATTTACCTCTAGACAAGACGAAGTGTCGGTCTCCAATAACCTGATCGAATCCATACGATGACTTGATGTCGAACTCAATCTGGACAGGAGCTACAGGAGGTATTATGGGCAACACATATAGGACTTCGCCGGTGCGGGCGTCAACAAAAGACTGTTTTAAATCCGCTCTTATCTCCCAGATGTAGTAAGCTTCCTTATCTTTAGGCACAACAACACGCGCGATTGGGATTCCAATTTCTCCGCTCGGGTATGTGGCTTCATACAGAGTGCCGTCGGCAGCATGGTAAAGATAATGCCCAGTGGATCCGTCCGCCGCCTTATAGGGTGGCTGCCTATAGTTGTTCATCCAATAGTATCCCTCGAAGTCACTCCATCTCTCATTGGGCTTTGGGTTTCGCGCTGCGGCTAAAGCTTCTTCAAAGCTTATAGGCTCCTTGCTTTGCGTATTTCCGGATAGAAGATTAAATGAAAAAAGGGGGTTTTTTCCTGCTAACGTGACAGCTAGCAGCCCGAACGTTAATATGACGACGATACCCACTATACTGTTTTTTCGCATGTGAGATTTAATAAATGACCCACCAGTGAAAATATTTATCGGTCCAGCCTTTGGGGTACCCACAGGACCACTGATACAGCCACTCCGTTCCGAAGCCGCTATCCTTTGTAACATACTTCCATGTCCCGTTTTGCCAGACCTGAAGCTTATTCGTTTCGATGTTGCGAAGAGTTGTAGGACAAGTGCCGTTGAAAAAGCTTTCCCAGATATCCCATCCGTCTGTTCTGGAGGTTTCTGTGAAATAAGAAGCTTGGAGGTCCCAACTGCTAGTATTAAAGTTGTAGAGCAACACCTTCCAATAGTTATTAAGCTTAATGACCTCAGTGCCGTACAATCTCCCTTCAGTGAACATTCGAGTGTAAGTACTAAGCCATGTGCTATCCATTGGTTTCCATACGACAAAGCCACCCGTTATGTGATTCCAAACCCCATAGACTCTAAGGGTAAGAGGATCTGTTCCGGCTCGCTTGTATACGGTGACTGATTCTAAGGACGCTTTGTTCGGACATTCCAGAGTGGGTGCGTAGAGCCAACGGTCAGGCGGCTGGGCTGGAAGTGTAAGATCGGTTCGGACTTCCTGCATCGCATAGACACCAAGCACGCCCGGTGTTGCGTAAAGAGTGGTGCCGAAGTCTCCCTGTCCAGGACTGGGCTCTTCCCTTAGCCGCCGTTTCGGAGGAATGATTTTTTTATACAAGCTATGTAGTGGGTGTCTTGGATCTGCCATGTTAAGTTCAGGTGTTGAATCAGGGACTATCAGAGAAGGATTATCGATGGGTTCAGGATATGGCGGGTAGGTCGAAGATGAGGGCGTTTCTTGGGCATCGGCCTTAACACTGGGCAGGAACGATGGAATCGACTCCAGCAGTAAGGCTGCTCCTATCCCTCCAACGCTATACTTGATATAGCGTCTTCGTGAGATCGTCATTTTCTTAACATCTTTTTCTCTCATTCTATTTTTCATTTTTTCACCTTCAGGCTTTGGGTATTTGTTTCATCACGCCCTTCCTCGGCGTTTTGACAGGGATATGATCACAACTTCTCGGCTAAACGAGAAACCGAGGCAAACTGACTTGGTTGGAGAGTAGCCCATCCTTGTCGAACAGAATTAGACAGACTGGCTATATAAAGGTATATCACGACATCCCTGAATATGTACGAAATCAAACGTAGGACGGAAGACGAAGTGAATCTTATTCTTCAATGGGATGAGAAAGCAGGACACGTCTTTCTTGATTTTGTAGTTGACATCAAGGGCATTGAACCGCTTATAGAAGCCCGCAAGACTGTTCCAAAAACACTAAATCTAGAGGGTTTGAAGTGTGCTTCGGGCCATTCAAACTGGGATATCAAAAAGTTGTCAGTAAGAACAGTTCAACTTGAAGGAAGACTGTATCCTTGTCTCACAATCTTATTGTTCTGCAAGACATGTCTAGATATTGGAATCATTACGGAAAGGGAACTAAAGTATGCGAGTATAGGCCATACTTTGAAGAGAGCCGCTATGGGCATAGTCGACTTCGTTAGGAATTGGAGACATGTCAAAATAGGACGAGAGACTTTTGAGCTTGGATTTTATGACAAAATCATTCCAGTAAAACGATGTCCTGTATAGTAGCCCATCACCTTTTGATTTGAATGGTTTCTGTTTCGACTTCAACTTTGTTGAGGTATAGAAGGGCGAATAGGTCGCCACTGACGCCAGCGTTGCAGAAATAAACATTCTCTCCAGACTCCCATTTCCGCCCATCTGAAAATTGAATCTGAAAGTAACGTAAACAAGAGTCAATGTTTATTTGAACGTACTCCCAATTCTCCTCGAAATGTTGGTACTCCCAACTCCCAGATTCCTTGTGGGAGAGGATTACTCTCTCGCCATTTCGAAGGGTTATCTTTTGCGGTATCGGAGTCGGCATTGGCACTGGCATGGTTCCCTCAGTGACAGCCCAGACCACACCAGAAGCGAATGTCAGATTCTGAATGGAGAGTCGCAAGTGAAAGAGTGGTTTATGTTCAAATAAACCGTGTAACCGTCTCTTTTGACTTCATATACGCTACTTAGGTTTCCCAAGCGGTTGCCCGACTCGTCCTGAAACAGTATATGAAGAATCTTTGTGTGAGATATGAACAGTTCACGGTGGCTTCTAAACTCAGCGAGGTATAGAGAAGCAGTAGGAAGACCGGTGGGCGTCGGCGGTGTTGTGGGTGTTTGAGTTGGAGGTGCTGAAAAATGAACCGCGAGAGCTACAAGCACAATAGCTAGAAGAATTGTTCCCACTGCTATGCGGACTCGGGTGAGAAACTTTCCAAGAGAAGATTTCGCCATCGCTTCATCTCCTCAAACCATTGATTCGTAGACAACTGTATTTCAGCATAGTGCAATCTACAATATGTCTTCTTGGCGCAAGAATTTCTCCCTTGGAAAGCCACCCAGCTGCTCTACTTCGCGGGGCTGCGTGAATTGCACAATCGATATCGTAGTGCCTCGAAATCGCATTTTCAGATCAGACCCTTTCCTTCATCCCTCCTGAGAGCAGTGTGTGAAGGTAGATGGAAAGAAGGGCGAGGTATCTGAGGGCTCGTAGAGCATAGGAGAGCAAGGGATAGTCAGCCATGTACTTAAACAGGAAGATGGTGTGTGCTACGTTTGGGATCTCGAATAGGTAGAAGGGGATTGGCGAGGTGGAGGCGAAGACGAGGAAGGGAAGCATCCAAAGGATGTACTGCGGCGAGAAGATGCGGTTAGCGATGAGAAAAGAGGCTAGCAGAGGAACGGAGATGCCTGCTACCTTCGCCATGTTTGACGGAGAGGTTTTGACATTAGTCTCTTTGCCATGTCTGGCCACATAAAGCTTCAACCAAAGAATTGTTGATGCGTAGAGGATGGGAAAGAAGAGGCTGGCTGCAGTGTCTCCGAGAACGTAATAGATGAGATAGCAGGCGCCGTCTCTGGTCGGCTCCCTCGTCGTCTGCCAAAGATACGGGAAGAGCCACGCGTCAAAGTTGAGGAGCATGAAAGGGAGGTTAACGAGCAACCACGAGACACCGGCAACCAAACAATATCGTGTGGAATCTCGAATCTTCTTCTCGAAGAGGAAGAGCGGAAGGAGAAGGATAGGAAAGAACTTGACAGCGGTCCCCAATCCTAGAGAGACGGCGCTCAAGTCTTCTCTCCGCCGAAGATGGAAGTAAACCGCCAACAGGCAGAGGAAGACGGCGGGCAGATCGAAGTTGAGGAGAGAGTAGAAGATGAAGGAAGGCGCTAACACCCAGAAAACCCATATTCTCCACTTCGCCTCCTGCGTCGTGAGCTGTATCCTCCACAACAAGAAAGTCGTTCCTAAGCCGAAGGCGCCTAGAATGAGAGCATTGGCAGTTAGGAAAGGCTCATACTGCAAGTCTTTGGTGATGAGGAGCGTTAGCTCGGTTGCGAACTTAACGAGTATAAAGATGCCTACGGGATACTCCATGCGGAAGAAAAGGTAGTTTCGGAGAAATTCTCCATAATTCATGTGTACATACCAGATGTCTCCGGCGTAGGTTCCAAACTTGTAGAACAGAGGCCAATAGAAGAAACGAAGGCAATAGCTCACTACCATTGATGCTAGGACGCCGCAGATCACCGACGCTTGAGAGTGCGATAGCGTTATAGCTTCACGCCACCATATTGCGTTTCCCAATTCTCTCGAAGATTATTTCTTCTACTCACTTACGAAGACCCTCTCTTCTGTTCCAACTGGGTTGTTATGTAGGAACTCGAAGAGGTCTCCGCCTGTGTTGATTGTCTCGATAACTTCATCATACGTAAACAGATGGCCGTCGGTAAAAGTCACCTTGATTTTGTTCAAGGTGGCTATACATGAGAATTGCACCCATGTCCAATCTTCCTCGAAGCGGTTTCCAGCGGCTTCAGGCTCGATGGTAATGCTTTCACCGTCCCGCAGAGTGTGAGTCGGTGTGAATGCCACCGGATAAGGCATTGGAACAGGGGTGGTACCTTCAGTTATCAGCCAACATGAGGCAACCCCGAAGGATACATTCGCAACTTCAGGAGCGGCTTTCAGTGAACAGTTTAGAGTGGCATGCACGCTATAGTTGATTCGAGCGAATTGAAGCACGTACGTTAGATTGGCGACAGTTCTTCCAGATTTATCATTCACAAGTACATAAAGGACCTTCGTGTAGGACATGAAATTTTCAGGGTGGCTTCTAAACTCAGCCAGGCATGGAGACACAGTAGTAAACTCGGGTGTAGGTGTCTCGGTGGTAGATGTGGGCGCTGTGGACATGGGCGGCGGCGTCAAGAGATATGGTGCTCCTATCGCCCCGACAACGATAGCAAATATGATAATCGCTAGGACGATTAGAAATCTCGTTCTCATCTTAATTCATCTATATTCTTGCCTTGGAGAGAGCCGTTATGGTTTCGTAGAGGAAGAGGGTAGCGGCAATAATGTTTATGCCAAGTGTGAATATGTAGAATGACGTCATTACTTGTGCTCTAAACATCGTCAGCTGAAGTATGAGGCTTGCTGTAAAGAGGATGAAATAGAAGAAGTACTTCGGAATCAGCATCCTCCTAAACCTTATCAAATTATGAAGAACCACTTTGTCCACGACGTACCCTTCCAGTTCCTGTTTGACAAGCCCAGCCTTCTCAAGCTTAGATAGGTGATAGGCAGCAAGCGAGGGGCTGCTGAGTGTCAGGGCCCTCTGGACTTCCCGAATACCCACGGGATTTTTCTGTTTCAGCATGAAACGGTAGACCTTAACGGTTTTCCCGGTCAGAACGTCTTCCTCATCAACGCTCAATACGTCCAACACCTAGGTCTTCGAATCTTCATGGTTGATACCCGCCACTCTGCCGAAATCTTCATCTCTTCCACGAACCGCCTACGAAACGCACCGGTCGTCACTGTTTAGAAGTCACCGTAAGATCAAAAGGTATCTGAAAGGTATAGGAGCCTACGCTAATCGTTGCGATCATCCGGTACGTGCCCTCAGGAGTATCCTCAGCCGCAGTCAAGCTCAACATGATGACACTCTCAAATGTTGGCGCGGGCACTACCATAAGAGGGTCTGATATGAACTTGGCGCTTATGCCTGAAGGTAGGGAGCCGGAGTTGTGAGTAAGGTCGATTTTAACTTGGACGGTCGGGTCGGAGGTCCCTTTATCGATATCGAACATAACGTATACGGTTCCTCCAGGTTTAACCGCTATGGTGAGTGGAGGCATAGTTATTATTGGTGTCGGCGCAGGCTCCCCCGGTGTCGGTGCGATGAGGTGGTAGGCGTATGAAGGCGTATAGGGGTAGATTAGAAGCCCGAAGTCGGATATGATCATTCTGCCTCCCCATTCCTTTACGTGTGCGTATATGAGGAACTCATAATAGGCGGTGGGCGCGTCTGAGTCCGCCTCTATGCTTAAGATCGAGTTTACCTCTGCCTCTGCTTTAAGATTCAAAGCTGCTGGGGAGAAGACGTATCTGACTCCCTCAAACTTTCCAGGCACTGCGGCCAAGCCTATCTCTAAGGATACCGTGTAATCCCTATCATCAGTTGAAATCAACGTTATCGGTATAGAGCCAGACTCACCCGGTCGAAGAACCAAGACTGGGTAGGGACTGGATGGATGGGTTTGAAACTGCATCTCCGTTAAATTGAAGCCCTCTAATGAGGTGAAGCCAGCTCTCAAGTCCAGTTTCGGACGTGGCCCTAGAGTAGGTGTCACAGTTGGCTTCGGCGTAGGGATTGGAGTCGCTTCAGGTGTTGTAGTTGGAGATATTAGTGAGGGGGCGAGCAGTGCAGAAAAAGCTAAGCCTAAAACTATGACGATAGCTAGGACAGCGCTCACCAAAAGTTTCTTCCCATATGCATTCAACACTCTTCACTGCACTCATCTTGCAGTGAAATCTCGAATTAATACTATGCTTTTGTACAGTTGTACAAATTCGTTGAACATACGGTAAAGCGGTAATCACTACCCGCGACTGTGACTAGAGCGAAGTCGTCTCTTCACGTCTAATCATCCAATTCATGGAAGTATCGCCCCTTTGAAAGTATCAACCAGTACCTTTCCCCAAGAATAGCATCTCGCTAAGCGAGAGATTTGAAGAACAACACGGCTAAGCCTTGAAGTTTCCCTTCTCGTCGAGAGATGGTATATTCCGAATAGAATCTCGTGGCCCAATGCCGACATTCAGCCGGGACCTAAAACAGATCGCGGATAGAATATAGCTCACGCCGAGAGTGAAAATCTCATTAGAAAGGAGCACCTACAATATCTTTCTAGAGCTGGGCTAAAGCGAGAAAATAGAAGAGAATGGCAAGGAAAATCTCACTAGCAGCCGTTTTCCTTCTCTTATCAAGTCAATTCGCGGCAGCTGCGAATGTATCTAACGTCGCTACTTGGGGTAACGGAGGCTTCAGCAGCGATCCTTCAAGTCCAGCCTATGGGACTCATGATTGGATTGCGGAGCATGCTCTGGATTGGCTGCCTCCTGAGGAGAAGCAGTTTATCACAGATCATCTTGAAGACTACCTATATGGGACTGAGTTACCCGATAGGCTTAAGACGCTGGGAGGAATTGGCGACCCGGGTGAACACATCTTCTATTTCGATTCATCAGAAGCTGTGACAGACGATTCTGCAGCGGTTCGCGCATCTGAGGTTTATCTTCAAGCCTTAGATTTCCTGAAGTCTGGGGATTTAGCTGATGGTGTTAAGTATGCTGGAGTAATGAGTCACTATATCGCGGATCTAGCGGTGTTTGGGCATGTTATGGGAAAAGCGACAGAATGGGGAAAAGAACTTCACCATAGCGACTATGAAGAAGAAGCGTGTAAACGAACATCGAATTATGATTCTGAATTCAATTCATACTTGATTTTCGACGGAGAACTTATAATAGTCACTGCATATGATGCAGCCTTGAAGCTCGCATATAATACAACATTCGATATCGACGGGAATTGCACTTGGATGGATCAGAACTATGACTGGAGCAATCCGAAGTTCAAGAATAGATGCGGTGAATCTCTGAACCTCGCTGTAAACATCATTGCAGACGTGCTGCATGCACTGTGGCTTGAGGCTGGGAAACCGATACCGGAACTCAACCTGAACGCCATTACAGCTCTAGTCTTCATCTTGATAACTGCCACAGTAATAGGCTTGCGTAGAAGCAGAAGACTATGGGAGTGAGCGTTTCTTGAGCCAAGTCCTAATAATCTCTCCGGACTCTTACGATCAGAGGCTGAAGAATTGGGGATACGCGGTCACAGACCCAGCAAATAAGGATGTCGGAGAAGAGGTGAATATTCCAGCGCTAGGATCTAGGAGAATATCAGTCAACTTCAATCTACCGACAGGTATTCCCGAGATCGAGACGTTCTTTCTGATGCTTCTAAACGTAACTAGCGAGGCTGCAAAGCGACCAAGGTGGCGATTGTGGGAGAAAGAAGCGATCGAAGGGAAGATTACTCTATTCGTGAACGGAGGTCTAATTGACAGTCATGGAATTTTGCTCAGCGCGGAGTTTCCATGCAGTGATGTCTGGGATCTGAAGCTAACCGGGAGACCGGACCTGTTAAAATGGAGAGATACCAACGAGATAGAGATAAGAAATGAAAGCACATGCGACTTCAAATGCAAAAGCATCGAATACTACATCGCCTACAAGCCGACGTAACCCCTTGCTTATGAGCAGAGGCCCGGATGGAGCAATCGCAAGTCGGATCATATGTAGAATCAAACAATCGGGCAATATTTGCCAAAATTTAACTGTATCCGTTTCAACAAATCGATCGAAAGGCCACCGTCCTTCTTCGTTATTCGATGATTCCTTTTAGAGGCTATTCACCGCGATCGGCGGCAGAAACTCACGTCAATGGAAATTAATTTTTTATTTTTTCTCTTAGCGGAACCGTTGGGAGGCAGGGCGATTCTGTAAGGCGCTGGGAACGTCTTTCAATATGACCATGGTAAGTATGTTCGACGACCTATCGTTTAAAGTATCTTACTTTGAAATATCGCCTAAGACTAGTCTCAACGCCTCCTTCGTTCTTGCCAATTCGTCCTCTACATTCCCTTTAACCTCAAATTGAGATTTTAGGTCACTTCTGAGTTTCGGATCCTCGAGTCTGCTTAGAATGAAATTTATTTGTTTCTTTACCTCGTCTAGGCGGCCGCGTTTGGTATGAATTGCAACCTTGCTCCAATCTACCTTGTCAATCAGTATCACAATGTCTTGAATATCTTGAAGCCTTGCCGGATGAATTTTAGTCGCAATCAACATCTCCTTATCCAGAACCATGACATTATGGACTGCTTTCTGGATGCCTGGGACATCGGTGGGCGAGGAATATCTCTTCAAGTATTCGAAGCTCCAAGTCGCCGCAGTTTGCCGGATAACTAGACTCCTAACGAAAATGTCCACTGAGACCTCACTGCCTAAAATACCTTTCATGAACTTGTAAGATTCTCCCCCGTAAACATCACGGAACGCATTTGAATGCTCCTCCATTCGATAGCCCTCCCTTTCCAGCAGTTTCTTGAATCTGCCTAATTCAGCCGCCACTATGTCGCAGTCGACGGAGTATCGATGTCTTCCTCTTGCCGTAACAGCGTATCCTCCGATTAGAGTGAATTCCAAACCTGAGTTTACAATCTTCTCTAGAGTCTCTAAGACTTCGTTCTCTCGAGAAAGAGATTTGGCTATAATACTCATTTCGACATGCTCGTAAGCATTTCTAACGCAGGATTATAGGTATAGATGTTCTCTCGACAAAACTTCACAGTATCTTCTAGGGGCAAAACCGAGAACCCGTCTACCTCAACAGATTTCACGCGAAGATTCGGATGTAAGCAATAGAAAACCCCAAACCATGTCTCTTTCGTGGGCTTATCCTTAAAGGCGTATTTCAATCCCTTCCTTTCAAAGAATCTCATCCAAGACTTCACGTCTTCTTTTCTGATGTCAATGTGGATTGGATATCGGCCGAAGAATCGCCCAACATTATATCCCCCTTTCGTCCAAAGAAAGACTGCGTCTTCATCTGTCAAAGCGTATTTCAAATTAGCTTCTTTGAGCACTTCATATGATTCTTCGATACCTGATTTGTTTTCAGCTACCTCATCTGGAGAAGCAACATTATATTTGCCTCGCCCATCTTTCCTAAGCAAGCCATGTTTCACCATGTCGTGTAACATCTTATATGGAGCGGGAGGACTAAACGTGGACATGAACTCATGGGCAGTAAACTCTCTACGCCACCTCCAAAGAACTCTCCACAACTCCAAATAGATCATAGCTATTTTCCTTACCAAATTAGTAAGGAATCCATTATATAAAGCCTCCACTTCGAAGGACCTTCTATTCGGTTATTCGTTGCCTATAGGCTGCTGTAACTATCGCTATTCTAATGGAATCTAAGTCTAACAATTCTTAATTGGCGATCTTTGGATATGTCGAAACCTGCGAAAATCTCTACCAGAGACATTAGGCTGATTTGGCTTGGTGCATTCTTGGGTGTATTCTTTCAAGGCTGTTAGATTGGATCGTCTTAAGTTACCAAGCGCCACTCTAGGTAGACGAGCGACTTCGACCACCGGCAACAATAATTGGTCAGTTTGCAATTTTCCTAGTTTCATCTTTAATCATTACAGACTTTATAGTGATATACACCCTGGGCAAACTAGGTATTGTCCGCGGAGCCTAGAAGAGACTTGAAGACGTGTATAGCATCAAAACTTATCCGGAGAGCTTTCGATGACATAATAGATCTAATTCGAACAGCCTTATTGTTTGAGAAATAGAATAAAATCTATTGCAATCCAATGTATTTGCTGGGATGAACCTTTTGAAGTGCAGCTTCTGTCGGAAGGGTGAAACATTCTATGTTCGGAGCTACGAAGGAGTCGGCTTATGCCATAAATGCTTGAAGAAGAATATCGAGGATAGAGTTAGACGAACAATATCCAAGTACAAGATGCTGAAGCCTAATGATCATATTGCTGTAGCGGTTTCTGGAGGAAAAGATAGCCTATCTCTTCTAACCATCTTTCGAAAGATCATGAAGAGGTTTTCAAGGTCAAGTTTAACGGCCGTGACGGTTGATGAGGGAATAGCTGGATATAGAGATGAAGCCATAAGGATCGCGAAAAACTACTACGAAAAGCATTCCATCAAGTATGAGATCACTTCGTTCGAAGAACTCTTCCAAATCAAATTGGATGAACTGGTTAAGGATAAGCAAGAGCTTTCACCATGCTCTTATTGCGGCGTGCTTAGAAGAAGAGCTATCAACCTTGCGGCAAAGAAAGTTGGAGCGGACGTAGTTGCGACTGCTCACAACTTGGATGATGAAGTTCAAACTATCATGCTAAATATTGTTCATGGAGATGTGAACAGGATCTCTAGGGTTGAACCTGTTCTTGAAGACCCGAATGGAAGATTCTTGAGGCGTATAAAACCGATCTGTGAGATTCCTGAAAAGGAAGTAGCCTTATACGCTTATGAGAGCGGGATCGAGTTACAGAGCGTCCCATGTCCATACATGGCGACTTCGCTGAGGAATGATATGCGGTCCATGCTGAATAGGATGGAGATCAAGCATCCTGGAACAAAATACACGATCTTTAGGTCGACTGAGAGGTTGAAAGCCGCATTGAGGCGGTATACGGCGAAGCCCGAACTGAAGAACTGCCGGTACTGCGGCGAACCTACTACGACAGAGATCTGCCAAGTCTGCAAGATCTTGAAGAAAACGGTTCTATAAAGGATTTCATCGCGACGTTTATATCGATTCTTCATTCAATTCTCTCTTGGCGGCGAGGTCTTAAGCGGGAGGCTAGGTCTCTCCTGAGGAGGTAAAACTCCGACCACAAATGATCTTTATGGTGGG
>Ga0315314_1002590_pt1 | contig 14822 bp, 16 predicted proteins | sample TDP9_MG_FD_203631 | JGI IMG/M metagenome (GOLD analysis project Ga0315314, IMG submission 203631) | Freshwater sediment microbial communities from Lake Towuti, South Sulawesi, Indonesia - TDP9 | ecosystem: Environmental > Aquatic > Freshwater > Lake > Sediment | place: Indonesia: South Sulawesi...
TTAGTTACCATTAGCTAATCACCTCCTCTTTCTCTTCAGCGAAAATGTCCTCTTCTTCTGTTTCCTCTGGAGCTTGACTTTGCGGTTTGCTTTTGGGTGGTTCGTTGCTTTCTACCCATGCCTCTATGAGCTGGTGAACCTTGTCTTTTACTGTGACTCCTTCGATCCCGCATAGTCTTCTAAACTTTTCGTATAGGTCTTCTGGAATGTAGGTTACTACTCCTTTTGGCATGAGTATCCCTACTACTAGTAGAACTACTACTAGTATTTTAATCTTTCTCTAGCGTTTTGTGTGTGTTTTTTATTTTTGTTTTTGTTGAGAGAGAGTTAGTTAGAGAGAGGGAGAGTGTTTGGGTTTGGGTTTGGGATTAAAATTTAATATTACTTTTTTTATAGGGTTCTCCGAAATTTTAAATTATTCTTAGCTAATAACTCTAACCCATTCAGCGCGCGCCAAGATCTGTGCAAACCATTAGCCTATGGCTATAGGCTCAAGACCTACCCCCTTCCCTATACCTTTTTTGGCTAAAGTGTCGCCAAAACAAGCGCGTGTTCATATGATTCAACGGTTAACATTTTTCTGGAAACTATAGCTTGGGTTAGCTATCGCCTTGAGGAGAGGTGATCGAATCTTGCGGCGTTCAGCTATCCGCCGGCGTACATCTGCAAAAAATCGACCTTCACCTCTCCTTTAAGCCTCTCATAGAGGTCCACTAAGCGATTGCCTATGGGCTTTCCGTTGACCAGCACGAGGCATGGGTACCGTATTTTCCCATCTTGATTCAGCAGTCTCTGCCCCAAGTATTTCTCGTCGATGATTCCCAAGATCTGCTTAACCGTTAAGCCATCGCTTAAGTCCATTGAGGCATCATTGGTTCCTGCGATCGTTGCCGTGTGTCCGAGAAACCTTATTCTCACGTTCATCCGTCGGACTCCAAACAATAATTACTCAGCGTACAAAATATATGCGTTACCTCTTTATCCGTTAAGAAACGCCCTCCAATGAGGCTTCATAAGATCAGTTTAACGCCTTCTCAGGAGATTCGAAAGGTTTAAGAATTCACCCATTAAAACTTTAAGTATGAAATTTGGGGTTGCCATACCGACATCTCGCGAGGGGCTCATGTACCCCCCAGGTTTTGCGTCTCCAGAATCAAACGTTGAATTGACTCTGAAAGCGGAAGAGCTGGGTTTCGACTCCGTCTGGGGCAACGACCACTTGACCACTCAAGCTTACCTAAAAGATTTGAGACCGAAACCCAAGTTCTACGAGCCCTTAATCGTTTTCTCGCATCTCGCAGCCTTAACGAAAAAGATAACATTCGGAGCGGGCGTAGTCGTCGCTCCCCTCCGAAATGTGCTAATTCTCGCCAAACAGGCGGTTACGCTCGACAACCTATCGAACGGGCGCTTCATTCTGGGCTTAGGGATAGGCGCGTACAAAGAAGAGTTCATCGCGGCGGGAGGAACTGGAAATAGGGGCGAGATCCTCGAGGAGGCGGTCAGGGCGCTAAAGGAGTTGTTCGAAAAACCTGTCGCGAGCTTCTCAGGTAGGTACATTAGATTTTCTGGAATCGAGTTGAACCCGAAACCTATTAGAAACCACCTGCCCGTCTACATGGGAGGGAATGCGCCTCAGGTAATTAGACGAGTTGGCATGCTAGGAGATGGGTGGCTACCAGCGGCCCTAACTGCCGATGAGGTAAGGCTGGCGAGGGAGAAAATATCGGAATATGCCAAGGAAGCTGGGAGAGACCCGAGGAAAATCGAGGTTGCCCCAGAATTTGCTTGTAGCATCGCTAAGGGTCGAGCCGAAGCCCGCAAGAAATTCGTAAACTCGCCCATGTTTGAGCATATGAGGTCGCTATCGAAGTCTACTTTTAGAGATATTGGTCGGCTCGGCTTAAAAGAGATGGAGAAGAGAATTTTTATAGGAACCCCAAGCGACACACTGAAGAAGCTAGCACTCTATGAAGAAGCCGGTGCAGATCACACCTGGTTCGATTTTATAGGTTTAACGCCAAAAGAGGTAGTTCAGGCGATGGAGATATTCTCAGCGGATGTCCTCCCCAGTTTCAGATGACAGAAACTATCAATTCAATAATGCCATGTAACCGTCTGTGGAGATAGTTTCGGCAACCTTTTTTAAGAACCCTAAGAGAGGTTGACTTAACCTAACAAGCTTGCAAACGCTTCGATTGTTCTAAAAGCGGTGGGCTTTAGCGGTGAAACTATCGGCAGCGTCACCCCGGTAGAAGATACATAATGTTTTAGCTTTGCTAAGCATTCTTCGACGGGTCCAACGATAGCAACAGCGTCGATCATCTCGTCGGTTACGTACCGAACAGCAGTCCTCAGATCGCCTTTCATCACAGCCTCCCTCATACAGCGTGCTTTATCTATGTCTGGGGCATCCCTACCAAGCATCAATTCGGCACGTCCGGGGCGGGATAGGAGAGTCGCGACAGCCTCCTTGATAGCGGTCTCTTCTTCCTCCGGGAAAAAATCTCCGACAGAGGACAATATTAGGGAGGCGACGTCTATTTTGGAGAAGTCTCTCCCAGATCTCGTAGCGCCTTCTTTTATGTTATTTACCGCCTGTTTGACATAGCTTATAGAATTGCCGGCTGTGAGCAACACGCCATCACCGAGTTCCCCTCCCAGTTGCAGCATCCTAGGACCGACGGCGGCCACGTAAACTGGAATTTTTCTGAATTCTGTTCCAAAGCCTAATTTAATATTCCTAACCTTAAACACGTTACCTTCGTAGCTGACAGAGTCCCCTGTCAAGGTCTTTCTGATGATTTGAACGCTTTCCCTCATCGAAACCAGAGGCTTTCCCATAGGAATCTTCATCTGCTGCTCTATCCAGAGCGGTAGGCTCGTTCCGATTCCCAGAATCATTCTTCCGCCCGAGAGCTCGTTGACGGTCGCTGCCGACATGGCGATTAACGCTGGGTTTCGCGTGTACGGATTTATTACACCGGTACCTAACTTGATTCTACTCGTTTCAGCCGCGATCGCTGCAAGTGTAGAGAACGCGTCTCTAAAATAATAGTGCTCCGCCACCCATATAGAGTCGAACCCTTTCCCCTCAGCGATCTTGGCATATCTAACCATCTCCGGTGTTGTGTACCAATCACCCGCAAGGACCAGCCCAAGATGCAAGATGCTCTCAACCTCTCCTAAAGGCTCTTAGACCTACATCAACGGTTAGTCGTGATTAAAGGGAGAGATTAGTTAAAACGCTTTCCATGTTTAAAAAAGGCTGTAATGCTAAAGGGCTATCAGCTATTTGCTATTGGTTTTGGCGGAATCACGAACACATATATATTTGATCAAAGAATTACTAACGAGCCACAGATCTTAAATCGAGCACGTTATGGATAAGGGGATGCTTTCTATGAACATCAAAATCAACAAACTCGTTCAAAGCATGAAACGTTACGACCTCGACGCAGTCATCGCCACCTCACCAGAGAGCGTTCACTACTTAAGCGGGTATAGTAGCCTCGGTCAACCACTGGGGGTCTTCATAGCGGCGTTGCTCTCCAAGGAGGGGGATATAACAATCGTGGTACCGAAGACTCACATAGATCTTCTTTGTCAAGAAAAAGTGCCCGATGTAAACGTGCGGTGCTACGGCGAATTCTACGCGAACTTCTTAGACGAAGAAAAGCTAAGCCCTGCCGAAAGAGCCTTTAAAAACTTCCTAACGCAGGATCAAACCAAGTTGAGCGCCATAGAAGTGCTGAGCAGGGTGCTTAAAGATGGGAGACTGGAAAGCGCTAGAGTTGGAATGGAGGAGGAAAAATTGTCGGCGACACTTTTCAAAAGATTGAAAGATTCGTTACCAGAGCTCAGAATACTCGAGGCGTCTGAAATTTTTAAGAGGGCAAGGATGGTAAAGACCGAAGAAGAAATCACCCTGCTTGGAAAGGCTGTTCAGATCACGGAGAAAGGCGTCCAGAACGCTTTGGAGATTGCACGGGAAGGGGTGACCGAGGCTGAGCTGGCCAGCGTGTTCGAAGAGACTCTGATTGAGGAACATGCCAAACCGTTGGGCACGTGGATGGGTTTCGGCGCACACTCGGCTTTCCCAAACGTCGTTCCCTCAGCCTCAGTTAGGCTTAGGAAGGGAGACATCATACGCTTCGACGTGGGTTGTGTGTACGAAGGCTACTGCTCAGACATAGCCAGAATCAAGGTCTTCGGAAAACCCTCTAGCGAGCAGAAGAGGATTTATGAGGTCATACTCCAAGGGGAGCAGAGGACTCTGGAGGCGGTGAGAGCGAAAGCGAAAGCCTGCGACCTGTTCTCGCTGGCCGTGGGTTACATTAGAAAGGCTGGCCTTAGAGATTACGTAAGGCATCACGTAGGCCATGGAATCGGATCGCAAGTCTATGAGCCCCCAACGATAAGTCCAAGTGATGAAACACCGCTCGAACGTAACATGGTCATCAACTTTGAGACCCCGTACTACCTGGTTGGCTTAGGCGGCTTTCAGGTTGAAGACACCGTTAGGGTCACAGATGAAGGCTACGAGTACCTTTCGAAAATGGAACGGGACCTGGAATAAAGTGAACGATCGCTGTTTAATAATTTAACCATGAATAGGGATAAGCCAAAGTTGCTATAACATCGCAAACTTATAGGTCACGTCAAAAAAGTCTTCCATCAGGAACTATGTGGTGATAGTGCAGCCCGACATCGCGCAAAGGTAAACCAATGGCCAGCGCTAAGAGCTGCGGGTAGTATAAAACGGGAATTCGAAAAGATTTTCTAAACCTCTTTTCTATCAGCGCTTGGCCTAGGTCATACTGAAGAAAGCAATACGGGCATATAACGATCATACAGTTTGCGCCTGATCGCGTTACAGACAGAAGCTTTTCCTCTACAATCTTTAAGTAAACGTCATCGTTACAAAACTGTGCCAGCGACCCACAACATAACGTTTGCTTGGAATACGGCACCACGGTAGCCCCCGTAGCCTCGACCAGCCTCGTGAGGGATTGGGGGCTTTTGGCATCATCGAATTTCTTAAGTTCTTCAAAAATGTGGCATCCGTAGTGGAGCGCAGCCCTAACCTTGGTTAGTGGGTTCTGGACAAGCTTCTCTATTTCGTCTGAACCAACGTCTTCAAATAATGTTCTAAGTATACTTTTAACTTCAATTCTGCCCTCAAATTGCTTTCCGACCCTTTTCAATGTGATGTTTACTCTGGTTCTTAGTTCAGCATCCGCAGTTAAGTCATTGTTAACTTTAGAAAGGGTCAGGTTGCATCCGTTGCATAAAGTTAATACGTCGAGTTTGTTTTGTTCCGCTACGCATAAATTCCTTGCAGCCAGCGCATACCAAGCTTCTCTATTCAAGATCTTCATGGAAAAGGGATCGGGACAGCAGGCAAAACCATCGGCAAGTTCCGATTCGACTTTCAGTTTCTTGAGGACGGCTACGGCCGAAGCTTCGAGCTGGGGAAGCTTGCTAGCGATGAGACAGCCGGTAAAGAGCGCAAACTTATTCATTAACTATTTTTCACCGTGGGATTTGGAAACTTCTACGATCCGTTTGACTTCGGCGAGTGTGCGCGGCTCGAGCGATGAAAGAGGCGCTATTCCAAGCTGCCTTCTCCTCCTCGAGACGATCTGTGAGAAAAAACGGATCTCTCCCTTTTCAGCAATTAGCGAGGTGTTGCGTTCAAGGTATTTGATGAGGATACGAAACCTGTGTGTTTTCTTAGAAATGAAGGCGGTATGTTGATAGGGTATGGGGCGAGGCCGTTGATCGAGCCGGCTTGTTTTTTGACTGGGCTTCAACATGGTTCACATCTCAGTGTTTCGTCGATCAAAATAAGACACCCGCCAACTGCTCTGCCACGTCTTTCATGCCCAACTCTTCTAGTTTCTTTTTGGTTGGAAGACCGGTTTCTGAATCCCAGCCGCGTCTTTGGTAATATTCATCCTTCGCTTTCTCCAGCCGCATGGGATCAACCATCACTCCCTTTTTTGGACCCGAAGGCAATGGCTCATATTGCCTCGGAGGCAAAACCTCATCTTTCCTCGTTATGCCATCGACAGCGTTCATCACTCTTTCCAGATTATAGATCCTTTCACCCATTTCCTCCAAACTTACCTCATCTATTTCAATCCCGGTCGCTGCCGACACTAACCTTGCGATCAGCGGAAACTTGATATTCTGAATGTAATTCTGGCCCGTGGGAATTTTACAAATCCCCGCGGCGTCGGCGATCGTGCAAAGGTGTTCAGTCCAGACTAGGATGGGGGCCTTATCGCTCAGAGAAAGGGGGTCCAGCGTTCCTTTTTTGATAGGAAGTTTTTCAGCCGATACGCCGATTAATCTCTGCACCTCTTCTGGCGAGTAAACGCCTCCATAAAACTCGGCTTGCGGAGATCCTCGAAGGTGATCAGGGCCTCTTGTCGATACACAATAAGCGAGCCCCCAGCCTTGCCTCGCTCTCATATCACCATACAGCGTCATCCCCTTAATGGCGTGTACGTATTTCTCTGTCCCTCTACCTATTCTTCGGGCAGCGCGTGCTGGTGCCTCTGCGAGAACGTCGCCGAAACCCTCCTTCATCGCTATTTTATTTATTAACTCCATTACCGCCTGATAGTTTCCCCAGCTAAGATCAAACTCGTCCGTATCCTTCTTGTTGATCAAGCCTTTCTCGAAGCATTCCATCGCCCAGGCAATACTGTAGCCCACTCCATCGATGTTTAACCCATACTCGTTGCACAGTTGACCTGCTTTCAAGATCGCTGGCCAATAGCTGTTGCCTATGTTAGACCCGAAATCGTAGAGAGTGTTGTACTCGATCTTGTCGTATCTTAAACCCTTAAAACCCCCCTCATCGACCTCAAAAACTTGTGTGCAGTGGATGGGGCAATTAAAGCATCCTTTGTGCTTGATCCAGTACCTTGGAAATACGTAGTCAGGCATCAGGTACTCTGCTCCCTCGAAAGTTCCGGTCTGACTGTTCCTCGTTGTAAAATGCCCGCCAGGGTTCGAAGACGTGACCAAAAACAGTGTTCCGTAATTAGAAAACATCTGAGTGATGCCGACGCTGCTGTTTATAACGTTCAAAGCTTCTTCAACGGCTTTTTCGAACAGTTCAGGCTTGGCTATTTTGACACCTTGCGTTCCATGTACGGCGATCGCCTTAAGTTTTTTGGAGCCCATCACGCACCCCATTCCCGTACGGCCTGCTGCCCTGCTACGATCGGCGATGACGCACGCGTAACTCACGAGGTTTTCCCCGCCGGGACCGATGCAAGCAACGTGGATTCCGGGATCTCCATTGTCCTCCAAGATTATGTCCACCGTCTCTGAGGTGGTTTTACCCCACAGGTGCGTGGCATCTTTCAACTCCGCGTGATTGTCAGAGATTAACAGGTACACCGGGTTCTTGCTTCTTCCTACAATAACAACGTGATCAAACCCAGCGAACTTTAGCTCGGGCCCCCAATACCCGCCTGCGTTCGAGTCGCCGATGGTTATGCTTTCCATACCCCTCCTCGCCGAGATGTTGAACCTCCCTGAGCAGGGAGAGAGAGTTCCTATTAACGGCCCAGCGCCAAAAACCAACGGGTTATCTGGACCCAGCGGATCTACGCGCTGTGGTCCAGCTAAATCGAAGATGAGCCGCATGTTGATTCCTCTTCCTCCGAGGTATCCCGTTGCTAACTCTTTCTCGAGCGTTTTTTGAGAAATTTTGCCGTTGTCTAGATTGACTTCTAGGATTTTTCCCATCCACCCGTACACGTTCGTCACCTCAATAGGTCGAAGAACTTCTTTGCTTTCTCGGTTATCTTCAACGTGCTGAATAAAAACCCTGGAATGTATTGCAGTGCTTTTACATCGCAATACTTAACGCACTTCGGATCTCCGTTACACAGGTCGCACTTTAAAATTGTACCCTTCTCAGGATCGAGGTATATGGCACCTATCGGACACGCTATCGCGCATAGTCTACATCCAATGCATGTGTCCTCATTTACAAGTATGGCGCTTGTGTTTTCATCTCTGAAAATAGCCTCTACAGGACAAACCTCTTGACAATAGGGCTTATCGCAATGCACGCACAAAAACGGAACGTTTATGAAGTCTTTCTCTTCCTTCGCGACACGCACTCGCGATTTCGCGGGATTGCATTCTTGCTCCTTAAAGAATGAGCATGCCACCTCACAACGTCTACATCCCGTGCACTTATCTGGATCGATTAAAAAACTGTATTTCATCATTTGGTCCTCCATCAGCCTTCTATACACTTATGGGAAATTATTTAAATTTTTTAGCTTCCCCATGCCACTTTTCGATTTATTTTGAGACAGAAGCATACGATGAATTTACCGTGAAGGAGACTTTATTTCATTTAGCTTTCACTTTTTTGCCTTTTAATTTTTCTATGGCATCCCTTATCCTAGATCTAGCCTCTGCTATGTTCTCTTTTGAGGTCGCGTACGAGAGTCTCAGGTATCCCTCGCCACATTCTCCGAAAGCCGTTCCAGGCACCGTCACGACTCTAGCCTTTTCTAACAGGTACATCGCCAAGTCCAGCGACGATCCGAGCTTGCTGACGTTTGGGAATAGATAAAAGGCTCCTTTTGGTTTCAAAGACGTTATCCCACTTATCTCATTGACCTCATCAAAGATCATGTTTCTTCTCTCCTCGTATTCCTTCACCATCTCCCTTACGCAGTCCTGTGGTCCTCGTAAGGCTGCGACAGCAGCTTTTTGGGATATGGAGCTTGGATGAGCTGCGATGTGCTCTTGAAGTTTTATCATCTCTCGAATTATTGCCTCATCTGCAACCGCGTAGCCGATGCGCCACCCGGTCATCGCATACGTCTTTGAGAACGTGTAGATGCTTATTGTCCTATCCATCATCTCTGGAAGAGAAGCTATGCTGAGATGCTTAGCTTCATCGTACAGAAGGCTCTCATACGCTTCATCAGAGATCACCATCAAGCCGTGCTCACACGCTATTTGCGCGACGTTCCTCAATTCTTTCTCGCTCATAACGGCTCCTGTTGGGTTAGATGGCGAGTTAATCATGAGAGCCTTCGTTCTCGGCGAAATTCGGCTGACCACATCGCTGGAATTGATGCTGAACCCGTTTTCCTCCTTCAAAGGCAGTGGTGTTGGTTTGGCGCCCGCCAGTATAACTTGGGCCTCATAACTGGCAAAGCTCGGGTTAGGGATCAACACTTCATCCCTCGGGTTTATCGTGGCGAGCACGGCTAGGGATAAAGCCCCCATCCCACCTACCGTGGCTATGATCTCCGTCGCGGGATCAGCCTCTATCCCGTTCTCCCTGCGAAGCTTCTCCGCAATGGCCTCCCTCAGCTCCATAAGCCCAGCGTTTGGAGTATAATGAGTATACCCAGCTTTCATGGCGTCTACGGCGGCGTCAACGATGTGTTGGGGAGTGCCAAAGTCGGGCTCTCCAACAGAGAGGTTCACCACGTCTTTATATCTTTGAGCCAAATCAAACATTTTCCTAACCCCAGACCAAGGAACCGCTTGAGACCTCGAGGATACTTTCCCAGGCTTATCACCCATCCAGCACACCTTCTGAAATTTACCTACCATATCTCATCATTGATTATATAAATCGTATAAAAAGAGGGGAGTTGACCTAAACGCCTCCTGAAATGTGCGTGGAATGCCATTTAGAAGAAACCAGAAACTGAATTGGGCTGGAAAAGCCACGCTACCGCTTTTTCATCGGTTTAAAATACTTAAATTAGAACAATCAATATTTCTAGAGCGTGTTAATGACTTAAGGTGGAGGAATTCTCTAGTTGGAATATGTTACGGAGCCTGAGAGAAAGACGCCTGTGATCTACGAAGCGGATGTGGTCGTTGTCGGCGGTGGTCCCGCCGGACTTGCCGCCTCGATAGCAGCAGCAAGGAATGGGGCCAAGGTCGCACTGATCGAGCGCTACTGGTTTCTGGGCGGCTTCGCCACTGCAGGACTGTGCAGCGACTTCCAGGGGGTAGACCGGAACGTGAACGGCGGGATTTTCCTAGAGATCGTTGACAGGCTTCTTAAGGAGAACGCCGCCATCGAATGGTGGATGATGTCGATCGATTCTGAGGTGCTCAAGAATATCGCCTTCGATATGGTGGAGGAGGCTGGCGTCAAGCTCTTCCTTCATACGTGGGCTGTCGATGTGGTCAAGCAAGAGGACAAGATCAGGGGAGTGATCGTCGAGAACAAGGCTGGAAGACAGGCAATTCTGGGTAAGATAGTCATAGACGCTTCCGCAGACGCAGACATAGCCGTTATGGCCAGTGTGCCTTACATGAAGGGGAGCGACGCACAAGGGAGCAGGGCTGGGAGGACGCAAGCGTTAAGCATGTTATTCAACATAGGAGGCGTAGACACCGAGAGATTGAGGGAGCTTCAAAAGGAAGACCCGGAGATGTGGGCGAAGCCCGGAGGGTGGGCTTTCATCAATTATCAGTCGAGGAAGGCTAAAAATTGGGTGATGGAGGCGAGAAAGAGAGGAGAACTCTATATCCGGCATGAAAACCTGCACATGTGGTTCCTTCCAAGGCCCGGTGAGGTCCAAGTTAACTCGATACACATAATTGGGGCAGACCCGATGAACATTCAAGACCTGACGCGGGCAGAGGTTGAGGCGAGAAAACACGCCGTTTCGATCGTCAACTTTATGAAAAAGAGTGTGCCAGGCTTCGAGAAGGCCTTTATAGCGGCTACGGGCTGCATGGGAATAAGGGAAAGCCGGAGGATCGTTGGAGAATACGTACTCACCGACGCCGACAGCACCAGCGGCAAGGTGTTCGAAGACGCCGTTGCCATCGGAAACTTTATGCAGGATATACACGGTCCCGAGGAAAAACACGAATTCCGGCCCAGACACTACGTGATACCCTACGACATCCCCTACAGATGTCTCCTACCTAAAAACGTGGAAAACCTTCTAGTCGCAGGAAGAAGCATCTCGTGCGACTTTAGGACCCAGTCATCGCTGAGGAGCATCCCCTGTTGCATGGCAACAGGCCAAGCGGCAGGAACCGCGGCTGCGCTCTGCGTTGAGAAGAACGTTTCGCCCAAGGCTTTGGATGTCAAATCACTGCAGGAAAAGATCATAGCTCAGGGAGGAAAGATTCTCAGGGTGGTTCCAAACTTAGATGCCGTCAATCAAGAGTACGAGAAGCGCAACGAAGAACGTAGGAAACTCTCTGCGGAAACAGACGAGCCAGGCGACATCATGTTTTGCCTTCCAGGATAGGAACCCGATTCCGTGAAGGAAACTCCCTTTATTTTTTTCTCAGAAATGTTTCTAGCTCCATAACATTTTTTGATAAGGCTTATGTTGTTGTATAGATTACGCATCTCTTTACTTTTATCGAAGGTTTCCGCCCGTTATTCTGGTTTGAGAAGCGAGACGTGATGCATGACATGCGTCATATATTTGCCTTTCGCATATAACCGCGCCCAACGCTTCAACATCCCCGTCATCAGTGGGGAAATGTCCATCAACGAACGCCACAGACACTACGAGCAATTTAGGAAAGGCGAGCTCAAACGTTTGGTTTTAACCAGCGTGGGCGAGGGAGGCGTGGACCTGTCTGAAGTCAACGTAGCCATGGAAGTCGCCGGCTTGTATGGGAGCAGAATGAAAGCAAGCCAAAGATTTGGTAGAATACTGCGACCAAAGGAGGGAAAAGAAGACGTTTTTCTCGCCTTGACTTTTATTATGCTACCTTGTAAACCGTATCTTTCTCTCTGACCCGCTCTTTCACCTTCAACCCTATGCTCTGACCCGCCTTCGCCGTCTTAACATTCTCGTGTTCAATCTGCATGGATTCTACAGTCTGTTCAAAGCCTGTAGTGGGACCTCGAACGCGGATGCGGTCGCCGACCGACAGGGTCGCCGTCAAATCCACAATAGCCACACTTATCTTCGAAAAGAAGTGAGTTACTTTGCCTACCTCTCGAAGCTCTTCCTCACTCAACCTTATTTCACCTCAAACTCAACTCATAATACAAAAAATAACAACCAAATATAACGCTTATGACGGGCCGATAGAATCTGGTGAGAGAGTATCATGTAAGTCACTGTGCATGAAACCCCAACTTCCTCTAATCACCACTGAAAAAGTTATGGGTGCCTCGCCTGAAGTCAGCTTCAAAACCATGACCGAGGTTTATTTGGGCGATTTGGCTACTGGAGCCAGCATCTAGCCAACTTCGGGATCGGGTTCCGTCTTTTAGTTCCGAATATCTCCATGCCGGCCTGCGGACATAGATCTTACGCATTCCCGTGGTCTTCAATTTTTTTGAACGTCTCCTAGGAAGCGTTGACAAAGGTCCAATGCATAATCAGATGCGGGGCGCCAACCGTAAAAGGATATAGCCTTCCATATTCCTAAGGCTGTTGGGTAGGTAGTGAATGGTTAGCTCCATAAAGATCAAGGGAAGAACCGTCGAAGGGATTTTTAGAGAGAGGCCGAACCGCTTCCTAGCCCTCGTAAACGTGGGAGACGAAACCCTTAGAAGCTTTCTGCCCAACCCGGGGAGGATGCGTGAACTTTTGATCCCCGGATCTAGAGTGGTTCTGAGGGAGGTCGAAGGGGAGGCTAGGAAGACTTCCCACGACCTCATCGGAGTCTTTTGGATGGGCCAGAAGGTGTCCGTTGACTCTCGAGTGCCCAACCAACTGGTTTTCGAGGCTTTGAAAAACAGAGACATAGAGGAGTTATCAGAGTACGGTGAAATAGCGCCGGAGTATGGTTACGGACACACCAGGTTCGACTTCCTATTAACTGACAAGCACGAGCCGTGTTTGCTGGAAGTGAAATCCTGCACGCTTGTGGAGGAGGGAAGAGCAATGTTCCCAGACGCAAAGACCGAGAGGGGTAGACGCCACCTGCTCGACTTGATGAGGGCGAAGACGGAGGGCTACAGGGCATGCGTGTTGTTCATCATTCAGAGAGTTGACGCCCAAGTGTTTTCCCCCAACGACGAAACTGATCCCGACTTTGGAAAAGCCCTTCGCCACGTTGCCGTGAACGGAGTCGAGGTGTACGCCTACTGTTCAGAGTTTGCCGAAGACGAGATCATCTTGAAGGGAAAAGTCGGAGTGGATTTAACTTGATATGGGTGGTTAGCTTATCAGGGCTGGTTGCAAATCCGAATTCCTTCATATATCCAATTGTTGAAACCATGGCTAATGAAATGCGGAAATGTTATATAATTATGTGTTATATTGTTATATGGTGATGTAGTTGATAAAATACGCAACGATTTCGGTTCCGGTTGAGGTTAAGAAAGCGTTGGAGAAAGCTAAGGGGGATGATGAGTGGGGCGAGTTTCTCCTCAACTTATGTACTGAGGTTGAGAGGTTAAGAAGCAGAAGGGCGTTCGAGCGGCTGGCGAGCATGCTCTCTGATGAAGACCTGAAAGCTATTCTTGAATCCAGTAGGGAGTTTAGGGAGAGGTTCGCGTTCAGATGAGCTTGTTTGACACGGATGTGGTTGTAGAGCTGTTGCGGGAAAGACGCTACGAGGCTGGAAGCATTTCAATCATAACGCTAATTGAGGTGTTGAGGGGAATCGAAACCGAGAAGAGAGCTAAAGTCAAAGGGTTAATCGAGGAAAGCTTTAACGTAGTAGGCTTAGAAAACAAGACCATCGAGGCCTACTGCAACCTATATCGTAAGCTTAAGGAGGAAGGCAGATTGATACCTGACGCCAACCTACTCTTAACTGCAACAGCAATATCTCATAACATGACGTTGAAGACAGGCGATGAACACTTCAAGAGGTTGGAAGGGCTCGGCTTAAAGCTAGCTAACACAAGCACCCCAAGATAGCGACTATAGTTAAATGAATCTGAAGGTGCACTAGCAGGGTTCCGGCTCACTTGGATCAAGCTCCACCTTTCTCTACCCTTATTCTTATGTCTGAGTAATCCTCCATGAAGGCTGGAGATATCTGAGCCGATGCCTCCTCTAGCAAAGGGCATGTGAAGGGTCGTTGAGGAAGGGATGGAAGAGCATCTTTAGGGCAAGTCCACCGGGCAAGATATTTAAGCACACACACCTCAAATGAGTTTATGCAGAAGAGAAGAAGGGGCCAAGATGACTGCTAAAAAGGAAGAAGTCGTCCCTTTTGAAGAAGCAAAGCGAGCGGTTGAAAGCGTTAGCCGGAGGGTAGCGCTTCTACACCTCTCTTATGCAAAAACTCTGATCGAGGCGCTCGGTGAGGAGAAAGGAAACGAGTTAATTGCGAAGGCCATAAAAGATTACGGCACCAGAGTAGGGGAAAAAACGAAGGAGGAGGTATTGGGTCAAGGACTAGAACCTCTCCCGGAGAACTTCAACACCGGAAAGAGCTATGCAATCCCGAGGTTTGGTATGCACGAACGGACCGAAACGGTGGAGATTGAAGGTGAATCGAGAACGAGGATTTATGGTTGCGTCCTTGCGAAGGTGTGGCAGGAATATGGAGAGGAAAAGCTAGGGCGTCTCTACTGTTATATGGACGTAGCAAAATACATGGCCTATAACCCCAACTACAAGCTTATGCATACAAAAGCAATTCCGGACGGCGCCGATTACTGTGAGCTGACGGTGAGGCCTACAACGGAGAGAGAAAGAAAGGACTTTTCAGCCGAGGATAAGGATTGGTTATACATAGATAAACCCTAAAATCTGCCTGAATTCCAGCCTTACGCCCAAACTGGCCAGTGGCACGTTTTGAAAATTATTTAAAAGATCATTCAAGATATTATTACACACAGAAAAAGGGTTTAAAAGAATGACCGA
>Ga0315314_1002591_pt1 | contig 14819 bp, 20 predicted proteins | sample TDP9_MG_FD_203631 | JGI IMG/M metagenome (GOLD analysis project Ga0315314, IMG submission 203631) | Freshwater sediment microbial communities from Lake Towuti, South Sulawesi, Indonesia - TDP9 | ecosystem: Environmental > Aquatic > Freshwater > Lake > Sediment | place: Indonesia: South Sulawesi...
CTCCTTGTCGCCGTGCTGGAGGAGGCCGGGGTGCCGCGCGAGCGCACAATGCGGCTCGGCACTCGGCAGATGACGGCCCTGACCGAGCTTATCACGCGCCATTTTTTCCCGGAGGCGGCGGCCGCGGCGGGGGCGAGCCTGTCCCTTGGAGCGACGCCATCGCCGCCTACCGGAGATACAGCGGCGGCCGAGAGTCCCTAGCCGAGATCATGGCGATGGACTTCCGCGCCTTCCAGGCCCTGTTGAACGCGGGCCTGCGCTGGCACGCGCGGGAGCAGGTCGCCGCGGCAAACGCCGCCGCGTTTCCTTGGCTACCGAAGGAGGAGCGCAGGAAAATGGCACGCCAGATGTCTCGGGCGGCGGAGCCCGAGCGGCCGCGCCACCCCGGCTCTGATGAGACGGCTGGCTGGAACGCATTGCGTGGACTCGTGCACGCGCAGGCGGCGCGGTTCCCGCTCGACGAGGCCGCGCGCAAGAAGCTCCAGGCCTCGACCCCGAAGGCCCTGAAGCCCCAGGAGGAGTGAGTTGCCGTTCGACGTCGGAGCAGTAGTCGGGCACATATCACTGGAGTTCCGGCAGGCCATCTCCGCCTTGCAGAACGTGACGCAGCACTGCAAGGCCTCCGCTGACCGCATGTCGCAGGCGATCCGCGGAACGGAGCCGGCCATCGGCGGGATGGCCGCGCGCTGGCTGACGGTGGGCGCTGCGATCGGAGGCGCGGCGCTGGCCTTTCAAAAGTACCGCAGCTTTGTTGAGCGCGGCGTCGAGTCCATAGACGCGATCAGCCTGGCGGCGATCTCGATGGCGGCCAACCTCAAGACGGCCGCGCCCGCCGAGGAGTTCTCAAAGCTTCTGGGCATCTCGCGAAACATGGTGGCCGAGATCCAGAACATGGACGCGGCCTATGTAGGGACGGCCCGCGAGCTTACCGGGCTGGTGGAGGCCATGATGCGCGGCCGCAGCGCCCAGGAGGCCTTCACGAAGATGCAGACCCAAGCGGGGCGCGACCAGCTGGTCGCCTTCGCCTCCGTGCTGCGGACCCTGACTGGCGCCCGCGACGAGAGCATGGCGATCTTCCAGTTCCAGCAGGAGATCAGGAGCATCGAGGAGGGGAGGGCCGCTGCAGGGAGTTCGCTAGTCCGCATCCTGCGCTCCCAGTTCGGCGTGACTGCCGACATGCTAAAGAACTGGCAGCGCGAGGGCGTGCTGGTAGATCAGATCCTGGACCGCTTCGCAGGCCACAAGGCGGCCCTCGGCGACATACAGAACCTCCTCATGACGAAACGCTCCACGCTCGAGACGATCACGGACAAGATACTGCGGGCGGGGATGGAGCCAGCATACAAGGCGATCGCGGGCTGGCTTGAGCAGATCACGAATGCCCTCGTCTACCAGGAGGGCGAACTGCAGGGGAAATTGACCCCTTTCGCCGAGCGCATCGTCCAACTGTTCCGCGACCTCTGGACCTATGTCGAGGCGGCCGCAGCCGGCCTGCGCGCGATGCTGCCGCCCGCCGGGTCAATCCTCGACCTTATTCGGAGCACCGCTGCTCGCTGCGTCGCGTGGGGAGGAACCCTCATAACTATCGCCTCCACCATAATCGGCATGAGTGCCGGCATGGCTGCAATCAGGCTACTGGTCGGAATCATTGGCAAGGATTTGCTTGTCTGGGCGACAACACTGCAAGGGGCACTCGGCATAACAAGATTGGTTCTGGCTATAATCGGTGCCATTGCGGGCTACACGATTGGCCGGCACTTGGCACGACAGTTCGAGGAGGCGTCAGGCGCTGCCCTCCGGTTTCTGGAAATCCAAAGCAAAGTACTGGAACAGTATCCGCACATCACGCGAGAGCTTCCCCGCCTGGCGAAGGCCCACGAGGACCTTGAGAAAGCGCTCCAGCGCGAGGTCATGGCACGGAAAAAGGTTGTTGACGCGTGGGTGGCCCTTATCGGCATGGAGCCCGAAGCCCGAAGGCTCAGAGGAGAACAAAGCCTTCTTACCGAGGCAGTCGAGGAGAGCGCTCGCGGCTCGGTGGAGGGCAGCGAAGGCATCCTGAAACTCGTAGGGGCATGGAATGCGGCGGCAGCGTCTGTCGGCAGGGCAAGTGAGAGAGTGGGGTACTGGACCGCCGAGGCTGAGGAGGCTGAGAAACAGTTTCGCGATCTGACCGACGGCGTCGTCACGTTCGGCGACCGAACCGAAGAGGCCGATGACGCGACCGCCAAGTGGCAGACGCGGGTGCAGAAGTTGCAGGGGGAGATCAAGTTCCTGCGGTGGGAGGTCGCGCACCTGCCCCGGTCTTGGCATGCATGGTCCCTGGCCGTGGCCGAGCTGACCGAGAAGCAAAGAGAGATGGAGGCCCTGCGCGCCCCGGAAAAGATCACGACTCTCGGCCAGGTCGTGCGGAAGTTTCTTGTCGAGGCCTACGAGAAGGCCCGGATGGCAGCGTTTGAGTACAGGCTCGAACTGGAGAGGCAAGTCCGCGAGGGCACCCGGACCGAAGCAGTCTATCGTATCATGGCTGACAGGTGGGCGGCCTTCGCCAAGTTTTGGGCGCGCCTCGCGCTGGGCATCGACTGGGCGCGGGTATCCTTCAATCGGTTCTTCGAGGGGGTTGCACGACAACGCCAGCAGATGGATATGATGGAGACCGGCCTGCGCGCGGTTGCCGCGGCCTCCTCGGTAGTCGGCCGCGCAATGCTTGACGCATGGGAGAAAATGCGGTATGGGGTGCCCGAGCAGGCGGACAAGATCGCAACCGTCTGGGTCCACACCTGGGAGCGGATTGAGGACGCATTCGCTGACATGATCTATGGAATGATGACCCGGGTGAGCAATTTCCGCGACTTCGTCACCGAGGCGTGGCAAGCCATTCTGCACACCGTGAGCCAAGTGCTGGCGGCGCAGATGCGCGCGGCGATCACCGGGCAAAAGGCGGAGGTCGGCCTGAAGCTGGAGTCGCCGAAACTACTGCAGGGGCTGGCCCTTTTCGGCCAGGCCGTGGCCGTCTACTCCGTAGCCACCGGAAACTGGGTGGGCGCCGTGGTCTCGCTGGCGGCGAGCGTCTACCTCCAGCGGATGGCCACCGCGGCGCAGGCCGCCGCCGCCGCCACCCAGGCGTCGGCCGCCGCCACCACCATGGTGGCCGTGGCCACGGCCGACATCGCTGCCGACAAGATGCTCGTCGCAGCGGCAGGGATGCGCGAGGCCGCGGACCGCATGGCCGCGGCCGCTGGGGCCGAACTGGCCGCAGGAGGAGCCCCGTGGTACCTCGCGCTTGCGCTGCCGTTCCTCCAGCACGGCGGCATCGTCACCCGCCCCACCGTGGCCATGATCGGCGAGCGGCCCGAGGCCGTGGTCCCGTTGTCCTCGCCAGCCGCGCCGGACCTTGGCGCGCGCATCGTGATCGAAAATATCAACCTCGGAGTGGATGGCCTGGACGAGCTGTCTCTTCGCCGTCTTGCCCGCCGCCTGCCTTCGGCATGGGGCGACGAGATGGCCCGGATCGGCTTGCGCCAGCGTCTGGGGAGGATTGGATGAGGATCGGCGGATACGTCATGCCCGCCGGCCCCTCCGCCCAGCGGCTGGTGAACCGGTCGCCGCGCGCCGCGCTGGAGCCCGCGCTGACCGGGGTAGTCGGCCACGTGCGCCGCGGCCACCCCGGCGACGAGCCCGTGACCCTGGACTGGACGGCGATGGACGCGTCCCCCGCGATCCAGATCGTGCGGGCGACGGCCGAACTGAATGCCGCTGGCGACACAGTGACGGGCACACAGCGATTGGCGTACAGGATTCCAGTCGCCGCCTTCCAGGCCGTCTCGGCCGCCCGGATCTGGCTCTCCCGCGCAGGGGGAGTGACCGGGCACCTGACAGTCGAGGTCTGGAGCGCAGACGGGGTCACGGGCCTGCCAGACGCCAAGCTCGGCACCATCGGGTACGTCGAGTGCGCCGACATCGCAGTCGCGCCAGCCTACGGCGCTCACGAGGTGTACGCTGACGCGGCGTACCCGTGCGATCCCGCCACCACGCCCGGCGCCTGGCTGGTCTTGGCCGCCCAGGCTGTCGCGGGCGGGAATGTCACATGGGGAGGCACTGCGACGGCCGCGGCCCCGCCAACGGAGCACGCGAAGTACGCGCTGGGCGCGTGGACGGGCTACCGGGGCGAGCTGTCGGCAACGGTCTGGCAGGGCGGGGAGCTGTGCGTCCTCCGCGGCCTGCTCGCCGCCGGCGGGGGCGGGCAAGAGTACGAGTTGGATATCGAGGACGGCAACCTTTACACGGCCGTGCTGTTCGACCTTGCAGCAGACATTGTCGTCATGCCCTCCCGTCGCGGCGGAGGCGCGACGGTTGCGCCCGCGTCCCGCGGGGTCGCTGAGCAGGTCAGCCTCACTATCGCCATTGTCGCGGAGTTGGGCGGATGAGAACTCTTGGGGCGGCATACGACGCAGCGCTCGCCCAGCCGGTGGCCCGGCCGTGCTTTCGGGTCCAGTTCGCGGGGCATGGGGGCGTGTTCGCGGACCCGTTCGATGCTACGCAGCACGTGGCGCACGTCGAGGTCACCCGGCCCCTCCGTGCTGGCAACGCGGCGACCATCCTCCTGCACTCCGAAGGGGGCCAGTTCGACCCCGCGTCAGGCGCCTACGCGCTGGCAGTGATGCCCGCCAACGCCCAGGTGCGAATAGACCTGGGCGAAGTGTTGAATGGAGTCGAGACTTTCTGGCGCGTTTTTACTGGCGAGGTGGCGTCTTGTCGGCCGCGCTACGGTGTGCCAGTCCAGACTGTCGAGCTGGAATGCCTCGACCGCGCCATCAACCCGTGGCAGCACGAGGTGACGACCCCGAACTACGGCATAAGCGGCGTGACTCCGGTGGGGTGGACTGCGCACCTCATCATCCGCGACCTTTTCGAGCGCTTTCTCGGCTTCGTCTGGCCCGGCGACTTCGCCCTGGACCCCGCGAGCGACTGGACTCTTGAAAACGACCTCCAACTGCAGCAGTCAGCGATCTGTGACGCGGCCGAGGCGGTCCTGGCTCCCGTGGGCTACCGGCTCTACTTCGACTACTGGGGCCGCGCGGCCTCGGGCCTCCTCGTGCCTGCCGGCGCCCCGGCGGCCTGGCCTCTGAACCTCACAGTGCCCGCGGAAAACGTGGCGAACGACGGGATCGACGGGCCGACAGTTGAACCGCCCGAGGCGACGCGGGTGCAGGTGGTCGGCGGGCTGGCGGACCACGACCTGGCGCAGATCGGGCAGGACTCAATCTGGGCGACGGTGAGAGTCCACGTGCTCGCCTACAAGGCGGCCCCCATGCAGTGGGGGCTCCAGTCCGTCTCCGGCGACGCCTTCTCGTGGACGCTGGGCCTGCCGATCCCGTGGTCCACATTCAACATCTCGGTGAACGGCCGGCGCGAGGACCAGTACCGCGTCGGCGCCAGCGCAGTCTCCGAGATCAGGTTTGTCCAAGGCAACGTCGGCCTGTTTTCGACGCCGCCCTATGTTGTGTTTGGGTCGGAATCCTACGACCCCATAGACGAGCGCCAGGAGGCGCAGGTGCGCATGGTCTTTCTCGAGCCCGTGGGAACGCCGACCCATCTGGAGTTCGAGTTCGACGTGAGCGGGCACCAAGGCAAGCCTGTCAGGCCGCAGGTCTACGCCCAAGCATGGGATGACGCGCTCATCGGCCGGTGGGACGAAAAACGGGCGCGCGTCGACGCTCCGGCCTGCTTCAACTGGAACCGCGCCCACCTGGTCGCGGGCCAGGAGATGACTGTCGCGTCGCTCAGCGAGAGCCAGAGCGGCATCCCCCTATGCCGCCTCGACCTGCGGATCGAGCCTGGAGACGTGGTGGATGTGGAGAACCCGGGCGGCGCGACTGTCCGCGTCTGGGTGCGCGAAGTGTTCCACTCCTGCGCGCCCGACCGCTCGGAGACGCACTTCGAGGGGTATGTGATATGACCGGCCGCCGCGCGTCCTCCATTTTGACCGCCGTCTCGCCCTTCGCCGACAAGATACTGGAGTCTCTGCCCCCGCTCTTCAACCGCCGCGACAGGTTCGTGCAGGACACGCAGGCCGGCCGCGTCATCAGCTTGCCCACGGGATCGACGGCCGATGTGATCCCCTTGGAGGACGAGCTCGTCGCAACCTGCCAAGACCGACACGACAACTCCCACCTTGTGGCGATCCAGCCGACACCCGGCGTGCGCCGCCACGTCGCATACCATTTCACTGTGGGACGACAGGTCGCCGTCCACGCCGCCGAGCTGCAATTCGAGTCACAGCCCTTTGCCACAGTCGGCAGCAACGGTGTCTGGATCGCGATCTACACAGCGACGAACGCCGACTTCACGCCCGCCGCCTCCCGGGTGCTAGTCGGGGTCCTGGGCCAGCGGCACGCGCACCGCATCAGCTACGGCTACTGGACGCTCTCCTACATCACCGGCGAGGACGAGATGGTTCTCTCCGCTGGCGCCAACTACTTCCTGGTCCTGTGCGCGGCAGACCCGCGGACAGCTCCCGCGGCCGACGAGTGGGATGCCACTTGCGAACTGCGCGCCCGCCAGATTGTGGAGGCCGGCGCGAACCTCATGCTCAACAACAACGCAGAGGCCTACCCCTCCGCGACGAGCACTTACACGACCGTGACGAACCAGCAGTTGTGGTTCCGCTTGTACTCGCACCGCTTTGTTCTCGAGAACCTGCCCGTAACAGAGGGCGGCCAGCCTCCGTCCGCGGGAGAGGTGGCCCTGGTGGAGCGGATCGGCGGAGTGCATCACCGCAGCCAGGTGGTGGGCGGCATGGCGGGGCAGATTTCCGGCGGGGTGGCGACCGTCGCGGCCACCCCCGGCATCGGGTTGATCGCCCATAACACCCTGCCCGACCTGCAGGGCACGCCCCAGGGCATGGCGGCTGGCAACTACTGCCACCTGCACTACGACGGGGTGCGCTACGTGGCTGACATCGAAAGCGCCTTGACGAACACGCCGAGCTCGCCCCTCGCGGTCGAGCACGCCACTACGGGGGACATGGCTGACGGCTTCGGCGCAGGGCTGGTCTTTCGCATTCGGGACGCCGCCCTGGTCTCAAACAGCATAGGCGTGATATACGCCCTCCGCGACGGGGCCGACAACACCGGCAAACTCTCCTTCCACGTCGCCTCCGCGGGTGCGCTGGCCGAGCGAATGAACCTGACGGCGGCGGGCGTGCTCTCAATCACCGGCGCGAGCATGAACTTCGCGGGGAATGCCCTGTCTGTCGAGGCCGCGTCTGCGATCAACCAAGACCTAACGACGGATGCAGGGCCCACCTTCCGCACGTTGAACTTGCTGCCGACCATCTTCTCGACAGGGCTTCTCGCCAAGTCCAACACCCTTCTGGATGCCGTGCTGGAGACGTACAACTCCACCTACGACTACTACAGGGCGACTCTCACTCTGGTGAGATATCGCGGGTCGCAGGCCGCTCCCGCGGCGGTGGCTAGCGGCGACTGGTTGGGGAATGTAAGGTTTCGCGGCTACGACGGGACGGCGGTGGGCACTGGCACCGAGATCCGCGCATTGGCGAGCGAGGCATTCACGGGCAGCGCGCGTGGCAGTCGGCTGGAGTTCTACACAGTCCCCATCGGTGCCACGGCGCTCGCGCTCAGAATGACCATTGCCGATTCTGGCAACGTCACTATTGCGCAGAACCTGCGGGTGGACGGCAGCAACGTCGGCACCACTGCTGACAACGATCTGCTGGGCTTGGCGTCGGGCGTCTTCACCGTCAGAGGAGACCTTCGGGCTGGCACGCCGAGCGCTTTTGATAATGGCCAGGCGGGGGTTCGGTGGCGGTATGGGTATTTTGACGAGGTGGTCTACGGCACAGTCCACACCTTCACGTTCCTGGTTTCTCCGAGCGCGACTATCACGGTCGGCGCGAACAAGATCGGTTGCTCGCTCATCGCGCCGTTTGCAGGGACCTTGGTTGCGGCCTACGCTTACGCGCAGACAGCGCCCACGGGCCAAGCGATCATTTCTGACCTCAACAAGAACGGCTCCACAGTCTGGACGAACCAGGCCAACCGTCTGCAGATTGCCGCGGGCCAGAACGCGGGCAGCCAGACCGTGTTCGACATTGCCATAGTCGCGAAGGGAGATCGGTTCACTGTAGATATAGACCAGGTTGGAAATCCCGTTGCGGGAGCAAACGTCTCCATCGAGCTAGTCATGGTGAAGGGGGGCCTCGCGTAATGGCGACATCTCCGCTTTATGCTCAGACGCTTCTGCCAGACAGCGACGTGGTAGTGGAATGGGGCAGCACGGCCGCCACGCACTGGACGGAGGTGGACGATGGCCCTGGTGCCCCCAGCATGAGTGATCGCATCTTTGTCGGGCCGGGCGATGCCGGGAAAATAGACCGCTTTGGACTTAGCAATCCCAACAAAGCCAACCTAGAGGGGGGCTTTGATGTGGTGCAGGTCTACCTATATGGCCTGATAACCGTGCTTGCCAGCCCTGGAACCGTGGGGGTGCGGGCGCTCATCAAGAACGTCTGGCAGGGGGAGCAAGAGATAGCTATCCAATTGCAGTCTCCATCCTGGTGGGGGCCTGCAAATTTCTATGTCTACTGCTGCGATGTGAATGATGGAGACCCCCTGCAAGTTCAATTCCGGTGCATCGTAGCCCCGTCTACGGGGCAGTTGCAGATCGGAGCAGCCTACGGCGTGATCCAGGCCTCCGATGTGTTGGCCTCCGCCAAGGCCAATCTATCTGCGCAGATCATCTGAGAGGAGAACAAGCCATGGCGACGCCGCGGGAGAAACTGGTTGCGCTGCAAGGCCGAACGGAGCGCTGCTGTCGTGCGACAGGCGAACTCCTGGAATGGACGCGGCGCTTATTGGTCTACCTCGACGACACCGACTTGCAACCCACCGCGGAACAGAGGCAGCGTCTCCTGCTCGCCTACGCCGGACTTCGTGAATCCATCTTAGGCCTGGTGGCAAATCTACCCGCGGACCTGGCGACTTTCCAACCCGATCCCAGCGAATACCAAGCCCCGTCTTGACGGGGCGAAGGAGGCTGATCATGAGCGATAGGCCCAGCGAACAGACCGATGCAGAGCTCTCGGACGCGGCCCTGGAGGAGCTTCGCCGCCAGCCGTTCCAGGAGCGCGTGCAACATGTGCTAGAGGTGATGCGTAAGGCCGGAGTGGACTGGCGTGGCATACTGGTGTGGACGACAACGAACCGGCCACTGCCGGAGGAGGCCGTACGACTATTGGCGCTTTTGGGAATTGGTGTGAGGGTGGTGCCGATAGAGACGATGCAGGAAGGACAATAGAAAGGAGGTCGAAATGCTAGGTGCATTGAGCGTCGCGGGACTGCCAGCCTGGTTGCAACTGCTGTGTTTCCTTGCAGCTGGAGGGGCGGGCGGCCTCCTGCGTCACCTGCTGAGCAGGGGCGGCTTGATACTGCCCAGCAAAAAGAGGGTCGGCGACGAAACGTTGCTCCGCCTGGGCTTTGTGGCGTCGATGCTTATTGGTGCGGGCGCCGGAGCAGCGGTCGACCAGAACCTCGCGACGGCGTTCGGGTACGGCATCGCCGGGCCGTACACCCTGGAAAAACTGGGGCAGCTTGTTCTGAACGGCGGCAAGAAGTGAGAAGAATCGGCAAGGTCGTCCTGCACGAGACGGACACGGAGACGGGGACGCTGGAGTCGGTGCGGAGGTATCACATGGAGGTGCTGGGATGGAGAGACATCGGGTATCATTGGCTGATTGAGCGGGACGCTGCGGTGCGGGAGGGGCGGCCGGTCAGTGCGGTGGGCGCGCACTGTCAGGGGGACAACGCGGACTCCATCGGCGTGTGTTTGGTGGGCCGGGGAAACGCGTTCCCGTTGGACAGGGGGTACATGACATTCGCGATGTTCGTCGCTCTGCTCGGGTTGCTGAAACGGTTGCAGGGCGAGTATCCCGAGATCGGTCGGCGAATCTTCGGGCACAGGGAGCGGCCGTCGGGCGTCAGCCAGAGAAAGAGTTGCCCGGGTTGGGATTGTGAAATCATCCGGGGGATACTTTGAGCTTCGCGAGACGGCCGGAGTTGTGGAGTGTTGAATGCTGACCGTGACCGATGACGATCAGATTCTCGGGCCGTTCGATTCTGCGCGAGTTGCTGTGAGAAAGGAGAAGAGACGATGTCGTGGTTGAGTCTGCTGTGGGAGCGCGCGCTGCGGGCGCGCGTGAGAGCCTGGCTTAGAAGCGAGGCGTTGCTGGCGATGTTGATGACGAGGCGGGAGGTGAGGGATCTGATCGCGCGATTGCCTGAAGAGATGCGAGCGGAATGCGAAGACCGGCTGCGCGTGATGCTGCAAGATATACTGGACAGCCTGGCTGAGGTTTTGCCCTAAAGGGAAGCTTATCCTCCCTCGCCTCTTGCTGGTAGAGGGCGGCCGTCGGTGGCAGACGGTCGCCCTCGCTTGTTGGACCCCAAACGTGCGACGTTCGGGGTTGGAAGGGCAAGTTTTTTCGGAAAACCCCTTGACAGGCAGGTAATATTGTGCTATAAATAAGGTGGAGCGAAAGATGGAAATGCGATTGAGAGGCACAGATATACGGGCTGAAAGGCAACGGACCAATCCACCCGTTAGCCAAGTTGAGCTAGCTCAGGCACTCGGCCTGCAGCAGGTTGATATTTCCAGAGTGGAGATGGAGCACTTCGAACTCTCCCAGGAGGAGTATCAACGCTGGCTGGCGACGGTTCGGAAACTGATCGCGGAGAGGGAGAAAGGTGCTCAGTAATCAACCTGCCGGTCTGGCCCAGCGGTGCTGGGCTTTTACAGCCGCGCCGAGGACTGGGCGCTCCCGGAGTCGGCATCCCGGCGTGGCCTGCCTTGTCCTCTCTCAGCGCACGGGCGGGCGGCGCGGAGGCTCTGCATCGAGTCTTCCCCGGCCGCCCGCAATTATAGGGAGATGATGATGGGCTATGACCGCAACCGGAGCAACGAATTGAAGGCCCTGCCGCGAGGTTCTGCCTACTGGCGACAGCGGGAGCGGGCCATGCGGTTCAACCGCTACCTTCTCTGGTTCCTCCTCTGGATCCTCCTGGGGCTCGTCTTTGGAGGTTTGCTTTGTAAGGCACCGGGGTGGTTCAGCCGCTGGCATCTGGAGCGGCGCGGCGCGATGCTCCAGACACCTTATGCCGAGCAAGGGCCATCAAGACTTCCTCTGCCCGACACCCGATGGGCAGAGAGCGCACCCGTCTTGCCGTCGTTTGAAGACGCCGGTCGGTGGCTGAAGGCCGCCATTGAGCGCAGCTTTTACTACCCTGCGGGATGAGAGGCTGTGGGGAGAGAGGCGATAGGTTATGCCAGGATCGTGGCGAGAAGGTGGCTGGAAAGAGAAGTACATCATCACCAAGACGGACGGTTCTGACATAGATCCGAATGCTGTCTACTTCGTCCTGCGTTTGGATGCTGACCCCAATGCCCGTATTGCAGGGGCAGCCTATGCCGCCGCCGTCGCCATAGACAATGACAACCTCGCGACCGACGTGTTCAACCGTGTCTACGCCAGATACCAAAATCCCGATGTGGCAGATCGCTTACATGATCGAGGCATCTCCGCGATTCGGGAATTGCAAGCCCTCGTAGGGGATGCGGAGATGGACAAGGGAGAAGAGGCGCGGGGTGTGTTGGCTCGATTGGCAATCATAGTGGATGGAGAGGACATAAAGACAGCTATTGATGAAGCGCGGCAGGTGATACATGCGTCGAGTGTCCTCTTTCGGCCACGTGAAGACAGGTGACAGGACCGCGGTAGAACCGATGGTGAGGGCACACTGGCGACAAAGAAGCGAGCAGCGGCACGGCGGTAGCAGGTTGGTAATCGCCGTAGGCGAACCGCCCCGGCGCTATGAGCGGTGGGAGGCCAGGGTCCTGTTGCGGGACGAGAGACTCAGGAGGAGAGAGGAGGTGAGAGAGATGAGGATACGACCGGAGATCAGACGGATGGCGGAGGAAATGGAGCGGCGCATGAGAGGGCGCGAGAAGGAGATCCTCGCCGGGGACATTCAGCACTGGAAGCAGATGCCCACTCACCACATGGTTGAGGCCGCGGAACGGCACCTGCAACAACTCCGTGGCGACGCCTTGTCGCCCATCGAACTGCATCCAGATGAAAGCGCACAAGCGCTCATCCGACAATGGGGTGCGGATGCCTGCAACTACATCAATTTCGTCGTACTGCGGCTGACCGGCGCGGAGAAAGGAGGATAGCGTGGCCACTCTGATTTCCCAGGGCGACAACTACGGCCTTCGCCGGCGTTGCGACAGGCAGAAGCAGCGGGAGTTGCGAGAGAAGCAGCGGGAGTTGCGAGAGCGATGGGAGAGATGCTTTTCCCAACGCGTTCTGCCCGGCGCCAAGGCCGAATCTCCCGCCCCGGAGATGAAGGAGGTGCTAGATGCAGCGCAATGAGCAGACCGCGCCTGCCCCGCAAGGCGAGACGGACGCGGCCCACGATCGCACTAGTTTACCATCCCTCGACCAGATTATCGAGAGGGAGGCCCGCTACCGCAGCGCGATAGAGCGGGCGCTCGGCCCCGGTTATCTGGACGCGCCGCCACCCTGCAACGGTTGCGGCCTGGTGGCATACTGGAGTGGCCGATGCACCGTCGGCGGCAAGCCGGAACTGTGCGAGCAGTGGCTTGCCGATGTGAGAGAGGAGGCGGCCCGTGGCGCGAGTCTGTGACGTGAGGATTTTGGTCGGCCACCGGCCGCCTTTCTGCCACGCCCGCCTGAGAGCCGTGCCGCTGGAGCGCATCGAGGTCCACCCCGACAACTTCGGCGTCCTTGCGACTTACTGCCCGCCAGTCCCGCGCGGTCGCAGCCTGCGGCGGAGGCTCCGGGACTGGTGGTGTCCCACCAAGACGACCTTTGTCGTGGTAGAGATCGACAACATCAGAGAGGAGGCCGCCGGTGACTATCGAGAGAGATGACCCTGGTGGCATTCGAATCGAGGAGTTGCGGACGCTGATCGCGTGCATCGTCCTGGGGGATGGCGAGTTTGAGGCGCTGGTCGAGCATGGCAGGCCGGGATGGCTGAGGGTGAAGACACCGGCCGTCGCCGAGGGAATGGTGGTGAACGTCGCGGGCAGCGAATGGACCTTCTTGGAGGGGCTGTTGAACTTGGACGAAAGGCTACGCGGCGAGACGGAGGTGAGAGATGGCTGAGAGTGTGGTGCAAGAAAATCGGAACGGGACTCCGCGGCTGAGCAAGTGGGAAGAACGCCACGCGGGAGCGCTGGCGATGAGTGAGGTAGGCCGGTGTCTGCACTGCGCTGGAGCGCGCCTGCTCGAAGCCCCGAAGACCAAGCCCTTCACCGAGAATCAGCTTCGCCGCATGAAGATCGGGACGCACTTTCAAGGGCTGGAGTTCGCGCGGCTGAGGGAAGGAGGAGCGGACTTCTACCCCGGCCGGCTGATCGTGCTGGGGGGGTTGGCACTGCCGGTGCGGGGCGTGCCGGACTTCATAGTGCGGGAGAACGGCGGCTTTCGCATTATAGAGGTGAAGTACCGGACCTCGCGGCCGCCAGAAGTGCCGAGGGAGTGGGGCTATCAGGCGGGGGCGTACTCGTTGCGGTATGAGTCCTGCCCCGTCACCTTCGCCGTCTATGACTTAGAGGACAGGGAAGAGATGGGGATGGCGCAACCGCCGGCTGATCTGCCGGTGATCTTGCAGCAGTGGACGGAGGCGCTGGCCGGTCTGCTTGACGGGCAGTACCAGTTGAACGACCTGCCTCACGAACCGTACTGGTGTCGGCGGTCGGAGTGGGCATGCGAAGACTGTATCGGGTTGCGGGTGGCAGACACAGAGCTGAGCGTGATCGAACAGAAGCGCTTCTCGGAGTGGGTGGCGCTGCGGGCGCGGTTCGACGCGCTGAAGCAGGCGGAGAAGGAGTTGGATGCCGCGCAGGAGGCGGCCAAGGAAATGCTGGCGGCACACGGGGGCACGATCATCTGGCAGGGCATGGAGTACCGGCTGAGTGAGAGCCGGTCGGTGAGGTTGGACACCAAGGCGATTCCGCCGGAGGTGAGGGAGACCCTACCCACTCAGGAAGTGGTCTCCCGAAGAATCTACGTCAAGGAGGTCGGAGAATGAGCACGGCAACGAGAGCACCGAAGCAGACGGCTTTGGAGCCACGGCCGGAAGAGGCCGGAATGTCGCTGGTCAGGCCGATGGTCTGGTTGAGTCGGATCTTTCCGGGCACTCACGTCGCGGTCAGCGTTTCCGAAGTCCAAGTGATGTGTCGGAGCAAACACGGGCCGCCCAGCGTCGAGGAATGCCAGCGATTCCTTCTATTCTGTGCGGGCTGGGGTGTTGATCCGAGGATCGGCCAGGCTTACATGATTCCGTTCGAGGAGGAGGCGGCCAGCGGCACAAAGTACGTAGTCTGGCAGAAGGGCCTGAACTACCAGACATTCCAGTACTTTGCGAACCAGACCGGCATAATCTTGGGCGCCCAGATTACGCCAGACCCCGAGGAGTGGCCGGTGGCATATCCTGGAGACGATTTTCATGCCCGGATCACCATCGCACGCAGGGCGCCTTTACTACCCGTTACTTACGGTTGCCGTGTCGGCTCTGTCGCACAGAAGCGGAACGGAAAACTCGCGCGGGCGTGGGCCGACGGAAAGGTCGGATGGGCGCATATGTTCCAGGTCGCTTTGGAGCGACGAGGTTTCCGGCGAGCAATGGCTATCGGGCCGGCCTACGGCGCAGAGGAGTTCGGGGAGAAAGAGCCCGAGATGCCGGAGGGCTACGAAGAAGCTGTGATCGTGCCCGACT
>Ga0315314_1002592_pt1 | contig 14818 bp, 16 predicted proteins | sample TDP9_MG_FD_203631 | JGI IMG/M metagenome (GOLD analysis project Ga0315314, IMG submission 203631) | Freshwater sediment microbial communities from Lake Towuti, South Sulawesi, Indonesia - TDP9 | ecosystem: Environmental > Aquatic > Freshwater > Lake > Sediment | place: Indonesia: South Sulawesi...
AAATCGGCCTTAGCTAATGCGGAGCAACGTCCTGAGGTTGATATAGACCAATTACAGATTAGTCGACTTGTCGTTGGTGCTGGTCCGATTGTCAAGCGCTGGCGTTCCGCGCCACAGGGACGGGCTGTTCCAATCAAGAAACGGACTTCTCACGCGACGATTGTCTTAACCGAGAAACCGAGTACGACGGAACCCGAGTCTAAGACGCCCGTACGGGCAAGGCAATCTACCTCACCAAGCGAAGGGGGGGATAGGTCTGAAACTTCTCCGAAATCGCCTACCGTGACTCCGAAGGAAAAACGCCTTGATGCTTCATCGGAACCGCCCACCGCGACTTCGAAGGACCCCAATGTCCAGCGGGGTTTGGGGTCGTCCACAGCGAAAGGAAAGAAATAATGGGTCAGAAGGTATCACCGGTTGCTTTACGGATTGGGATTACTGAAAACTGGCGTTCACGCTGGTATGCTCTTAAGAAGGATTATGGCAAATTTGCTGTAGAGGATGAAAAGATTCGTGCCTTTGTCAAAAAGGAATATAGTTTTGCTGGTATCCCTCGCATAGATATTGAGCGGACGAGGGAAAAGTTAACCGTGGTTGTTTATACTGCCCGACCGGGCGTGATTATCGGTCGTAAGGGCGCCCAGATAGATAAACTAACTGAGGACCTGATGGGATTAACTAAACAGCCAGTTAATGTGCGGATTGTGGAGATAGAAAAGCCGGAACTCTCGGCGCAACTGATGGCTGAATCTATTGCTGAACAATTAGAGAAACGTGCCGCCACGCGCCGGACCATGCGCCATGCAGCTGAGACGGTAATGGATAATGGGGCAGAGGGAATAAAAATTATTGTCTCCGGCCGGATCGGCGGGATAGAGATTGCCCGGAGGGAAAAGATGATTATAGGCAAAATTCCTTTGCATACCCTCCGCGCAGATATTGATTATGGACAAGGTACAGCCATCTTGACCAAAGGCACGATTGGCGTGAAGGTCTGGATTTATAAAGGCGAAAAATTACCGGCCAAAAAGACCAAGGAGAAACCATAATAATATGGCTTTGATGCCCAAAAGGGTTAAATATCGTAAGACCCAAAGGGGTCGAATGAAGGGAAAGGCGACGCGCTGTAATAAAGTCGTATTTGGTGATTATGGCCTTATGAGCCTTGAACTCTTCTGGCTGAGCGGTCGCGAGATTGAAGCGGCCCGAATGGCCGCGGCTCATGCCCTGCCTAAAGAGGGACGTTTCTGGATCAGAGTTTTTCCCCATAAATCAGTTACGGCCAAACCGGCTGAGACCAGAATGGGCACCGGTAAAGGAGAACCGGAATACTATGCGGCCGTGATTCGACCCGGGACAATTCTCTGCGAAATTGGTGGGGTAACAGAAGAAATCGCCCGGGCGATTTTTAATAATATTGCCCAGAAAATGCCGGTTCGGGCCAAAATGGTTAAACGGAGCGTCTTATGAATATTAAGGAAATAAGAACCAAAACGGATGAGGAATTAGCCAAAGAACTAAAAAATCGGAAAGAAGAACTATTCCGGCTTCGTTTTCGTAAAATAACTGATGTAGTAGAAAATCCTAGTTTGTTAAGAGAAATACGCAAAGGAATCGCCCGGATGAAAACCGTCCTCCGGGAGCGAAATCTTAAACAGGGAGGTAAGCAAAATGGCCAAAAAGCCAACCAAACCCCATCCCAGAAAGAAACCAGCCCGAAAGATTAGTAAAGCTTTAGTTCGCTATAAGCAACAGGTCAAAACCTCCTTATCTAACCAGAAGTTAAAGACCTTTAAGAAATTCTTGATTGCCCGTAAGCAGTTCCTCTTAGAAACTTTATCCCAGATGGAAGAAGAGTCTCTCACCAAGAGCCGACGTGAAGCCTCAGGCGACCTCTCCAATGTACCTCTTCATATTGCTGATATGGGTAGTGATACCTTTGAACAGGATTTTGCGATTGGTCTTATGGAAAGTGAGGGTGAAGAAGTCCATGAGATTGATAATGCTTTGGAACGGATTGAAAATAAAACTTATGGTTTATGTGAATTGTGTAATAAGCCCATTCCGGAAAAACGTCTGAGAGCCATTCCCTATGCCCATCTGTGTATTAAGTGCAAGGAAAAAGAGGAAAGCGGTGCGTAAGACTTGTCTATTTATTGGTATTGCACTGACCGGGGCCCTGGTTGATATCATTTCCAAAACTCTGATTTTCTCTCTGCTCAATTATGATTTCCAGACAGGCCATTCAAAGACCCTTGACCTTATTCCAGGTATCTTTGGCCTGCGCTGTGTAACTAATACCGGTGTCATCTGGGGACTCTTTCAGGGCGAGCACTCCTTTGTTTTTATCATTCTCTGGATTACCGCCGTTCCCGCAATCATCCTGATGTTCTTTCTCTTGAAACGTCCTGAAACTACAGGAATCCCGGGTATTTCCAGCCTAGGCACGATTGCCTTCGGATTAATCTTGGCCGGGGCCCTCGGTAATCTATACGACCGGCTTTTCTATAGCCAGGTCAGAGATTTTCTGGATTTTTATCTGATACACTGGCCGGTCTTTAACTTAGCTGATGCATTTATCTCAGTCGGGGCGGTTCTGTTATTAATCACCACCTTCCGCTCCTCACCCTGTCCCTCTCCCAAGCGGGGAGAGGCTCAAGGTGAGGGGGCGACGGTTGGAGGGAAAGTGGATGAGTATTAACCTGCGGGTAAAACTCGGTCCATTACGCTTGAAAAATCCGATTATCCTGGCTTCGGGAACCGCGGGGTATGGACAGGAACTGAGACCTCTGCTGGATATCAACAAATTGGGCGGCATTATTACCAAGACCATTACCCTGAAACCACGATGGGGCAATCCGCCCCCACGCTTGGTTGAAGTCTCTGCCGGCGTGGTTAATTCTATCGGACTGGAAAATCCCGGCTTGGATAAATTCTGTCAGGATTATTTACCTTATCTAAAGAAGCTTAAAACCGTGCGGATTGTCAGTATTGGTGGGGAAACACCCACCGAATTTCCCATCTTGGCCCGAGAACTGGATAGGCAAAAGGGGATTGATGCTCTGGAGGTAAATATCTCCTGCCCGAATATTAAGCATGGCGGCGGTCTGGTAGCCCAATCGCCGAGGGCGATTCAGGTCGTGGTGAAAAGCACCCGAAAGGCAACCCATCTTCCCTTGATTGTGAAACTCTCTCCAGCGGTGACGGATATTGGTGCGATTGCCCGAGTGGCCCTCTCGTCCGGGGCAGATATTATTTCGCTCATTAATACCATACCAGCTTTAGTGGTGGACTGGAAAAAGCGTCGGACCCTTTTAGGGCAGGGGACGGGTGGACTTTCTGGTCCCTGTATTAAGCCGATTGCCCTGAGAATGGTCTGGGAGGTGGGTCAGGCGACTAAAGCCAAAGCCCCGATTATCGGTCTGGGCGGAATTATGACCGGACAGGATGTCTTAGAATTTATGGTAACCGGTGCTTCAGCCGTCGCGCCTGGCACGGCTAATCTCATTGACCCCACGGCCTCCTTAAGAATCCTCTCGGAGACCCGTGACCTCTTGCGCCAACAGAAGATACATTCTATTGCCTCACTCGTGGGTTCGCTATCGCCTCGCCATACGACGCCTCTGACCAGATGATAGAAGGCCTGAAAAATAGTGTCACCTAGTTAATGAGATTGCTACGAGCCGATGTTACATCGGCTCTCGCAATGACACTTTTGTGACGCATTATTTCCCTTTTCGCAAGAGTTCAATTAAAAGGTATCACTATAGGGTTCTTCACGGAAAAGTGTGGGTGATTAAGGGACTATTTTAGGGTTTTGGCACGGTATTTGCAAAGGAGGAAACGGAGGGCGAAAACGCTCTAACTACAAGCGGTGCAATGAGATAGATTGCCTAACCCTTCCCCTTTCCCGCCCCCTCAAAAGAAGGATGGGGGGCGGGAAAGGGATGTTGGGTCGTTATCTTGCAACCGATGTTTTCGCCCTCTTATATCTCCTTGAAAATATGGGGGTTAAAGCAAATACCGTGCCAAAACCACCCTAATTTACCCACACTATTCCGTGATGACCCCACTATAGTACTGGTAGATATTTTTCTATCTCCCAAGAGGTAACCTGAACCCGGTAGCGTTCCCACTCAATCTTTTTATTCTGGATAAAGTGATTGAAGATATGTTCGCCTAATGCCTTTTTGACCAGTTCACTTCTCTCAGTGAGTTGTATGGCTTCAATCAAACTTCCGGGTAATGACCCGATACCACGCTTGGCCCGTTCGTCTTCATTCATCTCATAGACGTTTTCTTCTATAGGTTCAGGTGGAGTTAGTCCTTCTTCTATGCCGGCGAGTCCGGCGGCTAAAATCACGGAAAAGACCAGATACGGATTGCAGGCCGGGTCAGGGTTTCTTAGTTCAACCCGGGTGGCTTTTTCCTTGCCGGGTTTATACATCGGGACACGGATTAAGTCAGAGCGATTTCGCCGAGCCCAGGATAAATACACCGGCGCATCATAGCCCGGCACCAATCTTTTATAGGAATTTACCCACTGATTAGTAACACTGGTAAATTCCGGGACATATTTCAATAACCCTGCAATAAAGTTCTTGGCAATCTTAGATAGGTGATATTTATCCTTCGGGTCAAAAAAGGCATTCTTACCTGCCCGACCGTCAGGCGGGTCGCCTCTAAAGAGTGATATATGGGTATGCATTCCGGAGCCGTTCTCACCGAAGAGTGGCTTGGGCATAAAGGTCGCATAAGCCCCCCTTTTCTGGGCAACTTCTTTGACAATCAGCCGATAGGTCATCACCGTATCCGCCATCGTTAAGGCATCCGTGTATCTCAAATCAATCTCATGCTGGGAAGGGGCCACTTCGTGATGGGCATATTCTACCGGAATCCCCATTGCTTCCAAGGTTTCCATAGTCTCTCGGCGGAGGTCAATTGCCTCATCACGCGGAATCAGGTCAAAATATCCACCTTCGTCAAGTCGTTCTGCGGATTTATCCGTTTTGAAATAGAAATACTCCAGTTCCGGACCGACATTAAAGGTAAATCCCATCTTAGCGGCCCGGGCCAGATTAGTCTTAAGGATATAGCGCGGGTCACCGGCAAATGGCTTCCCATCCGGCGTGACAATATCCGCAAACATCCGGGCCGTGCCTTGATTACCTCCCACGCTGATTATCTGAAAGGTATTCGGGTCAGGTATTGCCACCATATCACTTTCATCAATCCTGGTGAAGCCTTCTACGGATGAGCCATCAAACCCCATCCCTTCGGCAAAGGCGCCCGGCAGTTCATCCTTGGTAATTGTAAAGGCCTTGAGATACCCTAAGATATCCGTAAACCAGAGATTAATAAACCTAATATTATGCCGTTTCATCTGGTCGTAAACCTTCTGGATGCCATCCTTCTTTTGACGGCCTTTTTGCATAGCGCACCTCCTTTTAACGAGATGGATTAAAAATATCAGGTGGTCGTCTTTTATGAGCCGAGTTTTTTATCATTTGCCTGAGACGGGTTACCTCTTCATCCGGGAATTGCTTTAGCCTGGGCTTATCCCAATTTGATAAGATATTATCCAGTTGGGTATAAGTAATCCCGAGTTCTCCTTCATCGGTCTGGCCGAGCCAGAGGCCGGCTGACGGAGTTTTATTAATAATCTTTTCCGGTATCCCTAAAGTACGGGCTAATAACCTGACTTCCTTCTTTAAGAGCCCACCAATCGGCAGGATATCCACTCCCCCATCGCCGTATTTAGTAAAGTAACCGAGTGTAATTTCGCTTTTATTCCCCGTGCCAGCTACGAGGTAGTCAAGTTTATTGGCAAAGTAGTAAAGGGTAACCATTCTTAATCGGGCCTTTAGATTGGCCCGGATAATCTTACCCGCCGAGGGTAGATATTTTATAAAGATATCATATACGGGTGACAAATCTATGAGTCTGGCCTTGATATGAAATTTCCGGGCAATCACTTGGGCATCACGCCGGTCAGAGACTCGGCTGTGGCATGGTAAGACTAAGGCGAGGACCTTTTGCCTTAAGGCCTTTTTAGCCAGAACCGCGACTACGGCCGAATCCACTCCGCCCGAAAGCCCGACGACTACTCCGCGTGCCCGGGCTGATTTTACCCTTTGTCTTATCCAAGAAGATATCCGCTGGACTAAATTACTGATAGAACTCATTTCGGAAAGAGAATACCATTATCTCTAATGGTGTCAAGTTAATACTTAATCAGGAAATCATTATATTCCTCGGTCGGTTCTTCCCATTTTACCTCTACTTTAGTTACCTCGGCTGAGGGCGGACCGTGATGACACCATTTTATCACTTCTCTAACCTTCGGTTCATCACCTTCAAATATCGCTTCCACCCGGTCTCCGGGAATATTCTTCACCCAGCCGGTTAAACCGAGACGATGTGCTTCTTCCTCAGTATAAGCCCGGAAGAATACACCCTGCACTAATCCGGAAATCCAGAGATGTGCCCGGACTTTCTTCATATATAATATTCTACTACAATCCTTGGGGGGAAATAAAGATAAATTTGATTGACCACAATGAAAATCCAATGTAATATTAATAGTTAATATGGAGGTGCTCTTAAGATGAATCAAGTCCATCCATCAGCTCGGATTGGGCAAGAGACTAAATTAGGCGAGTTTGTGGTGATTGAAGACGGCGTGAAGATTGGCAAAAATTGCCGGATTGGGCATTCTGTAATCATTCATCAAGCGTCTATCATCGGTGATAATGTCCGGATTGACGCACATACGATTGTTGGTAAATCACCGATGAAATCGGTTCTAAGTGCTTTAACCAAAGAGAAAGAATTGCCTCCGGCAGAAATTGGTACTGGGGCGTTGATTGGCGCTTCTGTAATTATCTATCGCGGCTGTAAGATTGGCAAGAATACCTTGGTGGCTGACCTTGCCTCTATTCGTGAAGAGGTAACCATAGGCGAAACCACCATTATTGGCCGCGGTGTTACCATAGAAAACCGAACCACCATCGGGTCGCGGTGCAAAATAGAGACTTCAGCCTATATCTGCGGGCTTTCTTCTATCGGTGACGGCTGTTTTATTGCCCCTGAAGTAACCTTTACTAATGATAATTTCTTAGGTCGGACCAAGGAACGGTTCAAATATCATAAAGGGGTAACTATGCTCAAGGGCGCCCGCATAGGTGCTAACGCGACTATTCTACCAGGTATAACTATCGGTGAAGATGGTCTCGTTGCGGCCGGTTCAGTTGTGACCAAAGATGTCCCTGCTCGGAAGATAGTTATGGGACAACCGGCCAAGGTAGTAAGAGTTGTTCCACCCGAGCAACTCATAGAGAATCAATGAGGAAAACCACTCTAATTCTTCTGGGATTATTCCTTTTAGCCTTCACAGTCCGTTTAATCATCGCATTTAATACTTATGTGATTTCCAGTGATGGTCCGCTTTATATTGAAGCGGCTAATTATTATTATGAAGGAGACATAAAGTCCGCATTAAATCATCCCTATCATCCGTTTTATCCCGCTTTAATGGCACTTCTTTACTGGTTTATTGGTAATTGGGAATGGGCTGGAATGTTGGTATCCATTATTTTAGGGTCGCTTGCCATCATGCCCCTTTATCTCGTGGGTCTAAGATTATTTAATCCAACGATGGCAATAATCTCGGCCCTCATCTATGCCTTCCATCCGGATGCCGCTCGGCTCTCCGCCGGCATCCTTACCACCGGCACCTTTATATTTCTTCTGGTCACGGCTATTTATTGTCTCTTAGAAGCCTTAGAAGGGTATAGATACCGATATTTTATCCTGGCGGGCATCAGTTCCCTCCTCGCTTTCTTGACCAGACCGGATGGCATCATCATTCTGCTGGTCATTTTAGGTTGGGTGGTCTTAAGTAAGAAACGGCTCTTTGAGAAAAAATCACTTGCTCTGGGCGGAATCATTCTCCCCTGGATTATGGCGGCTTTACCTTATTTATGGCATATAATAAAAACTACAGGTGCATTTTCCATCAGCCGAAAACTTTCTCTGAGCACTTTAACTCTAAAAGCCAGTATACCTCAAATGTTTTATATCGTCGCCGAGGATTTTATTAAGGCAATGAATCCGTGGCTCCTGGTTCTGGTTATTATCGGAATTCTGGTCCGAAAGGAGGCTCTTTATCAAAGGGAAACTACCTCAAAGGAAAAACGAACCGCTTGGATAATATGGTCTATGGTCTTGACTTATCTTTTAACTCTATTGGTATTTGCAGGAATTTATCAAAGAATAAGTCAGCGTTATACTACTCCTCTGGTTGTCATTATCATCTTTTGGGGTGCAGTCGGATTATATTTTCTGGCCCGGTGGTGTCAGCAAATCTTCGGTCCAAAAACTAATTCAACTGGTTGGCTGGTGTTTGTCGTTATGATAACCCTGTGCTCCTTTAGTATCTTTACCTTTAAATCGATTGGCCACGAACGGCTGGATGAGCGAAAGGTGGGCAACTGGATTAGGCAGAACTATCAGGACAAGGATAAACCATTGGTTTTTGCTCATTCCTCCCATCGTATCCCCTTTTATGCTGGCAGTAAAATCATTAACCATTACATCGGTAACCAAATCACCGAATTAGGGGTTGATTACGAGACAATTATCAAGAATGCCCGCCTCCAGAAGGCGGATTATCTGGTAATCTCACCCGATATCAAGAACTCTATCCCGGATTTTATCCCTTCTATAAAACCGGTTGATTTGGAACTGATTCTGGAGGCCACTACAGGGGACTTTAGCGTCTATCATTTACGAAAATAGTAGCAATCTGATTAATCGATAATTATAATCGGTGTAACAAATGGTTTGAGGAGGGTTTATTATGACTAAAATAGATAAGATACTCGTCTCTATCCTTCAGCGGCGGTTTAAGTCCATTGCCGAGGAGATGTCTATTGCCCTGGCAATGACGACCCGTTCACCGATTCTCTGTGAGGCACAGGATTTTGTAACCGGCCTTTATGATGCCAAGGGCAAGATGCTGGAACAGAAGGAAAATCTGCCGATTCTATCATTCTCGCTCGGTCCGGTCTGCGAATATATTGTCAAATACTTCGGCAAGGAGATATATCCGGGTGATGTGATATTCCATAACGATGTCTTCTCAATGGGCAATCAGAATAATGATGTGGCGGTCTATAAACCTATCTTCCATAAAAATACCCTGGTCGGCTGGGCAGCCTGTAAGGGTCATCAGGCCGATGTCGGCGGTGCGGTTCGGGGTGGTTATAACCCGCAGGCCACTGAGGTCTGGCAGGAGACCTTAAGAATCCCGCCCGTCAAGGTCTATGAAAAAGGCAAACTCCGCAAGGATGTCTGGAACCTCGTCTTTGCCAATATCCGCCTCAAGATGGTAGAGGAAGATATGCGCGCCCAGATTGGCAGTTGCGTTGTAGGCGAACGCGGTATCCTAGCACTCGTGGAGAAATACGGATTGGATGTCTTTGAGGCACATAAAGAGTTCCTCTTTGATGCCACGGAAAAGATGATGCGTGCCGAGATTAAGACCATCCCCAATGGCACCTACCAAGGCGAAGCCCCCGGATATTACGATGGCAAGACACCCGGCTCAAAATACACGGTTCGCGTCAAGATAACAGTCAAGGATGGTGATATCACCTTTGATTTCTCTGAGACCGACCCGCAGACACCGGGCTTTGTTAATGGCACCTATACCTCCAGCGCCTCGGCCACGATGCTCACCTTCCTCCAGATGGTTAATCCTGATATCCCGCATAACGATGGGATGGTCAGGCCCGTCAAGATAATTATTCCCGAAGGCACGATTCTTAATGCCTCCTATCCTGCGGCCACCACCTATGGGAATCACCTGTGTCCGATTACGGCCAGTGCGATTATGCGGGCACTCTCGCCCGTCATACCCGACCGCGTTACGGCCGAATGGAATTCCCTGCTCTGCTCACTCACCACCGGCTTGGACGAGCGAAAAGGCGAGCCCTATGTGGACATCTGCTTTATGGGTCTTAAGGGCGGCTCCGGGGCGATTAAGGGATGTGATGGTTATGACCATATCGGGATGATAGATGCTTCAGGCGGTGTCTTGGACCAGGATTACGAGATGTTTGAACTCCAGACCCCGCACTTAGTCTTTCAGCACGAATATATCACGGATTCAGGCGGACCGGGTCAGTGGCGGGGCGGACTGGGTGTGGCAACCAAATTTAAGTTAGGTGGCAAAGGAAATACCCTGGTTACCTTTGGCGAAGGCGATGTAGAGCCACCGCTTGGAGCACACGGCGGACTACCCGGCACGCTTAATAAGATGGAACTCACCTATCCTGATAGTCGGGTGCATAAACCCACGACCAAAGACCTGATTAAAGATGTCCCGGCCGGGACGATATATTATCAGGAGGCCGGTGGTGGAGGTGGCTATGGCGACCCCAAGAAACGCGACCGCAAATTAGTCGCCAAAGACCTGCGGGATGGCAAAATCTCCCAAGAAAGCGCCCAGCGGGATTATGGCTTGAAGACAGAGTGATATGAAATTAAGCCTTCCCGACATTAAATATAAGGATTCATTTCTGGAGGCCTTATCTGAGTTTCATACTGACGGCCGTTCCATAGATTTATTAAAGTTAGATGTAGAATCATTAAAGAATAATTTTGCTGATTATGTGCAAAAACTGATTGACCAATCTAAAGGGAGAAACCTTCCCAGTGGATGGATTCCACACACCACTTATTGGATTACAGATAATGACGAGTTTATTGGCGTGATTGACCTGCGTCATAAGTTAACTCCGGCACTTGAGAAATATGGGGGGCAGATCGGTTATGCAATTCGTCCTGCCAAAAAAAAACGGGGTTACGGTACCAAGGCTTTAAGAATGCTTCTACCTCTTGCTGCTAAGATGGGAATCAAGAAACTTCTGATAACCTGTGATACGAATAATATAGCATCAATTAAGATTATTGAATCTAACGGTGGTATTCTACAAGATGAAGTCCAAAATGAAGGAAGAGAATCGCTGACCCGTAGATATTGGTTAGAACTAACATCTCTCAGAAGGATTATGGCTTAAAGACGAGTTAGTGGTGTCGAAATATATGCTAACCGGAATTCATTTCCTTTTGACCTATAAGTGTAATCTTGAATGCGACCATTGTTTTCTATTCTGTGGACCAACCTCGCAAGGGACATTTACTCTCGCACAGATTCAAAAAGTATATGATGAATTAGTCAAAATCGGCACGATTAAATGGGTCTATTTTGAGGGAGGCGAACCATTCCTTTTCTATCCGATTATGCAGGAAGCCCTAAGAATTGCCCATAAAATGGGTTTTAAAACCGGTATCGTGACTAACTCCTACTGGGCGACCGCGGTGGAAGATAGTCAAATCTGGCTTAAGCCATTAAAAGAATTAGGGATATCAGATTTCACTATCAGTGATGACTTATACCATAGCGAAGACGAAAAGGAAAATCCCGCCAAAAGGGGTTTGACCGCGGCCAAACAATTAGGAATGTCACCCGGCTCAATTTGTATTGAGAAACCATCTGTCCGACGCCAAACCAAAAAAGGTGCTCCGGTGATTAAAGGCGGTGCTATGTTTAGAGGCCGGGCTGTGGAGAAACTGATAAAAGAACTCCCGACCAAGAAATACGAGGAATTTACCGAATGCCCCTATGAAGACCTGAAAAGCCCTGAAAGGGTCCATCTTGATTCCTATGGAAATGTCCATCTCTGCCAGGGATTATCTATGGGAAATATGTGGGAGACGTCCCTTTCCGAACTGGTCAAAAACTACGACCCCGATGCCCATCCAATATGCGGACCATTACTCAAAGGAGGTCCGGTCCTCTTAGCTAGGAAATATCGTATTAAACCCAGGAAAAGATATGTTGATGCCTGCCATTTCTGCTATTCTGTTCGCTTAGCCCTGGTGGACAAGTTTCCGAAATATCTTGCTCCGAGACAGGTGTATAATTTAAAATAATAGAAAGAGACATGGTCGCCGTGGTGAGATTCTGCAGTAGCAACCTTTGCTGGGCTTCACAACCCGTTAGAAGCGAAATCGAGAGGTGATAATAACCTATCAGAAAGTCTTACATCCCAATCAAAGGACGCTTCTAACGGGGCAGGCGTTTATCTGCGTCTCCCGAATGAGGTTGCCTTCTTTGGACTCACATCGGGATCCCGATGTGTAACCGGAACAAGATGCCTCATTCGGGACAATTTTATATGAAAATATTATTGATTTCACCGAGTATCGCCTCTGACATAAAAACCCCTAAGGGGCTGATGATACCCCAGTTGGCCCTGCATATATTAGAAGGGCTTACGCCTCAGGAATATGAGGTAAAAACACTGGAAGAAGAGACTGAGCCGATAAATCTTGATGAGGACTGCGACCTGGTAGGGATAAGTTGTATGACGGCAAATGCCCCAAGGGCCTATCAACTAACTCAGGAATTCAAGAAGAGGGGTAAAAAGGTTATTCTCGGTGGTGTCCATCCGACGCTCCTGCCCGACGAGGCACTGCGGTATGCCGATTCGGTCGTTATTGGAGAGGCCGAAGGTGTCTGGGAACAGGTGCTGGAGGACTTTAAGAAAAGTTCTCTCTCAAGGACATATCATCATCCCAAACCTTCTCTGGATAGATATATTCCTCTGAAGTTCAGGAAACTTACCAAGAAAAGATTGTTTAATGCTATCCCGGTAATGACCACCCGCGGGTGTCCTTATAATTGCGAGTTTTGCTGTGTCTCTGACATATTTGGAAAGGAGATTCGTCATTATCCCATCAGCAATGTGGTCCGCGATATTGAAGAGTCCCGGGGGAAAATATATGTATTCTTGGACGACAATATTATAGGAAAACCTAAATATGCCAAAGAACTGTTTAAGGCGATAAAATCTTATAGAATCAAATGGGTCGGACAGGCCTCCATCTCATTCGTTCATGATGCGGAACTAATGAAACTGGCGGCAAAAAGCGGATGCGCCGCACTTTTCTTCGGATTGGAAAGTGTGACTGAGGTCCAATTGAAAACTATGCGCAAATCAATTAAACAAATTAAGGGTATAGAAGAAGCCATAAAAAAGGTCAAGGATTTCGGCATCCATTTCCACGCTTCTATGGTATTTGGCTTTGACAGTGATACTAAGGATATATTCCCGGAAACCCTTGACTTTTTACAGAGGAACAAGGTCGGCACGGCCTCTTTTAATATCTTAACGCCTTATCCCGGGACAAGGATATATGAGCAGTTTAAAAGGGAAGAACGACTGCTTACTACGGACTGGAAGTATTATGACCATTCCACGGTTGTTTTTACGCCCAGACATATGACCCCTTATGAACTTCAGGCCGGAGAAATATGGGTAAAAAAAGAATTCACCAAACTATCATCAATATTAAGAAGATTGCCGGGGAACCTGTCGCATCCCCTTTTATATTTAGCGATGAACTTGGGCAGTAGAAAAAATGTCAAGACGGATACTGAACGATTACCTGAACTGGTCTCAGAAATATTTGAGGGGTCGGGGAATTTCCGACCACTCATCCTGAGGACCCCGATGTTACATCGGGGGACGAAGGATCTCGTGAGCCCGTTGCCCCCTATCTAAAAGTCACGCCGTGAAGATACTACTCTGGGTTGTTACTGCTTGGTTACCTTTATCTCCAGATAAAGCCCGCTGCGTTCGGTCTTATACATAAAATTCACATAAGAATCGCCTTCGGTCGCAAATTCAGCCAGTCCCAAGTCAGAATCAACCATCGTCTGTATTAATTCATTGGTAATATCGTTGTGCCGTTTCATAATCTGGGCATCATATTTTGAGTCCACAATGGCCGCCCCGGCCTGCTGGAGCCGGCTGGCCAAGGCCGCCCGAAAGGCCGAGCGATGTTCGCGCGGACAGACCAGGAGCGGCCCACCCCCGACAAGTTCATCTCCCTCCCTGAGTTTGCCTGCGACCTGAGGGTCTTTGGTGAGCCAGGCCGGCACAATCGTCATCACACTCGGTCCATAGACCCGTGAGCCGGAAAAGGGAATCACCTTCTCGCCCGCCCCTGTGGCATAATGCTCCCGGGCGGCCTTAATCCGCTCCTTAAAACGTTTACACGCGACCCCGTCCACCGTCTCGTAGGCATAATCCAGATGTTCCCGGTATTTCTTATAAGACCGGCTTAAGTTCGCGGTCTGACGATTGATAATCTCCTGGGCGGTTGAGCCGCGTTTACTCACAAAATCCGGCGCGAGGCTCGCTTTGTAGGCCTCGCTGGAAGTGGCGACAATCCGGTCCTGAAACCTAGTCTCATCCGGAATCACGGCCCGGCGGCGCTTATTAACAATCTCGGCATTGGCCTGACTACTCACCTCCCATTTCTCGTCCATATCGCCCAGCACCCGATGGAGTATCGGTATCATCAGCCTTAATAAGACTAATACCTTCTTCATACTATCTCCCTCCTTTAATTAAGTAGGTAGTAGATAGGAAGTGGAAGATAGGGGGTATCCTTGGCCGACTACATCCTACCTATTATATAGTATAACCTAATCCCTCCCAAAGTCAAGGATATTCTTCATTTTCTTACTAATTAGGTAGGGCATAGCCACTACTATATCTCCGCTATCTCTCCCAGCCGTATTCCCAGTCCAACTGTCCATATGGACGAGTTACACCTAACGGTATTCCTATTATCATCCTAACCTGAACCAAGCCAGATAGGTCTGGTAGGGGACTGGCAGGTTTATATACCAGTAAATACATCGTTATACCATAGGAGCCACATCGTTGATGAGAGGTAG
>Ga0315314_1002593_pt1 | contig 14792 bp, 10 predicted proteins | sample TDP9_MG_FD_203631 | JGI IMG/M metagenome (GOLD analysis project Ga0315314, IMG submission 203631) | Freshwater sediment microbial communities from Lake Towuti, South Sulawesi, Indonesia - TDP9 | ecosystem: Environmental > Aquatic > Freshwater > Lake > Sediment | place: Indonesia: South Sulawesi...
AGGGGCACGGGAGGTGGCCGCCGTTGTTTCTAAATATCCTAATAACGTCTTCAAAAGGTCTATGCACCATCTTCTGTGGGTCGTACCACATACCATATGGGTCTTTTCCGTACTTGCTGTCACCATCCAGCCCTGTGAGGGAAGTTGATACAATGTCAAAGGCACTTACTGCTGAAGGAAAGGCTTGGTGACCGCTCTCTAGCAACATGAACACTCTCTTCAGGTTTGTTTGCTTCACAAAGGCTAGATCTCTCATTAGGTCTTTGTAGGTTTGCCTTTCAAAGAGCGCCCCCCTCTTCTCTACATCTAGATTCTTAAATTTCAGGATAGTCAGGTCGCTTTTGTCCTCCTCTGTGATGTACTGCTTTATTTTCTCAATCAAAGTTTCGCTTTTAAGAGCGCTGCTTTGGAACATAAAGTAGGTTGCACTTTCGGCCCTTTGTCTCGATATCTCCCTGAAAATTTCATTAATTCGTATTGAGATATCTAATAGCTTCTCCGATGTGATCAAGGGTACGGGAGGTAACAGAATATCTGCTCCGTATCCAAGCTCAATGTCTCGCGTCTCCCCTAACATTGCATCCCTTTCGCGTGAGTCTTCGTCCAGTTCTTTCCAAAACAGTTTGTGCTTTGCCTGTTTCCACTTGAAATATTCTTCTTTCGCACCGGCTCGTTCAAGTTTGTCTTTATATGCATTACACTCTCTCACATAGTTAGCGAAGACTCTTGGCACTCTAGGGGAGTCAAACTTGTGAAGATGGAACTCGTAGTACAGGTATTCTAAAGCGGGGTCTATAAAAAGAATGTTATTTTCTCGGAAACGACGAAACGATTCGGCTACCCACGTTCCTGGAAGGGTTGTTTGATCTCTTATAGCAAGCCAGGGTTGAAGAAGGCGGTCGATATCAAATAGACGTATCACGTAAGTACCCAAGTATTCAGTTCTGTAATCTTTTCTTAATTTTATAAGTAGATTCAATTCATTTGGAATAGTACTTTTGACTAGACAACAGAAGTTTGGTGTCTGAATAACTTTTGCTCCTACTTAAACAGTTGTTCTCGCAAATCTATCTCTATCGGTCTCCCTTATGCTGATAGCGGGCTTACTCATTCCATATCTCCTCCAAGGCGAACTTCTGAAGCTCACTCATAAATTTTAGAAAGATCTTCTCGTTGATCAAAATTCCTCCCTTAACCGTTACTGCCCTGAAGTCGTCGATTTCCTTCTCTTGGATGTAGATAAATCTTCCTTCCTCGTTCATTAGTCTATAGAAAGTGTAAAACTTGTTGCTCCCGGTAAGACTGTGGTCCATATCGCTTTCATGGACTACCTTCCCATTGCTATGGTAGATTGAAAGGTTGCCTCGAATCACCTTATATGCTTCCCTTACGGCGACCCATTTCTCAAGATGCTTGGAAACGGTATCCCTCGAGAAACCTGTTTGTTGGCTGACCTCAGAGATAGTGACGCCTCTGGGATTCTTCTTCAGTATCTCTAGAATCACGTTTCCTACATACTCTTCCCGGTCCTTAGGCCGTAGCGAGTAAACCTCCTCCTTCGGAAGAATGTCCTTCGGGATAACCATCTTCACCTCGAACCACCTCCTATCGCATAAAAGTCATATGGGCAACAGTTATGTTCCCCATATCTCAGCCCAGGGCTTAGGGAGGATATGTTCCCCATATATGGTCCCCATACTCATTTGTCGGCCCTATATTTAAGCGTTTTCCTGTTGTATGCGCACATGGGAATAGATCGTCAGCAACTCCTAAGCTGCGGAATGTGTTGGCCCTCCAGACTTGCTGAGGTGCCGTGCGCCTCGCATATCAAAGCGTTTTCCTAAACCTTTAAGATGTTTAGCACATTTCTCTTAAACGAGAAAATCCTTGATTGGGCAGAGTGGGCTTTTTGCGGTCACCCGGAGCGAGCGGAGGAGGAGCCTCTGCTTCCTGTGTCTCGGCCACCGGAGGCTCTGCGGAAAGCCCATCTGCCCCATCCTCACCAAGGCGAGGGCTATGATGGAGCTGGAGGAGAGGCTCTCCAGGGAGAGAATCTTCGGCTCCTCTCCCCCCGCCGTCTTCGTGGGCTCCTGGAACTACCCGAGGGTCCTCGCGGGGCCCCTGGTTCCGCCGATGCCGGAGACCGACACCGCTGTCATGGACTCCCCCGAGCTGTGGCTGGACAGGCCCATGGAGGAGATCCTCCGGTACCGCTTCTCGCTGGTGAGGGGAAAGAGGGCGATGGATGTCCACTCGGCCCGGGACCCCGGGAGGCTCCTCTCCACGGTCCAGGAGGTGGTCATGGCCTCCAGGCCCACCGACACCGAGATGCTGCTCCGGAAGAAGCCCAGCCTCTCCGTCGTCTTCTCCCCCCGCGAGCCGCCCTCCGGCCCCTCAGCCACCATCAAGAAGGCAGTCCTGGCAGAGAACCCCAGCGTCGCCCGCGCCGTCGACCGCGTGGTCTCCGATACCGACCTGAGGGCCGAGCCGGGAATCCGGGGGCTCTACGACTCCCAGATCCCCCAGCGCCAGATCACCCGGATGCTCTCCGTGGGCCTCCTCGGGCTGAGGGAGCGGAGGAGGCTGGTCCCCACGGAGTGGAGCATCACGGCCGTCGACGACATCCTCGGCAGGGCCCTCCACCGGGAGATCCTCGACCTCCCCTGGGTCAACGAGTTCCGGGTCTTCGGCCACCAGGCCCTGGGCAACAACGTGCAGGTCCTCTTGATGCCCTCCTCCTGGGTCTTCGAGGCCCTGGAAACCTGGCTCGTCTCGCCGAGCCCGGTCCCGGCGAGCGACCACGAGCTGGTTCGGGGGAGGCGCTCCTACGCAGAGGGCTTGGCCGGGGCCTACTACGCCGCCCGCCTGCCGGTGCTGGAGTACCTGAGGGCGGTGGGGAGGCAGGCCGGGGCCGTGGTCTTCTTGGAGGTCTACCCGGAATGGGTCCCCCTGGGCGTCTGGAGGTTCCGGGAGATCTGCCGCGAAGCCCTGAAGAGGGAACCAATGGCGTTTGACACGCTGGAGGAGAGCCTAGCAGAACTGAGGGGGAGGCTGAGGCTCCCGTTAGAGAAGTGGGTAGAGAGGAGCACGGTGCTCGAATGGTATAAAACTCAGACGAGGATAACTCGCTTTTTTTTAACATCTAGTTTCCGAGAAGACGGTTCTCAACTGAAGGCTTAGAATGTAGGGGATTGACCGCACGTATCTGTGCCTGGGGTCGGAGCTCCTCATCCCGAAGTGGAACCCGGTGTCGATACTGTTAACTTATTTTGAGCGTTTTTTGATCGGTCTGTGAATTGACTCAAAGTTTGCTGTTCATGTCGGGTATGGGTTGATAGATTATTGAGTTCGTCAATTTCGTTTGCCTCCATGGTTTTTCTTTTTCTATTTTCATTATAGAATGATATTAACGCGTCATAGAAAATGAAGTTCCACTTGTATTGCTCTATGGTTTCCTTTAGTATTGGTTCAGCAACCTTCATTAGGAGAAGTTTGTGCCTTTCTTCTGGAATCACTATAAATCTTTTGACATTTACTGAGGGGATGTTTGACCCCCGAATGATAGCGTCTGAGATACCAGTTGTATTCTCAACTTCAAACTCGTAAAAAATTTCTCCATTCTTAAGCCATAAAACATCAATTTCCCTTATACGGTCTGTTTTTTCCTTTGAAAGAGGTAAGTCAAGTTTTTCTTTATAATTAGGTATGTCCGCATAAACTTCGAAACCAGCCTTCTTTCCCAACTCGACAAGTATCTGAATTATTTGATTATGTTGAGTTTGTCTAAGCCTCATTTCCTTCTTCAGTTGCCATTTGCCATTGGTTTTCTCCGCATATTCTTCTAAGATGGCTTTGATGCTTTGGGTGTCTGGAGTAAGTGCGTTCTGGAACTTGGTGAAAATTTCTTCGAGAATATCGTCAAAGGATACCACAATCCTTCTATTCAGAACATCGACTATGCTTCCCTCAACTCTCTCGCTTAATGAGGCACGATCAAGAAACAATCCTTCTTTTAGCCACCATTTCTTGCCTATGACCTTACCTTTTTCATCCTTGATGTTGACAAGAATAAATTCTTTGTTAAGATATTTCCGAAGAACTTCCTCTATCCCTTCAGGAGCACTGAACTTGTAGCCATTTCTTCTTAATTCTTCGAAAATTGTTGGATAACTATTAATTATTATGGAGTAAGTAACGGGCTCTCTTCTCTCAGCAATAATGTGTTTGACTGTATTTGCAATGATTCTTTCATATCTTTCTCTGTCAATTTCTGACTCTGAGAGTAATTCTTGTTTCTTCTCTGGCTTTCTAAAGCGAATATAATAGTCACCTATTGCGCTTCCATAGGGTTGGAGAAGAGCCTTTGGCGAAACTACTGCTGGAGACTGATAGATAATTTTCTCTAAATCGAAACCAGCAAGAACAACTGCTTTTATGATAGAGTTATAGATTTTGATGTCTGTATTGTGGAAAGTAACGGTCAACCATCTTCCAGATTCTAGGACACTAAATATCTGCTCGAAGGAAGCCTTTAGCATCTTGTGATAATAATCAAAATTTTTTTTCTGGTTTTCATTTATTGTAATTTCTTCATCAAACTTCAAATCGAATCTGGAATCTTTTTTCTCCCCTTTTAGCCATGACGCCCATATTGCACTCAGTTCCATATACTGAATTGAACCACCATAAGGCGGGTCGGTAAACACATATTGAACACTCTCCTTTGGGATTTTTACAGCCTCAGACAAACGTAATGCAGATTGCGTAGAAATATAGATATTAGAATCCTTTTTTAGGTCATTAAAGGTTTTTGCTTCTTTATAGTATGGGATTATCTTATTCGATTCTCTCTTGCCTTCGACAATATGTTGAAAACGTTCTTTGAAGTAGAACCAAAAGGGCAATTCAACACGAAGGTAAGGAACCCAGTAACTATGCATTACCCATCCTCTTGAAGGATGGACACCTATCCTCAATCTAAGGTGATGCACAACATTCAGTTTTGACACATTGTGTAGATTGCTACTGAAGACAAATTTCATCATATCCCGAATTTCTTCGTCTTCAATTCTTTCGATTTCGTGATATACGATAGAATGAGCAATCAGACTTCTTCTGTCAAATAAGTCTTCAACAGAATTATTCGCTTCTTTTTTCTTAAACGGTTTTCCATTATGGTAAAATAATCTGACATCTTTAGGATACCAGTAAGGAATTGGTTGTTGAGCAATTTTCTTCAGTCTCTCTTTATCTTGTGTATCGCTTTCACTCAATTTCTTCGAAATGAAACGAACTCTTTTCTTTGATTTTTTTAAGCATACCTCACATTCACAACCAATCTCTATCAGTTCTGTATCTATTACATTGTTTAGATTTAACGAGTGACCAGAGGAGCATAAGAAAGACCTTCCTTTCTTAACGGCTTTTGCCATTACAACTCTCTCATTACACGTTTCGCATCGCACCATGTCTGACCAAATTACATATGCTTCAAGGCATTCTTGACCACAGTTAGGGCAAGTTGTTGTGTAGAGTTTCTCTATGTCCTTACGAACTTCATTTTCAATCTTTCTAAACGCTTCTTCGAACTTTTTTAAATTAATTGGTTTGAGGGTCATGCGGGTAATAAAAGTAGCAATAGGGTCAAGGTCTATCACTACTGCCTTTCTTCCCCTTTTTAACGCTTCTATGGCTGTTACTCCGCTTCCAACAAAAGGGTCTAAAACAATTTCTCCCTTCTTTGAGTAATGTTCAATGTATTCCCCAACAACGTTATGTGGTTTTCTCGCCCAATACTTGTGCATTAAATACATGGGTGTATGGGCTTGAGGCGAAATGGCATGGTCAATATGCGTAACCTTAGGGTTCATGTTCCCTTTCTCTGTCAAACAAGACCCCCGACACGACTAAGGCATATTACATATAAATCCAATTAGATTCTTAAAAGCATTTTGAAAGAAAGAGACTGTAACTTCGTTGGTTCATCATGACAAATAAGTTAACAGTATCCTAGGTGTCCGCCACCGGCAACCGACCCACTCCCTAGCGCCGTGGGGCCTCGCCCAGCAGCCACCTCTCAGCCTTCTTCTCGGCCTCCTCGTCGTACACCGCGTCCCCGATCAGCTCACCGAGCCTGCGAAAGGGGTCCGGCACCTTTGGAATAATGACGATCTTTCCCCCCTCCAACCGGACCTCCGAGAGCTGCCCCTCCCTCAGACCGAGCCTCTGCCTGAAGGACTTGGGTATCACCAAAGTGAAACGTTTACCTATCTTCACCGTCTCCGACACCGTATCACCCACGAAATATTTTTTCAGACCGATATTTAAAATATCTGAAACCGCTCGGTGCCCAGTTTCTGAGACGGTCAATTCACATAATACAGACCATGAGTTCCGGCATCGCGCGTAGTTTTAAATATGGACCGGCGGAATTATGTTTGGAGGCTGGATGGCTTGAAGATTGGGATTTTCACGGTTTTGTTCAACGAGTGGCCGCTGGAGAAGGCCCTGAAATATGTCTCGGGCCTCGGCTATGAAGCGGTGGAGCTGGCGGCGTGGAAGGGCAGCAACCACCTGGATCTGGACAGGGTCCTGAAGGGGGGCGCCACCGCCCTGAAGAAGACCGTGGAGAGGCACGGCCTCATCATCTCGGGCCTGAGCAACCACCTCTCGGGCCAGCTCGTCCTCGGGCCCCTAGACTCCTCCACGGACGAGTGGTTCAAGGGCTCGCCGGAGGAGAAGGTGAGGTACGGGACGGAGCAGGTGAGGAGGACGGCGGAGGCGGCGGCGGCCCTGGATGTGCCGGTGGTGAACGGCTTCATCGGGGCCCCCTGCTGGGGGGCGTGGTACATCTACCCGCCAGCCTACGAGAAGATCTATGAGGAGGGCTTCGAGCTCTTCGCGGAGCGGTGGGGGCCGATCCTGGACTTCTTCGCCGATCAGGGGGTGAGGTTCGCCCACGAGGTCCACCCGCAGGAGCAGGCCTACAACATTGAGACCGCGGAGCAGGCCATCAAGGCGGTTAACGGGAAGAGGGAGTTCGGCTTCAACTTCGACCCCAGCCACCTCGTCTGGCAGGGCATAGACCCCGTCATCTTCATCAAGAGGCTCGGGGACCGCATCTACCACGCCCACGCCAAGGACGCCGAGCTGGTGAAGGAGAACCTCCCGACATCGGGGCACATTCCGACCGGGGCGTGGAGGAGGCCGGGCCGGGGCTTCCGGTTCCGGGTGGTCGGCTGGGGGGACGTGGAGTGGAAGAGGGTGATGACCGCCCTCCTGGAGGTCGGCTACGACTACGTCCTGAGCTACGAGCATGAGGACCCCGTGATGAGCCGCGAGGACGGCTGCGAGAAGTGCATCGCCTTCCTGAAGCCGCTGGTCATCAAGGCGCCCCTGGAGAAGGTCTGGTGGTGAGGCGCCGGGGCCGAGGCGCTCGAACGAGGGGTTAGGTTAACACTCTCAATCCCCGTTATACAGGATTTCCCCTGAAGCGAACATATTTGAATCATACAGTGCCAATCCATGGAAAAGGGGGAGGGGGTCGACACCGCCCTCCGCATGGCAAGAAAGACCTTTGAATCTCTCTAGGTGTCTGCGCCCAGACCCAACAGGGACACCGGGCCTTGGAACAGCCTAGGAGAGAAGGCAACACTTATCTACGCTCAGACCATGAGGCTAACGAGCAAGGCGCGAGAGACGGCGGCATGAGCCCAAAACGGACTTCCCTCCAGATGTTCCGGCTGAAGCGGGCAGTGGAGACGCTCTCCCGGAAGGAGGGGAGGGGGACGGAGCTGGTCTCGCTCTACGTGCCCCCGGGCCGCCAGGTGAGCGAGGTCCTGGCCATGCTGAGGCAGGAGTATGGGACCGCGGGCAACATCAAGTCCGACACCACCCGGAAGAACGTCCAGGACGCCATCACCAAGGTCTCCCAGAGGCTGAAGCTCTTCAGGGAGGTTCCCGCGAACGGCCTCGTCCTCTTCTCCGGGGCCATACCCCAAGACGGCATAGGGAGCGAGAGGATGGAGACCTACGTCTTGGAGCCACCCGAGCCCATCAATATCTACCTCTACCGGTGCGACGCCCGCTTCCACACCGAGCACCTGGAGGAGTTCCTCCGGGAGAGGGAGGCCTATGGGATCCTCGTCATGGACACCAAGGCCGCCACCTTCGCCCTCCTCAGGGGGAGCAGCCTGCGGATCGTCCGGGAGATCACCTCGGGAATACCGGGGAAGCACCGGGCTGGGGGCCAGTCGGCCGCCCGGTTTCAGCGGCTCCGGGAGGCCAGGGTGCTGGAGTTCTACAAGCGGGTGGGAAGGCACGCCAACGAGATCTTCATGGAAGAGCCGGACCTGAAGGGCGTTATCATCGGGGGGTCCGGCCCCACCAAGCAGGACTTCCAGAAGGGGGAGCACCTCCACTACACCCTCAAGGAGAGGGTCCTCGCCACCGTGGACACGGCCTACACGGGGGAGCAGGGGGTGGAGGAGGTCGTGGAGAAGGCCCCCGAGATCCTCAGGCACCTCCGGTACGTGGAGGAGAAGCGGATCGTGCAGGAGTTCCTCTACCACGTCGGCCACGACACCGGCCTCGCTACCTACGGCGAGGAGGAGGTCAGGAGGAGCCTTGAGAGGGGCGCCGTCAGGACCCTTCTCCTCTCGGAGGGCCTGGACGTGGTCAGGGCCACCGTCCAGTGTACGGCCTGTGGCTACTCCGCGCGGGAGACGGTGAAGCGCCGGGGCCTCGACGACCTCCAGCGGGGACTGATCGGGAAGCCATGTCCCGGGTGCACCGCGCCCAGCCTCCAGCTGGCCGAGGCCAAGGAGGTCATCGACGAGCTGGCCGACGTGGCCGAGCAGGCCGGGTCCGACGTGGAGGTCATCTCCACCGAGACCGAGGAGGGCGTCATGCTCAGGGACTCCTTCGGCGGCGTCGCGGCCGTCCTGCGCTTCAAGCCCTCCGGCTGAGGACCAGGCGCCTACCTCCTCTTTTCACTCACTCAGGCGCGTAGTTGAGTCTCCCCTCTCGCAAACGCGCCTAGTCCAAGGCAGGAGGGGCGCCGCTGTCACCCTCCAACCGTTTCTTGCGGTAACACCAGCCTTAGATAGAATCGCGGCTAGAGTCCTAGACCGGAGGCCTACGACACTTTGGAGAAGGCCGAGGTGGCCGAGTTGGATGATGTCCCGATGGCGGTGGTGGAGGAGGCCCTGGAGGACGCCTTCGGGAAGTCGGGGAAGGACCTGATCCTCTCCATGCTCAGGAGGAGGTACGGCGCCGAGAGGGGGGGCACGCGGAAGAAGGCGAAGGCTTTCCAAAGGGCGCTGGAGGAGATGCTCGGCAGCGGAACCGTCAGGGTCACGATGAGCCTCATCGTGGAGAAGATGAACGAGAAGAGGGAGGCCGGGGCGGAGTAGGTGGCTCGGGCGTGACGGAGCGGGTGGGTTCCGGGGTCGAGGGCCTGGACGGGCTGATCGGCGGGGGCTTCCTGAAGGGGGATGCCGTCCTCCTGGCCGGGGGGACTGGGAGCGGGAAGACCATCCTCTGCACCCAGTTCATCTGCCGCGGGGCCACCCAGCACGGGGAGAGGGGCGTGTACGCGACCTTCGAGGAGGATGGGAAGACCCTTAGGAGGAACATGCTCGGGCTCGGCTTCGACCTGGAGAGGCTTGAGCGGGAGGGCCTGGTGAGGGTCATCGACCTGGAGGCGATGAAGGGCGCCGGTGTGAGCGCCAACATCGAGTTCATCCTGGGCACCCTTAGGGAGACGGGGGCTGAGAGGCTGGTGGTGGACTCCCTGAGCGCCTTCCTGACCGCCTGCGAGGAGAGGTTCGAGTACCGGATCCTCATGCACATGCTCTACAAGATCCTGAAGGCGCAGGGCATAACCACAGTTATGACGTGCAGCGTGCCCGCCGGCTCCCCGACCCTGGGCCTCGGGATCGAGGAGTTCATAGCCGACGCCGTGCTGACCCTGGAGAACGTGGTGGAGGGCGTGGAGCTGAAGACCCGGTTTATGGTGCGGAAGATGCGGGGGACCAACCACAGCAGGAAGTACCACGATGTCATAATAACCGAGAAGGGCCTGAAGATCGTCCCCTTTACAGCCACGTAGGACGGCCTCCAGGAACCGGGAATGATACTTTCATCGATCCTTTGTTTTTCCTTTTATGCCGCCCTCTTGTCCACCCTCTCCGCCCTCATAGTCTTCCTCCTCCGCCAGAGGGGGTCCTACTTCAAGTCTGTCAAACGCCTTTTCATTGAGGCCCTTCTGTCGATTGCAGTGCTGATCTCCTGCGATATAGTTAAAAACCATGTGGTGAGGTCCGAGGCCGTCATCTGGTTCACCACGCGCATCGGCGTCTCGGCGGCCCTCTCGGCGGCCATGCTCGTTCGCATCGCGGCATCGACTCTGCTCGAGAGGCCGATGAGGAGCGTCTCCCTATGGAAGTCTTACGTTAACTGGTTTTTCCCTAAAAAACCGAGCCTGCCCCGCGTGCTTTACGTGGGGATCATGGCGTTCGTGTTCATTGTAACCTGGGTTTTGGGTCCGTGGCGTCCCAAGCTGATCAGGGACATCTGGGGGATGACGGTGTACATTCCCGAGTATGAGTGGTGGTACCTGGCCTGTTTGTGCGCGGTTCTCGCCGCCTTCATCGCGTATCCGGGCTCCATGTTCATCCTCTCCGGCCGCAGGTACAGGGAGAGGCGGGTGGCCTGGGCCTCGAGGTCCATGGGCATCTGCTGGGTGGGCGTGGGCCTTTCCCTGATCACCTTCCACGGCATCCTGCGGTCCCTGGAACTCGAGGTGATCGAGGTCGGGTACTCCATCGACATAGTGATGTTCGGCGTAGTGGCGTACTTCTTCGCGAAGACCACCGTCCTAGAAAGCTTCTTCGAGACGGCTTACCCCTCTGTACAGATAGGTGAAGGTGAGAGCGTCGTCGCCCTGTATCCCGCGATAGCGGACAAGATGAGCGTCTTTGCCGCCTTCATCCGCGACGGACTGCTCGACGGCGACAGGGTCGTCTACGCCTTCCCGGACTCTCAGGCAGCGTCTGTCAGGGGGTGCCTCTGGAAGAGAGGTGTCGATGTAGAGAGGGCGGTGAAGAGCGGCTCCCTAGTCCTGTCGTCGCTATCTGAACGGTACGGGGGCGAGGAGTACGACTCAGAGACGCGCGGTAGACGTCTGCTGAAGGAAGTTGAGGACGCGAAAAGGCTCGGATATAAGCACTTGCGTGTTCTGGTCGATTACGGCGACGTTCACCTGGTCTTCAAGGACCCGGGGCGGTTCCTCGACGAACTCGGGAAACTGCTAACGAAGGTTGGCCAATCATACCTCATAACCCTCCGAACGTTTAACCTGGAAACCTTGGGCGAAGAGGAGGTTGAACAGCTCAGGGCCTACGGCGCCGGAAAGCTCTTCATGGGCAGGGGTTTCTCCATCGAGATGATAGACGCGTTTTCACGGCAACTGGGATTGAGGCACAAAGAACTGATCGGCAAGAAGATCCTGTTAGAGTTTGACCCCGCCTCAAACTACGAGCTGGCCGTGAGGAGCTTCCTCTTAGAGAGCCTGATCAATTGGGAGTCCGTCGTGGTCTTCGCGCCCAGAGGCAGCGCCGCCTATTCGAGGTTCGTCAAGCGCAGGATGAGGTTTTTCCACCTGACTGAACAGGTGTCGGCTCCCACGGCGGGCCCCTCTGAAGGGGAAATCCTCCTACCCGAGAACAACACCTCTCTGTTGCTCGAGGCGCTTGACAGAGCGGTGAAGGCCCCTCACGGTAACGTCAGCATCCTTTTTGACAGCCTCTCCGACTTGGTGTCGACCGTGGGCCTCGAGAAGGCCTACCGCTTCACACGGTACGCCCTAGAGCTGCTGACGTCGGAGAGGGTGACCGCCCTCTTCCTGCTCAACCCAAAGGCCCACGACCCGAAGGTCGTGACAAACCTGAGGGGGCTCTTCGGCAGCCAGATAACCTACGGGGAGAGAGGCCTCCAGATCACCAAGCTGGCCTGACTCTGCGAAGATAGCACCCGACGGATACCCCGCTCACACCGATTGGCGCGGACGCGCAGTCCACAACCTTTAAATCTCCCGGCACAGGAGGATACGCGTAGTCGTGAGGCCTGGGGGATGAACCGCCGCCAAGTATGACGGGCGCGCCGAAAATCCTTTTAAGCCCAGGCCAGACCGGAAACCCGCGCCCCCGCACGGGTCTCAGCGTCGAAGGGGTCTCAGGATGCAGCGGGCCGAGGTGAGGTTTGAGCCGAGGATCAGGGAGAGGGCGTGGAACCCTGAGAGGGAACGGGCCCTCTTCCAGAGGTGGCAGGACGAGCGGCTGTTCAGGTTCGACAAGGGGGGTGAGAAGCCCGTCTTCAGCATAGACACGCCACCGCCCTACGTGAACACGCCGGTCCACGTCGGCCAGGCCTACACCTACGTGTGGATGGACGTCTTCGCGAGGTACCGGAGGATGGCGGGCTTCAACGTCCTCTTCCCCATGGGCCTGGACAAGAACGGCCTCCCCGTCGAGGTCCAGACGGAGAAGACGTTCAACGTCTCCATGCACGAGACCCCGAGGGAGGAGTTCATCGAGCTCTGCAGAAGGGTCCTAGAGGAGTGCGGGGACATCTCCCTGGACACCTTCAAGAGGCTGGGCCTGAGCTGCAACTCCTGGAGGCCGGAGCGCGAGGCCGGCGGCATGTACGAGACCGACAGCCCCGAGTACCGGAGGCTCACCCAGGAGACGTTCATCGAGTTCTGGAGGAGGGGCCTGGTCTACGAGGACGAGAAGACCACCAACTACTGCCCGGTCTGCCGGACCACCATCTCCGACGCCGAGGTCGAGTACGAGGAGGAGGGCGTGGAGCTCAACTACATCCGGTTCAGGGTCAGGGAGACCGGGGAGGAGATCGTCATCGCCACCACCAGGCCCGAGCTCCTCTGCTCCTGCAGGGTGGTCCTCTTCCACCCCGAGGACGAGAGGTACCAGCACCTCAAGGGCAGGCACGTAGTGGTCCCCCTCTACGGCCTCGAGGTGGAGATCCTATCACATCCCTACGCGAAGCCGGAGTTCGGCTCCGGGCTGGTCATGATGTGCAGCTTCGGCGACTACGGCGACGTCCGGCTGCTCCGGGAGCTGAACCTGGACCCGATCTACGCCATAGACGCGGACGGGAGGATGAACGAGAAGGCGGACAGGTACCGGGGACTGAGGGTTCGGGAGGCCAGGAAACGGGTAACCGAGGACCTGAAGGCCCAGGGCCTACTCGTGAGGCAGGAGGAGACGTGCCAGAGGCGGCCCGTTTGCTGGCGGTCTAAGAACCCCGTTGAGTTCATCCCCATGAGGGAGTTCTACCTGAAGCAGGTGGAGTTCAAGAACGACGTCCTGAAGGCCGCCGACCGGATGAGATTCTTCGCCCCCGAGAGCAGACAGATACTCATCGACTGGATAGGCTCCGTTGACATCGACTGGGTAATATCCAGGAGGAGGTACTACGGGACCGAGATCCCCCTGTGGTACTGTAAGGGCTGCGGATACGTCTACGTGCCGAAGCCCGGGAGATACTACCAGCCCTGGAGGAAGAGGCCGCCGATTCGGAAGTGCCCCGAGTGCGGCGGCACCGAGTTCAGGGGGGAGGAGAGAACCTTCGACACCTGGTTCGACTCCGCCACCTCCGAGGTCTACGTCCTCAGCTACCTCTGGGACCGGGAGTTCTTCGAGAGGAGCTTTCCGTGCACCCTCCGGCCCCAGGGCAAGGAGATCGTCCGGAACTGGCTCTACTTCACCCTCCTCAAGTCCTACCTGCTCCTCGGCCGGGAGCCCTTCCGGGACGTCTGGATCCACATGCACGTGGTCGACGAGGGCGGGAGGAAGATGAGCAAGAGCCTGGGGAACGTCGTCGACCCCCAGGAGGCCCTCAACCGGTTCGGGGCCGAGGCCTTCAGGGCCTGGACCTGCCTGGAGGGAAACATAACCCGGGGGGACATCCGCTGCTCCTTCGAGAGGATCCAGGGAACCTCCAAGTTCCTCACCAAGCTCTGGAACGCCGCCAGGTTCGTCTCCTCATTCCCCCTAGTGACGGATGGCTATGAGCTGGCGGCCCTCGACAGGCTCATCCTCGCCGAGCTCAACCACCTGATAGGGGAGTGCAGGAGGGGGTACGAGGAGATGGACGCCTTTGCCTCCGCTAATGCCATCAGGGCGTTCACGTGGGGCCTCTTCGCCGACCACTACGTCGAGGCCGTCAAGTCGAGGGCCTACAACCGGGAGGGCGCGTTCAGCGAGGAGAGGCAGCGGGGGGCCTGGCACACCCTCCACGCCTGCCTGGAGACCGTGCTGAGGCTCCTGGCACCCATCTGCCCCTTCATCACGGAGGCCCTCTGGCTGGAACTCTACTCCCGAGAGAGCATCCACAGGCAGCGCTTTCCCGAGAGGAGGCCCGAGTGGGAGAGCGACCTGGCAGCCCTGACGCCCGGGTTCATGGGCTTCAACGCCGCGATCTGGAAGTACAAGAAGGAGAGGGGCGTGGCGCTGAGCCAGGAGCTGGCGGCAACGGTGTACGCCCCGGCGGGCCTGAAGCCCCTCAAGGAGGATCTGGAGACGATGCACAGGATCGCGGAGCTGACCTTCGAAGAGCCCGCCGAAGAACAGAGGCGGAGGGCCCGCCGACTGGACGAGGACGTGCTCATTATAGAGTGAAGGACACCGAGGCGAGTCAAGGCTTTTCCAGAAAGCCCTCCAGGCCCCGCTGTTTCCTCCCTGGACCCTGCACTTCTACCTTCTCACCCA
>Ga0315314_1002594_pt1 | contig 14792 bp, 14 predicted proteins | sample TDP9_MG_FD_203631 | JGI IMG/M metagenome (GOLD analysis project Ga0315314, IMG submission 203631) | Freshwater sediment microbial communities from Lake Towuti, South Sulawesi, Indonesia - TDP9 | ecosystem: Environmental > Aquatic > Freshwater > Lake > Sediment | place: Indonesia: South Sulawesi...
ACCCCCTTAACCAATTAAGGGGGAAGCAGAGGTAGGCGTCTCCGGAGAGGTCGGAGAAAAGAGCGAAGCCTGGAAGGGAGCGAATTTGACTCGCTGGGTCAAATTCGCGTGCTTTCGAGCCATTCAGCCTGACCAATAACACTTGCTTCCTTAACGGAAAAAATGATGCTTTCATTTAGTGGTACCCAGTATTGACAACAGAAAATAAAGATGGAGCCCGGCTAAAAGGTAGCGTAAGATATTTTGTGTAAATTGATTGAAGTAGAAAGAGAAGAGGTGTATCCTCCCCAAAAATTTCTTTCAAGGAGGTACACCGTGCAAAGTGTAAAGGGATTAAGTGAATTAACGGTATCAGAGTTATGGAAGGAAATCAAGGTTAATGAGGAAGATCTGTGGGGAGACTTAAAGATCGAGGCTCAGGTTTTCCTCAAGAGGATTCTGGAAGGGGCGATGGAAGATGAGGTGATGGGCCATCTGGGGATTTCTCGCAAGTATGAGCGGAGCGAAGAGCGGGAGTCCCAGCGGAATGGCTATTACGAGCGGGACTTGGAGACGGAATTGGGTTTAGTGCGGGAACTTCGAGTTCCGCGGAGCCGGGATGGGAGGTATCGTCCTCGGGTGTTTCAACGCTACAAGAGGCGTCAAGAGGCTGTGAATGGGTCGATCAAGGATATTTTCCTGGCAGGGATCTCTACCAGAAGGGTAGGAGAGGTCCTTAAGCCTCTCATTGGAGTACAGCCTTCGGCTTCGACTGTCTCTGAGGTGGTGAAGAGTCTAGACAGAGAGGTGCGAGTGTTCCACAGTCGCCAGTTAGGAGACGACTATAAGTATCTTATTTTAGATGGACTGACTGTCAGGCTGAAGACAGCCCTGGGGGTGCGGAAAAGGCTTCTTCTGATTGCCTACGGGATCAGAGAGGATGGTCGAAAGGAACTCATCGAGTATCGCCAGGCTCGCTCTGAGAGTAGCGAGGAATGGGAAAACTTTCTCAATGACCTTTATCGAAGAGGTTTAGAAGGAAAGAATCTGGAGCTCATCATTACCGATGGAGCTTCTGGGCTTCATGAAGCATTGGACATGGTCTACTCCTACACGCCTCGCCAGAGGTGCTGGGTCCACAAGTTAAGGAACATCGCTGTGAAACTGAAGAGGCAGGTTCAAGAAGAATGCCTCAGAGGCGCTAAGAGGATTTATTTAGCCTCGAGCCGGAAGGAAGCCATCCAGCGCTCGAGGCAATGGGCAGACCGCTGGAGAGATACGCAGTATAAAGGCGTGAAATGTTTAGAGAAGGACTTGGATGAACTCCTGACCTTCTTTCGATTCCCTGAAGAACATTGGAGCCGGATCAGGACGACAAATGCCATCGAGAGATCCTTCAGAGAGATAAGACGAAGAATAAGACCCATGAGCTGTTTTACGAATTCAGAGAGTTGTGAAAGGATTATCTATGCACTGTTTCAATATCAGAATAAAAAATGGGAGCATACACCTCTCCGCAATTTTACACAAAAATATTGACACTACCGGCTAAAACTCTAATTTGCATGGACAATTTTTTTGTGTTAAAATTTTTTTGATTCGTCCAAGAAGGAGATCATATGTCAGGTCATTCCAAATGGCATTCTATTAAACATAAAAAAGCTGCGGCTGATGCCAAGAGGGGCAAAATCTTTACCAAAATCATCCGAGAGTTAAGTGTCGCGGCCCGGGCAGGCGGAGGCGACCCGGATGCCAATCCCCGTCTGAGAAAAGCCATGGCTGATGCCAGAGCTGTTAACATGCCCGCCGACAACATCAAGCGTGCCATCATGAAGGGCACAGGCCAGTTGGAGGGCGCCCAGTTCGAAGAAGTGGTCTATGAAGGTTATGGTCCGGGAGGCGTGGCCATTTACGTCACGACTCTCTCTGACAACAAGAACCGCACAGTCTCTGAGCTCAGGCATATCTTTTCTAAAAACGGAGGCCGTATCGGAGAATCCGGTTGCGTGGCCTGGATGTTCAAACGCAAAGGCTATATCGACATTGAAAAAGAAAAAGTCTCGGAGGATACCCTGCTCGAAGTTGCTCTCAATGCCGGAGCTGAAGATATGAGGGACGATGGCAGCAGCTACGAAATCATCACGGCTCCTGAAAAGTATGAAACGGTCGTTGAAGCCTTAAAAACGAATGGAGTTGAAATCAGCGCCTCCAATGTGGGCTATGTTCCTCAAACCTATATTAAACTTGAAGGAAAACAGGCTCAACAGTTGCTGCGCCTGATGGAAGAGCTTGAAGACCATGATGATGTCCAGAGCGTCTCTGCCAATTTCGACATCGCTGAAGAAGAAATTGCCAAGTATTCAACCGCCTGAGCCACAGACTCGATGAGGGTACTCGGGATTGACCCCAGCAGCCAATCAACAGGATTTGGAGTCATCGAATTTTCTAAGAATACATACAAGGTCCTCGCTTACGGCATAATTAGGCCCCAGCGGCGTCTTCTTTTTCAGGACAAATTAAATGAGATAAGACTGGGAGTCGAGAAACTCATCAAGATCCACCGTCCGGAAGAAATTGCCATCGAAAATCCCTTCTATGCTCAGAACATCAAAACAGCCATAGCTCTGGGTCAGGTCAGGGGGGCTATTCTTGTGGCGATTGCCGGTTCCAAATGTGCACTTTCTGAATATTCCCCGCTGGAAATAAAAAAATCAGTGACGGGTTATGGCCAGGCGGATAAAAATCAGGTCAAGAGCATGGTCAAGACCCTGCTTCATCTTTCTGGCCATAACCTCGAAGAGGATGCCTCTGATGCTCTGGCCTGTGCTTTCTGCCATCTCAACACAAGAAGCTACCAGAAAAATTTAGCAGAGAATAAAATTTAAAAAATGATTGCCTATCTGAAAGGAAGCCTGATCCAGAAATTTCCTCATCAAGTCGTTATTGATATTGGAGGCGTAGGCTATTGTGCCTTCATTCCTCTTTCCACTTACTTTAAGCTGGGGGAGATTGGCGAGCCTGTGGAACTCTACATTTACACTCATCTCACAGACGATTCCCTCTCGCTCTACGGTTTCACAACCAAAAAAGAGAAAGACCTCTTCCTCAAGCTCATCAGCATCTCTGGCATCGGGCCCAAACTGGCCATGAATATCCTCTCAGGAATCGAAGCCCCTGACCTCGAAGAAGCCATCAAAAAGAGCGATGTGGTCAGAATCGCGCTTATCCCTGGCATCGGAAAAAAGACAGCCCTGCGCATCACGATGGAGCTTCAAGACAAAATCGAGAAAAAAGAAAAGCTTTTGGCTGTCAAAGGTTCTGAGGAGCGAGAAGACCTCATTTCAGCTCTGACCAACCTTGGCTTCCGCAGGAAAGAGGCGGAAAGAGTCGTCGATGAGACAATCCAAGCACTTTCGCCTGAAGCAGGCTTTGAGAAGCTGCTTCGGGAGTGCTTGAAAAAAATGTCCAGGATATAAGACCCGGATATAAGAAAGGTAAATCAAGATGCCAGCCGTGCTTACACCTGTCCGAACCAAGGAAGACCTCCTTTTTGAGGACAGTCTCCGTCCCAGGTCATTCGACGAATTCGTCGGACAGGAGACAATCAAAGCCAACCTCAAAATATTCATCGAAGCCGCCAGGAAAAGAGACGAACACCTTGACCATGTCCTCCTCTATGGGCCGCCCGGGCTGGGAAAAACAAGCCTGGCCTATCTCATTGCCAAAGAAATGGGGGTGAGCATCAAGCCCACAGCAGGGCCGGTCATCGAACGGACAGGAGACCTTTCTGCCATTCTTTCCAACCTGCAGACTAAAGAAATTTTTTTTATCGATGAAATCCACCGCCTTCCTCCGGCTGTCGAAGAAATCCTGTATTCGGCCATGGAAGATTTTTGCCTCGATATCGTCATCGGTCAGGGACCAAGCGCCCGCAGCCACAAACTCAAGATCAAAAAATTTACGCTCGTCGGCGCCACCACACGGGCCGGACGAATCACCCCCCCTCTGAGAGGACGATTCGGCATCATCTATCGCCTGGATTATTATAAAGAGGAGGACCTGGCCAAGGTCATTCTAAGGTCTGCCTCCATTCTCAAAGTAAAAATTGACGAAAAAGGTGCTGAACAGATTGCCCTGCGGTCAAGAGGAACTCCGAGAGTCGCCAACCGCCTGTTGAGAAGAGTGAGAGACTATGTTGATGTCAAGGGAAAAGGGATGATTACAGCCAAGGAGGCGCAGAACGCACTCGACATGATGGAAGTGGATTCAGTCGGCCTGGATGATGTCGACCGCAAAATCCTGATAGCTATCATCGAAAACTTCGGGGGCGGGCCTGTCGGTATCAACACTATCGCGGCTGCTATCGATGAAGAAAAGGATACAATCGAAGCCATCTACGAGCCCTTCTTGATGCGCATCGGATTTCTGGAGCGAACCATCCGAGGCCGTAAGATAACGCCCAAAGCTTACGAGCATCTGGGCCTTGTTCATTCCTCTTCACAAAAACAGAAAAAACTCTTTAAGGATTAACCTCTATCCCTGTAATAATTTTGATAGCAGTAATTATCTTTTTCTGATAATTGAGTATTGTCAGGGATGAAAGAAAAGCATGGATGAGAATTCAGAGGAACATGTTTTAAAAGAGCCCATTTCTCAATCATGACTCATACCAAGCAAGGGATGTGCTTTGATGCTAGTCTCGGATTTTGACTACGACCTTCCTCCTGAACTAATCGCCCAGAAACCTCTGCCGCTGAGGGACGAATCACGGATGATGGTCATCTTTCGGCGGGAAAAAAAATTCTTGCATTCCCGCTTTAAGCAATTGGCGCAGTATCTCGACAAAGGAGATGTGCTCGTCCTCAACAATGCCAAGGTCATACCGGCTAAAATCCTGGGGAAAAAAGACGACAAAGAAATCGAATTTCTGCTGGTAAAAGAGATGGATAAGCATACCTGGGAAGTCCTCTGCCGCCCGGCAAAAAAGATAAAAGTCGGCGATGTCATCACCTTCACTCCAGAAGTCAAGGCCAAAGTGATTGAAGCAGAAGCAGGAGGAAAACGCGTGCTCCAATTTTCCGCAAAAGATGTTAAGACGCATCTGCGAAAAATCGGATTTGCCCCCCTTCCCCCTTATATCAAGCGCCAGAAGAGAGATGGCAAACTCAGGGCTTATGACCTGGAACGATACCAGACTGTTTATGCCAAAAAAGAAAGTGCCATTGCTGCACCCACAGCTGGCCTTCACTTCACTCATCCTATTCTCAAACAAATCCAAAAAAAAGGCATTGAAATCTGTGAAGTCTGTCTCAAAGTAGGGCTGGCCACGTTCCAGCCTGTGCGGGCCATGCGCCTCCAAGATCACCGAATGCTCGAGGAGACCTTCTCTATAAGCTCTTCAGCCGCGCTGAAAATTAACAAGGCCAAGAGCGAATCAAGGCCAGTGACCGCTGTGGGGACAACTGTTGTCCGTGCTCTGGAAAGTGCTTTCTATCAGGGAAAAATTCAGGCTGGGACTGATTCAACCTCCCTTTTCATCTACCCGGGATATAAGTTTCAAGTTGCTGACAGGCTATTGACCAACTTTCATCTTCCCAAATCAACCTTGCTCATGATGGTTGCAGCCTTTGCTGGCTTTGATTTAATCATGGAGGCTTACCGGGAAGCCATCCGCCAGAGGTATAGATTTTATTCCTACGGCGACTGTATGCTTATTCTTTAGATATTGGAAGCAACTTTTTTCCCGGGATAGAAGCAAGTGTTATTGGTCAGGCCAATCCTTTTCATCACGGAAAAAAATATGCTTACTAATACATTTTTTTTATTGACAAAACTTTTATTTTCTGTAGAATAAGTTAAGTAGAGGAACGCAAAGATGGGGTTGTGTCATGAAAGAAAATGACATCCTTGATTCTTGGAAAGAAATTTCAGAGTACTTAAACAAAAAGCCGCGAACCTGCGCTCGCTGGGAAAAAAAGCTTGGCCTTCCTGTCCACCGCCTTGACACTCTTTCCCCGCGTTCCAAAGTCTTTGCCTATAAATCAGAAATCGACAAATGGCGAAAAGAACTGGCCTTTTCCGCAAAGGCCAAGAAAAAAATTTGGGGGCAAAATAAATGGATGTGGATAGGTTTAGCCGCCAGCGGAGTTTTGCTCATCCTCATTCTAGTCATTCTTGGTCGAATTCCTAAAATCTCCTTTATCTCTCCTTCTGGAAACCTTTCCTTGGCGGTCATTCCCTTTCAAAACCTGAATTCCTCTGAGTATGATGAATATGTTTCTGAGGGAATCACTAACGAGCTCATCAACGCCTTAACAAGGCTGAATGAAATTAGAGTTATTCCACCTGCCTCCCTTTCCCAGGCCAACCAATTGAATTCCCCTGTCAGTCCCAGACAAATCAGCGAAAAATTTGGGATTGACTACGTGCTCGGAGGAAAAATAAAAAAAGCTCAGAGGAAAATATATTTATCCGTGGAATTGATCAGGGCCAGAGATGAAGCAAAAATTTGGAAAGACGAATATGAGGAGCCCCTGGAAAATTTCTTCTTCATTCAAAACAAAATCTGCTCCAAAATCTATGAATCATTAGATCTAAAAATGCCTAAAAATTTTTCATTGACTCCCATCCAGGGAAAAGGTATTAATGACGAGGCGTTCGATTCCTATTTGAAGGGGAATTATCTTCTAAGCAAATTAAATGGAGAAGAAAGCGATCAATGGAAGCTCTATTCTCAGGGGAAATACTACAGTGGACAGGGAACTCAGGATGCCAATGGACTGGCCATCAATCTTTTCAATGACGCCATCCGCCTCAACCAGAATTTTGCTCTTGCCTATGTGGGACTTGCCAGTTGCTATGTCAATTATGTGAATTTTAACTGGGACTTCAACATCTCCTGGTTAAATAAAGCAGAAAGTTTGATTCAAAAGGCCCAGTCTCTCAGCCCCGAACTTCCTGAGTATTTCAGCCATCTCATCAAGATATATATCCTTAAAAATAAATGCTTCTCTGAAAATCATGGCCCTCTCCTTGGAAAGCTGGCTCAGGAAGGAATAAAAAAATTCCCGTACGATCCTCAGCTCAACTCCCTGGTAGGATATTATTTCTTCCAGAAGTATGAGGCTGAAGGGAACGAGGAAGATTTCGCTAAAGCCCTCAAATACAAAGAAAATAGTTTTCTGCTCAATCCTTATGACCTAAACAACATCGTCTTTGCCAAGCTTCTCATGCTCAACAGAGAATTTCTCAAGGCCATAGAAATATGCGAGCTGTTGGAGAAAAATGACCCTTCTTTAATGACAAGGTTTCTGCTGGGTGAGATTTTCTATTACGTGGGTGAACTCGAAAAGAGCAGGGCTATTTTTGAACAAATCAAGATGCCTCTTGAATTGAAGATAGGATCATTGTTTCATCTTGGAATGATTGCTGCCCAAAAAAGAGAGATACAAGAAACACAAAGTATCATTCAAGAAATCAATAGAATATCGTTAGGTGACTTCAGATTTTTTGAGGCTGACCTCAAATGGGCCTCGATTTATTTTGGCTTAGGAGAGAAAGAATTGGGTTACAAATACCTTAAATCCTTTTTCAGTCAGGAGCGCATCCAGAAAGAAAAATATGCCCACAACAGATACATTGACCTGGATAGAAATTTCAATCCTTTTAAAGAAAAAGAGGAATTTAAAAAAATTTTAAAAATGGGGAGCTAAAAAATGGCAAAAAGCAAAACAATTCGGGTAACACCAAACATGCTCAACTGTTTTAAAACCTTAAAAGAAGCAGTTCAAAAATTGCCTCCAGGAGTTCTGAAAAAGAAGGCATCCTTCGCTATTAATTACATGAATCGCACCTTTAAAGGAGAACCTCAACCTCGAAAAATGATCTCATGCCCTGGTGACAGACCTATTGTTGGCTAACAGTAAAATCTTTTAATTTCATTCTGGAACTTATTCATTTTTCGTTTTAAATCGAGCAGCCTAATAAATAAGGTCTGCTAGCGTAAAAGTTTATTTAAATTCGCCCTAAGGAGGGCATATCACTCCTCAAAATTAGAATGAAAATCAATAGCCTGACGCTCATCGTCACGAACCTCTGTAACTTCCATTGTTCTTATTGTTATAAAGTCAAGAGCAAAAGTTCAATGAAATTTTCGACTGTTGAGAAAGCGCTTGTTTTTTTTTGCCGAGGCTCTCCAGAAACTTTTTTTTAAATTTCTACGGCGGCGAACCTCTTCTTGCCTTTGGCCTGATCCAAAAGACGGTATCTTTCTTGAATTTTCAAAGCAGAGAATTTAACAAAATTCCCCATTACACTCTGACCACTAATGGAAGTCTGCTTTCAAAGGAAATATTCCAATTTCTCGATAAGCAGAAATTCTCAGTCATCTTGAGTTTTGACAGCCTGGCTCAAGATGTCAGTAGAAAAAAGGGCAGTTTTAGGCCGATTGTGGCCAGCATCGGCCAACTGTTGAGCTACCCAAAGATTGACCTGGAAGTCAATAGTGTTTTCACCCCAAGGACTGTCGATTGCCTTTCTGAATCCATGGAATTCCTGACAGAGCTCAATATTCCTAAAATCCGCTTTTCTCTGGCCACTATCGAGCCCTGGAATTCCCAAGCACTTCTGCAATTAGAAAAAGAAATGATAAAACTCCGAAAACTGGCCCTTACTCATCATGTCCAAGATGGAGATATTCCCTTCGTCAATTTTCAAGCGAATCGTAAAAAGGGCATTTTCTATTGCGCTGCAGGAAAAGACAGGTTATCCCTGACTCCTGAAGGAGAAATCTGGGGATGTTATCTCTTTCCTGATTTATTCCAAAGAAAGAAAAAGAGCCTCGAGTATCAAAAATATTATTTTGGACGTTTGAATCAATTTATAAAAAATTACAGCCAGACTTACCCCAGGATTCTGGCCAACTACGCTCATCTTTCCATGGATAATTTTTCAACAGCCCAAAGAGATTGTTTCTCATGTCCTGACCTCGAGAACTGCTCTGTTTGTCCGGTCAACGCTTCTTTTTCTGGAACTCCGCTGGCGAAAATTCCTGACTATCTCTGCCAAATCCAGAGAATAAAAATTAGAGAAATCCACAAGCTTAAAAAACAGCTTCAAGCACTAAGAAAAGCTTCCCCAGTCAAGTAGTCTCTTCTCTTCAGCATCTTTTTCCGTTATGAAAAGGATTGGTCAGACTGGATGGCGTAGAAAGCCATTGGAAGGCTGAGCGGGCATGGTTTTTCTCCTGAAAGGAGAAAAGAGCGAAGCCTGGAAGAGAGCGAAGTTGACTCGCTGGGTCAAATTCGCGTGCTTTCGAGCCATCCAGTCTGACCAATAACACCTGCTACTATCACGGAAAGAATTATGCTTCCTTTTTTCAAAAAGATTTGAATGAAATTTTCTGATAGGGTAAAATAACGCTCGACTATGAGCAAAGACCAGGCCAAAGAAGAAAAGCTGGCCGATATTCTCTACCCAAACACTCAGGCTAAATCTTTCCGAATCACTATTGTCTTTGGCTACAAATTATCCCCGGATTATCCAAAGGCTGTTGAGCTGGCCAAAAAAAACCCGACCTATAAAGAAGAAGGAAGCGGAGAATGGATTCGCCATTCTGCTGTTTATACTCCAGCAGAAGTCGATGACCTCTTCGAGCTTTTTAACCTCGTCCATGACTGGGAAACAACAGAAGTCCTTGTCAATCACAAAAAAATTCCTTACGGCCATCAGCTCTGGCTTCCGCTGATGTGGTTCTACCGGATTAAATAGAATTCTCCCCTGGCCATCAGAGAACGAATCATTTTTCTTGCTCCAGTTCAAGTCACCAATGAGTCAATTTTCCTGCATTCGCTTTGATTTTTAAATTGATCTTAAAAAATAAATACAATCTTGCTCAAGCCTCTCTTCAGGGAAACGAGTAATAAATGGCTCAAACTCCAGCGCTTACGAACAGCGGTTCCAGCCGCAGTTTGGACAGGTCGGGCATTTCTCATCAGGGAGTGTGGCACCGCAGACTTTACACACTGTCTTAAAAATATCCTTTGAGTTTTCCTTGACCTCGCCCATATGCCTCTCCATGACCTTGGCAATGGCATCCGGGATGGACTGAACCAGCCCGCCCTCGGTGAAGATAGGCTCTGCTCCGCCTATCCCTTTTAGCTGGCTTATGACTTCCTTGGGGTCAACTCCGCTGCGCAGGGCCAGTGAAATCAACCTCCCTAAAGCTTCAGCATCAGCCATGGTTGAATAGCCGCTCTTGCCGATACTGGCAAAGATTTCAAAGGGACGTCCATTATCATAAGTTATGGTTACATAGAGATTGCCAAAGCCAGTTTTGATCTTGTCCGTGACAGAGGTGAGGGAGCTCGGCCTTTCTTTGGGAAAGAGCTTCTCCTTGGGCAAAGCTTTATAAAGAACTTGCTCGGCGCGCGACCCATCACGGTAAATGGTAATTCCTTTTGTCCCCAGCTCATAAGCCAGAAGATAAGCTTTCTCCACATCTTGGACTGCGGCTTTATGAGGAAAATTGATCGTCTTTGAGACAGAATTATCGACATATTTCTGGAAAGCTGCCTGCATTCTCACATGCCATTCTGGTGCAATCTCATGGGCTGTGACAAAATAATCAGGGAGGGATTTTGATGGATTTCGCCTCTTCCATTCCAGGTAAAGAGGATGGATATCTTTGATTTCCCCGTCAATAATTTTGGAAGTATATTCAAAGGCAAAAACAGGCTCGATGCTCGAGGAGCAGCCGGCGATACGAGAAATGGTTCCTGTGGGAGCAATGGTGAAAAGCGTGGCGTTGCGCATTTTTTTCCTTTTATAGATGGACTTCGAAATATTCGGAAAACTCCCCTTATGTTCAACAAGCATCTGGGATGAGGCCGCAGCTTTTTCCCTTAAAAAAGAAGCAAGTCTTTCAGCAAAGTTAAGCGCCCGGGCTGAATCATATTTGATTTTCATTTTGATCAGCAGGTCAGCCCAGCCCATAATCCCTAAGCCGATCCTGCGGTTGGCTTTGGTCATTTTCTCGATTTGAGGCAGCGGATATTTATTGACATCGATGACATCATCTAAAAATCGGACAGCGAGCGTGATGGTTTTTCCAAACCTTTCCCAATCGAACATGTCCTTTTTCTTCGGGCTGTAAAAATTGGCCACATTAAGAGAACCAAGATTGCACGACTCATATTCGTGGAGAGGCTGCTCGCCACAGGGATTGGTGGCGCGGATTAGGCCGAGTCTTTTTGTGGAGTTCAAGCGGTTAATCCGGTCGATAAAAACGAGGCCCGGGTCACCAACAGCCCAGGCTGATTCAACAATCGTCTCGAAAACAGCCCGCGCTTTCTTCTCGCCGACTTTTTTCTTCAGGAATGGGTCATAAATATCATAGGAACCATTCTTTTTGACAGCTTCCATGAATTCATCAGGCGCAGCCACAGAGATGTTGAAATTGGGCACGCTCCTTCCATCCCTTTTCATCTCGATGAATTCTTCGATGTCTGGATGGTCCACTCTTAAGATGCCCATGTTAGCGCCCCGCCGCGTTCCACCTTGTTTAACAGCTTCAGTAGCCGCATCGATAACCTTAATAAAGGAAACAGGACCTGAGGCAATACCCTGTGTCTTTCGGACAAAACTTCCTTTCGGACGGAGAAGGCTAAAGTCAAAGCCTGTCCCTCCTCCCTCTTTATGAACCAGAGCTGCATCTTTGACCGTCTCAAAGATGGAATCGATAGAATCTTCGACTGGAAGGACAAAGCAAGCGCTCAGGCACATGTCTCTCCCCGCGCCTGTCAAGGTGGGGCTGTTGGGAATAAAATCAAGGATCATCATTGCTTCAAAAAATTGGCGCTCCCAGAACTCACGATCCTTTTTTGTTTTCTCCGCAGAGGCGATGAAGCCGGCCACCCGCTGGAATAAATCTGAAGGATTTTTATCTATGAATTCGCCTTTCTCATTCTTCATAAAATAGCGAGCTTTTAAAATCTTGAGGGCATTAGGAGAGAAAACTTTATTTTTTATCATGAACTAATCTTCTTTAAGAGGATATACTATATTTTGTATGAACACAGTATAGATGCCAATATGAGGTATGTCAATAGATAAGCCAGCCCAAAATTACTGATAGAACGTAAAATCTTTCTAGCTTCATTCATACATATGAAATGGGACAAAATAAGAATTGCTCGCTGGGTGGCCCTGTCAGTCCATACATGTTCTCCACCAATCCCGCCTGCCCCCAGATCCTAGAGCAGGCAGGAACAGGCCATATCACATCAGTATTTTCTATCGGCCGACGAATCAGGCTATTCGCGTTTATTTATTTTTTGCCGATCGCTTTGAGCTTGGAGGCAATCGTTGCTTCTTTGTCCAGGCGGTGATCCACTCTTAAATCTATGTGAATCCTCTTGACCCCCATCTTCAGCAAAGTTCCATGAGCTTTTTCAATGACCTGAAAAAGAGTATGAAGGTCGGGCGATTCTAAAGTTGTCGACATTCCCCCTGTCTCACTTTTTAAGCCTGACTCCTCGATAACTCTCACCGCCTCCTTGACATAGCGGCTGACAGAAATCCCTTCGCTCGTAGGAAAAATGGCGAACTCAGCAATAATCATGGTTTACTCCATTTTTTATTCCTTTCCGGATTTTTCAATTGTTGCCTGGAAGCTCCTGTTCCAGTTCTTTAAAAAGAAACGAGCTTCTTAAATTGAAGAAACCGTTTCTTGACCTCGCTCAGGGAAAGGGTTCTGAAACGGTCAATGCCAAAATCCTCGATGGTAAAAGAGGCCATAACACTCCCAAAAACAACTGCTCTCCGAATTTCTCTCTGGCTTAGGCTTTTCACCTTATCCAGATATCCTAAAAAACCTCCGGCAAAGCTGTCTCCTGCGCCTGTCGGGTCTATGACATCCTCGCAAGGATGGGCCATGATGCCAAAAATGAGGTTCTTCCCAAAAACTAAGGCCCCGTGTTCTCCCTTTTTGACGATAACCAGGAAAGGGCCTCTTTCCAGGATTTTTTTCCCTGCCCGGATTAGGTTCCTCTCGTTAGTCAGCATCCTTATCTCTTCGTCATTGGCGAAAAAAATGTTGACTTTATCCAGCACATTGAGAAGAGAGTGAGGCTTGCTTTCAATCCAGAGGTTCATGGTATCCATGGCTACGAGTTTTGGTTTCTTGATTTGAGAAAGGACATCTCCCTGGAGGTCAGGGTCGATGTTGGCCAGAAAAACAATATCAGCTCTTCTATAGCCAGGCGGAAGTGTAGGCTTGAAATCCTCAAAGACATTCAGCTCTGTCCTCACTGTTTCTCTCTGGTTGGGGTCATAGCCATAACGGCCCACCCAGTGGAAAGTGTCGCCTGGCCTGACCTCAAGCCCCTGGATGTCTATATTTCTTTTCTTAAAAAGTTTGATCGTTTCCTGAGGAAAATCCCTGCCTACGACTGCAACAATTTTTGGCCTGGTAAAAAAGCTTGCTGCCAGGGAACAGTAGGTGCATGAGCCGCCGACAATTTTATCTCTTCTTTCCCAGGGAGTCTCGATAGTGTCAAAGGCCACGGAGCCGACAACAACTAAGCTCATCTCGCTATCCTCATAAAAACCTCAACTCCTTTTAGTAGGAAAACAGGAAAAGCCGCTTTCTTTGTCTCTTAGTCATCTGGCGATGTTCAGTTATTCAAAATTTTATGTAGTTCTTGATGAGAAGACGGAGCTTTTCTCTGGTTGCCTTGGGAATGAGACGCGGATTGGTGACGATACAATTCTTGAGAGCCTGACGGCAATCGCATTGTCCCTTCTGATAGAGCGGCAAAAAGGCAATCGCCTTTTTGATGATAGCTTTGGCGTTATTGATATTGAGCTTTAGGTTTTCAAGAATAAGCTCCACAGAAACAGACTCTTCTTCCGAGTGCCAAACATCGTAATCTGTGACTAGGTTCATCGTTGAGTAACAGATTTCAGCTTCCCGGCAGAGCTTGGCTTCAGTGGCGCTCGTCATACCAATGACCTCACATCCCCAGGAGCGGTAGATTCTGGATTCTGCTTTGCTTGAAAAAGCAGGGCCTTCGATACAGATATAGGTTCCGCCAAGGTGAGCTCTGATGCCGAGACTGCATGCAGTCTCATATAAAAATTTTGAAAGCTGAGGACAGACAGGCAGGGCAAAGCTGATATGAGCGGCAATTCCTTCGCCAAAAAAAGTGTTTTCACGCCGCGTGCGGTCAAAGTACTGGTCAGAAAGGACAATATCCCTTGGCTTTATTTCCACCTTGAGAGAGCCGACAGAATTGACAGAAATGACCCTCTCTATACCCAGCATCTTAAAACCGTAGATGTTAGCACGGTAATTGATTTTTGAGGGCAAAAGTCTGTGCCCCCGGCTGTGCCGGCTGAGGAAAGCGACGTGCTTTCCCTCGAGCGTGCCGATAATATAGGAGTCAGAGGGCCTGCCAAAAGGCGTTACAAGGCGAATTTCTCTTAAATTTTTTATTCCCTCGATTTCATAGAGGCCTGTCCCGCCCAGAATTCCTATTTCAATTTGGGGCAATTTCATTTTTGTCTTGGCTGCCATCGCTTCTCCTCAAAACAAAGTATTGATATATAATTTATGCGATGACAAGTCAAGCCAAGCCGTTATGATCAAAGAGCTTATGAAAACATTGAAAGTATCATTTTTTCCTAGATGAAAAGGATTGGTCAGACTGGATGGCGTAGAAAGCCATTGGAAGGCTGAGCGGGCATGGTTTTTCTCCTGAAAGGAGAAAAGAGCGAAGCCTGGAAGAGAGCGAATTTGACTCGCGGGGTCAAAT
>Ga0315314_1002595_pt1 | contig 14790 bp, 11 predicted proteins | sample TDP9_MG_FD_203631 | JGI IMG/M metagenome (GOLD analysis project Ga0315314, IMG submission 203631) | Freshwater sediment microbial communities from Lake Towuti, South Sulawesi, Indonesia - TDP9 | ecosystem: Environmental > Aquatic > Freshwater > Lake > Sediment | place: Indonesia: South Sulawesi...
CGCGGGTGCGGACATTCCCGCGTCCCCGAACTGGACGACGCTTGGCCTTGCGCCGCCTTTCACAGTTGACGTTGAAGGCAATTTGTGATACAATAAACAAAGAGGCCCTGATTTATCAGGTTTCACCTCGAAATAGACAATTCAAATATCGAATAGCTTTCAAAACCCCGTCGCCTGCCAAGTGCCGGGGTTTTCCTTTTATATATGATTATGAGTGCTTTTCAGTTAGTTTGATCTCTCTGACCCGCCAGTCGGGCTTTGGTGTTTTAATGCTATAATTGCTTGTCCAGCTTTATCTCACCACTTAATAAAGCGTTAATCCTTTTGACTGTCTCCAGCGGCTTGGGGAAGAATCTCCAGCCGCGAAAATCCCTCCGTGCCTCAATGATTCCCCTGTCAGCGTAGTTCCGAATAGTATTTGGGTGTAGTTTTGTCATTTCTGCTATTTCTGAAACTGTGGCTCGTTCCATACATCCTCGCCTCCAAAGTTACATAAAGATTATAAACGAAGATTCCACGTTTGTCAAGCACTATTTTTCGATTAGGCATCAACCGATGCCTTCTGCCTTTTATGAACACGTGATCTACATCTGGCAGAGCAGAAACGCTGTCCTTGACCTGATTTATACGGGATAAAAATGTTGTTACAGTCCTCAGCCGCACACCTACCGACTTTAACCTCGCCGCTCCACAAACGGCGTAGAAAACTATAAGCGTGCCCGAAGATACCATCAACACCAATGCTTGCTACTTCTCGTAGCGATCCACCACCATCATCGTGGTTTATCCATATAATTAATATATTCCGTCTAAGTCTACTTTGTATGAACCGGGTTTCGTCTTCTGTCGGCTGTTCGCTGTTGATCGCTTTATCAACTAATCTCCTATATTCCGCTGACTCTTTGGGCAGTATTTTTAGGAACGTCCAAAATTCGGATTCAAATATGGAATCAACCTTTTCAGTGAGTTGTGCTACGAGTTGAGCTTCTTTTTCTTCAGTCATTTTGTCAGGTATTGTTATATTAAGGCTATCTATTAAGTCCGGGCCTACAGATTGTTGTTGGAAGAAATATGTTAGAACAGCAAGTTGCCCCTTTTCCTGTTCATTTTCTGGCAGACGTCCTTCCAATAGCTTATCCGCTACAGATGCATCGAGGTTGTATAGAGCACTAAGATTGTATAGGTCAACACCTACGCGATTCTCGAATTCGAGCTTTTGTTTAGACCGCCTAGCTTCCCGCCATGTGGCCATGAGCCTCTGCGTCCGTTGTTCTTCCCACTTCTTAAGCTCTTTCTCTAACCGCGTCCAGTCAGCCTTAGTGTAGTCCTCGATTCTCTTCTTAGGTATATTTAGGCGCGGGGCGTCAGCATTAACCTCGTCCGCTTTCCTACGTTCCATTTCCTATTGCCTCCTAACAACCGCAAATATCTATCTTTAGTAAGTCCAGAAAAGATTTACACTTTTGGATGATGAAACTATGGAGGCTTTGGAGTGCTGAAGCATGGCTTCAGCATACGCAAGCAAGCTTGCGCACTCCATAATCTATATCCTAACGATGCAAATGTGTAAATCTTTAATAGGATTACTGTTGTCTCCCCCTTCGGCTTCTCCTAAACCGCCGTCGGCTTGCCGTAGTCATTGCAGACCCGGCAGCTTCTCTAGTTCCGCTATAAGTTGTGGAATGTCATTAACAATAGTGTCCCAGAAAATATCCAAGTCCACTCTGTCATAGTTATGTATAAGCCTGTTTCTCATCCCGATAATTGACTTCCAGGGGATTCCAACAAGTTGTTCCCTTTTACCCGTTGATATACTGGCTGCCGCTTCGCCGATCACACAAATTTCCCTGATTAGTGCTGAAGCCAATATCTGGTTTGTATTCAAGTCCTCTCTGGAATGTCCCGTTGCGAATTCTACTACTTTCCGCGCTGTATCCAGCATGTGCCTTAACCTTAAATCATCACCTTGCCTCATATTGAACCTCTGCTTCGGAAAGGACTTTGTCTCTGAAATATCCGCTTAACTCATTTGGGGTTCTGAGGTCTACTTTTCTGCCTATCATCTCTGACAGTTCTATTTCCATGCCTGCCATTGTTATGTAGCCGATGTGCGCTCCCGTTTCAAACTCCACTAGGACATCTATATCGCTATCTGGACGGAAATCATCTCTCAATACCGACCCATAGAACGCTAACTTTTTGATATGGTTTCTACGGCAGAATTCGGCTATTTGCTCTTTGGTGATATTGTTTACCCGCTCTTGTAGCGTTCGCGGTACTTCATCACTCACACCAATGGTTAGACTGACCTCCGCACCATCTTCAAGGTTAAGCTCCTCCAGTGGTTCAAAGATACCCTGTTTGTATCTAGCTTTGATTGTCTTTAGCATCTGCTTCCTCCATCTAGTCAATCTCAGTCCATCAGAGTCTATTTGAGTCTATCTGAGTCTGATAACAGTCTACTGCTCCGTCCTGCCCTTTCTGAACCACCTTCTCCACCAGGGCAACTGGTGATACTCAAGTAATCGCTGTGATTGCTCTAGCTGCCTGCTAAGCTGCATTATAATTGCGTTCTGCTGCTGCGCTGCGTTCTGTAGATTCGCTATCTGTTCATTTTTAGCTCCGAGCTCCTGATCCTTCTTCTCTATTTGAGTCTTGAGGTAATTGACCATTTCCTCAAGTTCCTCAAATTTCCCAAAAGCTACCGTTGGGGAAGTTTCGGGAAGTTCCTCGCTTTCCTCAACGTCTGGGGATAATGACCTATCAATAAGCCATAGCTTGCCTTCTTTTCTGGCTTTAAGTTGCCCTTTATGTATCCGGTTTACAACCTGCCTTCGGGAAATATTGAGAAGTTCCGCAGCTTCCTTAACTGTTATCCATTCCGGCATGGAGAAGCTATCCTTTTCGCATAAGCCTCAACCTGACGAGATCCGCTTCTGTCCAACCAGCGGCTTTAATTACTTCCTGCAACAACCCTGGTGTAGCCGTTTCGCCTGAGTGGTGGTAGGATACCGTGATTCGGGTGCCGCGTTCGGGATGCTTATATGTTTTGTGGCTGCCTGATTTCCGCTTCAGTTCAAAGCCGTCTTTTTCGAGTGCTCTGACGAGAGTTCGTATTTTAACGTTCCTCAGTTTCGGGCTCATGCAACGCTTTTCTGTTTCTCCTCATGGGATCCTTTGACCCTGATTACGGGGTTAACCTCTTCAATACTGCTGACTATGCCTACACCCGGAATTGGATCTCCATCAGCGATCATATCTTCCAAATGAAGGTTAACGGCATCCTGTATGTAATAGAAAGCCTCAGCTTCAGTGTGCCCCCAGGTTATACATCCGGGCAGATCAGGACAATATGCCAGATACACATTCTTGTCTGGCTCAATAACTACCTCAAAGACGCGACCTTCGCTTTCCTCTTCCTGTTCGAGCATCAATATCTTATCTTTGGTATCCTCGACTATATGACCTATGGCCACGCTTAGGACGAATTGCCCACCTTGTAGAGTATCTAGCACTACACGGGGATTCTCAGTCAGGACGAATATGCTATCGCCGTCGGTTAGAAAAACAAACTCCGCAAGCGGCTTATCTTGGTCAGGGAAGTTCTCAGTGAGATAAACTATGCTCTTCCGTATCTTCTGGAGTGAGATACCTTCCGCTTTGAGCCTCGCCGTGACTCTTAGACAAACCAAATCAACAAACGAGTATACTCTTTTGCTACCTATACCATTTGCAGCAGCGATGGATGGCTTAGTGAGGTTAGTTTTATCCCAGTAGTGTAATTGTCGATAGGTGATATCTGCAATCTTGCACGCCTCTTTAGATGTATATCCATATTTCATAAAGGCAACCTCCTCTCAAATGTCATTGTCTCCACTCTATATTATAATGACAACAGGAAGGAAATGCAAGCAAAAAATCATTGCTCGCTGCTGTGAGCTTCATCTCTGCCGGCGGCGTCACATATCGGCCCGACCTGTGCGGAACCTGTATCAAACCTTATCCAAACCTAGACCAATTCTAACTCAGACCTGTTCCGACTTTGCCGTTGTTGCTGTTATCATCTTTCGCTTCTAATTCAGCCCGCAGTTAATGCGTCAATTATGCGTTAATGGTGTGATGATAGTGTTTGCTGTCTCTACTACTTGCCTTGTTTTTCCTTCCACTTCTTATATTTCTCCACTTCGGCTTCCAGTTCTTTGAAGCCCTGCGATGCTCTGAGCCGGGTATACATATTCCTATTTGTCTTGATCTTCTGCATCAAAGCGGCGTTCGCTTCCCCTATGGGCATCTCCATCAGAACATAGGCAATGTGGAAGCTACCTTCCCTTTTTAAATCCTGCTTTGTCGTCTTGGCTTCTTTAGGGACCTCCGAAACCACCTCTTTGGAAACAGCGATTGTCGTAGCCAGCAGTTCTGCATCTTCTTCCGCTCCCACTTCCTGACGAAAACGCTCGAACAGCCCTCGAATTTTTGTCTCTATCTGGATAGCAATTTCAAACCGTGCAGCATTCCTGGCGTCATCAAGTGCTAACTGTAAGTACTTGGAGGAGCGTGATGCATAGCCATAGATATAGCTGGGATCTTCCACAGGTATGGGGAACCATTCAGGATCGGGTCTAAGAAGGAGATCTTGTATATTTGGTTTTGCAGGATCAACAGATGCAACATCGGTGGTGGGAGTGCTACAGCCTACCCATAGAATAGCCAAACCAAGAAGTGTTATCATTAGTGGCGTGGTAATAAGTCTTTGCATTTTAACGGCCCCCTACTTCCGGCAAAGCCATGGGAAAATTCTGTCCGTATACATATAAATTCGGGTAGTGCGGTTCACAATTTCACTTCCCCTGTGTATCCAAAGCAGGGCAAGTCAGCTTATAAGTTGCTGCCAATACCGTTACCCACTCTGGCAATAGCACCACCGCCTTTCAAGCGGATGATACCTCGCACTGGTGAATGTGTCAATGTGCTATGGCGCAGACCAGATGAGTTCGCCGTCCCTGCCAGTTCCCAGGATGCCAAGTGCGGCTAGAATCTTAGCATCCGTCGTATCCGCCTGATCAATCCCTCATCTTCCTTCAGCGATGTAGCTTCACCTGCTATAGTTATGGGGAAATCCTGTCCGTGCGTATAGCCGGTTGGATACTGCTCTTCACCGTAGTAGCGTTTGCTCAATTCAGCGATCTTTCCTTCGACATATCCCTTCAGTTCGCTGACTGTCACTCTACCATCCTTCGGTGCGCCATCTGCCTCACCTTCCATTCCCTGCAGTAAGGTGTATGTATACAATCCATGACCCAATTCCTTATGCTCTGTCGCAAGCTGCTCGGATAGAGATGATGCCAGCACCGTCACCCCAGCGCTCCGCGCCAATTGAGCGATAGCCTTTTCCTCAACCGCGCCGCGCACGCCAAAGGCTTCCAGAAATGCACCTGACTGGCAGGCATCCAGTATTGCTAACTGCTTCGTCGCCTTGATCCGCTGGAATATCCCTCTTAGCTGCATTGCAGATACAGCTTTCTCAGCCAGAAGAGAATCATTCCCATACATTTGCGTTACATCTGTAGGTATCAGATAGAAGTCTGGCGGTTGCTGTGAGCTTCCCTCGCTCATTACGCCATGTCCTGAGTAGTGGAGTATAAACACATCCTCTGGACGAGCATCTTGCTCTACACGTTTCAGAGCAGCTTCTATACCTGAACGAGTTGCCTTCTCATCGAACACCGTCTGTGGATCTATCTTACGGAAGATGGCCTGTCCGTGCTTGCTCAGAGTCGCGACTATTGCCTGCGCATCTGAGACACAATACTTTAGACTATACCTACTATTCTTGTAGGTATTGATGCCAACAGCGACGATATAAAGGTCCGACATAGCTTCGACAATCTCCACCTTTATGGTAACCAAAAACGGGTTGGCTTCAGTCCGGTCTCGGCTGAAAGCCGTTGCCCGGAGCGTATTCATGCCGTCTTCAGTGCTTTCCAATAACACTGTAAAGATACGTTGCACACGTGCTGATGGCTGTTCGCTCACCTTCATACCCCGCTCTTCTTCACCTATTCGCTTTTCGTTGTGGTATAACCGGATGTCCTCCACGCCACACCCCTGATCTATGGCTTCGACCACTACCTCCAGCGTGCGCTCCCTCAACACATCTCCCTCTATTGGTGAGCGGATACACACCAGCGGCGGCATTTCGATGCCCTTCCGAATGTCCGGTGCATCCGGGGCCAACTCTTCGCCGGACAGCACCTGTGCCACCAGCTTGGGAGTGTAGAAGCGGTCAAAAAGGGCATCCAGCGGGATCGACTTATTATCCCTCGCATAATGCAGCAGTTGGATACCATCAGGAGAGCCATCAAAACGCCCATCCGATGTGACAGCAACCCAGTCATTTTGACCGAGATGGAAGCGAATAAACAAGGGTTTTCCCGTCGTTACTTCCCACAACCTAGTGGTTCCGTCCGAAGAACCGGATAGGATATAGTCGCCATCTGGACTGAACGCTAATGAATTGAGATAGCCCACATGACCAGGAAAGTAACGTATCACCTGCCCTGTGGATATACTCCATAGAGTAGGGGTTCTGCCAACCAAACCGCCAGATAGAGCATAGTGCCCATTTGGACTGATCGCTACAGAGGGAACTCCCCCGTTATGTGGTATGCTGTGTAGTTCTTGCCCAGTAGATACATCCCATAGCTTTGCCATGCTGTCGGTTCCGGAGCCAGAGAGAATATATTTCCCGTCGAAACTGAATGCTAATGAAAGAACCGCGCCTTTGTACCCGAGGAAGGCTCGGAGCTCCCTACCAGTGGACACATCCCACAGCTTTATCGTTGCGTCCAAAGAACCGGAGGCAACATAACGTCCGTCCGGACTGTACGCCACTGATAGCACTCCTTTTGTATGCCCGGAAAACGTCCGAATGTTTCGACCGGTGTCTACATCCCATAATTTCATAGTCTTGTCGTCGGAGCCGGAAAGTACATAGTGACCACCTGGGCTGAACGCCACCGAGTTGACTCTTCCCCTATGTCCCGAAAAGTGTCCTGAGAAAGAGCGAACTTCGCTACCGGTAGCTGCATTCCATAGTTTCAATGTCATATCGTCGGAACCAGAGACAACATATTTCCCATCTGGGCTGAATGCTACTGATTTAACGGATCCCTTGTGTCCGGAAAATGCGTGTAGCTCACGACCAGTATAAATATCCCATAAACTGAAAGTCTTATCACCAGAGCTATGCAAGGCGTAATGACCATCGGGACTAAATGCTACTAATGTAACCCCGCTTGTATGCCCATAGAAAGTGCACGTTTCCCTACCAGTGGAAACATCCCACAGTTTTAGCGTTCTGTCTACGGAGCCGGAGAGTGTGTATTTGTCGTCCGGACTGAAAGCCACCGATAAAACTGCTCCTCTATGTCCAAAGGAGCAGATTTCCTGACCGGTGGACGCATCCCATAACATCAAAGTGTTATCTCCACAACCAGCGGCGATAAAGTGACCGTTATGACTGAACGCTACTGAATTAACCTGGCTTATGCGTCCAGAGAAGGAACGCGCTTCTCTACCAGTGGACACATTCCATGACTTAAGCTTCCTCCCATCGAGGCTGGCAACTGCATAACGACCATCTGGGCTGAATGCCGCTGAATATACCGGGGACTTATGCCCCATAACGGAGAAAGATCGCTCCTCTTTGCCAGTGGCGATATGCCACAACTTCATTGTCATATCATCAGAGCCAGAGAGCGCATAGCGGCCATTTGGGCTGAACGCTACCGAATTGACCTTACCTGTGTGTCCGGAGAATGTCCGGATTTCCTTACCGGTTGATACTATCCACAGCTTTAACGTTTTATCATCAGAGCCGGAGAGCACATAGAATCCGTCTGAACTAAACGCTACTGACCTAACAAGCCCTGTGTGCCCGATGAAGGAGCGCACCTCCCGACCAGTGTTTACATCCCATAGCTTCAAAGCTCCATCCCCGGAACCAGAGAGGACATAGCGACCATCCGGGCTGAACGCTACCGAATAAATCCCATGTATGTGCCCAGAAAACGAACGAACTTCCCTCCCGGTGTCCACTTCCCACAATCTCATAGTTGTATCCATGGATCCAGAGAGTGCATATCGTCCGTCTGGGCTGAATGCTACCGACGTGACCGCGCCCGTGTGCCCTGTTGGCAACACCAATTGAGGAACATCCTGCGCAACGCTACCGAACGAGATGACCAACAGACCAGTGCACAGGCAGAGCATGATGAGAATGCCGCCGAACTCTTTCATAGTACTATCTCGCTTCCTTATTAGCCTTGACAACACTTCACCAGAAGTGACTCAACTGCCACCAAAGATTCACCGAGACACATCCCATGCACAATCTTCCGTTACGCTAATCCAATACCCACTCCCGGGTCCCAAGTGGGTAAGACTATTCAGGAAATTGGGCGCACCTACAACATATCTGAGCCATTCCGCCTTCCCATTATCGTATGTCCAGATGGACCTGAGTAGTTCAGCTATGGATGATAGTGCCATCTCCCTATCCTTCTCTTCCTCACAGTTGTATCCGACCAGATTCCATCCCCCGCGCAGTTGAGTGTTCGTATTAGTCACCTGCCTTCCGGCAACAGAGAGTATAGCATCGTTGATCATACTGATCCAGTATCCTCTGCCTGATTCCATGGTGGTTAAGTCGTTGAGAGAGTCCGGGCCACCAACAACGTGGCGACTCCATCCCGAGTTGGCTTTGTATGTCCACACTGAGTTGACGCTTGCCCATACTGAAGTTAAAACAGACTGAAGCGCATTATCCCTTGAATTCACCGGCAAGGAAATGAGATTCCATCCCTGTTTCACTTCACACTCAAATATAGAGAGCGGTTCACCCAGTCCGTTTTCGTATGCCCCCATATCAGGTCCAGATCCTGGAGGATCCGGACGCGGATTACCTTCAATATCCACATCCGGTACATAAGGTGTCATCATCCCAGCACCGATGCAAGAGCTACCATCATCCAAGTGATAGCCGTCTACAAAGCGTGGAAGAACGTCCATGTTTCCCTCGCCAGGAAAACCATTCTGAATGTCCGAGTAGCTTACACCTACTGCTGCCGATTCTGCAATATAGAACTCTTGAGGAGCATTATCCCAACATATGGTGTTGAGGACCGTTAGAGAGGAAGAGCCTTTGCAGTATATGCCGCCTCCTTCGCCAGTTGCCCTATTCCCAATGATGGTATTGTTAATTATCAAAAGCAGATTGGCTCCAGAGCAGAGAATCGCACCTCCCCAACTTGCTGCATTCCCGCTTACTTCATTGTTCTGTATTGTTGGGGAAGAGTCACCGTAGCAGTTAATCCCGCCACCGTATAGTGCTGAATTCCTGCTTATCTTGTTGCTCTGCACTGTCGGGGATGCAGCTCCATGGCAATAGATCCCGCCGCCGCGATCGTCTGCTGAGTTGTCACTTATTTCGTTGTTCTGTATAACTGGGAAGGAGGAGCCACGGCATTGGATTCCGCCACCATCATGCCCCGAGTTTTCACTTATCTTATTGTCGCGTATCGTTGGTGAGGAATCACAGCAACCGATGCCGCCGGCGCCATAGTCTCCATCAGTAGGCCTTTCTGCCAAGTTCCCTGTGATAGTGTTACCCCTGATGATGGGAGACGAGGAATTCGCGCACTCAATCCCGCCTCCCCAACGTGCCGAATTTCTATCTATCGTGTTATTTTGTATTACCGGGGAGGAGCTGCTACAGTAGATCCCACCGCCTTCTCTGTTCGCTGAATTCGCGGTGATAATATTGTCTTCGATAGTAGGTGAGGAGAAATATACACAATAGATTCCCGCTCCATCGCCGCCGCTTGGCGAACCGTTTGTAATGGTGAATCCACTCACTACCGATCCTGAAGTTTCACCGAGGTGGAAATAGAAGCCTCTCCCCACCCCTTCACAATCAATGATGGTCAATTCTGCGCCGTTTTCCGACCTGACCGTGATCGCCTTGCCTCCGAAATCTAAATCCCTGTTGCCAATGCCGGTATGTGTCCCATCTGCCACTAACACAGTGCACTCATCGGTTGCTTCGTCAATCCCTTTCTGAATGGTGCGATAAGGACTGGCTTGACCGCCATCGCCATCAGTGTCACTTCCAGTGGTTGCAACGTGGATGGTTGTAGTCACTGCAAAATCGCCATTGCTAACATCCTCTGCTAACGCAACGTTACTGCTGTCCTCGGCGATGGCTTTCACCCACACTGTGTCCGAGTCTAGGAGTGGAACCGTCCATGTATAGGTTCCATCATTATCCGTGTTAGCAACAATGGTATTCGGGTAGGTGTTCCCACTATCTGTGGAGTATAATAGACGTATGTGGTCAACGCTTGATCCTAGTGCCTCCCACGCAATATCATGACTGGACCCGCCAATCCAGACTTCCCGCCCGTTGGGAGACGTGAGAGTAATGGTCGCGATAACGCCATTCCCTTGCAGTAGAACGTTGAACGGATTCTTGTCAGCAACATTGTTGGCAAGACTGAGCGTTGCAGCCTTGACACCTGTCGATGATGGAGCAAAACGTACCACAATGTTGTGTGTATCGCCGGGATCTAGACTAAAGCTATTGCTTCCGCTCTGGATCAAGAAATCACGGCCATCTGTGAGGCTGATGGCGGTGACATCCAGTATTCCGCTGCCCGGGTTGGACACGGTAAACGTCTTATCGAAGTAGCTACCAGACAATACATTGCCGTAATCCCAAGATACGGGATCTATCACAATACCTGGTTGAGTTACAGTAACGGTCATATAGTCACTGCTGCTCAATCCACCAGGATCAGTAGCTGTGAAGGTGATACTCTCGATACCGTTCCAGTCGAATAAGGCGGTAAAGGTGACCACGCGCGTGATAGGGTCTATAAATACATTGACATTCGTGTTCCCAGTATACGTCCAGGTTACCTCATCATCGCTATTATCAGGATCGTCCACGTAATCGTCCAGATCAATGCTGCTGTCGGACGTATCTGCCACAAAGCTCACATCAGGAATATCATTGACCACAGGAGGAACGTTAATAGCTATCCCGTCAGAGACGCCAACAGACGACCACAAGCCTGCACCATTCTTCGCCTTCACGCCAATATAGTAAGTTTGACCCCTCGTCAAATCTAAGTCTGTGGCGGTGACTTCGGTATCTGCGCCTGCCGATTTCCAGCCTACCATTTGTGACGCGTCCGATGTTGGCCCGATGGCATACTCATATTCCACAATCCCTGATTCGTCATCGCTGGATGCCGTCCACGAGGCATGCAACTGGGTTGTGGAATTGGTATAATCCCCCTCGTCCGTCACAACTGGAACCAATGGTTTAGTCTTGTCTACCTCTATCTCCTGCAAGTTCTCAGTTTCCGCATTACCAGCATTATCCTCGGAGCTATAGTAAACTGTGGAGCCTGTGACGGTGAACGGCTCCAAATATGCTTGCCGGGAACCATCATCTATCCTGTATGTTATCTCTTTGATACCTGATAGGTTATCCGTTGCTGACAGCGTTACCTTCACATCGGAAATCCACCAATTGTTGTCTCCTTGAGTACCTTCCAAAGAGGCTATGCTGGTCGCAGGCGCGGTGCTGTCTATCATGAGATCGCCATCGCTCACATCTGTTGCTAACTCGGCATTACTGCTGTCCTCTGCCGTGGCTTTTACTCGCACCGTCCCCGAATCCAGGACGGGCAATGTCCATGTATGGATGCCATCGTTCTCTGTAGTCGCGGCGATGGTATCTGGGTAAATGTTCCCACCATCGGTTGAATACAGCAACCGGATATACTCAATCCACGGCCCAGAGGTCTCCCACCTGATATCCTGACTGGAGCCACCGCGCCAGACTTCCCCGCCGTTGGGAGATGTAAGGACAATAGTTATCGAGCCAGTTCCCCGCAACGGCACATACAGCGGATTCTTGCCGTCAACGTTACTGGCGAGGCTGAGTACTGCGGATTTGTCTCCCAACGATGATGGCTCGAAGCGTATCACGATCTCGTGCGCATCGCCGGGATCCAGACTGAAGCTGCCGCCGCCACTCTGGATCGAAAAATCGCTAATCCCAGTACCCGTAAGGTCTGTGCCGGTAACTTCCAATGGCGCACTGCCAGGGTCGGAGACAACGAACGTCTTGTCAGAATAGCTCCCAACTACTATGTCGCCGTAATCCCAGGATGCAGGGGTCACCGCAATATCTGGCACTGGATTCCTGAAACCATATAGGTATAGAATTCCACTAATATCATCAGGCTCAAGAGACCGCCTCTTTGTTTCACCCAGGGACCCATGACCACACATTGTCTTCGCCCAGTCCGCATTACCGTATAAGTCTGTCAGAAGCAACGCGTGTCCCAATTCATGTGTAGCAATGTTTTGGATATCCATCTTGCCTGCTTCACCCGTTGCACTCCATGTGAAGTATGTGTTGAATACGATGTCGCACTCAAAAATGTCGCATGATGGCCAATGGTAGGAGGTACTGCAGGTTGCTACTCTGCGGTTGTCATCGAGGTCGCTCCACGCAATGACGTTGTATCCATCGCTCTGCGCTCTATCTACTGTCGTTGAGCCGCCGTAAGTAAAGGTAAAATCTGCTCCCGCGTCATTCCATGTCCCCATTGCTGCCTGTATAGCGCTCAACTCATCATCTACATCGGGGCAGTTCTCGTTGACCAGAAAATCTTCTCCCATTGCTGGTTTGGGCCATTTAACCTCATGGTTGTAGCCCTCCTGCCAGCGAGTTCCGAAGGTGATCACATAATCGTATGGCGTACTGCTTGTCCCGCCAGCATCGTAAACCCTTATATCCCAGCTAAAGGAACCACAGGGAATGTGGCACTCTATTCTATCGTCGCTCCAGAGGTAGATTCTATCGCTATCCATCTGGTCTCCTATGAAAGCCACCCTCCCCGGTGAAGGCCCAAAGCCATTGCCTGTGATGACTATATCCGATATGCCGCCGCCAGGACCGAAGGGCGGCCTTCCTCTTGTGCCGGAGGCAGTCGTTGCTGGAATGACATTAGTGATAACGGGCCCTGCTTGTGTAACTTCAGAGCCAGGTGCTACCTCGCGCTCCAATAGTGGCATTCCCAGAATGCTTCTCACTCTGTTCACAAAATCGGTTTCATCTTCCACACCCTCGTCCGATACCACTCTGCGGTTGACGATAGCATATTTCCCCTGGCGCCATCCTACAACTCGAAAAAACTGGTCTTTTAGGAAAAGTATAGCTCTTTCGCCTACTTGGAAGTTCGGTGTATCAGACACGAATTGGGCTACATTGCCGACTCTTCCACCAGGAACCTTAATAGTAATCTGTTTGTCACCCGCGCCTTTAATATACTGTTCAATCGAGACTGTCACATAGGTGTAAATACTCCCACCTTCCCATTGTGATTGTGTATGTGTAACCTCAGCAACGACAATGGAACTTGCTTCCCTGGATACATCCTCCAACGCTATCTTCGCTAGTGACGCATACCCATTTTCGACTTTCTGCAGGAACACAGAGAAGAACACGACACAGGTAAAAGCGAGATATACCTTTCTAGTAGGCCTGGGAAGTTGTTTTGGAAACACCTGCATACTCACGGATTAAGTCCCACTTCTACGGTTGTCCAAATCGCTGACCATATCAAGATTCAGACCCTTAATAAACCGGACCCTTGTGTACAGATATGAAAGCTGCTATCCCGATCCACAAATTTAACTTGACTTGACGACACTGTAATAGGAGACACCTCATAATACACGTGATGCAGACCAATTCGTAAACACGCATGAATAGCCGCTTCACAAACTAGCAAAACTTGGTGTGTCAAAGAAGCCATAATTGACTCAGAAACGACCTTTTTCTGGCATGGCACTGGCTGTCCGTAATTCACATCATTACGGATCCGGCACAGATATGTCATGGATGTTTCTGTTTGAGAATTCTGCCATTCTTAACATTCCACCACAACAGGATGACTAATCATACCAAGCACCATTAGCAAGTCCCAGAATCACGCCGTGAGTTAGAGTTTTTTACAAACCTTCGCTCTTTGCCGCCTATGCCTTGACGCGCCGGGTTATGTCCCATCCGGTATGGGTACAGAACGCAGATTGTATTCCAACAATCCCGCGTATCCTTCTGGCTGTAACCCGAACAATCAAGACACCGCGCTCTGATACTTTTCAGTACCGTTAATCTCGGCTTCGGATTCGGCGTCTTACCATAGCGATAAGGATGCAAAGCACAGCCAATGGCAGGACACAATCTAACCTCGTTAGCCTGTCCTATGCAACAGTCGTCTCGACAAAAAGCACGGATCGCCCGCAGAGGTGTAAGTTTGGTCCCGATTACTTCTTCTGCTTCGATAGCTTCAACAGCTATTGACATAGTCAACCACTCACCAAAAACAAATCTTTGCCCTGCGGCAAATTTTACTAACTGCAAGGGATCAGCCCCCCTAACACCCCCCCTTCATGACCGTAGGGGAGGTAGAGAAGGGTCACATGGCCTATGTTTTTTCTCATGTTCAACACAACCCCCAACTACCATGAGTGTAACGCAGAATATTGAAATCCAAGCGCATACGGCACGACGGTACTTATCAGCCACAACAGAACCCTGGCCCTCAGAAACCAAAGTTCCCCTTATCCATCGCATAAGGGATTCCAAGCCTTACTAACGTTAAGAGTATCTCCCCTAACTCCCGGCCCTTCTTCTGGGCATGTTGTTCT
>Ga0315314_1002596_pt1 | contig 14786 bp, 11 predicted proteins | sample TDP9_MG_FD_203631 | JGI IMG/M metagenome (GOLD analysis project Ga0315314, IMG submission 203631) | Freshwater sediment microbial communities from Lake Towuti, South Sulawesi, Indonesia - TDP9 | ecosystem: Environmental > Aquatic > Freshwater > Lake > Sediment | place: Indonesia: South Sulawesi...
TGATAAGCGCTGATCACAGAGTTCTCCACGTAGATTTTTAGATGCTTCTTAATCATGGAGATGCCCCTTTACTTTAAACAGTCTTTCATCATTAAAGTTTTGTTAAAGTGTTTCGTGCTGTTAAGTTATTGAATCTTGTTGAAGCCTGGGGTGCTTTTTGATGTTTGTGCTTCTAGTTTTGTTTTCTAGAACAATCCGTGTTGTTTTTCATAGGGTGTTTTATGTTGGTTTTTGTTGAATGATTGTTGAGGGTATGTTGGGTTTCGATGGAAGGTTGATTGGTGAGGGAAGGGTGGGCAACCTGCGTAGTTCTCTGGTAACAGTGGTTATTGCTGCGCTTAACGAGGAGGAGGGCATTGGACCGACTTTGGCTGAGTTGAAGAGGGTTTTGGATGACCCAGATTATCTTGTGGTTGATGGGAACAGTGTGGATAGGACTGTTGAGGTTGCTAAGGAGATGGGTGCAAGTGTTATGGTACAGGAGGGGATGGGTAAGGGCAGGGCTATAGCGCAGGCGATTAGGCGTTTGGATTCTGACACGCGTTATGTTGTGTTTACCGATGCTGATTTTACTTATCCGGCTGAGTATGTTTCTAAGATGATTGAGGTTCTAGAGCAGAATCCTAGTGTTGGCATGGTTTTGGGAAACAGGTTTAATCACACGTTTAAATTAGGTGCTGTGACGAGTCCCTACTTTATAGGAAATAGGTTTTTGGCAGTAACACAACGTTTACTAAACGGTGTGGATTTGAAGGATCCTTTAAGTGGGCTGCGAGTTGTTAGAGCGGAAATATTTAAAGATTGGCAGCCAAAGTCGAAAGGATTCGACATAGAAAGCGAGATGAATCATCAAGTTGAGAAGAAGGGTTACCGAACGGTGGAAATTCCAATATTTTATAGGCGTAGATTAGGCGAGAAAAAGCTGAAGCTGAGACATGGATTCACAATCCTAAGAAGAATTGTACTAGAAAGCTTGGCGAACGTCTTAAGTTGAGCTACACGCCTAACAATACATCATTGAACAATGCAAAGAAAGCATGGATACTTTTACTACTTGCCCTTTGAAACTGAAAATCACGATTTTAAACCCAATAATGGTGGATTCATCGGCTATTTTGAAGATTCGATTTTCGTTTTTTAAACATCAAACAAATAGCGACAAAATGCTTCACCATGAAGGGAAAAGCATGAGACACAACCTTAGTGGGAAGCGGGTGCTTGTAACAGGAGGAGCTGGCTTCATAGGGTCGCATCTTTCTGAGGAATTAACTAGAAACAGAAATGATGTGATTGTTTTAGACAATCTATCTTCTGGTAGTTTAAATAACGTTCCAAAAAGCGAACTCATCACGTTTGTTCATGGAGACATAAGAGATTCTGAACTGGTAGATAAACTAGTGAGTAGGTCTGATATAGTTTTTCACCTGGCAGAGTTCATCCCAGAAACCAGAAGTTTTGGTAGCGGACATGTTGTGAAATTTTCAATTGACAACCCACTTCTTGACTTTGATGTAAGTACCCGCGGCACTTTGATTGTTTTAGACAGCGCCAAAAGATACGGAAAAAAACTGGTTTTTGGCTCCACTGCAGCAGTCTATGGTAAGACTGGAGTACCAATAAAAGAAAACACAGTCCCAACTCCAATTTCACCATATGGAACTTCGAAGTATTGTGCTGAAGAGTATGTTAAACTATATTCGCGGGCGTATGGCCTACCAACATCGATATTGAGGCTTTTTAATGTTTACGGACCTAGACAATCCAAATACGTCATGTACGATATTCTTGTGAAACTTCAAAGAAACCCGATACTTTTGGAAATGCTTGGTTCTGGAAAAGAAGAAAGGGATTTCGTGTACGTCAAAGACGCTGTCAAAGCATTTATAATAGTCGCTGAAGATGACTATTCAGATGGTGAGGTATTCAACTTGGGAACTGGGACACCAACTCAAATATCTGAACTAGTGAACCTTATGGTGAGAATTCTTGGCTTGAATCCAAAAGTTACGTTTTCTGGAACAAGTTGGAGAGGAGACGTTGACAAACTCGTTGCTGACATCTCGAAAATCTCAAAAATTGGTTATAAACCCCAATACTCGTTGGATGAAGGATTAAAAGAATTGATAGCGTGGTTCGCCCAGAACAAATAGTCAGCTTAGAGTTCGAGAAACTTAGAAAGGATAGAACGAAAATTCTAGACCGAAGACGTTCGCTTTGACTTGCAGCCTAATGACCTAAAACGCGTACTTCTCCATAAAGTGATGAGTGAACTATGCTAGTAGAGTTAATTTTGTTGATTGCTACAGTTTTGATAACTGGTTATGCTGCGGTTTTCATACTGATACTCAAATATGGCTCTAGAATGCCAACAGTTAGAAAGAACGACGATTTTTCACCATTTGTCTCAATAGTGATTCCTACCATGAATGAGGAGGAAATTATCGAAAAAAGGCTTCAGAATCTAATACAAATGGACTACCCAAAAGAGAACTTGGAAGTGATATTCGTGGATCGTTCGCGGGATGAAACAGCAAAAATAATAGAGACATATCAAAAAGAGCATCCATTCATACGACTGTTGAAGCAGGAGAAACTTGGTTTCAACAATGCTCTAAATCAAGGCTACTCTGCTGCCAAAGGCGAAATCATCGTAAAATCAGACTGCACAGCCTTTCCTTATCCCGACGCTTTAAGAAAACTCATCTCAAACTTTGAAGACAGTAGTATTGGAGCAGTGTGCGGGATTCACGTTTTTTCGAAGGATGGTAAATCTTTGGAAAAAGAATTTAAGAATATTCAGTATAAGGTGCAACAAATGGAGGCGTATTTGCATTCATCTCTAGTATCTCATGGGGCTCTTGGAGCTTATAGAAGAAATTTGGTGCCTAAACTGAGGGAAGAGCTAACTTCGGATGATTCCGAAGTAATTGTAAGTGTCGTAAAAAAGGGCTATCGTGCTATTATCGATCCCAAAGTGAAGTCTATTGAGCAAGAGGTGAAGACGTTTAGAGACAGGAGAAAGGAAAAGAACAGAAGGGCAGCGGGAGTTATGAGAGTCATACTTAGCAATCTCAACATGTTCTTCAGGAAGCGGTATGGGGCTTTTGCGTTCATCACCCTACCAGTGGACTTTTTCATTTTGATACTTTCTCCCGTGCTCGTGTCCCTGCTTTTTGTTTTGTTAACATATTACGCTGTTACAAATCTGTCTACTTCTTACATCTTTGTGCTTCCAATTTTTAGCTTAGCTTTGATCTCACTCAAATACTCAATTAAGATAAGGGCGATTTTTGACACGTATTTAAGCTGTCTTATGGGTCTATTTCAAGCTTTTACAAAAAAGAAAACATGGAGATAAAATACCATTCTCATGATGGCTTACGGTTTGCTTAACTCTACTTCAATATACTATGAACCAGTTAACTGGTGTACGCCAAGTTGAAAACATGGCAAGCAAATATTATGCTAAAAACCCTCGGTTACAAGCTTTTCAGAAGTGTTGGCACCCCAAAGTTGAAGCCCTTAAGCATAGCTTTCGATGTTACCAATGTATGCAACAGTAAATGTAAAACGTGTAACGTTTGGCAGTTGTACCATGAAGATCCGGATCTGAGAAGAAAAGAATTTGCAACATGGGAATTTGAAAAATTCTTCGAAATTTTCGGCAAAAAACTGGTTTGGATTACATACTGTGGTGGTGAACCTTACCTACGACAAGACTTTGTCCAGATATGCGAAGCGTGCTATGAGTCCTGCCGTCCAAAGATAATCATAATTGCAACGAACGGATTGTTAGGTTCTAAGATAGCACAAGATACGAAAAAAATCCTCGAAAAGTGCCGCGACTCTAGCGTAATAGTCAATTTGTCTCTTGATGCTATAGGTGAACTTCATGACGATGTAAGAGGAGTTCCTGGCAACTTCCAAGAAGTTATCAGCACTTTTAACGCACTCAAAGAAGCAAAGAAAGAATTTCCAAACCTAGAAGTCGGACTTCATAGCGTAGTTTCGAAATTCAACATCGACCAGTTGCCTGCTCTCTACTCTTTCATTAACACGTTAAATCCTGATTCTTATATTTGTGAATACGCCGAGAACCGCAGCGAATTGTTTAATCAGAAAAGTGATATCGCCCCGCCACTTGTGAAGTATGAATCCTTCCTGAAGGACCTCTGCTTGAGAGTTAAGAATGATTATTTTGAAAAGCGCGCTGGAATGCCAAAGCTTATCCAAGCTTTCCGACTTACATACTACGACTTTGTGTTACAAACTCTTAAAGAAAGAAAACAGATTCAGCCTTGCTATGCAGGTTTTGTGTCCTGTGGAATATCTCCTTACGGAGATGTGTGGCCCTGCGCGATTCGTGCCTATGATGCAATTCTAGGAAATCTCCGTGAAGTGGACTACAACCTTGAGAAAATATGGAAATCACCAAAAGCGAACAGTGTAAGAAAGACCATAAAACAAGGTCAATGTTTTTGTCCTCTTGCGAACGTGTACTATACAAATTCTATTTGCAATTATTTTAGAATGTTGAAGATTCTATCACAGATTGTGCTTCCAAGATGAAACCATGGTCATGTCTATCCAAATCAACGTGTACACCTTAGGTGAAAGTTGGCAATTAATACGAAATTGCGGAGTCTCACGAAAGGCACAAACACGAATGAATAGGATTGGCTGATAGTTTGACAGTAATCAACAAGACAGTTAAAAGCGACACCTCATTGTATTTTGTTTTGAACCAATGTTTCCAACGTTTGCATGTAAAATTTAATGGGAGAATACTCATCAAACCAAACCTCTGTTCAAAGCGTCGTTATCCAGTCTCAACTGATGTGGCTTTTATGGATATTTTATTAAGATTTATGACGGAGTCTAACGTCACAATTGTGGAATCAAATAATCATGATACCACGGCTTGGGAAAGATTCAAAGCTAACAGGTTTTATCGTCTAAGAAAGTACAAAAATGTCACATTGGCGAACATCTCAGAAGATGCTAAGATATTAGAAAAACACTACGACGCCATAATCTCAGTTGCTAATCTGAAGACTCATTGTTGGGAAAGATTTACAGGCGTATGCAAAAACATGTGGGGGTGTCTCCCAGAAAAACATAAGGAACGCTCTCACCCGTTGTTTGCAGAAAGGCTATCCCACCTCCTCGAAAATGTTAGACCTAACCTGTGCATCATTGATGGTAGAATCGGGATGGAAGGCTGGGGGCCGATTGATGGAAAACCTAAGTCTCTTGGTTTGGTTATTGTGGGGGACGATCCCGTTGAAACTGATTTCAAAGCGTGTTCACTGGTGGGGATTGATCCCTATTCAGTTCCTCATCTGAGAATGTTATCAAAAGGTAGGAAAATCACTATTGATGACTGTAGCATGATTCTAATCAAGAAACCACCGGAAATAAGTTATAGATTGATGCGATTCGGTTTGTGGTTGGGTAAACACCGAATGGCAAGAACTGGAACGCTGTTGTTCGCAATGGGCAGTCTCTTAGGAGGAGGCGAAAGTCAGAGACAAAGAAGAATAGGCAAATTCCAAGCTAATATACAGAAGCATTTCAATTACATACTTCATGGAACATGGTTTTTTTGACCCATTCACATCTTTTGAAGATGGAATATGTAAAATGCGCAATTTTCTACTTGCTAGCATGAAATAGGATAGTTCCCAAGAAAACACGATCTCTGGTAGCTTAGCAATTACGGAATTGATGATAAGCCCTATAAGAGAGGTTTGGGTCAAGTGAGCCGAAAAGTTATGATAATGGGATTGGATGGGGCGACATGGACCCTACTTGATCCTTGGATCTCAGATAACAAACTTCCAACTTTTAAGAAATTGATAAATTCGGGGACACGAGGAATTCTGAAAAGCACAATACCTTGTCAAACTTGTTCAGCTTTACCAGCTATGTTCATGGGTATGAACCCGGGCAATACTGGAGTTTTTTCGGTGTTAACACCGCATAATGAGTTTGTTGTAACCTTCAAGGATTTGGAATACCCCACACTATGGAATATTTTGGATAGTTACAACTACAGCTCATGTGTTGTAAACGTTAGATTTACATTTCCTCCTGAGAAATTAAAAAATGGTATAATGATATGTGGGGATCCGGTCCCATCAGACAAAAGCAATTACACTTTTCCTGAAGAACTTAGAGAAAAAATCAACGGATTCAGAAACGATAAAGAAGAAAAGAAAATCCTTAAGCTTAGAGGTAAAAAGAAAAATAGGAAGTGGCGAGAAGAACTTCTTAGGATTTTAATTGAGCAAACAGAGATAAGATATGGGGTCTTTAAGAAATTAAATCAAAAGGAGAATTATGACTTCTCCCTTTTTTGGATAGATTCAACAGATATTCTACAACACTGTTGTTGGGAATATAAAGAGATATTACTACAGCTTTATTCTAAGCTAGATGAGATCTTGAATGATGTTCTCTTGAGCTTTCCTGACAGAGAATTTTTTATTGTTTCAGATCATGGATTTGAAGCTGAATCAGAAAAATTTTTTTTTGTAAACACATGGTTGCACAAAGAAGGGTACCTCAGGAAAACTAGCTTGGTGCCCTTTAACCATTTACTTACCTTTGCCCAATTATTTGTATATAGACATATAAAATCACTGTGGCTTTGGAAAGCAGTCAGGTTTCTGCAGTTTCGAAGGAATAATGCAGTAAATGATCTAAACCTGTCGATAGAAAGAGTAGATAGCTTTCCAGCAATTGATAAAAGGAACTCGACTGCATATCTTGCCACCCTTTTTGGGATAGATATCAATGATCCTAACAATTATGAAAGAACTCGAGAAGAGATAATTGAAAAATTGGAGAAGCTACATGATTTGGAAGGAGAACGGGTTGTAAAAGGTGTCTGGAAGAAAGAAGAAGTGTATACAGGAAGGTACTTGAAGTATATTCCAGATGTTATTTTTCTCACATCTGAGAAATATTTGGCTTTTCCTGCCTTGACTAGAAATATTTTCGGTGAAATGAAAAGGAAAGTAGATTTATGGAGATCAGGTGGTCATGGCAAGTCCAGAGACGGGATCATAATCGCATATGGACCATCAGTTAGAGAAAAGAACGATCTTGGGGATGCAAGGTTAGAGGATTTGACTCCTACTATTCTTCATTTGATGGGGTGTAAAATACCTAAACATATCGACGGCGAGGTTTTATCAAATATATTTAAGATAGAAAGTGATGGAGCTAGACGGGAACCTTTGTTAGAGAAGCACTATATCAACAAAAAGTCTCCAAGGCTAGAAAGCAAAGAGGAACAAAAAATGAGAGAAAGATTGAGAGAGCTGGGGTATCTGTAGATGACTAAGGTACACTTTCAACTGCCTTCTTGTAGTTCCTCTTTCTCCTAATTTAGTTTCAACCTTAGCATGCTTTTTCAACAAGAGCATGGAGAGTCTGAGATAGATGCATGTAGTCTTGTTATCTATTGAGTATCCTCCTTTCATTATTGGGGGAGTCGGAACTTTCACGAAAAACCTCGCACAATGTCTTTCACAGAAAGGGATAAAAGTTACTGTAGTCTCTGGATATCCAACATTCCTTTCGTATAAGCAACGACTCGATATTAATCAAAATAGTGAAGATGGAGTAACGGTATTAAGGTTTCCATATCCAAATATAACTATTAGACCTACGATGTTCCATTTGATAAATTTTAACAACCTGTATAAAACGATAGAAAATATTGGAGCTGACATAATTCAGGGACAAGGTAGCGCAGTTTTTCCCACACTTCTAAATCTCAAACACATTGCCCCCATCATAGCAACTTTTCACGCAGACCCAATGTTGCTAATGAGACTAGGTCTTCATTCTTTGACCAGAGGTGGAAGCCTAGGAGATTTTTGCAAACATGTTTTAGGTTATCCTATTTCTAGGTACACCTACAAGAAAGCATTTCAAGGCTCGACTGCAGCGGTTGCGGTTTCGGAGACTTTGATGAAACAACTCATGCTGAAGATGGGCTGTAACCATTTAGGAAAAGTCCTCTACATACACAATGGTGTTAACTTAGAGACTCTCGATAAAGAGACTTCAAATATCTTTTGTGATAAAGAAGAAAAAGAACCAATAATATTTTTTGGAGGGCGGCTTAACTGGAGTAAAGGCATCCTCAGCTTAGTGAGATTGGCTTATCTTTTGGAGAAAAGACTCCATCTCAATCTAAAAATAGTCATTTGTGGTCGCGGACCTCTCTACCCAAAAATAAAACAGGCAATATTAAAATACAGCTTAACTAATATTGCCTTAAAAGGTTTTGTTAGTAGAACTGAATTTATGAAAACAATGAAAAAAGCAATGTGTGTCGTAATTCCTGGTTTCCAAGAAATATGTCCCATGATACTTTTAGAATGTATGTGTATGGGTAAAATCCCGATAATGTTTAATCTGCCTTACGCGCGTGAGCTCACGGAGAATGGAAAGTATGGCATCCTAGCGAACCGTGTCGAAGATATGGCTATAAAGATTAAATCAATTTATAACCATAACAACAAAGAACAGTTAGAAAACAAAATACGGAACTTTGCACGGAAAAAATACGACATAAACGAAACAGCGCAAAAATATTATCATCTATATAGGGATATCTGCAACTGAATCGAAACGGTAACAGGCGTTCAGAGATTATTGAATCTGTAATAGTTGGCTATTATCTCTAAAACTATATTTGAAGAAGTGAAGTTTTGAATTGTATGCATCTCGTATACTAAGACTTGCACTGGTTATCGAAATAATAGTAATTCTTGGTAACGCGGTAGCTATTTCTAGGGATTATCAGGATAGTTGGATTCTGGAAGGGTTGGAAATCCCCTTTGCTGTGTTTGTTGTTACCTATATAGGTTATTTTATGGTCGAAAAGCGATTCAACTGGTTGATTTTATTTGCAGTGATTGTGCATGCTACTTTTCTCTTGATACCCAATTTGAAATACGTGTGGTTCCAGGGTACGGCGATAGATCAACATCGACAATACAGACTTGCTTTAGATACCTATAACAAAGGGTATCTAGAACAGGAAAATTTGTATTCTGAGACCCCGCTTCTGGCATTGTCTTTTGCAGTTTATTCAGTTATATCAGGCCTTCCGGTACTCCAATCAATGAAATATTTTCCCTTGATACTTTGGTTCACTTATCCAATTTGGATTTACATCACAATGAGAAAACTTGGAGCCAACTTCTCGCTTCTAAAATACGCTTTACTCGTATCATCCATTCCTGTGAAGCCCGAGACCTCCTACCTCGTGGTCGGATCAATATTTGGTGTGTTCTTCGTTCTTTTGATTCTGTTTCAGTTTGTGAAATTAATAGAGAATAAAAAGAGGCATGATTGGATTGTTGCTATTATCTTTACCTTAGCTCTGGTCGCCGGGCATTCAGTTTCATCAATTATGTTGTCAACGACTTTACTCGCTGGCCTTCTCTTACTGCTCATATTTAGTCGCTTTTCACATGATTATATTCTAGCAAAACCCTCACTCCAAAGTGCATTGACAATAACCGTGATAAGCTTCGCATGGTTTTCATTGGTAGCCCAACAATTGCTTACACTTGTGGGTAAATTTTTCTCTTACAATCTTTATAGACTGCTGAATGTTCCCTCGGGCTCCAGAGTGATTTGGCACGCAGAATTCATCTCAGGTTGGTTTTTTTCTATTGATTTCATAAGTCAACTGAAGATATTACTAGTTTCTAATGGTGGAGGTTTGCTTCTCATGCTATTTACACTAATCGCAGTTCTAATTACTCTCAAAGAGGTTTGGCTACGCAAGAAAAAAGGACTGCTATTCTTATCTTTCTACGTTGTAACTTTGATGATTATTCTTCTCCTTGGATTAGTTTTAAATCTTGGGTTCAATTGGGATGATAGAGTATTTAGACCACTTTTGATAGTTGCCCCAATATTTTCAGCCATATTTCTTTACTACATTGAAACCAAACTGCGTGGCAAGGCTGTGCCTATACTGCTTATATGTTTGCTAATAATCGTGGCAACTGTACAATTATATAAATACCAGCCATTAATTCCAGCAGCAAGCAGCCTAGGAAACCAATTGCCAAGTGACGAACCCATAGTCTACGTAAACATAGTAAATACCGCATATCAAAGATACATGATAATTCATGCCGAGAGACATCTCCCGAGCGGGACAAGGATTGCAGCCGACAAAGCAACAGGCATTCAAGTAATTGGATTAGCTAGCTGGGACTTTTCGCAAGATCATAAGCGTTCTTATCCGCTTCTGATAGAAACAGCTGCTCCTTATGATTATTTTCTTTTACATCTGCCAGGAATAAGTGGAAGGTTTATGGAGAAAGCTGAAAATCGCACAACAAATGTTATTTTATCCATTATTTACAATCCAGATCATAACATTGTATATTCAAATGGCGAATCATACATACTTGATAGACGGTGACCATGTGAGCAGAAACAGAGTTGTGTTCATTGTCCTCGATGGGGCATCATTTGACGTGTTCTTTTCGTTGGCACAAAAGAATATTTTACCCAACTTTAGAATGTTGATGAATAAAGGTTGTTTTAATCTGTTGCAGAGTACAATGCCTCCATTTTCGCCAGTAGCTATGCCCTCGTTGTTCAGTGGGAAAAATCCGGGAAAGCATGGCATGTTCGGCTTTGGCCGCATAGAAAAGAGTATTCTTAAGCCTTATCTATCAACTAGTATGCCAAAAAATAGTCTATGGGATATTGTGGGCAGTACAAACGAGAAAGTGATCCTTTTGAATGTTCCATGGACATTTCCACCTTTTAAAGTGAACGGAATTATGATTTCTGGACCACCTATACCTGGAAACCGAGCTAAATCGTACCCTCCTGATTTTATTTCAATTCTTGAGTCAAGAATCGGACAGTACCTCCCTGATTTAAATCTTAAGAGTATAAACTACGACGGTTACGATGAGAAGAGTTTTCTCGACGAAGCATTTTTTGTCACTAGGAAAAGGGCAGAAGCAATATACTATTTAATGGAAAATTTTGAATGGACACTTTTCTTGGCCGTATTCACAAGCCTCGACCGCGTTCAACATGCTTTTTTTGGTTACTTCGAGGAAGAAAGCCCATTTTTTAACGTTGAAAAGAAAGAATGTTTGATAGATTATTTTAAGGAAATAGATAGCATAATTGGAACGGTTGTTTCTTTGCTAAATGAACATGACTATCTTGTGATAGCGTCTGATCATGGATTTGCGCATGTCCATACATATGTAGGAATAAATAATCTGCTTGTCCAAGGTGGTTTCGCTAAACAAAGATCGAATTTTCAGTTCTTTACTCTTGAAAAAGTTGCCAATTACTTCAAAAAAATGGGAGTCAAGGACTTAACGAGAATAATTCCTAGGAAGATTTTTGGGAGTGCCCAGAAAGTAGTTCCCCGAGATTTGGACTTTGCTAAAACGAAAGCATTCGGAGTCCCACCAGAATATGTCTCAATAAACAAGAATCTCACAAAAGATGTTGCCGAGTATGGGTCTGTCAAAAGTGCTCTAATCAATTACTTTTATTCTATAAAGGATGAGTTAAACGGAGAAAAAATTGTTGAAAAGGTCTTTGATACGCATGAAATTTATCATGGAGACTACCTGAGCGATGCACCCGATTTAGTAATTGCCTTTAAAAGAGGATATGAACCTCGTCTTTGGAGAGAAAGAACTATCGAACAGGTGAAGCCTATCAAGAATCGAACTGTAAAAACAGGTAATCATGCCGGACTTTGGGCTCAAAGGGGCATTCTGATATTTCTTGGGAAGGACATAAAGGAAGGATACGGCACAGAGGCTAGTATAGTTGATGTTGCTCCAACGATAATGCATATTTTAGGGGTTCCTATTCCTAAAGATGTGGATGGTCGAGTTTTACAAGAAGTTTTCAAACCAGAGTCCGAATTCTTGCAAGAGCCGGTAACATATCGAACATTTTTATCCGAGCCCAAGAAAGCCGAACAACAGATTTCAAGGAAAGAAGAGGCGGAAATATTAGAAAAATTGAGGCGCCTAGGTTATATCTGACGAAACATCGCTATTTCTAAGTTAAATCTACCTTCTAATAACGAGAGGAAGATTTCATATGTATCCTCCTCCTCTAGCTCTGAAAATAAAGAGGATTAGACTAAAAAAGGTGGAAAGCTTTTTTCCTTCTGGTCCATTTGACATTTTAGATGTCGGTTGTGGAGATGGTCAACTATTATTTAACAACATAAGTAAGATTGGAACTGGGGTTGGAGTGGACGTTAATGAAAAAATCATTAGTCAGAATATAAAAATGGCTGAGGAAAAAGGTATACGAAACCTTCAGTTCCTAAAAGTAAATGTAGAGAAAGAGGCTCTTCCTTTTCTAAATGATTCATTTGACATACTAACAATGACAGCGGTAATCGAGCATCTTATTAACCCGACTAATTTAATATCCGAGGCAAAAAGGGTCTTAAGAAAAAAGGGGATTTTAATAATCACAACTCCTTCCAATGTCTCGGACAAAGTAGGCCGCAGTTTAGCTTTCATTGGCCTCCTTCGTAAAATGTGGAATAAACATAAGTGCTATTATAGTTATTACTCCATGAAACGACTTCTTCATAACATAGGCTTCTGTATAATACGATATGAAAGATTCTCAGGTTGGATGAACCAAATTTTTATCGCTAAAAGAGGAGTGTAGATTCACTAATTCTGATGTGCATGTCACCCAGATTAGTTTGTTCACAAGTTTTATGGCGTGAGAACTAAGAAAGAAATATGTTGCCATTTTACACGGAGCAACAGGCATGAGAAAGCCAAACATTGTGTTAATCATCATGGATGCTGTTAGGGCAAGAAATATGTCCATCTACGGGTACAAAGAAAAAACTACTCCTATGTTGGAAAGCATCCGGCACGATTTCACACTTTATCGGAATGCAATATCTTCTTCATATTGGACTCTTCCATCTCACGCATCTATCTTTACAGGTACTTATGCATCAAAACACGGCCTAGTTGCAGATGGAGATCGTCTGAAACCATCATTTGTGATTATGGCAGAGCTGTTGCATGCTAAGGGGTATAGGACTGTTGCCCTTTGCGGAAATCCATATGTATCAGGGTTTTCCGGACTAGACAGAGGATTTGATCTCTTCCATGACTTCAGACAGCCATCTATCAAATCTATTTTATCTAGATTACTGTTTAGCAAGAGACGAAACTTTACACATTTAAAAGGGCCAGCATTGAAGCAGAAAAGAAAGAGTAGTGAGCATGCAGAGTCATCAAAACGCAGTCTTGTTTACGAGCATATGTTAGAAGACTTACAAGAACTCGGTATCTTCAAGAAAACTATATGGTTTCTAAAAGGATTTTTCGACAAGCATGCCAAAAGCGTCAATGCTCTGGCATTTAAGTCAATCGAAAGATTTAGGGCTAAACCTTTCTTTCTTTTCTTGCATTATGGTGAAGCACATGTACCTTACGTGATCCCACGGATCTTTAGGGATAGATTTCTAACTTTCAAATCTACGAGGAAACCTTGGGATGTGAATCAGGACCATCGACTGTATTATTTTGGAAAGGTAAAGATGACAGAAGCAGATTTCAGAGTTTTAGAAGCCTTGTACAATGGGGCGATAAGCTACCTCGATAGAAGAATTTATGAGATTTATTCGTTTCTTCAGCATAGGGAATTATTGGACAATACTCTCCTAATCATAACTTCGGATCATGGAGAAAACCTCGGAGATCACGGAATATTATTTCACCACTTCTGTCTATATGAGTCTCTGATAAGAATACCTCTACTCGTTAAATATCCAACGATTTTAAATACTGACAAAAAGATATGTGGAACTGAAGAACGAATAGTCCAAAATGTAGATCTGTTGCCAACGATTATGGATATTTTGAGGATAAAAGAGGGAAAAATACTCAGGCAAGTTCAAGGCAACAGTCTAGTTACATCGAATATTAAGAACAGAGACTATTCATACGCAATTTCGGAACTAATGGAACCTTTTCGGCCAGCTCTCAGAGAAGCGAAAATAAAACTAAAGAGATACGATAGAAGATTAATAAGCATACGCACTGCAAACAAAAAGTTCATTCATTCTTCTGATGGCAAGCATGAGTTTTATGACTTGGAAAAAGACCCAAACGAAATAAACAACCTAATCGATTCAGGAGAACCATGTATTTCGGAGTTAAAAGAAAAGTTAAGACCATGGTTGAAGAAAATTAACAATTTCTACAATGAACATAAACGAGAAAGTGAAGTAAGAATAAACACGGAAGACATAGAAGCACATATAAAGAATCGTTTGAAAAAGATGGGGTATTTTTAAATGCGACTATCATCGTGTGATCGTCCTAATAAACTGCAATGAGTCCAGAATGGAAACAGAATGTGGAGAAGAAAAATAGAGTCCTCTGATTTAGTTAAAGTCTACGAAGGTAAAGTTAAAGCTTTACAAAGCATTAGCATCTCCGTAAAGAAAGGGGAGCCATGCGCGCGCAACGATTAAAAAGTTTAGGCTATTTCTGAATAAATTTAAAGATTTAGAAAGCCAGAACGTAAAGCTGGATCAAAACTACATTAGTTATTACATTATTAAATTATTGATTAACTCTTATCAACAAAACACTATTTTGTGCGTCTCAAGAAAAGAGGCAGGCGCGTGCATTCTGGCAACTAAGCTACTTAGTATCCTCCAAGGCTGTATTTTCTTAGCACATCAACAACTTCTGTTGGAGTACCGT
>Ga0315314_1002597_pt1 | contig 14782 bp, 11 predicted proteins | sample TDP9_MG_FD_203631 | JGI IMG/M metagenome (GOLD analysis project Ga0315314, IMG submission 203631) | Freshwater sediment microbial communities from Lake Towuti, South Sulawesi, Indonesia - TDP9 | ecosystem: Environmental > Aquatic > Freshwater > Lake > Sediment | place: Indonesia: South Sulawesi...
GCCACTAATTCAGCACTACTTTTGGCCAAAATTCCTTTGGAATAATAAATATTATCTTCCATCCCTACTCTGATATTATGACCCATGGCCATTGCGATCGTTGTTAATGGAAGCTGCCCCCGCCCCACGGCACAAACGTTGATTAAACAATCATCCCTATATTTTGAAGGCACTGAATCTATCAATCTGTAAAGATTTTCTGGCGTCGCATCAATACCGCCCTGATATGGCATCCCCATTACAAAATTCAAACAATAAGGCTTCGTCAATAATCCCTTTTCAATCACATTAACAACTTCTCTGAACATGCTATGGTTATAAATTTCCATTTCTGGTTTAATCTCCCGCCTCAGCATCGCTTCAGCAAACCTCTCAATTTCCCATGGCGGGTTCAATAAGAGTGTTCCGGTAGCCCACCCTTTTGTTCTCAAGAGTGTGCCCATATTTAAGGAGGCCATCTCAGGGTTTGCATCAAGGGTTTTTATCCTTTCTTCTATCTCTACCCCGGCCCCCACTCCTGTGGTGTCTTGCAGAATAATATCACACTTTGACCTTATCCTTTCATGAATTTCCCGGAAAATGTCCGGATTAGCAGAATTTTTGTCATCTTTATCTCTTGCGTGTAAATGGACGATGGCTGCCCCTTCATTAAAGCATTCACAGGCCGCTTGTGCAATTTCTATTGGCTGTGTCGGCAAAGTAGGATTATCTTTTTTGGCAAGGAAACCCCCGGTTATCGCGGCAGTAATGACTAGCTTCCTCATGTTCAAGTCCTTTTGTCCAATCATCTCTTCACTCGATTTCGAGGTGTTCTAAGATTTTCTAAAAAGCCAAGAAAGAAGTTTTCAAAAAATCCTCGGTCAAATTTAAAAAATAGTCAACTTCTTTCATCGTCATCGGCGTCGAAAGGACACCGCGAAGAGTGGACGCGCAAAAAATTCCATGATTCAACAAATATGTGAACATTTCTCTTTCAAGAGTCTTGTTGATCCCAGTCACGGCTGATCTATAGTCTATTACTTCACCTTTTTTGAAATGGATTCCGAAAAATGATGCCTCTCCTGTTATTTGTGCTGGGATACGATATCTATTAAAAATATCTTCCAATCCACTTCGAAGTGCACTGCCTAAATCAGAGAGATTTTTAAAAGCCATCGGGGTTAATTCTTTTAGAGTTGCTAACCCGGCTACCATTGTTATTGGATTGCCATTAAAGGTCCCTCCATGGGGGATTTTTGGCCTTCCCTTTGTCGAATCTAAGAGATCCATAATATCCGCCCTTCCCCCAACAGCACCCACAGGGAATCCCCCTCCGATAATCTTCCCGAAGGCGGTCAGGTCAGGCACGATACTGTACAACCCCTGGGCTCCTCCCATCGAGAATCTAAAAGTTTGAACTTCATCAAATATCAAGATTAAATTGAAATCTCTGGTCAGTCGCCTTAAATCTAACAGAAACTCCTTTTTCGCAGGAATAACACCTGCGGCTCCCATCATGGGTTCAACGACAACCCCTGCCAGATCTTCTTTGTGCTTTTTTAAAATCTTCTCGACTGCATCGATATTATTGTAAGGCAAGACGATCACACTCTTCAAAATATCATCAGAAATACCCAAAGCGTCAGGGACGCTTCTCGGCTCATTTGGATCTCCGGCTAACTCAAGGGGTGGGTGAACGCTTATATTGGCGTAATCATGGGAACCATGATACCCTCCTTCAAATTTCGTTATTTTATGTTTACCCGTAAACGCCCTTGCTAGTTGGATAGCTAGCAGTGTCGCCTCAGATCCGCTATTGGTAAATCTAATTTTTTCAACAGATGGTATTCTTTCGCATATTAATTTGGCTAATTCAACTGTATGGACGCTCGGACCATGAAATGCTGTGCCCTTTTTGACCTGATCTGAAACTGCTTTTATGACAGAAGGGTGGCAGTGGCCCAATATAAGAGAAGTAGCATTGTTAAAAAAATCTATTCGAGAATTACCGTCCACATCAAATACATGGCAACCTTCGCCCTTCTCAATAAAAATAGGATATGGCTCAAAGAAATGAAGCTCTCTTGTAATTCCACCTGGAAGATATTTTTGCGCCTCGCTAAAAAGACTCTCTGATTCATGGGTTGCGTCTTGATATTCCTTTAGAACTTCATCAAGAAGGTTACGCATTTTTAGCTCTGGAAATATTTTGCTTTCCATTTCATTCCCCCTGTCTTCATCGCTATGCATTAAGATAAGTTACCTCGTAGTACTGAATATTGCAAGAACGGAATTCAACTATAGCAAACGATTTCGTATTCAAATCTGATATGTGATCGCTTCTTCTTTACAGACAACTCTGCAGAGTCCGCAACATTCGCATTTTTCTGGGTCAACCTTCAATTTTGAATCCTCAATCCATAAGGCATCATATGCAGCGTCCTTACAAGCCCTCATGCATCTTTTGCATAAGTTACATTTCCCATAATCAATTACAGCAGAAGTCCTACGGCTTTCCACCTCCTGCTTATAGTCGATATCACTTAAAGCAATTCCCTTGAAATCAGACAGTGCAGTATATCCCTTGTCTCGCATAAATTTTATCAAACCATTTTTCAACTGCTTCCCAAGTGGAAAACCATACCACATGGCTGCTGTGCATATCTGCACTAAACTCGCACCAACCATCATGTATTCCACAACACTTTCCCATCCATCGATTCCCCCGATGGCACATACATCAATATCCTCAACCTCCATTTTGATTTCAGCTACGGCCATCAGACCAAAAGGTTTGATGATTGGCCCTGATATTCCACCAAGATACGTCTTGGCATTGGTCCCTTCGGACAAAATTTTCCCTCTATCGACATCCACACCAATAATCCCTCTGATGGTGTTGATAGCAGATACTGCAGGAGCTCCGGATTCTTTGCAGGCCCGTGCACTTTCAATGATATTAGGGGCATGGAAGGTTAATTTAGGCATGACGGGAATTTTGCAGGATTCGCATACCGCTTCTACCACCTGTTGGGTAAGTTCGACATTCTGGCCGACCAAATAGCCTCCCATACTTCTTGTTACACAATCACTTGGAGACGGACAAGATAAATTTAACTCCAGACCGTCTGCTCCAAGGTCTTCTATTTCCTTAGAAAAGGCTTGCCATTCTTTCAATGAGTAGCCGATGATACTCGGTATGATGACTAAACCCGCTGAATGCGCGCTCTCGATATCCTTTTTCAGTGCTTTCATCAACTCCTTTGAATATATACTCAAAGGGGGGCCAGAGTTTGACATTCCCAGAGATTTTAAACTTTTTGAGGACCATAAATGGGGTCTTTTGTAGTACCCATATTTTGCTATGATTGATTTTGTAATCAAACCAGCCCAATCATTACTAGCGATTTCTTCACAGTGTTTCGATATCTCGCCGATCGACGTGGTGACCTGACCCGATGCCAGCAAAAAGGGGGTTTTGAAATCTATCCCCATAACCTTTGTGCTTATATCCGTCATTTCGCCTCTCCAAGATTTATTGTGTTACCGCTCAAATCAAATCCAAGGCTCAAATGTTAAAACTGTTTTGGATTTGGAACTTTGACATTTGGATTTTGACATTTGAACTTAGAACTCTTTTATCCTCCTGCTCTTTCCCAAGCCAAATGAATTGCATCCCTAACCAGAACTTTGGTCACTTCCTTCTTATAAAATGGAGTCGAGCGTCTCGACCTTGGCTGGATCTCCTCCGAAGCCTCGATACCAGCCTTCTTAACAATCTCCTCACCAAACCTGCTTCCCCTCAGGGCCTCCTCTGCCCTCTTTAGCCTCAATGGAATCCTGGCCACACCTCCCATGGCAATGCGGCACTCTCTAAAGAGATCCCCCTCCTTTACTACCATTGCTGCTATACTTATCTTTGCAAGGTCAGCAGCGACCCTTCCCATCTTGATAAAGGCACTTCCTGTTGGGCCAGAGAATTTGGGGATCTGAACCTCTACCAAAAGTTCCTTTGGAGAGAGAACGGTCACTCCGTTATCTACGAAGAACTCTTCAAGAGGAAAAATCCGTTCATGATCCAGTTCAAGGAGCCTTACTTTTCCACCAAAAACAATCAACGGTGGAGCAGAGTCTGCAGCAGGTGAAGCGTTGCAGAGGTTTCCGCCGATCGTTCCCATATTTTTAATCTGCACAGAAGTGACCGAACGGGCAGCCTCATAAAGGGCTGTGTACCTCCCCTTAATGAGCAGGCTCCTTTCAAGTTCCCGAAATGGAGTCAGGGCACCAATACGAAGCCCCCCATCTTCGATCAGGAAACGGAGGGCTGGGATCCTAAGAATATTAATCAGGCACTCTGGATACAGACTTCCGATCTTCATCGAGACCAGAAGATCCGTTCCTCCCGCAATCAATTTCGCTTTTCCCTGATGAGTCCCGAGTAAGGAGAGGGCTTCTTCAATCGTTCTCGGTTCAAAATATTCAAATTCATGTTCGAGGATATGACTGTTTGGCATCTTATCGACTCCTACCTCTTAGGGCTTCAAGAACCTGCTCAGGTCTGATGGGGATTTCGTTGAATCGAATGCCAATTGCATTATAGATAGCATTGGCCAGAGCAGCCGCGACCGGGTTAAGGGCTGCTTCCCCAATCCCCTTTGCTCCAAATGGTCCCGTAGGCTCATGGGTATCCGTAAACCGGACCTCGATCTTTTCTATTTTGGGCATATCATCGGAAGTGAGCATTTTGAAATTGTTGAGATACCCCTTGGAGGTCAATTCTCCTGTCTCCTGGTCGTACTGAGTATCTTCAAGGAGAGCAAATCCTAAACCCCGATAAAGGCCTCCATAAAGTTGACCTTCTGCCAGATCAGGATTGATAACCTGTCCCGCATCGCTATAAATCACAGCGCAAACTGGCTTGATCACACCCGTTTCCGTATTCACTTCCACTTCAATGAAATGGGCAATAAAGCAAGGGGGACAGCTCACCTGGCGAAGGCTGTCGGATGCTGAGATCGTTCCCCAACTAAGGATCTGGGCTGTTTTAGCGACCTCGCCAATCGCCACCCTCTTTTCAGGAACACCGTCTACATAGATAACCCCCTGGCCAATCTCTTCATCCAATTCCATCTTCAGGGCTGTCGTTGGAGCTTGGAGGATCCGGCCAGCCATCTCCAGCAGTTTCTCTTTGGCCTGCTTTGTGACCTTATGAACAGCTCCCCCTCCACAATAGATACCTCTTGTTGCGTGGGTGCAGACATCGTACAAGGTGGTTCGAGTGTCAACCGGGGAAATGCCCACTTTAGTCACAGGAACTTTTAACTCCTCTGCCACGATCTTTGCCAGGGCATCCAGAGTACCACCCCCCACGTCCATCAATGCCGTTAGGAAATCTATTGACCCATCCTCATTGACCTTTATGATAGCTCCAGAGTAGTCGATCACTTCACCGGGAAGAGGGGCCCCGGCTCCCGAGGTATGAAATCCCCTGGCCATACCGATGCCCCGTCGAATAGGACCTTTTTCCTCTTCCTTCTTCTTACGTCTTCCCCAACCGATGAGTTCCGCCCCTTTCTTTAACATCTCTTCTACGCCGCAACTACGGATGACCGAACGGACAGAAGGCCCCTGCCCCCAGAAGGTCTCACCAAGTCCCACATAATTCTTCAACCGTAGCTCAACGGGATCAATGTCTAATTTTTCTGCCAGGATGTCCATTGCCGATTCAACGGCAAAATTGACCTGGGGGTTCCCAAATCCTTGCATCGCACACGCAGGCACCTTATTGGTATAAACGGCCACGCCTTCGAAATCGAGATGGGGAAGGCGGTAAAGCGATACCCACCATCCCGCCATACAACCTAAAAGCGAATAGGCCTGTGTATTATGAGCTCCAATGTCAACGATGACCTTCATTCGGCCAGCCACCAGCGTTCCATCTTTTTGGGCCCCCAGCTTCAGTTTGATCCAAGATGGATATTTACAGTGATCGTACATATCCTCTTCCCGCGTCAAGCTGAGTTTCACGGGACGTCGCGCCTTCAGAGCAAGGGCAACGCCGATGGGTGTGGCCGAATTCATCTGAATGCTTGAGCCGAAGGACCCGCCCAGAGAGACCTTTTTAACGTTCACTTTACTAAGCGGCATCTGAAAGAGTTCGCCGAGAAGCTGCCTCACATTGTGGATCGTCTGTGTGGTCGTCCACACAGTAATTCCTCCATCTGCCTCGGGCTGGCATACGACCGTCTTAGTCTCCATCTGGGCATGATAGACACGACCTGTCCTAAACTCTTCTTCGATAACCACATCAGCCTCTTGAAATCCCCTTTCAACATCCCCTTGAGTGATCCGCCTGGCCACGGCGATATTATTTTCAACCTTCCTCTCCTCGTCTCCAACCAGGATGGTTTCATGAAGCGCCGGACTTCCTAACTTCATCGACTCAAAGGCATCCAAGAGAGCTGGGTATCTCTCGTATTCCACCTGGATTGAGGAAAGAGCCTTCTCCGCCAACCCTTCTGTCTCGGCTGCCACCGTAGCAATTGCCTCGCCTACGTGAAGGGGATGATCGGTCAGGACGTAGCGATCCTTATAGGTAGACTTTGGAACGTTAACCAGACGCTCGCAATACTTAATCTTTGGAACATCCTTGAACGTGATGCAGACCGCGCCCATTCGCTCAGCAGCAGTTGTATCGATACTTTTAATACGGGCATGGGGAAAAGGACTTCTCAATACCCGTGCATAAAGCATCCTTGGAAGGGTGACATCGGAGGCGAAGATTTCCTGTCCAGTGACCTTAGCGATTCCATCTTTTCGAATGGATCGTTTGCCTATGGCGTGAAATTGAGGTTTTTCCATTTTTTGTCCCTCAAATACAGCCTTCAATTTGGTCATTCCCGTGCAAAGGGGAATCCAGAAACACTCTTTTCCAAAGATATGGATTCCTGCTGGAGTTTACCCCGTATTCGGTTACGGGGCAGGAATGACAATTCTACCTAACTTCTTTCTTCTCTTTAATCGCCTTTACAATCTTCTCGGGGGTTAAAGGAAGATCGAAGATTCGAACTCCAATGGCATCACATACCGCATTGGCAATGGCAGGGGCGACCGAGCAGACAGAGGGTTCTCCCACGCCTTTTGCACCGAATGGCCCCACACCGTCGCCGGATTCAATAAGAATCGTCTCAACATCTGGCACATCCATTGAAGTGGGCAGGAGATATTCAGAGAGCGAAGGCGTCAGGATCACTCCTTTCTCTATGATCATCTCTTCTGTCAATCCGTACCCCATTCCGTAGATCGCTCCGCCCTCCAATTGGCCCACCGCGCTTAAGGGATTGATGGCCCTTCCCACATCAAAACTGGAGATAAGCTTTAAAACCTCCACCTTCCCTGTCTCCTCGTCCACGGCCACTTCTGCAGCATGGGTGCCAAAGGTAAAATCAGGAAAGACCTGACCTTCAATCCTCTCATACTCTGTCAGGTTTCGAAAGGGTGCTTTAAAGAGAGCTACATGATAGAGAGGGAGGCCATCAGAGGCACAGGCTTTCACCACCTCGATGAGGGACAGGCTCTTTCCAGAACCTTCTGTATCGACCACTTCTCTATCCACAAGGTCAAGCCTTTCGGGATCGATCCTCATCATTTCCCCTGCCTTTTTAAGCAAAGTCTTCCGAACCTCTTGCGCAGCCATGAGAGTCGCATTTCCAGACATATAGAGTTGCCTTGTGGCAGTCGTCGTCCCAGCCAAAGGAGTTAATGCAGTGTCACCGATATAGATCTTGATGTCGCCGAGAGGGACTCCCAAAATTTCGGCAACGATCTGGCAGAGAGAAGAGGCTTGACCTCCCCCGATATCCTGAATTCCTGTACGAATGGTAACGCTTCCGTCCAATTCAACGGAGACATAGGATCGCGAAGTATCATGGAGAAAGACCATTCGGCCATAGCTTGTCATTCCAGAGGCAATGCCTTGACCAATCTTTTTGTTCTCCGTCGCCGAGGACTTTTCACCGAGACCTTGAGATGCCTTATCTGTCGTCTCTTTGAGGGCCACATGATGTTCAAGCACCTGGCCTGTAGCCAGAGCCTCTCCTTTCTCAAGATAGTTGATCTTTCGAATTTGGAGAGGATCGATCTTGAGTCGTCTCGCCAACTCGCCCATCTGGGATTCATAGGCAAAGCAGACCTGGGGTGCTCCAAAGCCTCGATTGGCGCTGGTAAAGGTATTATTGGTTAAAACCGTATATCCATCTACCTTCACATGGGGAATCTGGTACGGACCAGCAGCATCCACCATAGAATAGAGAAGGACCCACGGGCTGAGATAGACATACGCTCCGGCATCGGAGACCAATTTCGCCTGAAGGGCCGTCAACCGACCATCTTTTTTTGCTCCGGTCTTATAGACCATCACATAAGGATGTCGCTTGCTATGACACAGGATCGATTCTTCGCGAGTATAAGCTAATTTTACAGGCCTTCCTGTTTTAAAAGTGAGGAGGGCAAGGAAAGTCTCAACCGTGATGTCTTCTTTCCCTCCAAATCCTCCACCCACATAAGTTCCGATGACCCTGACCCGGTTATGAGGAAGATTGAGAATGTCTGCGATCCCTCTAAAGTGTTCGATCACCTGGGTAGAAACTCGAATGGTGATCACGCCGTTTTCGTCGATCCATGCCACGCCAGATTCCGGCTCGAGATAGGCATGGTCCACAAATGGGACTCGATAAGTATTTTCCACAATGACGTCGGCCTCGGAAAACCCTTCTTCAATATTTCCTTTTACGACTTCGTAATGGGTGATGATATTTGATTTTCCCTCTTCAACTTGAGGAGCATCAGGTTTCATCGCCTCAATGGGATCGAAGACACCTGGCAGAGGTTGATAATCAACTTTAATCAGATCCAAAGCCGTCTTTGCAATCTCCTCTGTCTCAGCAGCTACGAGTGCTACGGCTTCACCCATGAAATGAACTTTCTTATCTGCAAGAACGCGGTAAAGTCCTTCAAACCCTCCTCCCATCGTATGGGTCTGACCAAAACGCGTCACGGTCTCATTTCGGGGGACATCCTTCGCAGTGAGCACGGCCTTCACCCCATGAAGTCTCTCTGACCTGGAAGTGTCAATGGAAATTATTTTGGCTGAAGGATACTGACTTCTCAATACCTTGCCGACCAACATTCCGGGTATGGAGAAATCGTCAGCGTAGGTGGTCAGGCCAAAGGCCTTCTCCCACGCATCATGCCGGGGAACCGGCTTGCCGATGATTTTTAATTCAGTTTTCTCGTTCATCGTTTATCGTTCATCGTTCGTCTTAATTTTTGAGATGCTTCTTCAATCGCATCGATAATCTTTTTATATCCCGTACAACGACAGAGATTCCCTGAGATTGCCTTCTTAATCTCTTCCCTCGTCGGCCTTGCATTTTCGTCAAGCAGGGCCTTTGCCGAGACGATCATCCCAGCAGTGCAGAAACCGCACTGGATCGCGCCGTGTCGTACAAAGCTTTCCTGTAAAGGATGAGGATTCTCCGGAGTCCCGATCCCTTTAAGAGTGATCACTTTTTGTTTATGGGCCTGAAGGGCCAGAGTCAGGCAAGCATTCACCGCCTTTCCATCGAGAAGAACAGCACAGGCGCCACAGTCTCCTTTCCCACACCCTTCCTTCACCTCGGTATGACCTAATTTTTCCCGCAAAGTATAAAGAAGCGTTTCATCAGGAGATACTTCAGCTTTCTTCCATTCCCCATTGATATTGATTTCTAAGGTATAGGTCTTGATTAGCTTCATGTTAACAGGATCTCATGTGCCCGAAAAGTGAGATCCCGAAACAAGTTCGGGATGACTTAAAAAACACTTTCCGGTCATGCTGAACTTGTTTCAGCATCTACTTTCTCTCTATGTTCTTTCTGATCAACCTTTTCAAAAGCACTGATGCCATTTCTCTCCTATATTCCGCGCTCCCACGAATGTCCGTCATAGGCTGGACTTCCTTTGCAATCTCATTGCTACAGGCTTCAATTAATTCTGAAGTAATTTCTTTCCCCACTAACATCTCTTCAGTTCGATAGGCTCTTATAGGAGTTGGGGCCACAGCCCCAAGACCAATTCTTGCCTTCTTACATCCTTTCTCCTGCATCTCCATTAAAATCGCTACGCTCACGACAGAGATGGCCATTGAATTACGAAGCCCCAATTTGAAGTAACCCATTTTTGGATTAGAGTTCGGCTTGGAAAAAATAATCTCTTTAATGATCTCATCCTTTTTTAAGATTGTCTTATTGGGCCCGATGAAGAATTGATCAATAGGAACTCTTCTCTGGTTGGTCAAAACTTCCGCCTCCAAGGCTAAAAGGGGAACTGCGGTATCCGCCGCGGGTGAGGCATCCGCTAAGTTCCCAGCAATTGTTGCCCTATTTCTGACCAACGGATTCCCCAATTGGTTGGAAGCTTCGGATAGGATGGGGACGTAATGCTGAATGACCTTTGAACATGCCAGCTCTGAAACGGTAGTGAGACCTCCGATTCGGATCCTTTTCCTCTCCTCTTTTATGTAGGAGAGGTTTTTTAGGTTGCTGATGTCAATGAGAGCCTGAGGTTTGATGGCCCTCGCCCTCATATCCGGAATGACATTCGTCCCCCCTGCCACCAGTTCAGCCTTTCCCTTCCATTTCTTCATGAGGATTAAAGTCTCGTTTAATGTTCTTGGGCTAAAATATTCCATTTAAATTCTTGTCTCTTTAATCATATAGATTGGACAATGCTTAAATGATAACTACATCCTTGGGATCAATATAAAGATTCACTTTTGAATCTACTGAACGAGAGGACGGTTCTCCAAACATCATTTCAAACAGGATCAACTGAGTACCAGATAATAACTGTATCCTTATTTCAGAATACGTCCCAAGATAGTTGATCTCTTTTATAATTCCTGAAAGATAATTAAAACCAATTTTCTGCAGCCGATCTATGATCTGAATTCGCTCTGGACGAATATAGAAGGTACATTCTTTTGAGACTCTGTCGTCCGGATGGATGGCAACCCACTGGTCCTTACCATTGCCCGATTCTATCCAAATAAGTTCTCCCTCCTTTCGTATCCATTTTCCGGAAAAGACATTCCGAAGACCGAGAAAGCGAGCAACAAAACCGTTCTTTGGATTCGCATGAATCTGTCGAGGGGCATCGACCTGGACAATCTTCCCCTGATCCATAATGGCAAGACGATCTGACAGGCTAAGGGCTTCACTTTGATCATGGGTCACAAAGATAGTTGTAATTCCTGAATTCCTCTGGATTTCCTTCAGCTCAATCCTCATCTCATCTCGAAGACCTTTGTCCAGAGCTGCTAACGGTTCATCCAGGAGTAATACCTTTGGTTCAACGACCAATGCTCGAGCCAGAGCCACGCGTTGTTGTTGCCCCCCGGAGAGCTGATTTGGCCATCGATCCTCGAAACCCCCCAGGCGTACAAGGGATAACGCCTTGTGTACCCTTTCCCTGATCACATTCCTCGGAAGACCTCTCATTCGAAGACCAAACCCTACATTGTCGAAAACACTTAAATGAGGGAACAGAGCGTAGTTTTGAAACATCATGGCAAGATTTCTTTTGTAGGAAGGGATCGCAGTGACATCGATTCCGTTGATCACTACTTTCCCAGCTGTGGGCTCATGAAATCCTGCGATCAGTCCAAGGAGCGTTGTTTTCCCGCTTCCACTCGGGCCCAGAAGAGCAAACAATTCCCCCTTTCTGATCTCTAAGTCAACTTGATCCACTGCCGATATCGATCCAAACCGCTTAGTAAGGCCAAGCAGACCGACCATCGGCTCTGGGCTGTAAAAATCGAATTGCGAATCCTTCACGATTTTCCCTCTAATCTCAAAATCTTAGCTATACCAACTAAGCGGTCAAGTAACCAGATCGCTATGATTGTTATAACGATATAGATCGTCGATACCGCTGCGATCGTTGGATCTATATAAGCCATTGTATAATTGAATAGGACCACTGGCATCGTTTGCGTTGATCTCGCGGTGACGAAGAGCGAAACGGTGAATTCATTTACCGACATAATGAGAGCGAAGAGGATACCTGCACCGATCCCAGGTCTTAACATAGGTAAAGTAATATAAATGAAACGCTTCATGGGATTGGCTCCCAGGATTGCAGCGGCCTTCTCTAAATTCTCATCCATGTTCTCCAAGCTTATTAAAATGCTTCGCAAAACAAATGGGAGAACCATGAGTGTATGAGCAACGATGACGATTGGAAATCCTCCCACACCCCCCGTTTTCGAAGCAACCATCAATAGACCTACTCCGATGATCACTCCGGGTAAAACAAGGGGAGACATGACGACTGCATATATTGCATGTCTTCCTGGAAACGATCCACGCTGAATTGAAAGCGCCATTCCAATTCCAGCCAAGATGGAAAAAGAAGTGGAAATTAAACCAACAAGGCCTGTGTTGATAAATCCCAAACGAAAATCCGGTCTCTCCCCCAGATTGAAATACCAGCGCAGGGAAATGCTTTTTGGGGGGAAGTCTAAAACAGAGGTAGGGTTAAACGAAGAAAATACGACGAGGATGGTGGGAATTGTCAAAAATAAGGTTATGGAGCAGATGATTAACCCGATTGTGAATCGACTCCAGTAACGAAAAATTTTGGAGATCACTGCCTCATCCTCCCTTGAATCCTTTTGATCACCTTTTGCCCTATGCCGAGCAGAACAAGATCAACGATAAGAACAAATACTCCGAGCGCTGCGCCAAAGGGATAATTTCCGCTCCCCAAGATTTGATCGTATACCATGACAGTCATAACATATACCTTTCCTCCTCCAATCATGATTGGGGTTGCAAACGCACTCAATGTCCATCCGAAGACGACGATACAACCAGAAATTACTCCAGGTAAGCTCAATGGCCAAGTGACATGGCGAAAAACCTTGAGTGGATTAGCTCCCAGTGTTTCGGCTGTTCGCTCATAACTCCGATCGATATGAGAAAGACCAGCAGCGATCATGATCACCATAATAGGTAAGGAAATTTGTATCAATGCTAAGATAACGCCACTTCTCCGGAAAATGAACTGAAGAGGTTCCTCGATAACTCCCCAAGAAGTTAATACCTGATTCAGAAAACCACGGCTACCTAAGACGAGCATCCATGCATAAGATCGAACAATAATGCCGAGAAAAAAGGGGAGGACTGTAAGGATAAGGATAGTAGACCTGAGGAGAGGGGAGGGGTGCCGTATGAGGACGTAGGCAAGTGGATATCCCAGAACAAGAGCAATTGCTGTAACCCAGAAGCAGATTACTAACGTCTCCCACACAGCACCCAGGTAAAGGCGATCAACAATTCGTTCATAGTTGGCAAAAGTAAATCCTCCTACTTCTAAAGACCCGGGGATATAGGATCTAAAACTGTACTGGAACAGGAGAAGAAGACCCCAAAAAAAGAGGGCCACAAGAATGATGCTTGGCAAAAGAAGACACATCTCTCGGGTCAGCTCCTCCCTTTTTTTTTCAAGGTAGCCCATGCATTTTTTCTCTGAGCCAGATAATAAGATTGTTGTCTCAGGTGATCTACCTCATGATGTCTCGCCGAAATTTCTCTCTCCAGACATCGAGCATTTTTGCTCGTTGTTCATCATCGATGATATAAGCCTTTCCAGCCCAATCTTCAGGTTTGGTGAATATGCCGGGCCTTTCCATCACTTCTTTCGGAATCGCCGCTTTGGGATTCATAGGTGGAACATTGAATCCCATGACGATTTCTGCCTGTGCCTCGGGAGATAGGAGGATATCGATGAACTGATGAGCCGCTTCCAGTTTCTTTGTCCCTTTCATTATGGTAACAGCATCTGTCGTTACGATGGCCTTTTCTTTCGGAATCACAAGTTTCACTGGCTCCCCTTCTTTCTGAAGTCTGAAGATGTTAGGGCTGTTCATAAGTCCAACCGCTGCCTCGCCTCGGCGCATCATCTCGATGCTCTGAATCCCGGTGGCATAAAATGCCACAACATTGCCCTTCAGGGCTTTTAGTTTCTCCCACCCCTTCTCCCAATCGAATTCGTTCCCCCCGGAAAGGAGGGCACTTACAACTATGATATGAGAGGGATCAAATGCGGGGAGAATAATCTTTCCTTTCAACTCTGGGCTCCAGAGATCTTCCCATGAGGTAATTGGCCGTTTAATCATGTCGGTTCGATAGGCCATCGTATAAATGGTTGCATAGGGCGCGATCGTAGTGGGGCTTTTAAAGGCAATTTTAAGAACATCTTTAGCGTTGCTCAATTTTTTAACATCAATAGTTTCGATTAGTTCTTCGGATGCATAAAGTCGAGCTACATGCGACGTGGTAAAAGAAACATCCGCCTGTGGATTTCCCTTCGTCGCACGCGCACGGGCCAGCCGATCTGTTGTTTCTCCCACGTCAAACTCTACTTTTAACCCGGTTTTCTGTGTGAATGGTACACAAACCGCCTTATCAATTACCTCCTTCCAATGTCCCCCCCATATGCTGACCACAAATGGCTGTGCTTCCACTACTTGAGAAAGAGAACCTCCGAGCAAAAAAACGGTTAGACTGCCCAAAATCAGTACGCCTTTTCGAAAACTTCCTCTTACTCTCATAATTGCCTCCTTTCATTGAAAAGCGTATTGTCAAAATATTTTTACTTATGATGCTCAATTCCTTTTCATTTTCAGGTTCTTATTTAAGACGGACTTCCCTCCCCCCACTGAAGCAGATGTTTTTGAGGTTTTGATTTTAAATCTATATCT
>Ga0315314_1002598_pt1 | contig 14781 bp, 14 predicted proteins | sample TDP9_MG_FD_203631 | JGI IMG/M metagenome (GOLD analysis project Ga0315314, IMG submission 203631) | Freshwater sediment microbial communities from Lake Towuti, South Sulawesi, Indonesia - TDP9 | ecosystem: Environmental > Aquatic > Freshwater > Lake > Sediment | place: Indonesia: South Sulawesi...
CTCAGGTTCCTCGAGAGGGTCGGCCTCGACGAGGTTCGCGCCCACATGGTCGGGCTCAACCGGGCGCTCACGCGGTCGCTCCGAGAGCTCGAGGGGCTCTCGATCATCCCTCCAGAAGACCCCAATCTGCGAGGCGGGATCTTCAGCTTCAACCTTGCTGGGATGAGCCCTCACGACATCGCGGTCATCCTGGACGACGCGGCCGCCATCATGCTTCGCTCCGGCATGCACTGCTGCCACGCCTGGTTCCACGAACGGGGCCTCGAAGGATGCGTGCGGGCCTCACTATATCTGTACAACACCAAGGCCGAGGTCGGCCGGTTCACGGAAGCTCTGCAGGGGCTTGCAGAGAAGGTCGGCGTGGCCGCGTAGCTGCCCGGCTCACGGGAGATACGCGAAGCTCTCTAGCGTCGGCACGCCGTCAACGACGCAGGTGACGGTCGCAAGCACGACCTGGCCGCCGTTGGGGAGGAGGAGGCGGCCTTGGACTGTGTCGTTGGACAGGAGGGCTGCTGCTCCGATCTCCCCGCGAACGGGCGGGCCCAGATGGACTGTCGAGAGGAAGGGGGCAACAACCTGGTAGCCCGACGCGTGCCCAACGACGCCTTCCGGGTAGAGGTAGAGAGCCAGGTCGCCTGCCCCTGCCGGGCTCGGGATCGGGACGAGCTCGACGCTTTCGCTCTTCCGAGACAGGATGGCGTTGATGTGGGCCGAGAGCTCGAGGACGGCACTCTGGAGCTCGTGAGGAGCCCATCGGCTCGCTTCCCCCGAGTAGATCGCGATGACGGAGACGACGAGGACCGAGACTGCTATAGTCGCTGCGAGCTTCGTCGCGATCTCCTCCATCATGGCAGGGCCTCCACCGCAACGAAGGACCCATCGGGGCCACTGGTGTAGCTCAACGAGAGGTCCCAGAGCTGCGGAGGGAACGTCGCTGCGCCGCCTCCTGTAGCCCCGATCGGAACCTGGGAGTCCAGGAAGACATAGGAGAGCTCTGCGCCATCGGAGAGACGGACGGTGCAGAGCGGCGCGGGCCGGTTTCCAACGGGATCGCCAAAGATGACCTCACGGATGGCGAAGTGGGGGCCGCCATTGAGATCGACCCGCAGCTGCTGGACGTTCTCGGGCCCGCCGAAGAAGACGGCCGTGGCTGCAGCTTCGAGGCGCGCAAGCTCACCGGCGAGCTGCTCCCGGGCGAGGCGGGCTTGGAGTCCCTGGTAGGTCTGCAGCAACGGCGGGAATGCGAGCGTCGCAATTGTGAAGGCGAGCAAGAGTCGAAAGGGGAGGCCGAGCGCGCCCCTGCGGTCAGCGAGCATCGACGCTGAACTCCTACTCCGGGAGGATCGGTACCTGGGTCGTCGCCTCACTCCCGTAGCCGCTCTTCGCCACTGTGACGGTTAGCGAGCCCAGGCTACGGCCGAAGACTTCCACGGAGAGGCTCGTGAACTCCACCTCCCCTCGCGCATCCGTGATCCCCGAGGTCGACGTCCCTGCCGGGGCGTGGAGCGACGCGCCGCTCAGGAGCACGGCGGCTCCCGCAAGCCGCGCGCCGTTCTGATCGGTCACGACGACCGTGAGAGTGACCGCATCGTTCGTGTAGCGTCCGTCGCCGTCAGGGTCGGTGACGATGATCTGGCTGGGGGTCGTGTAGATCGTCCCAATGGCCTGAGGGGTCTTGATCGAGCCCATCCAGCCGATGATGACGGTCATCCCGATACCCGCCACGACCACCATGATGAGGAGTTGGAGTGGCAGCCCCTCGATGCCGCCGTGGCGGTCCCACGCTCGTCGTGCCGGCAGGTGTCGCATGCTGGACCACTGGTGAAGTGAGCGGGCACCGGAGGCCTTGGGCGCTTGTGCTGCACGTAGGCTGCGTCGGTCAGCTGCTGCTGTCGGTGGGCTGATTACCAGGGCTCGTGTTCTCCGCTCCCATGGCCGACCGGCTCAAGCTCCTCTCCGAGGGACAAATCCTTGAGCTCCACGAGGCAAGCCTGGAAGTGCTCGAGCACACGGGCGTGAAGCTCTGGGAGCCCGGGGCGGTCAATCTCCTGCAGAAGGCGGGGGCAGATGTGGATGCGAAGACGGGGATCGCCAAGATCCCCGACCACCTCGTCAAAGAGGCGCTCAAGCGCGCTCCAAAGGAGATCGTGCTGGCAGGGCGGGACAGGCAGCACGACCTCAGGCTCGGAGCCGGGAGATCGTACTTCGGCACGCTCGGCACGGCGCCCTTCGTAATCGACCTCGAGACTCGGGAGAGAAGGTCGGCAACCAGTGAGGACCTCGGGAAGCTCGCGCGGATCGCTGATGGCCTGGAGAGTATCGACTACTTCCACACGATCGTGACGCCCTCAGATGTCCCGACGGAGGTCTGCGACCTGCATCGGTGGGCCATCGCGCTGGCCAATACCACCAAGCACCTGATGGGAGGAGCGGTCTACGATACGGCCAACCTCCCCTTCCTCCTCCGCATCCTGAGGGCCGTGGCGGGAGGGGAGGAGGAGCTTCAGCGCAGGCCGCTGATCACGGCGACCGAGTGCCCCGTCTCTCCGCTCCAGCACGACAAGCGGCCTCTCTGGGACACGATGGAGTTCGCGAGGGCGAAGCTGCCCGTCATCGTCTATTCCGAGCCCAAGGCGGGGGCGACCTCTCCCGCATCCCTCGCTGGGACGTTGGTTGTCACAAACTGCGAGGTGCTGAGCGGGCTGACCATCGTCCAGCTGCTGAGTCCCGGAGCTCCGGTGATCTATGGGAGCGTTGCAACGCTCATGGACATGAGAACGGGCGGGATCGCCTTCGGCTCGCCCGAGACCGGCCTCCTCGCAGCGTGCACGACGCAGCTTGCGCATCACTACAGCCTCCCCAACATGACGCCGGGCGGGCGGACCGATGCGAAGCTGCCCGATGCCCAGGCGGGCTATGAGAAGGCGCGCGCGGCCCTCATGGCCGCCCTTGCAGGCGGGGATCTTGCCAACATGGCAGGGCTGCTCGAGTCGAACCTCACGGCGAGCTACGAACAGCTCGTCATCGACGATGAGATCATCGGGACGACGCAGCGCATCCTGCGGGGAGTCGAACTCGGCCCTGAGGCCATGGCACTTGAGCTGATCAAGGAGGCAGGGCCTGGCGGGCTCTTCCTAGCTAGACGACACACACTCGAGCGGCTGAAGAAGGACCACTACCTGTCCAGGCTCAGTGACCGCACGTTCTACTCGGGATGGGTGAGGGCGGGCAGAAAGGAGCTCCGGGACACGGCGCGTGCGAGGGCGAAGGAAATCCTTGAGAAGCATCACTCCGAGCCCCTGGATCGGAGTGTCGACCAGGAGGTCCAAGCGGTGCTGAGAGAGGCGGTGAAGGCCCGCAGGAGACGGGCGTAGCGCGGTCGGGCGCCAGCCCGCCTCGAGGGCCCCCGGGAGGGCCACATCCACCGTCTTCCGCGTGGGGACGTGGGCCCTGGCTGGAACGCGCGGAGCGGGTGCTTACGGTGGCCCCGCCGGGATCCGAGCGCGAGCTCTGCAGCGGTCTGAGTCCCCGCCCGCACGGCTCTAGCGCGGCGGATTCTTGTACGGACGAAGAGATACGTCCGTCGCGGTGAGGAGTTCTGGAGGAGGCAGTGCGGGGGCCCAGATGGTTCGCGCGGAAACCTCGGGATCCGACGAACGACATGAGGAGTGGTGCGACCCTGATTGCGGCAGGCGGCGCTTGTTGGCTAGCGCACACTGTTCTGATGATCGCAGGCCTGCTCGCCATCTCGTTTGCCGGTACTGAATTCGAGACCGAGAACGCCAGCGCTGCGATCCAGAGCCTCCTTGCGGGGATGCCCGTCTATCTCTGGGGCCTCCTCGCGGTCTCCCTCGGTGCCCTGCTCGTAGCCATCGGGCTGTTCGTTCTCCGGACGCGCGGTTCGGACATCGTCTGGAGCGGCGTGCGCGGGCCTTTCGGGCTCGACAACTCGAATCCGACCTACTGGGTCGCGACGAGCGCAGGGAGGCTCTCCTTCGCCTACGGGATGCTCAGCATGCTGGGGATCTTTGGCTTTGCGAGGGTGCAGGAGGTGCTCGTGCAAGGACTCCCGACCATCGAGGCGGGCTCTGGGTTGCCCGGGCTCCGGGGGCCCGTGTGGATCCTCTTCGGAACGTGGATCCTCGCCTCGCTCGTCCTCGTCGCCGTCTCGGCAAGGTACGCCGTTCTCCTTCGCTCTCTCCGGAGGGCCTGCGGGAAGGCCAGCTCGCCCCGCGAGGATGCGTTCAGGGCGTATGCCTTGCTTGGCCTCGCTGGCGCCCTGATTCTCGGGCTGCCGCTGCTGGCGGTAATGGAAGGGGTCGTCGCTCCGTCGTCGACAGTTCTTATCATGATGGAGGCCGGGGGGATCGTCGGGCTCTTCGCCGCGCCCATGATCGGCACCGCAGCATTCAGCCTGATGCTGGAGGACGCGCTGTGGATGCGGAGGCTGGCGCCTGACATCCTCTTCGTCCACAGGCCCGCTGCGGAGTCTGTGACGACGCCTGTCGCAGCGGCCCGCATACCCGGTTCGCCGTCGATGGGATACCTGGGCCAGCTGCCCGCTCTCCCTCTTCCGGGGGTCGACGGTCAGGCTCCTGTGGTCGCTGCGGCCGAACTGGCCCTGGACAGTGCAGCAACGAAGCCTCATCTCTCGCGCGGCGAGGTGGAGCAAGGGATTCGGCACCAGAAGGCGTTCCTCCTTGAGCTGGCGAGGAGGTTTGCAGAGGGGCGCGTTGAGGAGTCCAGCTATCTCGAGCTCGTCCGCAGACACACCGAACGCCTCGCCGAACTCGAGAAGGAGCTGACGAGGACTGAGGCTCGGCCCGCGTCGCCGACGCGATAGGACGCCGTGGGGGCAGATGAGATGCGAGGAGCCACCAGGGAGGATTGAACTCCCGACCTGCTGCTTACAAGGCAGCCGCTCTGCCGCTGAGCTATGGTGGCAACATCAGGCTCGATGCGCCTGACGCTGCTAAGACCCTTTCGCTGCTGAGCCGCGTGCGCTGGGTCCCAGCACTAGCTAGATATCCCTGCTCCCTCTGAGGGGACGTGCGCCAGTGGGAGGCCTGAGCGGATGCAGCGGATGTTGATCGCAGGAGAATGGGTCGACTCGGAAGGCGGCGGCACCATGGTCGTGGACAACCCTGCCACAGGCGAAGTCGTCGACGAGGTCCCCAAGGGGACCCGGGCCGATGCCCGCCGCGCGGTCGATGCCGCCCTGGAGGCCAAGGGGCGCATGGAACGCCTCCCCGCCTGGGAGCGCTACAAGATCCTCCTCAAGGCCGCGCAACTCATCGAGGGCCGGCTGGAAGAGCTCGCCCGCATCCTCTCGCTGGAGTCGGGAAAGCCGATCCGCGATTCCCGCATCGAAGTCCAGCGCGCATCGGTCACGTTCACCTACGCCGCCGAAGAGGCCAAGCGGCTCTACGGCGAGGTCTACCAGCCCGATGCTTATCCGCTGCCACCGGGGAACGAGAACCGGTTCGTCTTTTCAATCCGCCAGCCAATCGGCGTCGTCGTTGCCGTCTCTCCGTTCAACTTCCCGCTCAACCTGCTCTGCCACAAGGTCGCCCCCGCGCTTGCGGCGGGGAACGCGGTCATCGCCAAGCCGACCTCCGAGACCCCCCTGATCGGCCTCAAGCTCGGCGAGATCCTCGTCGAAGCCGGCGTCCCCAAGGGCGGGATCAACGTCGTCACGGGAGGAGGGTCGACGGTCGGCGCGGAGCTCGTCGAGAATCCGGGAACCGACCTCATCACCTTCACGGGCTCGACCGACGTCGGCCTTGCGCTCGCCGCTGATGCGACGCGGCGCGGCAAGCGCGTGATCCTGGAGATGGGCGGGATGGACCCGCTCATTGTCCTAGAAGACGCGAACCTCGACAAGGCCACCGATGCAGCGCTTCACGGGTGTTTCGGCCTCGCTGGCCAGGTCTGCATCGCCGTGAAACGCATCTTCGCGGTCGAGAAGGTCGCAAAGCCGTTCACGGAGACCCTGACCAAGAAGGTCGGGACCCTCAATGTCGGCAATCCCCTGGAGGCGACGACCGACGTCGGCCCGCTCATCAACATGGAATCGCTCCACAGGATCGACGGGATGGTCCGCGAAGCCGTGGAGGCTGGTGCACGAGTCACGATCGGCGGGAAACGCCTAGCCGATCCGCCCCATGCCAAGGGCTCCTTCTACGCGCCGACCGTCCTTGAGGATGTCGAGCCCGAGATGCGCCTTGCCCAGGAGGAGACGTTCGGCCCCCTGGGACCAGTCCAGAGCGTCGAGAGCGCCGAAGAGGCCGTGGAGCGCACGAACGCCTCGATCTACGGGCTGCAGTCGAGCATCTATACGAGCGATCTTCGGAAGGCGCTCAAGCTCGCCCGCGAGATCAAAGCGGGTGGCGTGATGATCAACGACCCCACCACGATCCGCTGGGACAACATGCCCTTCGGCGGCGTGAAGCAGAGCGGCTATGGGCGCGAAGGCGTGCGCTTCGCCATTCAGGAGATGACCGAGCTCAAGCTCGTGAACATCAACCTGGCCTAGCAGGCGAGGCCCCGCCAAGGCTGAAATAGCCCCAGGCGGCTATTACGTCACCAAGGTGAGGGATGGCCGAGAGTTGCCCGAACTGCACCTGGCCCTTGACCTATCTGGACACCCTTCGGAAGTTCTATTGCTACAACTGCGAGACCTATGTGGACGAGTCGGGAAGGGTCGAAGCGGGCCCTGAGAGAGCCCTTCCGACTCCCGCTCCCGCCCCGGCCGCCGTGGCGTCTGAGCTCGTCCCATCCGAGGCTCCAGCAGCTCCCGAGGCGCCCAAGCTGCCAGCCGGCCCGCCTGCGGAGGCGGAGCTTGAGGCCGCCTTTGCAGCGGCGAAGCCAGCTCCAAAGCCCTGCGCAGTTTGCGGAGGGCCGCTGACATATGTGGCGAAATACGAGCGCTACTACTGCTACGCCTGCGGGACCTACTCCGAGCCTGCGGGAACGGTTCTGAAGCCGGTCCCTGCGGCCGAGCCGCTGCCGAGGCGCTTCTGCCCGACCTGCGGAGGCTCGCTCGAGTACATCGAGAAGTACGATCGGTGGTGGTGCCACACTTGCAGGGCCTATGCGCCCCGCGAGCCGGGAGAGAAACGGCATGTTCCCGGCGCCCCTGCGGTCCCGGCGACAGGAGAACCCGCTGCTGAGGTTGGTGCGGCGGCGGCTGCAGTTCGTACTCGCGACCTCGCCCACACCCATGTGCATATGCACGGGCGGGTCTCAGGCCCGGTAGGGCTGATGATCTTCGGCGCCTTGGTCTTCATCGGCGGCGTCGCGACCCGCCTGGCTGTGGAGTCGGGGAGCATCGCGCCCGCCCCGACGGTGGGGGGCCTGCCGCTTGCCTCGCTCCTGGAAGGGCTCGGCGGCGTCCTGTTCATGATCGGGGGGATCGTCGCCATCTGGATCTCCGCCTGGCGGCGCCCCGCCAGGCACTCCTGAGAGGCTTGCTCCGCCACTGCCGCAAGCCTTAAACCCCACTGGGCCTTCCCATCGGCCCGCTGGACATCCAGATGACGACCAAGGGGGCCAAGGCGAAGGCGAAAGAGGCTCACGCCGCACCCGAAGCTGCGTCAGGGACGCCGCTTCAGGCCGGCGACATCGTCTATGCGGAGTTCGAAGGGTGGATCGCAGAGACCAACGAGCTCTTCGACACGACGAGCGAAGCCCTCGCCAAGGAGAAGGAGATCTACAGCGAGAAGCTGACCTACGGGGCCTCGCCGCTGGTGGTGGGCAAGGGGCGGCTCTTCAAGGGGCTCGACGAAGCGCTCCTCAAGGCGAAGGTGGGCGAGGAGCTCGAGGTCAGCCTGACGCCGGAGCAGGCCGCAGGCGCCCGCGACCCCAAGCTCGTCGAGCTCCTGCCGATCCGCGAGTTCCAGAAGCAGGACATCAACCCCGCCGTCGGCATGGAGGTCACGGTGAAGAACCGGACCGGGACCATCACGGCCGTGACAGCGGGACGCGTCAGGGTCGACTTCAACAACCGCCTCGCGGGCCGCAATCTCCGCTACAAGTTCAAGATCGCCCGCAAACCCGAGACCCCCGAGGGGATCGCCAGGGCGGTCCTTCGGCTCAACTACGGCACCGATGACGGCTTTGAGATCGGCTTCGAAGGGAAGCGAGCGATGCTCCGCCTGCCGGATGTCTGCAAGTACGATCAGAAGTGGCTCCTCACGAAGTACCGGGTCGTCACCGACCTGCGCGACTGCGCAGGGGCGGAGACAGTCGAGTTCGTCGAGGAGTACGTGAAGCCGGCCGAGAAGAAGGAGCCGGAGCAGGAAGAGAGGAAGGCCGCCGCCGAGAAGCCCAAAGAGGAGAAGGCCCCGGGGGCCAAGGCCGAAGCTCCCGCGGGCGAAGCCGCCACGGCGGCGCCCGAGGAGGAGAGGAGGCCGAAGGCCGCCGAGGGCCACGCGGGACACGCGCACTAAGACGGCTGGGATCCCGCGCCTTTCAGCGGCTCCGACTGTCGGAGGGTTTAGGCTCCAGCAACGCGCTCTCTTGAGCGCGCGGATGGGCGTGTGGCCTAGTTTGGATAGGGCACCGGTCTCCTAAGCCGGCGGTCCGGGGTTCGAATCCCCGCACGCCCGCTCCCTCTCACGCCAGCAGAGCAGCTACTGCACCGATCAGACCTGCACGGCTTCTACCGGGAAGGTTGCGATTCCCTAGGGTTCTTCATCGACGTGGCCCAATTCCTTGAGGGGCGATCGCCCTTCCGGCCGCCAGCCTAGCCCTTGCTGGCCTCGCGAAGCCTCTTCTTGGCCTCATCGAGGTTCCTCTCGCAGTTCCTGCAGACGTTGTCGGTCCGCAGGTTCTTGGCGCCACACTCAGGGCAGATGATGATCGTCCCGAACGGAAGATCAGAGGGGCCGACCGCCGTCGTGATGGGCCTTGCCTCCTGAGGTCTGATGAGCTGCTCCACCCTGATTCCGAGGCCGACGATTCCAAACACGCTGAGCAAGAACCCAAGGCCCGCGACGATGTATCCGGCTCCAACGGTTCTCTGAAGGGACTGCACGCTCTCGATCGTCTCGGCGGTCGCCAGAAGCGCGGTCGCAATGCCGATGATCAAGAAACCGAGGGCGACAGCTCCGCCGCCCGAGATGACAAGGACCTTTGCGGCCGAGATCACCCTATCCCCTCCTGCAAGTCCCGCACGTCGAGGCAATCTGGGCAGGGCGCTGGAAGGGCAAAGACCTTCCGGCGGCTCCTGGCCCGCGCCAGCAGCCGGAGCGAATGGGCTGGGCTACAGCCCGTCGACGTGCTCGTCCCACTGGACGGACTCACCCACTTTGGCGCGGAGCTTCCATCGCGGGGACTTCTCCGACTGCTCCGCACGCCCTCTCCCTCCTTCCTGACAGGTGATGGGCCTGGCAGCCGTTCGTGGCATCCCCGGATGGGGCCGGGAGCTTGGAGAACGGCCATCCCCTCCAGAGGTTGGCCGGGATTGCATCGCCCTTGCTGGTTGCAGCTCCCAAGGCTCCTACTCCCTCTGGGCGGGGGCGGAGCCGGGTAGCTCAAGGTAGGGTTCATATAGCGCACTTACAGTGCATGTACACAGGGAACACATGGAGACGAAGACCATCGCGCTTGAGCGGGAGGCCTACGAACTGCTGAAGAGGCGCAAGCGGAAGGGGGAGAGCTTCAGCGACGTCGTCAAGCGCATCGCGCGCGAGCCCAGGCCGCTCTCGGCGTTTGCTGGACTGTGGAGCAAACACCTCTCAGCAAGGGACATCAGGGAGATCGAGGCCGCACTCATCCGATCCCGTGAGGCGGACCGGGATCGCATGAGAAAGCTCACTCGGCGGCTGGGATGAGTTGTGCGGTGTCTCGACTCGACTTTCCTCATTGACCTCCTGAAGGGGGATAGCGGTGCCGCTGACAAGATGGGGGAACTCGACAGCCGCGGTGAGCACCTGAGCATCGCGGCCCCGTGCGCGGCAGAGCTTCTGATTGGAGCCCACTTCAAAGGCGGAGACCTCGTGAGAGACACGGCGGACCTCCTCTCCAGACTGGACATCCTCGAGATCGACGGACAGGTCGCGGCCCAAGCGGGTCGCTTGGGTGCCGAGCTTCTCCGCAGAGGGAAGCCTCTGCCAACCACCGACTTGCTCATTGCTGCGGCAGCGATGCAGCACCAGCAGGTGCTCGTCACCCGAGACGAGGACTTCCATGGCATCCCCGGACTCGTCGTCGAGGGCTACTGAGAGCCTCGGCAAGAATCCGCGTCGCATTGACTGACCGGCGAGAAGCGTCGAGGCCCCCGGCTGAACTGTGGTGGCCATGCACCTGATCATGGCAGGCAGCGCCCAACCCCTTGCCCTCGAGGTTCCCTGTCCCGGCGAGGAGAAGCTTCCAGCTACAGTTCGTCGACGTCCTCGTACCACTGGACGGACTCGCCCACTTTGGCGCGGAGCTTCCACCGCGTGGACTTCTTCGATTGCTCTGCCCGCGCCAGGAGCTCCTCCAGCCGGCCGCCGACCACTTTCCGGTCCAGCTCCTCCAGCCCGTCAAGCCGGTGGAGCGACTCCTGGATCTTGCGCAGGTTGGCCGTTGCGGTGTGATAGAAGCCCCAGTCGGCCGAGAGGTAGCGCTCATTCAGGAGCTTCGCGTCAACGGCGCCGTTGGACTCCCCGACTTCGTGGGCCCGGAGGAGCACCACGACGTCCTTGACGTCCTTCTCATTGAGATGGACGATCTGGAGCTTCTGGAGCAGAAGCTCGGTGAGCGGGACCGTGGGGCGGTCGAGCTCGAGCCTGCCCGCGTAGTCGATTGTGTGGTTCATCTCGAGCCGGTCGTAGAAGACCTCGACCATCGGGACTCGGCCGCCGTAGAAGATCTGCCGGTTCGGCCCGGTCCGCATGAGCAGGTCCCGGTCGGTCTTGTAGCCCTCCCTCTGGAAGAAGTCGAGCATGGCAGTACGCTGCTTCCCGTAGGAGACAAAGTCGATGTCGGTGAAGACCCGGTCCCCGAGCCGCTTGAGCCTGCGCCAGAGCCCCTCGTGCTCCCGGGCCCGCATGAAGATCGCCATGCCGCCCATGACGCGGAGCGTGAGCCCTTCTTCCTCAGCCCGGCTGACGAGCCGCTGGGCCTCCTCGATGAACACCTCAGGCGGCGGATACTCCTCCAGCGGGATGGTGGTGGGAAGGCGGAAGGTGGACATCGTGCCGGCCTCTTCTCTCATCATCCAGAGGTGAACTGGTAGCTCTTGACCTTTGTGTCCTTGAGCTCCAGGATGACCCCTTTCAGGATCCCCTCGCCGTACTCGCTCCCGGGGTTCACGATCGTCGTCCGGCCGATCTTCTGGGCGCCGCGCGACTCGTGGATGTGCCCGTGGAGGCCGAGGAGCGGCTGGTGCTGCTGCAGGGCTTCAAGGACCGACTTGCTCCCCACATGGACCATGGTCCCGGCCGAGACGACGAGGTCCTTGGAGAGGTGGGGCGCGAGGTCGAGCAACGTCCCGTAGGGAGGGTTGTGGAAGTTGAAGATCGCCCGCTCCATGTTCGCGATCTCCCCGACGAGGCCTTCGATCATCCCCTTGAGCTGCTCCTCGGAGCATTCCCGGGGGGTGTCCCAGGGGGTCGGGGTGGTGTAGGCGATCGTGACCATCTCATGCCCGTCGAGGTCGATGAGGCGCTTGTCCACCGGGAGCATCGTCTTGGAGTTCTCGAGCACCGGGTCGATCGCGAAGGGATCGTCGTTGCCGGGGGCGATGTAGACCCTGACTCGCTTGCCCCGGAGCTTCTCATCCGCCAGATCCACCCAGCGTTGGAGGCGTGAGGACATCTCCTCGACGAAGACCTGGTCCACCTTGGCCTTGTCTCCGGCGATCGCATCCGCCTCTGCCTGGGTGAGGATGCGGTAGTAGAACCCGATCGCCTCGATCCGGCGGATCTGCTCCTTCAGCTCCGCCTCGTCCCTCAGGATATTGTCGTTGCCGAGGAACCGGGACCGGTAGGTCCCGTCGGGCTGCCGGATGATCGGCACGACCATCTTGCCGGCGAGGTCCCCCAGGAGGATCCCGACGTCCGCCCCGTAGATCTCCAGAGCGCTGATGTACTTCCGGAAGCAGAGGTCGGAGCCGTGGATGTCGCTGACGAAGAAGAGCCTCATGCCAGTCTGGGTCCGGTCGGGGCCGGGGAAGGGGCGACTGCTACTTGAAGCTGCCTCCCCCCGGTCGCGGGCTTACAGCCCCCGGATGGCCACGCGGAGCTGTCCGTGGAGCGGTACGGTCGTCGGGCAAGGCCTGCGAGTCAGCTCGGCGAGGACCTCGGATCTTCCAATGGAAGGCGGGGTCAACAGCGCCTAGGGAGCCGGGCGGACCAAGTTGCGCAGCCGCCGCTGCCGCGACGCCTTGAAATAACTTGATGGGGATGCGGGGCCCGGGGAGTTGAGTCACCCTTCCTGAGGGGGGTTGAGGCGTGACGGAAGTCTTCGCCCGCAAGGCGAGCGGGCTTGTGCGGTCGGCGAATCTGCTGGATACCTTTGGCATTGGGTTCATGAACCAGGGCGTGGGCATCGCGGTCTGGTACATGGCAAGCCTGGGGCTCTACCTGTATCCCCAGGGGAACATGCTGTGGGGCTCGGTCATCAGCGTCCTGATGTGCACCTTTGGTGTGGCCCTCGTCTGGGGGATGCTGGGCGGGTCGATGCCGCGAAGCGGCGGGGACTACATCCCCAACTCGCGGATCATCCATCCCGGCGTGGGCGTGGCCGTCAGCATGGCCAATGCCGGATTCATCATGACGATGTGGATCGCCGTCCTCGCCCCCTGGGTGGCCGATCCGGGCATGGTGATCCTGGGCGGGCTGATGGGCTGGGATACCGAGTGGTTCACCACGCCCGAAGGCCTCTTCTGGACCGCGTCGATCTTCAACGTCTGGGGCTTCATCATCGTCTCGCTCGGGCTCAAACACTACAACGCCTGGCAGCGCGTCATCATGTTCGCCTCGACCTTCTGTCTGATTGTCGTCGGCATCGTCATGATGTACTACTCCAAGGCGGACTTCATTTCGGCCTACAACGCCGCCGCCCTGGAGCACGGGTCCTACAGCTACGACGAGACGATCACACAGGCGGCCGCGGGCATGGCCGTCGAGTCGGGGAATGAGATCAATGCGCAGTGGAACTGGGCCGCGACGTTTGGGCTCTTCCCGGCGATCTCCTGGGCCACCGCCTATGGCTACCAGATCACCTTCATCTGTGGCGAGGTCAAGCGGCCCCAGCGGAACATCATCCTGGGCCAGGTCCTCGCGGTGGTCATCCCCGGGATCTTCATGATCTGGTTTGCCGCGGGGCTGCCGAGGCTAATGGGGAACGAGTTCCTGCAGGCGGCGGCGTACTTCGACAACGGCGAGGAGCCCACAGCCATCCTGGACGGCTTCACACTGCCTGGAGGAGCGAGCTTCGTCTCGCTCATGTCCGTCCTGGTGTCGAACAAGATCCTCCTAGCGATCATGGGCCTGATGTTCATCCTCTATGACATCTTGTGGATGCCGATCTCCTACATCGCCTGGAACCGCGCCTCCTTCGCCTGGGGGATGGACCGGCTGGGCCCGATGTGGTTCACGGACCTCAACCCGCGTTTCGCCACCCCGATCAAGAACAACTACGTGATGCTCGTCATGGGCGAGATCGGGATCGCCGTCTACGCCTGGAATGCCGACTATGTCCTGGGCCTGGGGGTCACCACGATGGAGGCCCTCTCCGTGTGGGGCGTGACGTCGCTCTCCGCGATCCTCTTCCCCTACGTGGCGAGGGCGAAGGTGATCTGGGATGCGTCCCCGTACCGCTGGAAGGTCGGGCTGCCCGTCATCACCTGGGCCGGGGTCATCAGCTTCGCTTACGTGGTGATCCTCCTCTACGAGATCTTCACCACCGACGGGCTCGCGGCGATCCAGAACTACGGGACGGCGTTCTTCCTGGGGATCTGGGTCTTCTCGATCCTCTGGTTCTTCCTCTGGAAGGGCTACTGGAAGACGAAGGGGATCGACATCAGCCTCGCCTGGAAAGAGCTCCCGCCCGCTTAGGCACCGGCGCGGCCCTCAAACCCTTTCCCTTCCCCTTCTCGGCTTCCACCACGCTGGGCGCGTCAACCTGGTGAGCAGCCTGCTCATTCGACCTTCGGGATCGCGGTGTAGACCTGGAACTTCTTCTTGAACAGCAGGAGGACCCTCGGGGTCTTCGTCTCGACCACCTCGACCCCCTCATAGTCGGTGAAGAACAGCTCGAAGGGGAACTGGCCGGGGTCCTTGTCGGCCTGCCCGACCTCTCGGACGAGCTGGCTGATCGCCGCCTGCGCGCCGCGCTTGAGCTGGGCCACGGAGGCGGCGTACCGGGCCTGCGTCTCCTCTTCGTAGCGGATGATCCTTCGACGGATGCGATAGTCCACCACCGCCGCACCGTTGAATGTGACGACGGTCCCGATGACGACGAGCAGGAACAGCCAGAGCTGGTCGCCCAGGAGGTCGCCCAGGGTCGACCTCCAGGCCCGCACGAACAGCGCGGCGAACACGATCACAAAGAGGATCATGAACAGGACCGCGGCCAGCCTGAGGTAGGCGTGGAGGCGGATCAACCGAGGAACGCCCGGGATCCTCAGCGGCATCTCGACGATCTCCTCGACGGCATCCTTGATGTCCCCCCACAGCCTCCCGAGCTCGGAGTAGCCCATCCCCTTGAGCCGGCGGAACTTCTCGTCCAAGCCGATGCTGCTCCTCCGCCGATAGGCACGCAGGCTGTCCAGAGAGCTGATGACATCCG